>Ga0209709_10000320_pt1 | contig 45970 bp, 45 predicted proteins | sample ArcticOcean_MG_C_2_FD_187435 | JGI IMG/M metagenome (GOLD analysis project Ga0209709, IMG submission 187435) | Marine microbial communities from western Arctic Ocean - ArcticOcean_MG_CB4_136 (SPAdes) (version 2) | ecosystem: Environmental > Aquatic > Marine > Oceanic | place: Arctic Ocean... | reverse complement strand
TAAAAAGAAATTTTATCTCCAATTATTTTTTCTATTCCGCTTATATTATTTAACGAAGTATTCGATAAATCATCCACTATAATTGGTCTGTAACCAGAATTATATAATTCCACAACAGTATGTGAACCAATATAGCCGGCACCTCCGGTAACTAAAATATCTGTTCTTTTCATTTAAAAAAATTTAACACTTGTTCAATAATAAAATCTTGAGAAGAATTTTCAATTTCTGTATGTATGGGTAAGGATAAACAAGTAGCTGATAATAAGTTTGTGTTGGGAAGATTATAATTTGAATCTACAATTTTTGAAAACACTTTTTGCTTATGTAAAGGAATTGGATAATAAATTCTGTTAGGAATTCCTTTTCCATTCAGATATGCTATTAAAGGATCTCTATAAAGTGGATTAATTCTCAAAGTATACTGATGGTAAACATGAGTAGAGTTTTGATTTAACTCAGGGGTATGTAGTTGTTCAACAGAGCTAAAAGCTTTGTTATAATTCTCAGCCATTTGATTTCTAGCTTTATTATACTTGTCTAAATACTTTAATTTGATATTTAATACTTCCGCCTGAATAGAATCTAATCTAGAATTACAGCCAATAGTTTTGTGTTGATATTGTTTTGACTGTCCATGATTAGCAATCATTTTTATCTTTTTAGCTAACTTATCATCACTAGTGAAAATTGCACCACCATCACCATACGCCCCTAAATTCTTAGTAGGATAAAAAGAAGTAGTACCTATATCCCCAATTGTACCTGTATACTTAATTTCTCCATTTGGAAAAGTATACTTACAACCTACAGCCTGAGCATTATCTTCAATAACCTTTAAGTTGTGTTTTTTTGCTAATTTAACAATTGGTTCCATATCACAGGATTGGCCATATAAATGAACAGGAACAATAGCTTTAGTTTTATTATTTATTAATTTTTCAACGTTTTTTGCTGTCATATTAAATGTGGCTCTATCAACATCACAAAAAACAGGCTTAATACCCAAAAACATAGCGGTTTCAGCAGTGGATATATAAGTCCATGAAGGGCATATGATTTCATCTCCTGGTTTAAGACCTAAAGCCATAAACGCAATTTGAAGTGCATCCGTGCCATTACCACAGGGAATAACATGTTTAACATTTAAATATTTAGATAGATTATTACTAAATTCTTTAACTACAGGGCCGTTTATGAACTTCCCGGATTCTAAAGATTTAATAATACTTCGATCTATTTGGTCTTTTATCTTTTCATACTGACCATTTAAATCAATCATCAAAATATTTTTATCACTCATTTTTTAACTTAAATTACTTCTAACTAAAATGGATATTGTTTTTCCATCGGCTTTACCTGCTAATTTTCCAGATACCACTCCCATTACTCTTCCCATATCTTTCATTCCTTCTGCACCTAAACTATCAATAGTCTTTTTTACAACATCTTCAATTTCAGCTTCTGACATTGCAGCTGGTAAAAATTTACTAATAACTTCTACTTCCTCTAACTCTGGCTTAGCCAGATCTTCTCTATTTTGTTTACTAAATATGTCTGCACTATCTCTTCTTTGCTTTACTAACTTTTGAAGTAATTTCATTTCATCTTCGTTACTTATTTCAGAAGAACTTCCTATTTCAGTTTTTTGAATAATTAATGCAGATTTAACTGCTCTTAATGCTCTTAAGGCTACTTGATCTTTAGATCTCATAGCATCTTTCATAGCACTCATAATATCTTGTTCTAAACTCATAATGTAATTATTTTTTAAATATTATTAATCTACGTTGTCATGTAAGAACGAATTATTTGTTCTTAATTGTATATCATCATTTTCATCTAAATTTAAAGTTAGCCTTGATTCGTTATTTTCCGAGGAATGACTAACCTCTTCTAAATCAATTCCATGTCTTTTATACGCTGGTTCTCTTTCAATATCATCTATTTTTGAGTTATTAAATTTATAATTAAACTCCTTCATCTTAAGTCTACGTTCTTGCGACCTTTGTAATTGTAAATCAGCTATTGGACTATTTAATGGGTCAATTATTTTTTCATCTTTTAAAGAAACTATTGTTTCATTCTCAACTTCATTATCTTTTTTTATTAATTCCATATTAGATTCCTCTTCAATAAGCACATCCACCTCAAAATCTTCGCTATTTTCTTTTAATAAAGGTTCAATAACTATGTGGTCGCTTAATTCATGAATCACTTCTCCTTCTGAATTTGATTCCTCTGTACTAACCAATTCAATATAATCAACGACTTCAATTTCATTTACATCAATAAGGGGCTCCTCTTTTATTTCAGCTTCTATTAGCGGTTTACTATTTTCAACTTCAGTAGATGATGTATCATCAAATAGAGACCAATCAAATGTTGGAGAAAAATCTTCTTCATTATCTTCTTCAATATCATTTTGAATTAAACTCGTCCCTTCTTCATTAATAGCTACCTCATTTGTGACAATCTCATAAGCATCTACCTCTATACTTTTTATATTATCATTAGTAATCAGTATATCTTCATTAATAATTAGCTTGTCTTCTTCAAGAACATGAACAATTTTTTCATCAGTTGTTTTTTCTAATTTAATTTCATTTTTTTCTTGTGGAATACTTTTTTGACTGAACAGACTATTATCCTCTTCCAGAGTATGAATCACTTTCTTTGCTTCTGTGTTCGATATTTCATCTTGTTGATCAATGTCAAAACCAGTTGCAATAATTGTTACAGAGATAGAATCTTCCAGTAAACTATCATCTCCAACACCCATTATAATATTTGCTCCATAACCAGCCTGTTCTTGAATGTGATCATTTATTTCGCCAATTTCATCAATTGTAATTTCTTCATTACCTGAGACAATCAAAAGAAGAACATTTTTAGCTCCAGTTATTTTATTATCATTTAAAAGCGGAGAATCTAAAGCTTTCATTATTGCTTCCTGTGCTCTATTACTTCCCGAAGATGTAGCAGAACCCATAATAGCAGTTCCACTATTACTAAGGACTGTTTTAGCATCACGTAAATCTATGTTTTGAGTATAATGATGTGTTATTACTTCAGCTATCCCCTTAGATGCCGTAGATAATACTTCATCTGCTTTAGCAAAACCTGCTTTAAATCCTAGGTTTCCATAAACATCTCGTAGTTTATTATTGTTAATTACAACAAGAGAATCCACATGTTCTCTAAGAGTTTCAATACCGATCTGAGCTTGATCATTTCTTATCTTTCCTTCAAAACTAAAAGGCATAGTAACTATTCCTACAGTTAAGATATCCATCTCCTTTGCCATCTTTGCAATAACAGGCGCTGCACCAGTTCCTGTTCCTCCGCCCATACCAGCTGTTATAAAAATCATTTTGGTATTTACATTTAACATGTTTTTGATATCCTCCGCACTTTCTAGTGCAGCTTTTGACCCAATTTCAGGATTGGCACCTGCCCCTAAACCTTCTGTTAAATTAATTCCAAGTTGAATTTTATTTGGGACTCCACTAGTATTAAGAGCCTGTGCATCTGTATTACAGATAACAAAATCTACCCCCTTAATACCTTGCTTGTACATATGGTTTATGGCATTACTTCCACCTCCGCCAACTCCAATAACCTTAATTACATTAGATTGATTTTTAGGTAAATCAAATGCTATTCCTAAGTCTAAATTATCGTTCATATTTTTAATTTTATATTATTCTGCGTTATCTAAAAAGTCTTTTAATCTATCTGTCAAATCATCTAAAAATGATTTTTTTGGTATCTTGGGTTTTGGAGGTTTTTTAATCTCATCTTCCTTGTTTTCAACATTCTCTAATGATTCATTTTTAAGAGATTCCTCATTGCTATCTTCTTGATTCTGTTTTTCTATTCTTTGTAATCCATCCATTACTAACCCTACTGAAGTTGCGAATAGTGGACTAGTGATTTCTTTATCACTATCTCCTGCCAGATGCTCATTTGGGTATCCAACTCTAGTATCCATTCCAGTGATGTATTCCACTAATTGCTTTAGGTGTTTTAATTGACTACCTCCACCTGTTAATACGATACCTGCAATTAGTTTTTTCTTTTGTTCTTCATGCCCATAGTTTTTTATTTCCACATAAACTTGTTCAACGATCTCTACTACTCTTGCATGAATAATTTTAGATAAGTTTTTTAAAGTTATTTCTTTTCGGTCCCGACCTCTTAATCCAGGGATAGAGACAATCTCATTATCTTTATTTTCTCCTGGCCATGCAGATCCGAATTTAATTTTTAATAATTCTGCCTGTTTTTCAATTATTGAACACCCTTCTTTTATATCCTCTGTAATTACATTTCCTCCAAATGGAACAACAGCAGTATGTCTAATAATACCATCCCTGAAAATAGCTAAATCTGTAGTACCTCCTCCTATATCAATCAGCGCGACCCCAGCTTCTTTTTCTTCACTACTAAGAACAGCATTTGCAGAAGCTAAAGGCTCTAAAGTAATTCCTTCTAAATCTAGACCTGCACTTTTAATGCACCTGCCTATATTTCTAATAGACGATACCTGACCTACAACAACATGAAAATTTGCTTCTAACCTACCACCATACATTCCTACAGGTTCTTTTATCTCACCTTGTCCATCGACTTTAAATTCCTGAGGTAATACATGAATAATCTCTTCTCCAGGTAACATAACTAATTTATGAACTTGATTGATTAATCGTTCAATATCCGCTTCATCAATAACAAGTTCTGAATTAGCTCTTGTTATATAATCACTATGCTGTAAACTTCTAATATGCTGGCCTGCTATACCGACAGTAACAGATGTGATTTTTTCTCCAGAAGACTGCTCAGCTTCCTGAATAGCTTGCTGAATTGACTGAATTGTTTGTGTGATATTGTTTACAACTCCTCTGTGAACTCCTAGACTAATGGACTTGCCTTGACCTAAAATTTGAGTTTTTCCATACTCATTTTTTGTTCCAGACATCGCTACAATTTTAGTTGTCCCAATATCTAACCCAACCGAAATATTATTTTCATTCATATTCTATTTTTTTACACCAACAACTTGATTGTCAAATTGCAAGTTAATTGTACTATATTTATTTAATAATTGATCTTTTTTTGCTTTGAGGTAAAAGGCTTTAAAATTATTCACTTTCAGCTCTAATTTATCTAACTTACCTAGGCTAATTTTAAATTTATGTTTTCTTAGTTTTATATTGAATTTTCCGCTCGAATCAACAATTATTTTGGTAATATTTTTTCTTAAGAATTCATCTTCATAGATAAAATGAGATAACTTATAAATAGAATTTAATTGTAACGGGCTTTGATTATAGCCGACAATAACAGGAACTACAGGCGAGAAGTCTTTAGACTTTGGCATTATTAAACCATTTACATCCAAATAGCTCTTGTTATCTAAAAACCTAGCGATAGGTTTTCTCTGTTTAATGTTTACAATCATATTTCCATTTACATCAATAAAAATATCAGATCTATTAATTAATTCGTTATTGTTTAATTCAGATTCTAAATAGCTATTATGAATATTAGATTTATTAATGTTTTTATTAAACATTAATTGCGAGATCAAACTTTGTATAGAATCTTCACTGATAAATAGGGTTTCATAACTATTCATATAGATCTCTGTACTTTTAATATCTCTTAAATTATTTACAGAAATAGTACTGTAAAACAGACCAGAAATTAATACTAGTAATAAAATTAACTTTATTTTCAACCAATTAAATCGCATATTCTAATAGCTTTTTTTTAATTCTCAAGGCTTCGTTACCAATATTTCCTGCACCTAGGGTTACATTAATTTTCATTTTACAATTATCTATTTCTTTATTTAAATCTTCTAATTTTACAATTTTTTTGACTGGACAATTTATCTTAGACAATAACCAATCTGCAGTTACTCCATCTATAGGTAATTCTCTTGCCGGGTATATTTCTAAAAGTAAAACAGTATGAAACTTAGATAGCGCATTTGAAAATTCATCAATAAAATCCCTTGTTCTAGAGTATAGGTGTGGCTGAAATGCTACAAGATAATTGTCTCCAGGATAAGATTCTAAAAGGGAATCATAAATAGCATTAATTTCCTCTGGATGATGCGCGTAATCATCAATGTAGACCAAGTCTTTAGAGTTAATATGAAATGAATATCTTCTTTCCACTCCGATAAAAGTATCTAGAGCTAATTTTAGGTCCTCTGTATTACAATCTAATTTTATGGCTATAACTATTGCAGCCAAAGCATTTGATAAATTATGTTTTCCAGGTAAGTTAAAATTGAAGTTTTGAATTAAACTATCCTCAATAAATAGATCAAAATTATAAACTCCATTATGTAAATTAATATTCTTAATATTATATTTAGAAGTGCTGTTAAACCCAAATTTTTCAGCTTCTATATCTAAATTATCCTTCGCTATTAACAGTCCATTTGGAACGATGTTTTTTATAAATAAATCAAAATTTTCTTTTAAATCATCCAATCCATTGTAGATATCTAAGTGATCTGCATCTATTGAAGTAATACATGCAATATTTGGTTTTAGAGTAAGAAAAGATTTATCAAACTCATCTGCTTCAACAACGCAGATATCTTTACCATTTACAATTAAATTTGAATTATAATTTTCAGATATACCTCCTAAAAATATGGTAGCCGATTTGTCACATGATTTAAGTAAATGACCTAAGATACTAGTTGTTGTTGTTTTACCATGCGTACCAGCTATAGCTACACAAAAACTAGAATTTGCAATTACACCCAGAATCTCTGCTCTTTTTAATACCTTAAAGTCATTAGAAACAAAGTATTCTAATAGTTTAGAGGATTCCGGAACAGCAGGAGTATATATAACCAGAGTGTTTCTAGAGTCCAAATATTCATTAGCAATATTTTTAATATTGTCAGTGTAAATAATACTTACCCCCTTAGATTCTAAGTTGTTTGTATTCGTAGACTGGAATTTATCATAACCACCTACTCTTTTCTTTTCACCAATGAAATAATTTGCTAAAGCGCTCATTCCTGAGCCACCTATTCCAATAAAAAACACATTAATATAATTTTCTAATTTCATTATAGTAATTTTTCTATTTCGTTAACAATATCTTTTGTAGCATTTAATTTTGCTTGCTTTAGAATGTTCCTTGACAAATCAAGCTGAAGCTCCTTATTATTAATCAATCCCCTGAAGGAGTTTATAAAATCTTTTTTTATATTTTTTTCTTCTATCATTATTGCAGCTTTCTTGTTTACTAAACTAAGCGCATTTTTACTTTGATGATCCTCTGCAACATTTGGAGATGGTATAAAAATAGCTGGCTTACCAACAATACATAGTTCTGATATTGAACTCGCACCAGCCCTAGAGATAATAATATCCGCTACATCATATGCTAAATTCATTTTATCTATAAAAGCATATACCCTAACATTCTTATTAGAATTTAAATATTTGTATTCATCAAAATAAATTTTACCACACTGCCATAAAACTTGAATATTTAGAGAATTAAATAATTCCAAATTATTCAAAATGGTTGTGTTGATTACTCTTGAACCATTACTGCCTCCAATTATTAATAATGTTTTTTTATTTTCTTCTAATTTAAAATTCAAAGCACTACTACTTTTTACATCTACTTTTTTTAGACCAGATCTAACAGGGTTCCCAGTAAATACTATTTTATTCTTGTCAAAAAATCTATCTAAATTACCATAAGCAACACAGATTTTATTTACTCTTTTACCGAGTATTTTATTTGTTACTCCAGGGTAAGAGTTTTGTTCTTGAATTACAGTAGGAATTCCAAATAGTGAAGCAATATATAAAATAGGCCCACTAGCAAAACCACCCGTACCAATTACTACATCAGGTTTATTGTTTTTTATAATAAAAACTGCCCTTAATAAACTAACTAAAAGTTTTATGGGAAAAATCAAATTCTTTGCAGATAAACTTCTACTGAATCCAGACACCCATAATCCAGTAATTTTAAAACCATGTTCAGGAACTATTTGCATTTCCATTCTATCACTCGCCCCTACAAATAAGATATTTGAATGGGGGTATCTAAGCTTTAATTCATTAGAAATAGAAATAGCAGGGTAAATATGCCCTCCTGTTCCACCTCCTGAAATTATAAAGTTTAAATTCTTCATTTAAATAGTTTCTTTTAATATTTCTAATGGGTTATTTTGATCTATTATTTCATTTTCTAATTCGTAATTTTTACTAACACTTAAAATAATACCAATGGATAAACAAGTCATCCATATAGAAGTGCCACCACTACTAATTAGTGGCAAGGTCTGCCCTGTAACAGGCATTAACTCAACCGCAACAGACATATTAATGAATGCTTGAAATACAATTGGAAGCCCCATAGATATGGCCAAAAGGGATCCAAATATAGTTTCAGACTTATTAGAAATAATCATTATTCTAAACAATAACCATAGATAAAGAATAACTAAAAATATACCACCAATTAGGCCAAACTCTTCAATTATAATAGCATAGATAAAATCTGACGAAGATTGTGGCAAGAAATTCTTTTGAATACTTTTTCCAGGACCTAGTCCCTTAATTCCGCCAGTAGCAATAGCTATCTTTGCTTTTTCTATCTGATAGTTAGATTCGGTATTTTCTGAATTAATAAAATTTTCAATTCTATTTGTCCAGGTATCAATCCTGTTAGGAATAAGGTCAGGATAGGCTTTTACAGTCAAAATAAATACAGTCAAAAGAAGAAATCCAGAAGCGATAATTAAAGAAAGGTATTTAACAGGGTATCCCCCCAAAAAACAAATGATTAAAACCAACACAAATAAAATGGCACCGGTTGAGAAATTAGCAGGTAAAATTAAAGCTATGACTACAAACACAGGAATCCAAAGTGGCAAAATAGTTTTTGAAAAAGTCAAAACATCATCTTTAATTTTAGCCAGGTATCTAGCAATGTAAATCAACAATATACTAGAGGCTAAAGTTGATGGCTGAAAAGTAAAGTCTAAGACTGGAATTTTAATCCACCTACTTGTATTGGTCATCGAATCCGACATCACTGGTTGAAAGATCGTATAAGCAAGTAGTACTATAATTACCGGAATCATTAAAAGAGAAATACCTTTGTAATAGTTGTAAGGAATCTTGTGAGCTCCATACATTATTGAAAAACCAAGAAAAAGATGTATTAAGTGTTTAAATATATATCCTATTGTATTGCCGTTTCCGTATAAATAAGCTAGATTACTGGAGGAGCTATAGACAGGTAAAAAAGAAAAGATTGCTAACAAGGTAGCAATTGCCCAAACAGGCCTATCTCCGCTTATATGATTTAATATTTTTTTCATTATAACTTTCTTACTTCTGCTTTAAATTGTCTACCTCTATCTTCGTAATTCTCAAATAAATCAAAACTCGCACAAGCTGGAGATAACAATACACTATCATTAGATTTTGCTATTGCATAAGCTTCTTTCACAGCTTCAGACATTGTCTTAACTTCTGTTATATATTCAACTAAATTTTCAAAATTTTCAATTATTTTTTTATTTTCCTTTCCAAGACAAATAATAGCTTTAACTTTTTCGTTAACAAGTGAAAAAAGTTCCTCATATTTATTCCCTTTATCAATACCACCAACAATCCATACAGTAGAAGATTCCATACTATCTAAAGCATAATATGCAGCATTTACATTTGTAGCCTTTGAGTCATTAATGTAATTCACTTTATTAATTTTCAAAACATGTTCAAGTCTATGTTCTACTGCCTGAAAATGCTCTAAGCTTTCACGAATTGTGTCTTTTCTGATTTTTAACAGATTAGCAACAGTAGTTGCAGCCATAGCATTTTTTAAGTTATGGGTGCCTATTAAAGGGAAATTATTTGTTGGCATGATTAATTTTTTATTATTAATAATTGATATAATATTTTTATCTTCTATATAAGTCACACTATCCTTTGTTTTTGAAATTGAAAAAGGTAAAAGAGTAGAATTAATTTTTTCTGAATTGTTTTTAATAAATTTTATAATTTGCAAATCCTCAGAGTCATAAATAAAGTAATCCGCTGAACTTTGATTTTTTATTATATTAAATTTTGAATTAATATAATTTGTATAATTGTCTTCATATCTATCCAGGTGATCTGGAGATAGGCTAGTCATGACAGCAATATGTGGATTGAATTTCACAATACCATCTAACTGAAAACTGCTTAACTCAAGAACATAGTTTTTTTTCTGTTTATCTTTGATTTTTGAAGCAAAACTAATTCCAATGTTTCCCGCTATATCAACATCTAAATCTGCATTTTTTAAGATTTCATAAATTAGTGAAGAAGTTGTGGTTTTACCATTACTACCAGTTATACCAATAATCTTAGCGTCAATAAATTTGTATGCGAATTCTATTTCAGATATAACTTGAATGTTTTTATTAATTAATTGTTGGACAATTTTAGAGGAATCTGAAATCCCAGGGCTTTTTATCACATAATCTACATCTAGTGTGGTAGCATGTAAATGCCCTTGTTCTTCAAAATTAATTTCATTTTTTATTAGCAGTTCTTTATACACCTTTTTAATTAGACTACTATCAGAAACAAATACAGGAAGTCCTTTAGATTTAGCTAATAGCGCTGAACCAACTCCACTCTCCCCTGAACCTAAGACTAATATCATTTTTATCTAATTTTTAAGGTTACAATTGAAATAATAGCTAATAGAATCCCTACTATCCAAAATCTGGTTACTATTTTACTTTCGTGAAATCCACTAACTTGGTAATGATGATGGAGCGGAGACATTTTAAATATTCTTTTTCCAGTACCGTATTTTTTTCTTGTAAATTTAAAATATGAGACTTGTAGAATAACAGATAAATTTTCTACTAAGAATATTCCACATAGTATTGGAATTAACCACTCTTTTCTAACTGCAATCGCGATAACAGCGATAACTCCTCCAATTGCCAAACTACCTGTATCTCCCATAAAAACTTGGGCTGGATAAGTATTGTACCATAAAAATCCAATTAAAGAACCTACAAAAGCAGAAATGAAAATTGTCATTTCTTCTACTCTTGGGATATACATTATGTTTAGATATTCTGAAAAAATAATATTCCCTGAAACCCATGTAAAAATACCCAGTGTTAATACAATTATTGCAGAAGTTCCGGCTGCCAAACCATCAATTCCATCTGTTAAGTTTGCTCCATTTGAAACAGCTGTCACAATAAATATTACAAAAGGAATGAAGATAATCCATGAATATTTTTTCATACCAGGACTTATCCATGTGATTAATTTAGAATAATCAAATTCATTATTTTTTACAAAAGGAATAGTAGTTCTTGTAGATTTCTGCTCAATTCTTAAGTCATTTACTTCAATATTTTCAATATTGACTATTTTGTTTGGGTTTTGTATTTTATCTTTTATTGTAACTTCTGGATGAAAATAAAGAACAGATCCTACAACTACTCCTAACAAAACCTGACCAATAATTTTTAAATACCCCTTAAGTCCATCTTTATCCGACTTAAATATCTTGATATAATCATCGGTGAATCCAATTAAACCCATCCATAGCATTGTAATAATCAGAAGAATTATATAAATATTTTCTAATTTAGAAAACAAGATAACCGGTATCAGTGTTGCAATTATTATAATTATACCCCCCATAGTTGGAGTGCCTGCCTTTTCTTTTTGTCCTTCTAAACCTAAATCACGAATAGATTCACCAATTTGTTTGAATTTCAAAAAATCAATTATTTTTTTTCCGAATATTGTAGAAATTAAAAGAGAAGTTATTATTGCAGCAGCTGATCTAAAAGAGATGTAACCAAAAAGGGATGCTCCAGGTAATTGATATTGTTGTTCTAGATATTCAAATAAATAATAAAGCATATTATATGATTTTTGTTAAATAGTTTTTTACAATTTCATAATCATCAAAGTGATTTTTTTTTCCATCTATTTCTTGATACGTTTCGTGCCCCTTTCCTGCAATTAATATGATGTCTTTAGGATTAGCTAATTGACATGCCGTTTTTATTGCCTCTTCTCTATTAGCTATTGACAGTACTTTTTTAAAATCAACTGGGCTTACTCCAGAATTCATGTGCTCGATAATTAACTCTGCAGACTCAGATCTTGGGTTATCGCTGGTAAATATTACTTTTGTACTCATAGAACTAGATAACCCTCCCATCAAAGGCCTTTTCAGCGTATCTCTATCTCCTCCACAGCCTACAACGGTAATTAAAGACTCATTACCTGTTCTAATATCATTTATTGTTTGTATAACATTTTTAAGCGCATCTGGGGTATGTGCATAATCCACTACAGCTGTAATCCCATTAACAATCACATACTCAAATCTCCCCCTTACACTCTTTAGTAAACTTGCATACTCTAAAGCCTTCTCTTTTGGAATACCCAACAATATTGCAGTAGAAATAACAGACAGTAAATTATATGCATTAAACTTCCCAGATAATGTGGTCCAAAATTCAGTTTGATCAATTTTCAATAACATTCCTTCTATTGATTTTTCTAAAATTTTAAGCTTAAAATCAGCATAAGAATTTAATGCGTAAAAGGATACCTTAGAAGCAGTATTTTGAATCATTAAATTACCGTTTTTATCATCTTTATTTATAAGTGAAAATGACTCTTTCGGGAGGTTATCGAAAAATTCTTTTTTTATATCTCTATAATCAGAAAAACTAGAATGGTAATCTAAATGATCATGAGTTAAGTTTGAAAATACCCCTCCAGAAAAATCTAATCCTTTGATTCTCTTTTGATGGATTCCATGAGAACTTATCTCCATAAAACAATATTTGACTCCCTTATCTAACATTTGAGATAATAAATAATTTAATCGAAGAGAGTCTGGAGTAGTTTGTACTGAATTAAGTATAGCATCATCAATGCAGATTTTAACTGTTGATATAAGGCCTGTCTTAAATCCTGCAATTTTAAATAAATCAAATAAGAGTGTAGCAATTGTAGTTTTACCATTTGTGCCAGTTACTCCAATTAATTTTAATTTTCCCGATGGATTATCATAATAGTTTGAAGAAATAACAGAAAGAGCTTCTCTAGAGCAATTAACTTCTAAATAAGTAATTCCATTTTGAATATCAGTTGGGATTGATTCACAAATAATAGATGTCGCACCCAGTTTAATGGCAGCTTCAATAAACTCATGGCCGTCTATATTATGGCCTTTAATTGCAATGAATAAATCATTGGCTTGTATTTCTCTTGAATCAATACATAATTGGCTAACAGAAATTGAAGTAGGGCCAATTACCTTAGTGATTTTAACTTTATATAATATTTCTTTTAATTCTTTCAAATTAGTTTTAGTATTACCTTTTGATTCTTGTTAATTTTAGAGCCAGATTTTACTGATTGGTCAATTTTATTACCATTACCAGATACTTCAACTTCTAACCCTAGGTTTTCTAATAGAGCTATAGCATCTGATAAATTTAATTTTGTAACATTAGGCATTACCGATCGATCTTCAATTAAGTTTCTATATATATCATTTTCGTTTTCTAATTCAGAAATTTTAATCCATTTTAACCTGTCTTCTATAGGCGTTTCAGAATAAATCTTTTGTGCAATTTTTTTAAAAACCGGAGCGGCAACAATATTTCCATAGTATCCGATTTTAGTGTCCGGCTTATGTATGACTACTATACAAGAGTATTTTGGATTTTCAGCAGGAAAGTACCCCGCAAATGAAGAGATATAAAGTCCAGATTCTTTCCAATATTCAGTCTGACAAGTACCTGTTTTACCAGCCATTGAAAAACTTGGAGAATAAATATTATGAGCAGTACCGTGTTTTTTTTCCACAACATTTTGCATCATCTTTTGAACTTTATTTGCTGTCTCTTTTGAACATATGGATGGGTTAATAATTTCCTTATTAAAAACTTCTACTGTTTTATCAAAATTTTTAACTTCTCTTAGAAATCTTGGCTTTAGCATAACTCCATCATTAGCTATTGCGTTATAAAAAGTTAAAGTTTGGAGCGGGGTAAGCGAAATTCCATAACCAAAAGCCATCCAAGGCAAGTCTAGTCCGTCCCAGTTTTTTTTATCTGAAGGGTGAGTTATTTTAGGGATTCCTTCGCCTAGAATTGGTAAGTCTAGAGTATTGTTTAACCCCATGCTATTCAGCCTGTCAATAAATTTTTCTGGGTATTCTTTATAATTATCAGTAATCAATTTAACCATCGCCGTATTAGAAGAAACTTCAAATGCTTTTGCCACGGAAATCTTACCATAACCTCCTCTTTTTGAATCCTTTACTTTCCTACCATAAAAAGTTAAAACACCAGCCTCTGTATCAATAACATCACTTGTGTCCACGACTTTATCCTCAAGAGCAGCAACCATTCCCATTAATTTGAAAGTTGATCCTGGCTCATGAGATTCTCCGATAGCATAATTTAATTTTTCGTAATATGTTCCGACTGAAGTTCTTCCTAAATTTGAAATAGCCTTAACTTCTCCAGTAGAAACCTCCATAACAACTACACTTCCATGATCTGCCTTAAACTTTTCCAACTGCTCGAGTAAAGCATAATGAGCTACATCTTGAATCTTTACGTCTATTGTAGTATAAATATCAAGACCATCTTGAGGTTCAATTTGATTAAAATCTTCGATTGGCTTCCATTGACCTTTACCTATCTTTTGAGATAATCTTTTTCCGTCTGTTCCTTTCAAGTACTTCGATCCAAAAGCTCCCTCAATTCCGGCCCTGGTTATATGCCCTTGATCATCTTTTTTCTCATAGCCTATAGTCCTTTCCGCTATCTTGCCCAAAGGATAATTTCTTTCTGTTTTCTGTTCTATAATCAACCCTCCCCTATATGAGCCGAGTTTAAATAACGGGAAATTTTTAATTAATAAATGATCATTATAACCAAGGTCTTTTGCAATTAATAAATATTTGTTCCCAGAGTCTCTAGCCTTTCTGAGTTTTTCCTTCCAGTAACTAGTAGACTTATTATCTTGCCCAGAAATGCTATTAGATAAGTCAGTCAGATTTTCGTCGAAATTTTTATCTGAAGGGGCTAAAGCATCAAAACGAATTTCATATTCCGGAATTGAAGTAGCTAGAAGTTTACCACCACTAGAATAAACACTTCCTCTTTTTGCGGGAATTATAATATTTTTAATATTATTTTGTTCTGATAAACCAATATAATAATCCCCTTTAACAAATTGTATGTTTACTAGTTTGAAAACTACAGCTGCAGCAAGTATAAATATCAATATGGACACGATATATGTTCTATTAATAATATGTTTTTTTGTTGTAGCCAATTTATTTAATTATTATTATTTTGATAGGAGGTTCGGTTGATGTACCAATTCCCATTTTAATTATTCTTGAAACAGATGACTCCATTTTATACTTAATAAGTATAGCTCTAGTATCTACAAACTCCGACCGTATTGATTTTACGCTTTCATTAATTTGAGCGATATTATGAATTTTTCTATCTACACTATGTGCGCTGTAAATCATTAGTAAACTCAGACAGAAAAAAAATAAAATTAAACTCCAGTTTTTTGATGAGTCCTCGCTTAAAAAAAACGAGCCTCTAACAAATTGGATAATTCTACTTTTCATTTTTAATTTTTTTCTGCGATTCTTAACTTTGCACTTCTAGCCCTGTTATTTTCTATTATCTCTGCCAATGAAGGAGTAATTAATTTACCAACTTTATTAAATGGAACTTCCACATTTCCATAAACATCTTTTTTAGCATCCCCTTCAAACAATCCATTTCTAATAAATCGTTTAACTAACCTGTCCTCAAGTGAGTGGTATGAAATGACACTAAGTCTCCCTTTAGTTTTTAAAATGTCTTGAGATTGAGTTAAAAAAGATTTAATAACATTAAGTTCAGAATTAACTTCAATTCTTAAAGCTTGGTATATTTGAGCTAATAATTTAATGCTCCTTTTCTTTGGAAGAATACTGGACAGTAGGTTATTTAAATCTAAGGTTGTTTTGATTTCAGAAACTAACCTTGCTTCAATAATTTTTGCGGAAATAATACGAGACATTCTTAACTCACCATAATCAAAAAATATGTTACACAACTGATCATAAGAATAATTATTCACAATATCGAATGCTTTTAGCTCACTATTTTGATCCATTCGCATATCTAAATCAGCCTCGTATCTAATTGAAAATCCTCTCTCTGGAACATCAATTTGGTGTGAAGAAATTCCGAAATCAGCAAGAATCCCATCAACTTTATCGATATTGTTAGAAATCAGATTTTCTTTTAAATACATGAAATTCTTGTTTATTAATAAAAATCTATCGTCTTCAATTTTATTATCTATTGAATCTTGATCCTGATCAAAAGCAATTAATCTTCCATTTTGACCTAATTTTTTTAATATTTCTTTACTATGACCTCCTCCTCCAAAAGTTACATCTACATATGTGCCGTTCTCAACAATATTTAAACCTGCTACAGACTCATTTAGTAATACAGGGATATGGTATTTCATAGCTTATTCATCATTACCCATTACATCCTCTGCTAGTTTAGCGAAATCCATAGCGGAATCTTGCAAAACTTTTTCATAGCTATTTTTATCCCATATCTCAATAATATTAACAGAGGAAGAAATAACAATATCTTTAGAAATATCAGCGAAATCAACCAAATCTCTAGGTATTAAAAACCTTCCTGATGAATCTAATTCTGTTAATCTAACACCAGCTGTAAACCTTCTTATAAAATCATTATTTTTCTTCTTAAATCTATTTAAGGAATTAACCTTTTCAATTAAATCATTCCATTCAGTAATAGGATATAGTTCTAAGCAATTTTGGAATACCGCGCGCTTTAAAACAAAACCATCTTGCAAAACGCCAGATAATTGTTTTTTTAATGAAGAAGGCAACATAACTCTACCTTTAACATCAGCCTTACATTCGTGTGTTCCAATAAGTGGCTTCATTTCTTCTTAATAATTGATTCAATCAAATTTAAGAAAAAAGTTACCACATTTTACCACATTATCCCACATTGTTAATAAAAATCTATTAAACGCATAAAAAGTCGACAAAAAATCATATTTATTTTCATAATATCTTGAAAATCAGTTATTTAATAGTGTGTAATAACTAATTAACAATATGGGCAAGAAAGATGTTAATAAGATCAGTTTTTAATAAAAAAACATATTACATAATCTTAAATAAAATATATGTAATTTTGTTTCGTAAAAAATAGAGATGAATTTCACCCCCAAAGAAGAAAATAAATTCAAATATATTGAGGAAGGTAATGGTACTCCAATTATTTTTCTTCATGGCCTAATGGGGGGTCTATCAAACTTTAAAAAATTAATCTCTTTTTTTAGTAAAAATAATTTCAGAGTACTAGTTCCTGAGTTACCACTTTATGACCTTCCACTATTGAATACTTCGGTTAAAGCCTTTGCTGAATATTTAAATGACTTTATCAAGTTTAAAGAATTAGATAAATTCATATTACTTGGGAATTCCCTAGGAGGGCACGTTGGGCTATACTACACAAAACTATTTGAAAAGAAAGCTGCTGCATTAGTGTTGACTGGTAGCTCTGGATTATACGAAAGTGCTATGGGTAGCGGATACACCAGAAGGGGAGATTATGAAGTAATGAAAGCGAAAGTAGAAGAAGTTTTTTATGATCCAAAAGTAGCTACTAAAGAATTAGTTGACGAAGTTTTCGAAAATGTCAATGACAGGCGTAAATTAGTTAAAACATTAGCAATAGCTAAAAGCGCTATAAGACATAACATGTCTAAAGATTTAACTAAAATGAATTTACCTGTATGCATAATATGGGGTGAAGACGATATAGTAACCCCTCCAGATGTTGCTGATGAATTTCATAAATTACTTCCAGATTCAGACCTCTTTTGGTTAAAGAAATGTGGTCATGCTGCAATGATGGAACATCCTGAAAAGTTTAATGAAATTGTAATTAATTGGCTTTCTGATAGAAAGATTATATAAATCTAATATATAATGCAAATTAAATCAGCAAAATTTGTTGTAAGTAATCAGAATGTCTCCAACTGTCCAAAGACTAATATACCTGAATACGCTTTTATTGGCAGAAGTAATGTAGGAAAGTCTTCACTGATAAACATGCTTACAAATCAAAAGAATTTAGCAAAAACTTCATCAAGACCAGGAAAAACACAGCTTATTAATCATTTTTTGATAAATGATACTTGGAATTTAGTTGATCTTCCAGGCTACGGCTACGCTAAAGTATCAAGATCACAAAAAAATATATTTCAAAAATTTATTACTAACTACTTTAAAGAAAGGAAGCAATTGATATCAGCATTTGTGCTAATCGACATAAGACACAGTCCTCTACCAATTGACATTGAGTTCATTAACTGGCTTGCGCAGAATTCAATCTCATTTTCTATAATATTAACGAAGTGTGATAAATTAAAGCCAAATATAGTCCAATCTAATCTTGAAAAATACAAACAAAAACTACAAGAAGACTGGGAAATATTACCTAATTTCTTCATTACATCTAGCTCTAAATTCCTTGGAAAAGAAGAAATTTTAGATTTTATAAATGAGATTAATTTATCTCTTACAAAAAAATAGGCTAGTTCTGAATTACAAAATCCAAAACATCTCCAGTTGCAGTATTCATCTCGTTTAAACCCATTAACTTAACTACTGTTGGCGCTATATCCGTAATTTTAGTTCTTACTTGAGTCTCTCCCTGGACTATGTTTTTACCAAAAAATATTAAAGGTACGTGAGTATCATAAGAGTATCCTGAACCATGAGTAGTTCCTCTATCCCCATATTTAATGACATTTTCACGGAATTTAAAAATTATATCTCCTGATCTTTGAATATTAAATCCATTTTGAATTAATAGTTCATAACCATCTTCATAGGTGCCGTTGATTATCTCTTCAGATGTATAAACACCATCAATAAAGTCTAACTCATTAAGGAAATTAATTATTTTTTGCTGAACTTGACTGTAATTTAGGCTTAAAGAATTCACAGCTAAATCATTAATATAAATTTGATTATTTACTATTTTACTAACTAACCTATCAGATCCAAATTCATTAATTAAAATATTATTTAACGCCACACCTAACTCTTTGTCTTCTACATTTTTAGACTCCACTCCAATTGAATTTAAATAGGCAGGGATTTTTAAGGCACCGTGATCTGCTGTTAAAAACAATAAATACTCGTTTTTACCAATATTTTTATCAAGATAACCAAGAAGTCTTTCGATTTCAAGATCCAGTCTTATATATGCATCTTGAGTTTCTTTAGAGTCTACTCCAAAGTTATGACCTATATAATCTGTAGAAGAATAGCTGATTGGTAAAACATCAGTAAAGTTATCCACTCCTAAATCCTCATTTTCAATGGCAGAAAAAACAAAATCAGTAGTTAAATTATTTCCAAAAGGAGTTTCTTTTAACATATCATATCCGTCATTTAAATCTTTTAGCTTATCTAAATCATAGGGGAATGATACAGATAAATTCCCTTTAAATGCTTTTTCAAAAGTGTTTTCATCAACTCTACTTTCATTGTAAGTGTCAATATCATATAATGTATTCCAATCAGTTAAATACCTTGAAATAGATTCCGAATTATTAAAAGAGGTTACCCATTCAGGTAATTCACTCATGTAATATTTACTAGACACCCATTCCCCTTTGTCTTTTCCATAAAACCAATAAGCAGCATTCGCATTTCTTCCACCCATTAAAATTGAACCTCGATCTTTAATAGCTATAGAAATCGTTTTCGATTTCATATTGTTTTCTAATCTATTTAAATCTGCAAAAGTGTTAACCAGCAAGTTTTTTGGAGACATTTTTGCAGAATATGCAGTTCCTCCTAAATTATCATAATCTAGATCAGTTGTGCAATAAATATATTTTTGATTTTTTTTATCAAACCAATTATTTCCAGCTATACCATGAGTCTTTGGTGTTGACCCAGTTGAAACAGATGCATGACCTGGCCCAGTTACGGTTGGTACATAATTATAATGGTTATTATTTAAATTAAACCCTTCACGCACTAATCTATTAAAACCATTATTGGAGTATTTTGATTTAAATTTATTCAAATAATCAAACCTCATTTGATCAACCACAACAGCAACAACCAACTTCGGTTGATCTATATCACTTATCAATTTAGAAGATTTAGAGTTATAATTGACAAATATTAATCCAATTAATATAATTGCCATTGTTATGATTAAAAATATTTTTTTCATTTGAAGAGGATGTTAAAATAATATCAAAAATACTGTTTTAATAAATATTAAAAATTAATTTAGTATAAATTATTTATTTATCAATGCGACACCTTCACAATATCGGTCTGTACTTTATTATGATTAAGAAAATGTTTCACAAACCAACTAAATGGAGTGTTATGAAGCAGTTAATTTTAAAAGACATTGAGGATCTTGTAATAAACTCTTTACCTATTATATCCTTTGTTTCCTTTTGTATAGGAGGGGTTATAACAATTCAAACAGCTCTTAATCTCACAAGCCCTTTAACTCCAAAATCATTAGTTGGTTTCGCCACAAGAGAATCTGTAATTTTAGAATTTGCACCAACAATAATATCCATTATTATGGCAGGGAAAATTGGATCTTTTATAACCTCTAGTATAGGCTCAATGAGAGTGACAGAACAAATAGATGCACTAGAAGTGATGGGGGTTAATTCACTAAACTATCTTATTTTACCTAAAGTTATAGCGATGCTTTTTTATCCTTTTCTGATATCTGTTGCAATGTTTTTAGGAATATTTGGAGGGTTAGCTGCTTGCGTATATGGTGGATTTAGTACTATTAATGATTTTATAACAGGGGTTCAAATGGATTTTATTCCATTTCATATGACTTATGCATTTATCAAAACATTTGTCTTTGCCTTTCTTTTAGCTTCAATACCATCATTCCATGGTTATTATATGAAAGGTGGAGCTCTGGAAGTTGGAAAAGCCAGTACAACAGCTTTTGTTTGGACTAGTGTGAGTATTATATTGATAAATTATATTTTAACTCAAATGCTATTAAGCTAATGATAGAAATTAAAAATATATGTAAATCTTTCGCAGAGACTAAAGTCTTAAAAGGAATTAGTGCAACATTTGAGAAAGGAAAAACCAGTCTTATTATTGGACAAAGTGGATCGGGAAAAACAGTATTATTAAAATGTTTATTAGGACTACACAACTTCAACAAAGGAGACATTATATACGGAAATGAAAAGCTAAATGATCTTGATGAAAATGATAAAATGACTTTAAAATCTAAGATAGGTACAGTCTTTCAGGGGAGTGCATTATTCGACTCTATGAGTATCGAAGAAAATGTAATGTTACCCTTAAAAATGTTTACAAACTACAGCAATGAAGAAATTCTTGATAGAGCTAACTTAGTTTTAAAAAGAGTAAACCTTATCAATGTAAATAAAAAAATGCCAAGTGAAGCATCTGGCGGAATGCAAAAAAGAGTTGCAATCGCAAGAGCTATAGTTAATAATCCAGAATATTTATTTTGTGATGAACCTAACTCTGGTTTAGATCCTAAAACAGCAACTCTTATCGATAATTTAATTAAGGAAATAACTATTGAGTCCAATATAGTGACAGTGATTAACTCTCATGATATGAATTCGGTAATGGAAATTGGAGATAAAATAGTTTTTCTTGAAGATGGACTAAAAAAATGGGAAGGAAGTAAGAATAATATTTTTAAAACTGAGAACAAAGCAGTTACTGATTTTGTTTACTCCTCTCCTCTTTATAAAAAGATCAGAGACTCCTATAACAAATAGCTATAATACCCTCTTAATTTCCATTGAATCAAGATTCAGTTTATATTTTAGCCATTTTTCTAACTGAATAGATTTTTTAATTATATCCATTTCATCCACAAGAGAATCATTCCATTTAACATAAAAAACTGAAATAGTATCAATAGACTTAAAATCAGACTTAAGAAAATTAGAATATGAGAACTCATCAATTTCAGAGTAATTAATATTAACTTCATTTAACAAGTTAGGAAATTCAATATAGTTTTTCTCTAGTACCAAAAGCTGTTTAACCTTATTTTCAAGAAAATTAATTTTTTGGAATTGTGAAAGTAAATCTAACGAATCTCTGGAGCGTAATTCTTCCATGTATTCAAGGTTATTGATTTCTCTGAAAAGACTCTGATTTATAATTAACTCTGTATCACTTAAAGAGTTATAATTCTTCATTTTGGTATTTAAAACAAATTTAATTTCATCTGAAATTTGATCATTACCCAATGTAGTTAGCTCAATAACAGATGGTTTATCTTTGTTATACTGAACAAAAGTATTTTTTTTAATGTATTTTGAATTAGGCAAAATATCAAGTTCAGAGTTTACAAATTTTAAAGCATCATTTTTAAAATTACTTTCTTTTACAACATTTACAAACGTCCAAATTGCAGGGATCATAACTATAACAGCTCCCAGCATCGCAAACCTTGAAATTCTCGTTCTTCTTACTGAATCAACATAATTAATCATCGGGAATTTCAAAAACTTGACTACTATAAAAGTAGCTAATGCAATAAATATTGTATTAATAGTAAATAAATACATTGCTCCAAGAAAATAATCCATAGAACCTATAGCTATTCCGTAACCAGCAGTACACAATGGTGGTATAAGAGCCGTAGCTATAGCAACTCCATATATTACTGTAGCAATTGTACCTTTTTTAGTTCTTGCGATAATAAGAGCTAATCCTCCAAAGAATGCGATTAAAATTTCTCTAATATCAGGCTTAGTTCTGGCAAACAGCTCAGTAGTATCCTCATTTATATCAAAGACATAGAAGTACAGAAAAGAAGTAAGAATACTCAAAACAATCATTGTTCCTAAGCTAATAAGAGATGTTTTAAGGGTGTCAATATCATTTATCGCTATAGATAGGCCAACACCTAGTATTGGCCCCATTAGAGGAGAGATTAACATAGCTCCTATTACTACTGGAATTGAATTTGTATTCAAACCAATGGAGGCAACAAAAATTGAGCAAATTAAAATCCACGCGGTTGCACCTTTAAACTGTACATCAGCCTTTATCGCTTCAGTTGTACTAATTTGATCTGCACCTTTTCTAAAGTCAAGAAGATTTACTAAATATAGTCTTGTATTAGAGATTAACAATGTGAAATTATCAATGATATTATTACTGTTTTTTTTCATCATTTTAATTGTTTGAGCCCAGTTAGTGATGAAGAGCTTCGTATTTTACCTCCTAGCCCATCAATCATTTCAATATTATATTTATCACAAACTACAGATTCTGGAACTTCAGAAACTGCCCTATCCCCTCCATTAGCAAAAATATCTGGATTAATTACTTCTAGAGATTTACAAACTGTCTTATCGGTATCTATAGATAAAAAAACTTCATCCACAATCTTTAATGACTTTACAATCCTAACCCTATCATTTTCATCCATGAATGGTTTCCCTTTTTTTAACACACATTGACTATTACTATTAACAATAACAACTAATTTATCTCCAAGTTTTTTTGACATTTCTAAATAATCTAAATGACCAACATGAATTGGATCAAAATAACCACTTACCGCTACAACTTTACTCATAATTAATCTAATTTATTTATTTCTGCATTAGCATTAAATAGGTAATACTTACCTGTTTCAACTTCAATACATTTATATCTTTTTCTCAATTTCTTCTCTAATTTAAAAATTTTTCCATTATAAATATCAAATCTTGTCCCTAAATCCAATTCATGAATATAATTCTTGTTTGTAGTCGGGTCAAACATTTTTAGCTTTTTGACAAGTTCAATGTCTGAATCTGTAGATGCTTTAGGGTTTTTGAAATAGGTAGCAAGTAAAGACAGTAGTTCTTTAGGGAAAACATCTGGATTCAAGACAGGTGAGATAAGAATTCTAAATTGATTTTTCCATTCTGAACCATGAGGCTTTATCGAGTTTTTAAACAATTTATAAACATATAAGTGACTAATTTCATGAATTAATGTTAATAAAAATCTATACTTATTTAAATTAGAATTAACCGTAATAAGACATTTACCATTTTTTAAAACTCTAAAATCTCCATGCCTAGTTTTTCGCTCTGATTTTATTTTAAGTTGGATATCGTAACTACTTAACAACTCTTCAATATAGCCTACAGCCTGACTAGGAACATATTCCTTAAATGATTCCATACTACGGAGTACTTGAAGATATTTGTAGAATTTTTCCATTGATAATCTTAGAACCTTTTATCGAAAAATCATAAATATAATCAGCCATTTCCTTTGCAGTTACGCTAGCTTCATAGCCAGGAAATGCCTCTTCTAACATTTCAGTTTGCACTGCTCCAAGTGCTAATACATTAAAATTAATTTTTAATTCCTTATACTCTTCAGCTAACATCTCTGTTAAAGTAATCAAAGCTCCTTTACTAGAACTATAAGCAGACAGACCTGGAAATTTTACACTTCCTTGAATTCCACCAACAGAACTTATATTAATAACTTGACTTTTTTCTTTCATAAATGGAAGGCAAACCTGAATTAATCTAGCCACGCCAAATACATTTGTGTTGTAGATACTATTAAAGTCATCTAAGCTTGTATCTTCAAAACTTTTGTTAATTAGTAATCCAGCATTATTAATTAAAATATCAACTGAATTCCAACTTTCAGAAATATATTTCTTAACCATTGAATGGTCCTCTTCTTTTGTAATATCAAATGACAAAAAAGTGGTGTTTTCTAAATTTAATTTATTTGTATTTTTTATATTCCTTGACAGAGATAATACATTAAACCCTGCGCTTGAAAATATTTTAATCAATTCTAGCCCTATACCTCTACTTGTGCCAGTAATAATTACATTTTTAGACATTCAGATTAAATTAGTTTAAATAAAGATAGTAAATAAAATTGCAGTTATTAAGCCAACATAGTTACAGGGTTTTCTACATAGCCTCTTAAGCTTTGTAAGAATTTAGCACCAGTTAAACCATCAACAACTCTGTGATCACAAGCTAGAGTTAACTTCATCGTATTACCAACCACTATATGATCATTTTTAACAACAGGCTTTTCAATTATAGAGCCTACAGATAAAATTGCTGAATTAGGCAGATTAATGATTGAAGTAAAACTTTCTATATCAAACATTCCAAGGTTTGATATTGTAAATGTACTACCCTCCATTTCTTGAGAAGTTAATTTTTTTGACTTTGCCTTAATTGCAAAATCTTTAACCTTACCACCAATTTCAGATAGATTAAGTTGATTTGCAAACTTAAGCACTGGCACAACTAATCCGTCATCAACTCCAACAGCAACTCCAATGTGAACGTGCTTATTATACCTTACCCTATCATCAAACCATTGAGAGTTAACCCTAGGGTTAATACTTAACGCCATTGATGTAGCTTTAACAATTATATCATTAAAGGAGATTTTTGTTTCAGGAATTGAGTTGTATTGATTTCTAAATGAAATTGCATTAGACATATCAAATTCAACAGTTAAATAATAGTGAGGAGCTGAAAATTTAGATTGACCCAATCTTTTAGCGATTGTCTTTCTCATTTGTGAATGGTTCACATCTTCAAACGATTCGTTAAGGTCTAAAGTTACAGTCGAAGGAACTCCTATCTTATAGTTTTCGATATCAATTTTAATAATACGGCCATTTTCTCCTGATCCAGAAATAGTGTTTATGTTAATATTCTTATCTAAAGCTAATTTTTTAGCAAGAGGAGATATAAATAACCTTTTATTACTAACAGGCTCCTTATTGTCTATCATTATAGGTTTACTTTCTACACTTTGCTTAGTCTCAATCGGTTTAGCTACTGGTTCTTCAATTTTATCTACTGACAAATTGTTTTTTCCGAAATTATCTACCAATTGGCTCACCGGAACGCCTTCAGGACCAATAATAGCTAAAAGGTCATCTACTTTAGCAGAATCACCTACTTCTAATCCAATGTATAACAAAAATCCAGACTGAAATGATTCAAATTCCATTGTAGCTTTATCGGTTTCGATCTCTGCTAAAATATCTCCTTCTTCTACCTTATCACCAACTTTTTTAAGCCATGTAGCCACAGTTCCTTCTTCCATGGTGTCACTAAGTCTTGGCATAGTAACAACTATTACATCATCTGGAATAGGGCTGTTATTTAAAACTGAATCTTCTTTAGTTTCTTCAGCTTTATCTTCAGCATCCTTTTCAACCACTGCAGAATCACTTAATGAAGTCAATAGGCTTGTATAGTCTTCATTAGGCTGACCGATTATAGCTAACGGATCATCAACATTTGTAGTTTCACCCACTTGCACTCCAATATACAGCAATGTACCTTCGTAAAAAGATTCAAATTCCATTGTAGCTTTGTCGGTTTCGATCTCTGCTAAAATATCTCCTTCCTCTACCTTATCACCTACTTTTTTAAGCCATGAAGCAACGGTTCCTTCTTCCATGGTGTCACTAAGCCTAGGCATTTTTATTAATTCTGCCATAATTATAGTTTATGTTTTAAAAAAGGATAGTCAGCTTGCTCATAAACAGCATCATACATAAGATTTAAATCTGGATAATCAGATTCTTCAGCAAATGTCTCGCATTCCTTAACCTTAATTTTTATTTTTTCGATAATTTTCAATAATTTAGCTTCTGTTGAGTATTTTTCTTTTAATATTAAATCCTTAATCTGAGTTATAGGGTCTATTTTTTTATATTCAGCAACTTCATCTTTAGTTCTATAATGTTGTGCATCACTCATTGAATGACCTCTATATCTATAAGTTTTCATCTCTAAAAAAGTAGGACCGTCCCCTTTTCTAGCTCTTTCAATAGCAGTACTTAAAGCTTCAGCAACCTTTACAGGGTTCATTCCATCAACTGGACCGCAAGGCATTTCATAACCTAATCCAAGTTTCCAAATATCAGTATGATTTGCAGTTCTCTCTACAGATGTACCCATTGCATAACCATTATTTTCACAAATGAATATTACTGGTAATTTCCACAACATCGCTAAGTTAAAAGCTTCATGAAGTGATCCTTGTCTAGCAGCACCATCACCAAAACAACATAGAGTGACAGCATCTGATCCGTGATACTTATCTCCAAAAGCAATTCCAGCTCCTAGTGGTATCTGACCTCCAACAATCCCATGACCACCATAAAATCTATGTTCTTTTGAAAATATATGCATAGAACCTCCTAAACCTTGTGAAGTACCAGTTTTTTTACCAAATAACTCAGCCATTACTCTTTTAGGGTCAACACCCATACCTATAGGCTGTACGTGATTTCTATAAGCAGTAATCATTTTATCCTTAGAAAGATCCATAGCATGTAAAGCCCCAGCTAGAATAGCTTCTTGACCATTATATAAGTGTAGAAACCCTCTTACCTTTTGCTGAATATATACAGCGGCTAGCTTATCTTCAAACTTTCTCCAAAACAGCATATCTTCATACCACTTCAAATATGTTTCTTTAGTTATCTTTTTCATATTTAAATAAAATCAATTACAAAAATAATCAATGAAATCTAGTTAAAAAAAGTTAATAATAGAATTTTTACAAAAAAGATGAATCAAATTTAAAAGGCAATAGATTTTCAATTGAATTAGAGTAAACAATCTTACCCTTTTCCCCCATAAAATATATACCAATAGGGGAAGATTGTTTAGTTTCAAATTCAGAAATAACTTGTCTGCATCCTCCACATGGTGCAATCGGAGTTTCGTTAATTTTAGACATAGATCCAGCGACTATGGCTAAACACACAATATTAGAGTTGGGATATTTTGAATTAGCATAAAACAAGGCTGTTCTTTCAGCACAAAGACCTGAAGGATATGCAGCATTTTCTTGATTTGAGCCGTTAATAATCTGTCCGTTGTCCATTAAAACAGATACTCCAACAGAAAAATTTGAATATTTTGAATATGCTGTCAATCTAATTTTTTTAGCATTTTCAACTAAATTTTCAATATCAGTAGGTAAATCATCAATATTATCAAAGATTGTAAAGTTTGAATTGACTGAGATTTTCTTCATATTGATTTATTTAATACTCATAATATTCGTTAGCACCAAAATTAAAAGTTAAAGAAAATCTTAGAGTATTTTCTAATGGGCTGGGGACTTTAGAGGCAGAAAACAAATAAGATAAATCAATATTTGTTCCAGTAAACTTAAATCCAGCTCCTAAAGCTAAAAATTTTCTAGCTCCCTTATCCTCACTTTCATTAAAAAAACCTGCTCTTAGAGCGAAAGAATCCTCATAAGTATATTCAGCTCCTAATGACCATGTGAATTCGCGTAGTTCTTCGCTAAATCCACCAGGGGCATCTGAGAATGATTGAAATACACCAGCTAAAAAGTCTACATCAGTTGGCTTACCACTGATAATTCCTACATAATCATTAGTTATTTCTTCTCCTTCATCTAGAACTCCATTTGCATTATCATCAATATAATCATAAAATGTTCCATATAATGGAGGAGTTGGAACAAGTAATTTAGAAAATTCAGCAGTAACAGAAACTTTATTATATTGATCTAAAATAAAGTCAAAACCACCACCGACTCTTAGCATTGTAGGTAAAAAACTAGGCTTTACACTAGATTCATCATACTTGATTTTAGGACCTAAGTTTTGAATTATGAATCCTGCTCGCCATCGTCCAGTAAAATCACTATACACCTTTTCTTCACCTTGATAATAACCAGAGATATCCACTGCATATGAACTTGCTGCTGTTGCATCTTGGTCTACTTGTTGAATTTTGAGATCAGACCTTAAATAGCGTAAAGAAACTCCCATAGAGAACTGCTCTGCAAGTCTTAGTGAATAAGAAACATCCATGGTTAACTCATTTGGTTTTGTAATTAGGGCCTGCGAAAATTCATCTTGAAGAAGTTCTATCTCACCTAAACTAAAGTACTTAAAACTTGCAGCAAATGCGCTTCTGTCATCTAATCTATTGAAATATGTGATACTACCTAAAGAAATATCATTTACTAATTTACTTAAGTAGGGAGTATAACTAATTCCAAATCCAGATTTGGATTCAGAAAAAGCATATTTCGAAGGGTTCCAATGTTGCGAATATGTGTCTACCGAAGTGGCAACCCCCATATCACCCATAGCAGCTGCTCTAGCATCAGAAGCAATTAACAAAAAAGGAACCCCTGTTGTTATTACTCTACTATCAGAAGGGTTTGGTACAACATGTGTTTCAGTTTGTGATTTTAATTCAGAAGTGAAAGAAAATAATGTAAATATTATAATAAAATACCTCATTTAGTTGATTATTTAATTTAACAAATATACTTTAATATTACAGGATAACAAGTTTTTGAATTTTTTGAGTTTTTTTGTTTGTTTGTAAAGATCTCACCTTGATTTTATAAACATAAACGCCTTTAGCAAGTCTATCTCCGTACTCATCACGACCGTCCCATGTTAAATCTCTAGAAAGTGATGAAGACCCAGATGCATTTGTTTGTTGATTTATGGTTTTCACTAGCTTACCTGAAACTGTAAATATTTGTAATAGAACGTCCAAAGCATCACTACTATTGTGATTGAACCAAAATTCTGTATAATTTACAAATGGATTTGGATAATTTAACACATTTGAAATCACTAATTCATTATTTTGATCATAAACTAAAAATTGAATTTCTGCTGTGGAAGAGTTATTAAACACATCCCAGGCTTTAAAACTAAGACTATGAAGACCTGGCTCGAGATCTCTTAGAGGGTATTTAATACTGCCGTTTTGATAATCGTCTAAATCTGCCTCGTAATAATCATTTAGTTGAAAGGTAGTTGAATTATCTCCATCAATTACAGCTGTTATATCATGGCCTATCCCACTAGAAGTATTAATTCCGTTTTCATCAAACAATTTTGCAATTAAAAAAGGACTTTCATTAGTAATACCACCATCTATAAAGTTTTCGTCGTTCATATAAAGGTTAATTTCAGGTCCTGAATTGTCATTCTCTGCATTTTCATTAATACCACCTATCAAGACACTCATTTCAGAACCAGAGTTATCTAAATCAGAATTGGTTTTTTTCGCATATAAACTAAATTTTCCGTTATCAACAGCCATTCCTATATCTCTGGGGACTACGAAATCAAATTCAAACAACCCGTTAGTTATTGATGCCTTTCCTTTAAAAACAGTCTCTCCTAATGTTGTAAAATCTAGTATTATTGGTTCATTGTTTTGATAAACATTATCATTACCTAATGTAGATCTTGGTATTTTTTTATCAAAAACAGTAGAAGTCAATTCTCCATTATAATCATTTAAGATATTTCCATTTAGATTTTCAATTTGACCTTTTACATTAACATAACTAAGGGCCTCTATAGGCTGAGTCAAATCACTTATAGGAATATCATTAACACTTGTTATTTTAATATTTGGCTTAGGGAAAGCTAATTTCATCGCAGGATCTCCAATAAAAAAAACTAATCTTCGTTGAATGATGTTAGATATTTCAGGGTCATTTTTTGTTAACCTTAGGGCCTCAGCCATACTATAAGTTGAATTAGGATTTAAAGAGAAAAGATACTGCTGAAGTGTAATATTAAAATCAACACCAACGCTAACAAAAATTTGACGAGTAGTTGTTATTAAGCCAATTGAACCTCCATTTTTATTCCAGTATAAAAACTCGCCTGCCGTTTCTCTATTTGGATTATCAAATTTGGTGAATTCACAGGTAACCGACACAAAACAGTTTAGTTTATTTTTATTTAATAGCTCAGAAGCATCGATTTTATCAAAAATTCTTTCTCTAGCAATTCCATCTTCTCCACCATGACCAAAATAATTAACCACCAAAGCTCCAACTTCTATACCTTCTATAATTGTATTGTTAACCTCTGGGTATCTTTCCCCGCCAGAAGTAGATTCTTGTATAAATGCATCTGCATATATTTTTTTTATATTAATTGAGGAATTATTATTTTCTATAATTGTAGCTAAAGAATCTGATGTACTCTGAATTATGTCTTCCCAAGCTTCATCCACATCATCGGCAATAACGATAACGTTGTTTCGCCAACTACCAAAAGAATCTTCATCATAATAAGATTCAATTTTATCCACTAAATCTTTTGCTCTCTGTGGAGAGTCTGCTAAAATCCTACCTACTGCAATATCCAATTTATCGGAGGAACTCATAGACCCTTCATTATAATCCATCATACCAAAAAAATCATCTGAAATAAACGAACTAGACAAGCTAAAACTTGATAGAGAATGCCATGAGGGAACTACATTTGTATTATTAGATATTCTATTTTTATAATCATAAGAAGCGTCTCCAAAGAGACATAAGTATTTCAAACTTCCCTCTGAATTATCGTAAACATACTTCACGAAATTTCTTACTGCTGAAATATCTGGGTTAGATGAATTAAATTCATTATAAATAGTTGTTAAATTCACAACTTTCACGTTTAAATCATTAAAATCTCGGTTTATCTGCGCTAACCTTTCAGCCTGGCTTAACATTTGTTCGCTAGTTACTATTAAATAATCTACAGGCTGGAAATCATTATTATCATTAAGGAATATGCTAGATTTTAAATTTTGATTATTCAAAACACTAAAACTATTAGATTCAGGGTACAACAACTCAGATCTTGAAAAAGCGATATACTTGGCGCCAAAGCCTAAGTTTGATTTAACAGTGAAGCTAGATTCTGAAGTAGTATTTTGTTTAGAGGAGATATTTGAGATATTAGAAACATTCCAAACCTCATCTATAGAACTTGAATTAGAAATGACATACTTACCAATACCATTTAAATTTTGAACTTCATTATTGCGATAAATTAATTGAGTACCGTTAAATACTAGATCACATGTTGCTTCAATTGAAATATAATCAAGGTAAGCATAAGAACTTGGGTTACCATTATTGTTAAAATCAAGATTAACATTAATAGATGATCCGGAAACTAAAACCTCATTATCGAAATAATCTTCAGTTGCTAGTATAGGGTCGTTTATAGATTGGTAATAAAAATTATCAATTTCTAAATTATTCACTTTCAAACTCATTGATGTTGGAATCTCAGAAACTGCTGCTGTATATACCTTTAAATGAATTGGTTTTGTAGTAATTAAGTTGTCAAAATTAAATTCAAAATTCTTAGTTGAATCAAAATCAAATCTCTCTCCAAACCATCTTCTTCCAATTTTAGCAATATTGTAATTATCTATCTCATGAAACTTATAATCCTGAAACTCATTAATAATAATATTTTCGTCTTCAAAGGGTTCTTCTAACTCTACTACTCTGTTTCCAAATCCAGCACTAACATTTAATAAATAGTATGTTTTATCAGTAAAGGAATTTACATTAGTATTACTTTCTTCATTAAAAGTATCTTGCCCTTTAGCAAAGAAAATAATATAATCCTCATTGTTGAAAATACCATCCTCTTCACCAACAACCTTGATTGCATTTTGAACTGGGTCGAATGGAAATTCTGATGAATTCAAAAGTGGAATCATTTCACCGCCACTTCCATAAATTTTGATAGTTCTAGGGTCGATATTTGATGTGTTAACTCCCAGATTATTTAAAAAGTTCTTATTTAACTTGTAAACACCCGAATTTGTAATTTCAAACCTATACCAAGATCCTTGACTAAGAACAGAGCTAGTACTAGTTGATACTTTTTCTAAGGATTGATTAGTTTTTTTCTTATAAGAAATTGATGCAGATGTTATCTTTTTGATGATACCATTATCATTGAAAAAAGGTTTTAACTCAAGATATACGGATCTGCCATCAATAGAAAGGCTATTGCTTAATTTAAAATTAAGCTCATTAGGGATACTATTAACATTTAGGTTGCCAAGTGTATTAACATCAACAGTTTCATAATTTATTTTATCAATTTTGACAGAATTTGGGTCAATAAGATGTTTTTCATTCCATTGAGTTATCAAAATAACTCCTGAGTTAGGTTCAAAGTTATGTTTGTAATTATCAAAATATGGGACATTGAATTTATTAACTTCACTTAAATATGTCTTATTTTCGACCCAATTAATATTAATTAACTTTTCCTGGGATAAAACAGAATAGGAGTTGAATAAAAATAAAAAAGCAACTAACTGATTAAATTTCATATATAAAAAACGCCTAAATCAAAGGAATATTACTAATTAAAATAATATTCAAAATTACAATAATAAAAAATTAATATTATCGTTTTAAGTTTAATAATATGCCCTGTTTTTGATTTAATTGTGGGGGTTGTCTTTTTATTAAAAGTGGGAATGATTTAGTAATGAAGTATTAATTGTAGTAATGTTTTATAAATATTAATGATTGCAATATCAGGTTAAATTCATATATTGCATTTGTTAAAATTTTTAGCAAAAAGGATTTTAATTAAATTATAATAAGAAAAATATGAATATGTATAAATTATTTATAGTAGTAATATCACTTACTTTTTTTGGATGTAATAATTCTAAGACCTCAAAAAATACATCTAGCGCTACTGGGTGGGCTATAAATGCAGCAGATGGTAGTGGTTTTCAATATGAGACAGATTATAAGGGCCAAGAAGCTGGACCTGGATTAGTTTTTATAGAAGGTGGTACATATACTAAAGGAAAAGTGCAAGATGATGTAATGTATGACTGGAATAATAGTCCAAATCAACAGCACGTTATGTCTTTTTATATGGATGCAACTGAGGTTACTAACATGATGTATTTAGAATATATACATTGGGTTAAAACCAATTTCCCTCCTTCCGACCCGAATTTTTCTAAGATTTACAAAGGAGTTCTTCCAGACACCTTAGTTTGGAGAAACAGACTGGGGAATACAGAAGACTTAGTGGAGAATTATTTAAGAAATCCAGCCTATGGTCAATATCCTGTTGTTGGGGTTAGTTGGATTCAGGCTACTCAATTTGCTAGTTGGAGGTCTGACAGGTATAATGAAAGGATATTACAAGAAAATGGTTATTTAGTAAGTGACCGTGAATTTAAAAAAAATGACACTACAAATGTAAAATATAGTGGTCTTGATGCAAATTTTAGCACAGATGCTTATGTTCAAAATCCAAATGGAATATACGGTAGTCGAAATCTAGATAAACTAGACGGAAAAGAGAATAAAATGTTTCAAAAAAAAGATGGGGATAGTACTCTACGTAAGTCGGCAAATAGAGAAACTGGGGTGATATCTCCAAAATACAGGCTACCTAGTGAATCAGAATGGGAATATGCAGCTCTGGCTCTTAAAGAAAATAGAGAATGGAATGTTTATCGAGGAAGAAAAAAATACCCATGGAGTGGACAATATACTAGAGCTGGAGAAATGAAAATAGAAGGAGATCAACTAGCTAATTTCAAAAATAGCGATGGTGATTATGGGGGTATTGCAGGATGGTCAGATGACGGAGCAGATATAACAAATGCAGTAAAATCTTATGCACCTAATGATTATGGCCTATACGATATGGCTGGAAATGTCTCAGAGTGGGTAGCTGATGTTTACAGACCGATAATTGACGATGAATTTAATGATTTTAATTATTACAGAGGCAACGTATATAAAGAAATTGAACTTGAAAAAGATGGTAAAACTTTCAAGGTGATAAGTAATGAGGATAGTGACCAGTACAACAGGGACTTATTAAATGGAACAGAAGTAGCTTTGATGTTACCAGGGGAACTTGCTAAAAAATCAGTTGAACAAAATGACAATAGATATAGAACAAACTACAGCGAAAGTTATAATATAAACTTTAGAGATGGTGATAAAAGGTCTAGAAGATTATTAGATACAGAAGAGTCTACGGAAACAATCAGTAGTTCTAACCCCGACGAAACTAAATCAATGTATAACTCACCAAATCTTACAGATGCAAGTGGTGTATTTACTTACGATCCTGACGTCAGTAGAACTACTCTTATAAATGACCAAGCTAGAGTATATAAAGGCGGTTCATGGAAAGATAGAGCATACTGGTTAGATCCTGCCCAAAGAAGATTTTACTCAGAAGAAATGTCTACGGATTTTATCGGCTTTAGATGTGCTATGTCAAGGGTTGGTTCAAAAAGTTTACCAGGTAAGAGAACAAGAAATTAAAAAATAATTTTGTTATAAGTTAAAACCTTAATCATATGATTAGGGTTTTTTTTATTAAATTTATGTAATGACTATTCAAAAAATACACGAACTCTTTCTTATTAATAATTCGGCATCAATTGATACCCGGAATATTAAATCAAATGATATGTTTTTCGCTATTAATGGCCCAAACTACAACGGAAATAAATTTGCCTTAGAAGCAATTGAAAAAGGATGTTCATATGTCGTATCAGATGATTTAGAAGTGTCTAAGGTCTCTAATAAAATAATTTATGTAAAAAATTCTATCAAAACATTACAAGAGCTGGCTAATTATCATAGAAGATCCCTAAATACTAAAGTAATAGCTATAACCGGGAGTAATGGCAAGACAACTAGCAAAGAGATCCTTTTAAATGTTTTAAAATCTAGCTACAATACAATTGCTACAAAAGGAAATTTAAATAACCATCTAGGCGTACCATTAACTTTACTTTCAATGAACAAGGACACTGAGATTGGGATAATAGAAATGGGGGCTAATCATTTGAAGGAGATTGAATCGTTATGCAAAATAGCTGAACCAGATTGTGGATACATAACTAATTTTGGGAATGCTCACCTTGAGGGATTCAAATCATTAGAAGGGGTTATTAAAGGAAAGAGCGAATTATATGATTACCTAAGGGTTAGAGAAAAATTAATTTTTTATAATAGCGATAATACTAAACAAACTAATATAATTGGGAACTACACAAATAGTTTTACTTATGGAACAGATATAAACTCAGACTGTTTTTTGGTCCAAGGAAAATCTGAAGAAGGCGTGAAAATTAATTATAAAAACAAAACAATAAACTCAAAAATTTATGGAGATTATAATTTTGAAAATATATGTAGTGCTATAGCCATAGGAGATTACTTTAACATAGGCTTTGATAATATAAAAAAAGGTGTTGAAGATTATTTGCCAGAAAATAACAGGTCTCAAGTAAAAAATAAAGGATCAAATACAATAATTCTAGATGCATACAATGCTAATCCTACTAGTATGAACTTAGCAATCAAATCCTTCGAAGAGTCTTATAGTGAAAATAAAATAATTATTGTAGGAGATATGTTTGAGCTAGGCGTAGAATCTCATAAATATCATCAGCAAACTGTAATGTATTTAGAAAACATTTCTAAAGCTGAAGTGTTTATTGTTGGGTTAAATTTTTGCAAAACAAAACACTCTACTAAAATTAAGTCTTTTGCGTCTACGGAAGAGTTGATAAAACACATTTCAAAATCAAAAATCAGCAACTCTTCTATATTAATTAAAGGATCAAGAGGAATGGAATTAGAAAAAGTTATAGATTTTATTTAACCAAACCTTTGAAAATATGTGGGATATGTAGGAGTTTTTGGGGAGGTAATTTCAAAAATATTCAGCTGATCTGCAGAGTCAATTTTTATCAATTCTTCATTTTCTATAATAATAAAATCTCCTTTTGTAACCAACTTATTATTAATTAAAGCCTCTCCTTCTAAAACAAAAATTGAGCTTATTAAATTTATATTTAGATTATGTTCAAAAACTCCATTTTTAAAAACATACTCGTACACGTTAACATTTTCTGAGAATAATTCAACAGGAGAATCATCACCCTTAATTATCTTTTTAAAGCAATTACCACTTTCTATAATCGGAAAATCAGAAAGCTGATAATCATCATAAGTTGCCTCACTATTTAAAGCCTTTGATATATCTGGATCAAACCATATTTGAAATATTTCTGATTTTTCTCCAATTTCTTCTGAATGAGATATTCCTTTACCCGATCTAATCACCTGAACATCACCTTCTTTTAGTTTTATCCATGAATTTAATTTTGTGTCAAAATGATTAATAAACCCCTTTAAAACAAAACTACATATTTCAAATCCCTGGTGCGGATGTAGACCTATAGTACTAGAGCTACCACTTGTCCATGCGTGTGCCCAATAAAACAAATTAGAATAGGGTTTAGTAACTCCATTATCTCGAGGAAAACCTATAGGCTTATTTTCAAGAATTTCTCCATTATTGAAGTTTCCAGTTGCTTGAAATTCTTTATTTATAATTGTTATCATATGCAAAAATGTGGTCCTAACGGTCCTTTTTTTGAACTTAATTTTTATTTTTTCGTCAATTTTCGTATCTATTTATTCTCATACATAAACAAATCTTCTATTGAAATTTTAAAAAGATTCGCCTTTAAAGCTTATAATTGGGATTATGATTGTCCATTATTTGTTTTGCAATTTCGTGTAAGTTTGTATTGAAACCGGTATCATAAGAAAAGGCCGATAAATCAACGTTGTAAATACTACTTAGCCATAACAAAGAACCAGTTTCTCTAATAATGTCGCCCTGGTGTCCTTTTGTGTCAGTAAATAAAGAGGATGGTTGGGGGCCAAATCTAGAGATATTATCCAATAATTCATTATTTGAATTCATTAGATCCAAGTTTACTGATGCCCATCCTGTAGGTATGGTAAAAATTTCTGTAGATGGAAATTCATCACGTAATTGGTCTACCATCTCATGGTGTACAAGATCATTTACAAAATAATCATATAATTCTACAATGTTATCAAATCCGTATTCTTCCGCACGTTGTTCCCAATCTGCAGGGAAATCAATTTGTGGTATGGCAATGAAAATCTTAATATCAGGATTGTGTTGTAAGGCATAGTTGATCCACGCCCTATGTCCTTCAGTTCGATCTTCAGCGTCGTGACCCGCTGTCATTCCAAAAATATCAATATTTCCTGCATCAAGAGCTGCCTTGATTTGTAAATGTTCAGTTGTGTTTGAGTCATTCCAAAAATTGATTGGTCTCCCGTTTTGCCCTCCTCTGAAAATTAGAGTGCTATTATGATTTTCAAATCCAGCGATGATAGATAAATCATCAAGTTTTTCAGCATAAGGTCTAAAGAAACTATTCCCAATAAGTAACATGTTATAGCCCTCTGTTTCTATTGATTGTGCAGAACCTTCTTCATTATCACATGACATAAGCACCAACATTAACGAAGCTATCAAAAATTTAATTTTTCTCATTTTATCGACTTTTTAAAACATATCAAATAAAAAAAATTATTTCCAAAAATAAAAAGTTATTTTCAAGAATAATTTTGGACCTCTCGGTCCTAAGTCCGAATTTTTTTAGAAAATTAAATTCTTTTTCATATTGATAATAAACACAATGATACAAAAAAACCTCACAATTTGTGAGGTTAATTTTTAGTGGGCGCGGAGGGATTCGAACCCCCGACCCCCTGGGTGTAAACCAGGTGCTCTGAACCAACTGAGCTACGCGCCCAAATTAACTGATTTTCAGATAGTTACGTAATAATGTAACTTTTCACTTTAAAGTTAAGTGTCCATTTTCGTGTACACTAAGCTAACTTTTACCAGCTTTTTTGGTGAGCACAAATATATATAAATTTTTGTTTTACACATAGTCTTTTATTATTTCTTTATTTCTGTAATTAATTCTTTAAAGTCTAGTGATATTGCTTCAGTTGTTGCGTTTAAATCAAACGAACTTTTTGGTTTACCATAACGATAGTGAAAATAAAGTTGAAATGCCCTTAAATCACCACTAATAATGAGTTGTTTAAGAATTCCTAAAACCTCATCCTCTTCAATTACATTATCTAATTTTTCTATTAGTTTTTACTTAAACTATCTGAAGAAGATGGCTAGGGTTTAAAGGAACAATTACAATAATTATTTAATGAGTTTAAGCTCACTTTTTTTCATATTCCATTCAACATTTTTAAACTTATTTAGAAAGTCAGTTCCTAATAAAGAATAATTATTATCATTAGAAATATTAACCTTAAAATTATTTAATGTGTAATCACCAATTTTGATTTCATCAAGTTCAATTATTCTGCCTATAGACTCTCCTCCTATACCAAAAGTTTTAATCGATCTATTTAAATCTCTATAAGTTACTCCTTCTTGAACTAATCGTGAAAACATTCTCATTCCAATTGATGTTAGTTCAGCTCCAGTGTCAAATACCCATTCACCATTAATGCCATTTATTTCCATTTGAACACCATAGGAAACACCGTCATTAACAGATCCATTATTTTTTAACTTGACAATACAAAACTCCTCACCTCCGATTATATCATCTGGATTATAATAATTAGTATCATTTCTTTTTTCATCAACCAACTTACCTTTTTCAGTTTTTTTAGTTACTATTAATCCATCGCTGTATGTGACCACTTCTTCACCTTCAAAAAGTTTATAACCAAAAAACTGTCCTGTTTCTATTGTACTTCGGGATGCTTCAGCAATTTCTAAAACTCCAAAACCTTGAAAGCTAAAACCATCGAAATCTCCTGTATATTCAATTTTTATATTATCTTCTTCTTTAAAATAAGTGCCTTTAATAAGCGTTCCGTTTTCATATAAACCTACATAAGTCGAATTGTCTGAAATAAAAGTTGTTTTGCCATTTACGTCGTTTAACTTCCCAGAATCCCATATCCCTTCTTGTTGAAAATCCTCCGTTATTAAAACTCCGCTACCATTACCGGGTAAATTATTATCATCTAAACAACCTGTATAATTTCCAAAAGAACCATCTTGAAAAGCAATTTGTTTTGATTCAGTACATTGAGATTGAATGGTATATGATATTAATAAACTTAAAATTGTTGTGAATAATAGTTTTTTCATACTACCAATTTACAAAATTTAGTTTTTACTTAAACTATCTGAAGAAGATAGTTATAGGTTTGGTTTAGTTTAGTTTTTGATTTTCATTGAAACAAGATTCTTGAATAGTTTCTAAACGCTTTGTGTCAACGTCAGACATATTCATCATAGCTGATGTAGTGAAATTATCAAACATTTTGTTGATGAAACAGATGCTATATTCTGTTAAATTATAAACTTCTCCAAGCTTAGTATATTCATACAAACCAATCTCGTTTTTAATTTCTAACAAATGCTCTTCAGCAATAACTGTAACGTTGTCATTTGAAGGGTTCAAAAAAGAATTATCGGTATATAAAATCGAAGAACAATCAGTAGATATTTCTTTTATTAATTCATTGTTTTTTAAAAGGTTATTTGCAACGCGCGCAGTAGAGTTGTTTGCAGCAGTGACTTGACCTTTAATACTTTTGTTAAATTCGATAAATTCATCAAAGGTTATCCTGTTTGCAAGGTTTTGTAACATACAATTACAAAATTTTATTGCTAAACCCCGTTCAGCATCAGTAGAATCAACACAAGATTCAATATAAGGGCTGGTGTCAAAAGTAAAACCGTCTGTAAATGTGACTTTGTTGTTTTGCCCAATAGACATCAAAGGAATAAACAACAAAAGGATTAGTAGTTTTTTCATACCCACAATTTACAAAATTTAGTTTTTACTTAAACTATCTGAAGAAGATATGCCTATGGTTTATTTGCTTTTGTGCGCAGGTTTTACTGACATCTTTTTGCAAGTGCATCAAACTTAGCACTAGTTCCAGAATTTTCTAAAAGAGACATATTAACTTTTTCCCAATTTTTCACGCCAATTTCTTTACTAATTGCATCTCTGCACGAATCGTTATTTTCTTGCATGTATTTAGAATTACCTGGCTCAGTTAGACATTTGCAAACATCTACATCAGATTTAGTGTCATTTCCACAAGAAGAAACAATCAACATTAGTGCATAAAGTAATGCTGGAATTTTTAATAATTTTTTCATTTTTATTGTTTTCATAGTTAGTTATGTTATTCAATTTACAACATTTAGTTTTGCTTAAGCTTTAAACACTCAAAAATAAGTTTTGAAAACTCTTCGATTTGGAGTTCGTCGCTATAGTAATTGCTCGAAATCTTTTCTATTTCAGCAGTAAATTTTTTGGTTTTTTCTCTATATGTTTCATTGTCTATCTCTCCACTGCCAAGTTCTCTTACGAATGGATCCATTTCAATATTTAAATCACAAACTCTCTGTGCATCAGATTCAATAGTAGGCTTTTGTGTCTGCTCCTTTTCATTAGATTTATCATCAGATTTAGTCTCATTTCCACAAGAAGAAACAACCAACATTATCGCAAAAAGTAATGCTGGAATTTTAAATAATTTTTTCATTTTTATTGTTTTTATAGTTAGTTATGTTATACAATTTACAACATTTAGTTTTTACTTAAACTATCTGAAGAAGATATGCCTGTGGTTTAGGCTTTTTGTAAAAATGAATGCCAAATAAAATTATAGCAGTAACTATAAACAAAAGTTTAATAGGTCTTGGTGCAAACGGCCCAACATCAAAAAAAACATCAAGCGCTCGTTCACTAATAAATAATATCGTTATTACTGCTGCAATTGTGTATAGCGGTTTTTTCATACCCCAATTTACAACATTTAGTTTTCTTAAACTATCTGAAGAAGATAGCTATGGGACATTCATCTATAAATGTAAGTTTAACCTACTTAAGAGGTTTAGAAATAGCTGAATTAAAAGAATAAGAAATGTCTATGGTTTAGTTCTGTAATTACAATTTACTGTGCAATAAGTTCGTCAAACGAATCCTCATAGCCTAAAGTCCCCATAGAATCTTTACCTGAATCATTACTAAAGTAGTATATACAGTTTTTACAAGGAAGTAGGTCACTTTTTCCTGATTGAGACCAAAGGACATTAAAATCAACTTTTACTAAATTTGGATTTTCTCCCTTAATACCAGTTGAGCCAATTTTGCCATCTAATATATATAATGGAGTTCCACTTGCGTTATATTCGTTTTCATCAGCGTATAGCATTATTGTAATGTTCTGCTTATGAGTGATAGTTACAGTTAACCACCCTCCCCATTCACCCTTAAAGGTATTAATTTTATATCCTGATTTAGTCTGCCCAAAAGAGCTAAAGGAAATAAGTAATGCGATTGTAAATAATATCTTCTTCATAATAAGTTAGTTTGCTCTAATATAATAAATGTTAGTTTAACCAATTTACAACATTTAGTTTTTACTTAAACTATCTGAAGAAGATGTGCTTAATCTGAATTACAATTTGTAAAATTAGGTTTTTTAGATTCTGGCCAATTAGTTATTCCTCCAAAAAAACTGTTACAATTAGAAACATTTGAAACATCCCATCCGCTTAAGTCCATTCCCTCAATATATTTATCGCCAATATTACCGAAAAAAAAAGTCCCCATAGTTGTCACATTGCTTACGTCCCAGTTGTTAATATTAGGATTTACAGTCCCTAGTCCAAAACCAGCCGAAATGTTTGTGACGTTACTTACGTCCCAGCTACTTAAGTCCGACTCAACGGGCTTAGTCGAGTAAAACAAGCCTATAAAACTAGTCCAATTACTAACGTCCCAACCTTCAATACCTTCAATGTCTATATAGCCAAAACCATCTCTACTAAAAAGCACAGCAACTTCTGACCCGTTTGCTGAAGTATTTACTTTAGTTGTAACTACCTTGCTTAAGTCTTTTCCAGCGTTAATCCACTCTTTTAACGACGTTAAATCAACAGCAGTATACGTTAGTCCGTTAAGATCTGCAGTGGTGCCAATGGAAACCCAATCCCTTGCTTTAATAGTTACTCCATTTTCTGCAACATAAAATGGCAACTCCTCTTCATCAGAGGTACAAGAAACAATAGATAGGGCTATAATTAGCAGCGTGTGTATTTTCATACCCCCAATTTACAAAATTTAGTTTTTACTTAAACTATTTAAAGCATCTCATCTTTTAACTCTTCAATCCCTTCGTTGACACCATCTAAATTCTCTTTCATTTTTTTAATCTCCTTTTCTACCTTTCTTTTGAAACGTTCATACTCACCCATATTCTTTGCTAATTCAGGGTTTACATATTTCACTTCTACTATAAAGTCATCATATCCATCCTCGTTTTCCATGTAATATTGAAAAACATCAATGCCATTTTGCATATCTACAGCTAATTTTTTATATAATTTTATTTGCTTAGTACCTTCTGCCTCTTTTGCTTTGTTCTTTTGTCCAAACCAATCTGTCATTTTATTAACTGTTTTAGCATCTTCTTCTGCATTTCTTCCACTATCAGATTTAGTCTCATTTCCACAAGAAGAAACAATCAACATTATCGCAAAAAGTAATGCTGGAATTTTAAATAATTTTTTCATTTTTATTGTTTTTATAGTTGGTTCTGTTATACAATTTACAACATTTAGTTTTTACTTAAACTATCTGTTGTCCTTCAAGAAATATATTCTCTTAAATAGTTTGAAAACAAAGTTTCTTGACCACGCTTTCGTTTTTTCTCTTACTTATATATATAGGGCAATTAACAAGGCTCTTAGATAATAGTTTTGGATGGTTTTTTATAGAAAAAAACAGTAGCTCAATCCCTTACTACCGTTGCCTTTAATCGTTAAATATAAATCACTGAATATGAGAAAGTTAAGAATTATGAATCGGCCTAAACATCTGAATCCTATTAAGTTAAGGTCAATGAAGAGAATAGAATACAATAATCTAGGTACTCCATTAAAAGAGATACACAATACACCAAAGCATAGATTGAGAAATGCATGGACTAATTTGTTACTAGGAATAAACTTTACAAGATTAGTGACTATACAACCAGTTTGGAATAAGTTTGAATTTGAAGACAAGATGTTAGTTTTAAAGAATTGCTTTGGTATTAATAATGTATTCTATTCAATAGAGGCTAACAGAGATGATAAATACTTTCATATGCATCTAATGTTAGATCAAGATAGTGGGAGTAGAGAATCGTTAGCTAAAGCGCTTAAAATAGCTAAGGATAGAATCACTTACTATGAACCTATAAGGCACAAGGATAGAGTTAGTAAGTATATTAGAAAACACAAGCGCGGTGATCAAATACATTATAATATTTATTGATCTAAACTTTGATTAATCAAAGTTTTTCAAACTTGAATAATCAAGTGTTTTCAAAACATTGAGTTTAAGTAAAAACTAAATGTTGTAAGCATTGCTAAACCATACAGTAAAAAAAAGCCTCAAATTAACGAGGCTTTACTTTTTTAAAACAAATAATTTCAATTAATTAGGCATCACTACCGTGTTTATTACGTGAATTACACCATTACTACCCATTACATCAGTTGCAACAATTTCGCTGTAATTTCCATTTAAATCTTTCAACCAAATTTTTCCATCTTTTTGCATAACATTAATTACTTGACCGTTTAATGCAGTTAAATCAACCGAACCATTACCACTTTCCAGGGCAGATACAACATCAGTTGCAGTTAACTTTCCAGATATTACGTGATATGTTAAGATATTAGCCAATGCTTTTTGATTTTTTGCTTCTAATAGAGAACTTAATGTATTCGAGTCAATTTTTGCAAAAGCATCGTTTGTAGGAGCAAAAACGGTGAATGGCCCATCTCCTTGCAAAGCACCAACTAAATCAGCTGCTTTTAAAGCAGTTACTAATGTTGAAAAATCTTCGTTTCCAACCGCCACATCTACTATCGTTTCTTGCGCAATTACATTTTTAGATATAACTAAAGTCATTGCAATTGTTAAAATAAGTACTAATTTTTTCATAAATTTATTTTTTAATTTTTGGTTAATATATTTTGCAAAGAATGAAATTTATTTTAGATAATTTTATTAATGTTTTGTTAATAAATTAGACTTTAACTTAACATTAACTTCTTATTATAATTTTGTAAAATTTAAAGCTTTCTTTCAGCTTCTTTTTTTAGATATTTTAAGTAAAAACTAAATGTTGTAAATTGTATAACATAACTAACTATAAAAACAATAAAAATGAAAAAATTATTTAAAATTCCAGCATTACTTTTTACGCTAATGTTGATTGTATCTTCTTGTGGAAGAAGTGCTAAAAGTGATGCAGAAACACTTAATAGTGATGATCTTTTTGAATTAGTTTCAGAGGCATCAAATGAAGAGGATAGCAAAAAGAAGATTAAATTATATAAAGAAGCTTCAAAAGATATGGATGAACTAATTGAGATTATGGAATACTATTCTGAAGACGAGGGTAATTATGAAAAACTTGTTAAAGCAATGGAAGAGCTTGATGAAGATGAAGAAATTCCAAGCTACAAAGACTTTAAAAAAATGATGAAGCCTTTCATAAAGCAATCAAAGGAAGATTTAGAAGCCTGGAACGATGACCTTGAAAAACTAAAAGACGGTAAATCTCTTGTTTCTCCAATAGAAAGAGATGCTAAAGAAATGTGTGAAATTCAAGCTGAAGCAGTTGCTATGATGCAAGGCGCAAAAGATGGGGACGTGGAAAAACTGATAAAAGAAGTAGATGCTTTAAAAGCTAAAGCAGAAAAAATTCAGGCCAAGTACAAAGAAGGATCTGATGAAGCAAAAGAAATGGAAGAGTACTTAAAAAACAATCCATGTGAATAATTATTTATCAATTATTTTGAGTAGGGTAAGTAGATTTTCTATTTACCCTATTTTTTTTAAATACCAAACCATAGCTTCTTCAGATAGTTTAAGCAAAAACTAAATGTTGTAAATTGGGGGTATGAAAAATATACTATACACATTTCTGGTCTTTGGATTGTTCTTTAGCTGTAACGACAAAAAGAATGATTTAA
>Ga0209709_10000319_pt1 | contig 46027 bp, 47 predicted proteins | sample ArcticOcean_MG_C_2_FD_187435 | JGI IMG/M metagenome (GOLD analysis project Ga0209709, IMG submission 187435) | Marine microbial communities from western Arctic Ocean - ArcticOcean_MG_CB4_136 (SPAdes) (version 2) | ecosystem: Environmental > Aquatic > Marine > Oceanic | place: Arctic Ocean... | reverse complement strand
CCTGTTATACCAAAAATTAAAGCAATTTTTTTTTTCATTTTGTAAAAAACATTTTAACCATCTTAATTAAAATTAATAGTCCATCTTTGAATGCATTAACCTTTTTTATACCACCAATTCTATTTCTTTCGTATGAGGGTATAGTTTGGTACTTTGATTTATACCTTTTTGCCTTAATGGGAAATTCAACACAAAAAGTAAAGTCGTTAGAAGTTATTTTAAGATTTCTAAAACTTTCAGCTCTTCCAATTACATATGTAAATAAAATATCAGAAATTTTTAAGGAAAAAAATAAATTACCTATATTGGTAAAGATAAAATTACCTATTAAAGTTAAAAAATTGTCATCATCACTACCACCTCCGGGCTTTTCATATCTGCTAGCAAATAAAAAATCTAAATTATTATTTTTAATTGAATGCAGCATGGCATTTAAATATGAAGGATTCATCGAACCATCAGCATTAATAATGCAAAAAAAAGTTGAATTAACAGAATTGATACCTTCTATTAAAGCAGCTCCATACCCTTTTTTTTGTTGGTATAAGATTTCAATTCCCTGAAAATTTTTAATTGCATTAATAGTTTTAAAATCACTTTCATCTAATATAATAATTTTTTTACAAGAAAGCTCATTAATTTCATTTAAGAAAATTGGTAATGATTCGCTTTCATACTTAGCGGGAATCACTAATGTAAGATCTTGCATTTATTTCCAAACGTTATAAATTTATATTTTTAAATAAACTGTTTTCATATTTTGTCCATACAATATACAATAATAATTACTGCTGAGAAAAAAGAAAAATATATTCTAGAAACAATCAAATCATGTTTAGAACAAAGTTTAAATAAAAATATAAGGATAATTGTTGTTTATTCAAAATTAAAAAACGAAAAAGAAGTTAAAAGTAAATTTTTAAGATTTAAAAATCTAATTTTTTTAAAATGTCTTCTAACTAAAAAATTACCTATTCACGATCAGCTCTTTAAAGTCGAAGTAGCATCAAAATACCTTGGAAATGAATGGGTCTTATTATTAGATGGAGACGATCTATTTGTAAAAAAAAAATTAGAAAATTTGCAAAAATTAAATTTAAGCAAAGATATGCTCTATTTGCACAATCATGCAATAATAAAAGGGAATTCTTTATCTAAATCTAAAAACTCTAAAAAATATAAAAGAACATTTTTATATAAAAATTTATTTAATGATTGGCCAGAAAAAATTAATACTAGTTCAATTTTAATTTCTGCAAAAAAACTAAAAAATTTTTATGCGGCAAACAATCCTTATAAATGGAAATTTTTAGCAATAGATGTTCAGCTAATATTAAATTTTTATTATAAGAATAAATTTATTTTCTTAGATAAAATTTTCACTTTAAAAAGAGAAAATATCAATAACTTAGATAAAAAATACTCAAATTATTTCAATAAATTATTTTGGATTAGAAGGCTTGAGCAGCATAATCTCACAAAGAAATTATCAGGGAAAAATAATTTTGTAGATAGGTTTATAACTATTTTTTTTTTAAAACTATTTATATAGCTGTGTTTTTATATATATACTCAAAAGATTTTCTAAATAACATTTTAGATTTATAAACTTTTTTAAAACCAAAATTTTTAAGTGTTTGGTTAATATCCGAAAATTTATAATTTTTTATTATCATGTCGTCGTAGTGATGTTCAAAATAAATATTTCGAACAATGTGACTAAAATTTTCTAAGCTTTTAATAACATTTAACTCAAAGCCTTCTGTATCAATTTTTAAAATATCAATATTTGTGATTGTATTTTTTTTTATGTAAGTACTTAATTTTATAATATCAATTGGTATTATTTTGTAAAAATTATCCACATCTTTAATGTTTAAAATTTTTAATTTTTTTTTAAAATACTTGGAATCTTTATTAAAAGTATTAATTGTTGAAGAAGAGGATTCTTTTGTTTGATTTAAAAAATTTTTGCCCTCTATATTGCCAATACCTACATTATTAAGCACGCAAATATCCGTTAATTTATTTTTAACTAGTTTATCTTTTAATGTTATGAAATTTATATTACTTGCTTCAAAACAATGGATTTTTTTAACATTAAAATTTCTGGTAAATAACTCAACAGTTTCTCCCAAATGAGACCCTACATCAAAAATAATTAAATTATCTCCACAATTTTTTTTTAATATATTAATAATTTTTTTTTGTTGGAACGAGTCAAATATATTTAGTATTTTTCTCACAATTGTAATAAAGTTCATAAGTAATTTATTTTATTCTCTGGATAAAATAGTATCCACCTTTTTTATCAACATCCTTAGCTTGGCCACAAGGCGAAGGTATACCCCAACAATGTCCATTACTTTGAGTATAAATGGTTAAACCACTATCAAATTTAGTTTTTGTAAATTCCGTATTTTTAATGGCAAAAAAAGGAAAATTACTAAACTTAAAAATATCATTTCTTTTAAATTCATTATTAATCCTATTAAAATTTTTAATATTGAAAATAATAACAATAAGTATTATTAAAAAAGACATATTTTTATTTGAGTTATTTCTTTCTACAAAAAAACTTAAAATAAACGCAATAGGAAAGGACATTGTAAGAAAAAAAATTGAGTAACCCCCATATCTTAAAGTTGGGTGTTTTAGAAACCATACAATAAATACTATTAGTAATAATGAATAAAATAATACAATTTTATTTATACTTCTATAATTAGATTTATCAAATTTTAACTTTGTAAATAGAAATATTACAATTATATAGCATGAAAATAGTATGCCAATTTGATCAGTAAATTTTCCTAAGAAATATCTATCAATCCAATTATCTAGCCAATTTAGATTTTGAATATAAATTAATGGATCATTAATTCTAAAACCTGGTCCTGCACCAGCCTTGGCCCATTGTTCAAGCCATATTGAAAGATTTTTTATGTCATTAATTTCCCTTCCCCATGTTGTGTAATCACCAAAACAAGTGAGTGCAATAGGTGAAATTAAGCATCCCGTAGAAATAAAATGATGCGAGAATATCAATAATAATAAAAATAACAAAAATAAAAATGATTTAGAAAATAAAATAAAAGTAAAATTTTTTCGTATTTGATTATTCATAAATAATAAAATTAAACTAAAAAGTATATAAGGTAAAAAATAAGTTTTTAATGTTATACAAAAACCAAATAAAGGTAGTAAATATAAAATATTTTCTAGAGAGTTTTTTCTTTTATCAAAACAGACAATCTTAAATAATTTAATTGTTAAGATCACAATTAATAATTGACCTGCTTTATCAGTGCCATATTCAGCTATCCGGTTAAAGGAAAGATTAAAAAAAATAAAAGAGAATAAGTATAAATATTTAATAACTTTATCATTTGTTTTAGTAAAAATTTCTTTTAATACAAAATAGTTAAAAAAAACTAGAAAATACAAAAGACTAAAGTGGAATGAAAAAAAATTTATAAAAGGAAGGTAAAATGTTGAATTTAAGAAAAATAAAGAAGAAAGTAAATTAAATCCATGATTAAGGTTTCCCATTCCAAAAATTATTTTTTGTTCAGTAAGATATTTAGTAAAAGGGAAATGATAATAAGAAAAATCATCATTAGTTTTAGAGATCATAAGAGCAGATGTCGTAAATAGTGAAATATAAAAAATATATTTTAAATAATTTCTATCTTTTTGATTAAAATTAAAGAAAAGATATAAAAAACCAGAACTATGTAATATTAAGTTATGATAAAAATTATGTGGTATAAAGTAACTGGTGATCAATGAGATTAAAGTTACAAACATTAATCCATAAAAACCTGTATAGATTAAATTATCACCTTTTTTATTAAATTTTCCAAAACATAAATTTTCAAATAATTTCCCGTATCCAATTATTGAAATTAATAAAAAGTAAAATGATATAAAAAAAATTAAAAAATTTTGCATTTAAATATATTTTCTTAAACTGTTGTACAAAAATAAATAAACTAAAACTCCAGTTATTATTAAATATATCTGTACATCTGTTTGATCCTTGAAGAAATAGCCAATAATATACAGTACTAACAAGAAGATATTTATACTAATTCCAGCAATTGAGCTGCATAAAAACTTTTGTTTAAATATTTTTTTTTTAATTATAAATTTAAAAACCATTTGATGTAGATGTTTGTTGTCTGGTAAATAATTTTTACCTCTATTAAAAGATCGTCTTAAAACTGTAAATAAATTTTCGAATGCAGGGTACCACAATAAATTTGCAATAAAATATGGAGAGATACTATCATCAAAAGATGAGATCCTGATTAGAATATAGCCTATAAAAAAACTCAAACCATATATTGCACCATCACCTAAAAAATTTTTTCCAAAAAAATTAAAGATAACAAAGATAACAGTGGCAAGTATAAATACTAATATGCTGTTTCTTAAATCATAAATATTGATACTTTCGCATAACAGATAAATGAATGTTAATATTATTAAATAATTTAAAGAACTTAAATTATTAACCCCATCAATAAAATTAAATCCATTAACTAAAACTAAAAATAAAAAAGATACAATTAAAATATTAAATATATTTTTTTCCATGAGTTTATTTAATAAATCTATTCTTAAATCTATTGTAATTTCTTGAAAAACACTAAAAAAAATTAGCAATATTAAAAATTGCAATATCAATCTTAATTTAGGAGACTTTAATATTTTCAAATCTGCAAAAAAACCTATCCCAAAAAAAAATAAGCAAGGTATTAATAAAAAAGATTCATCTTTGTAAAATAGAATACTTGTTATAATAAAAAAATAAATATTTCCTGATAGAGGTGTTTGATTATTTAAACTTAATAATTTTTTATGCTTTTCTTCAATAGTTGCATGATCGAGACAAAATTTAAATTTTATCTGATAAAAGTTTAATAAACTTAAAACAATTGTAAAAAAAAGTAATATTAAAATTTTAAATTCCATTATTATTTCTTATTATCTTTTTTACTTGGAGTTCTAGTGATGTATTTTTTTTATATTCAAATAAAATTTTTGTTTTTTGTGCAGATTGAAAATCTTTTTTTTGGTCTCCTATCATAAAACATTCGTTTGCTTTAAAGTTATGTTTTTGTAAAGCTTTAACTAACATTCCATTTCCTGGTTTTCTTAGGTTGCTTTTTTTTTTATATTTTCTAATTTTTCCATTTGGATGATAAGGACAAAAGAAAAAATCATCTATACGAATTTTAAATTTTTTTAAAATATTATTCATTTCGTAATGAAATTTTTTAACATCTTTTTCTGAAAAATAACCCCTAGCTACGCCTGACTGATTTGTAATTAAAATTACTTTAATTTTTTTTTTATTCAAGAGCCTAATAGCTTCAATTGACCCTTTTAACCATTTTAATTTCTCTATTTTGTATACATACCCATAATTTTTTATTATCACACCATCCCTATCAAAAAAAAAGCATCTAAGCATGAGTTTCTTTTTTATTAAGTAAATGATATGAAATTGCAAAAATTGTCCAAAAAATTATTGCATTCCAATTCGTAAAGAAACTTCCTCTAGGTAAAAATGGAATAAAATATGTCATTAAAAATAAAGTATTTCCATATAAAAACATATTGCTTTGTTCGTATGATCTTTTTAAACAAGTATAGAAAAAATATACAAACGAACTAAAAAAAATCATTACCCCTAAAATGCCTAACTCTGATAATATCTCAAAATACAGATTATGGGGATGCGTTGCACAATTTTTATTTCTATAACTTGGGTGAACTTTATCAAGGTAAGCTGCATCACTACAGTACACTCTGAAGTTCTTAAGTCCAACACCTACCACAGGATAATCTTTAAAAATTTGCCAAGCTGTTGCGTAATGAGAAAAATAATGATTATTTTTATATAAAAAACCTTTATTTTCAGGAGATTTAGCATCTTTGTTATGATTTATACTTAAACTGTCTTTTATTATATTTACATTTTGGAAAAGCATCCTTTCAAGCATAGAATTTTTTTTTAATTCTGAATAATTAAATACTATTAATATTGCTAATGTAACAAACATAAGAGCAGCATACTTTCTTAAACTTGAAATAATTAAAAAACCAATAAGAAACAGCAATAAAGCTATAAAATTTGCTCTTTCTCCAGTGATAATAACTGAATACAGTATCGTAGATATAAATAAAAAAATTAATATCCAATTGTTGTTATTTTTTTCATAATAAATAATTGCTCCTAATGAAATTACAAAAAAACTATTAATAAAATTGGCTACTTTTAATTCATCATTTAAAAAACCACCTAATCTCATAATTGAACCTTCTGCTATATGCTCATACCCTAAAATATTTTTCCCAGTAATTTTTTGTAATTGTAAATCTAGGCAAGTTATAAAAACTATACTTCCCCAATAATAAAATATTTTTTTATTATTGACTAAGCCACTATTTAAAAAATAACTCAAAGAAATTACATACAGTGGAAATCTAATAAACAATAAAGACCTTGTGATGCTTGGATTTTTATCAAAATTAATAAAATAATTTATTAGAAAATATAAAGTTAATATAAGTAAAAAAAAAACAACCTTGTTATTTATGACCTTTAATACGTCTTTTTTTTTAACACTTAAAAAAAAAATAATAGTTATTAAGAATATTATAATCTCAGATATTATATTACTAAATAAAAGACTAATAGGTAGAAATATTAAACAAAAATTTAATAAAAAAATTAACTTCTTATTTTCTAAACTAAGCATTATTTGCTTTGTACCAATCTACAAATTTCTTTATACCATTTTTCAAATTTGTTTTTGGATCCCAATTTATAGTTTTTTTGGCTTTACTTACATTGGAGTATGTTTTTTTAATATCTCCTAAAGGGACATTATTTGTATACTTTATTGTAAATTTTTTCTTATAATACTTTTCTAATAAAGTAATTAAATCCATTAATTTATCAGGTTTGCCTTTACCTATGTTTAGAACATCATGATTTTTTTTAAATTTTATCTGAATCACTTTCATAATTCCATTTATAACATCATCAATAAAGGTAAAATCTCTCATCATTTTTCCTTTATTAAATACTTTGATCGACTTATTATTTTTTAAATTTTCTAAAAAACTATAGTATGCCATGTCTGGTCTTCCATAAGGGCCATAAACTGTAAAAAATCTCAACCCTACACACTTAAGATTGAAATTTCGAGAGTAAGATTCTGCAATAATTTCGTTAGAAAGTTTAGTTGCACCATAAACTGACACTGGGACATTTTGAAAATCTTTTTCATTAAAAGGGTAAATTTTTGAGTCTCCGTAAACTGAACTTGATGAAGCATAAATAAATTTTTTTACTTTTTTTAATCTAGATATTTCAAGTATATTTATAAAAGGAATTAGATTTTGCTTTAATGTGTTATGAGGATTCTTAATAGAAATTCTTACACCTGGTTGTGCTGCAAGATGTATTACTAAATCAATTTTATACTTCTTAATTAAATTATTTACTTTATCATAATTATTAAGGTCGACTTTTAAAAACTTAAAATTTTTATATTTTTTTATTATGCTTAGTCTTTGATATTTTTTTGATCTTGAATAATAATTATCTATGTTATCAAGACCTATAACTTTTTTTTTTTCTATCAGTAATTTTTGAGCAAGATGAAAACCTATAAAGCCAGCACAACCAGTAATCAGAATCATTTTTATAGTATAATTTTCTTATTTTTTATATCTTTAATATTTAAATTTGTTTTAGCAATGAATTGCATAAGCAAGTGCATCAATATATGATTTATATCTTCTCCTACACCATAATTACTTACTTTGCTATGAATTGAGATGTCGGAATATTTATCGAGAAAACCACCACTAAAATTTGAAAAACCAATAGTTTTAAATTTTTTTTTTTTACAAAATTTTAAAACTTTTTTTATATTTTCCGAGTTTCCTGAGGAACTTATTAATATCAATATATCACCTGCAACAAAATATCTTTCTGCCTGGACACTAAATACATCGCTATAAGAAATATCATTTGATATGGCTGAAAGTAGATATTGGTCAGAATTTAAACTTCTAATCTTTGCTTTTAGATTTGTATATTTAGATAGTTGTTTAAAAAAATCACAAATATAATGATCTGCGATTGCACCAGATCCTCCATTTCCACAAACATAAATATATTTATTTTTTTTTATAGTTTTTAATATAAGTTCTGAGGCAATAAAAAGTTTATCTATCTGTATATCTTTTAGCTTATTTTCTAGAGTTAAAATATAGTCTTTAAAAAAAGACTCAAAAAATTTTTTTTTTGAAATATTCATTTTTAGATATTTATAGTAATTGTATTATTGTAATATAGTACAATTAAAATATTAATGGTTCTATAAGTAAATTTTTTTATTATCATAGATATTTCTTTTTAAAGGCATTTATATAAAGCCTTATTACAAAAATAACTGAGAATAAAAAATTATAATTTAGATAGTGTGAATAAATTTTAAAAGCAGAATAAACTTTATTAAAATGAAGGCTAGATAGTGAACTTGAACGCACTCTGTAAATGGACAAAAATTTATTTATACCAGACAACTTATAGCCTTTTTTAGACAGATCTAGCCAGAGCATGTAATCTTCTTTTGTTTTAAAATTCCTAAATTGATTTTTTTTTAGTATTTTTTTTTTCAAAAGAACAGATGAACAAGCAATAGGGCATTCGCTTAATAAATCTTTATAAAAAAGCGTTTTAGGTGTTCTTACTTTATAAATAATCTTATTGTCATCATTTATTGCCAAGTAATCAGTATAGCAAATATCTAGGTTATTTTTTTTTATAAAACTTAATTGTTCTTTAATTTTTTGTTTTTTCCAGAGATCGTCACTATCCAGAAATGCAATAAAATCCCCTTTTGCTTTTTTTATACCTTTATTGCGTGCTATAGAGACACCAGATTGTTTCAGTGTTGAAATAACCTTAACTTTTTTAAATTTTTTTTTTAAATTTAATAATATTTTTCGAGAAATTGATGAATTTTCATCATCTATAATTATTAGCTCTAATTTTTTGTAGGTTTGAGTTAGGGCACTTTTTACAGCTTTCTCAATATTTACCTCATCATTGAAATAGGGTATTATTACTGATACTAACATCACTTATATTTACATCTTAATATAAATTTTAGCAATAAATGCGAAATATAATATTTTTCATACCCAATATAGAGCGCGGAGGAATAGAAAAAAATTTAATTATACTTTCAAACTATTTTATAAAAAAAAAATATAACGTTCACATAATATTCGGAAAAATATCAAATGATGTTAAAAAAAATCTAAGTAAAAAAATAACATTAATTAAATGTACAAAAATAATTAATACAACATTTGTACCGTCACGCATTTTAAATTCAATTAATTGTTTTTTATATATGTTGATAAATTATAGATTTAACAAGAGACAAGTAATTCTATCTTTTCAGGACCATCCTTTTTCAATTCTAATATCTAAAATTAAAAAAATACCATGTATTATAAGAATAGCTAATCATCCTTATGGATCGTTAAAGTATTTCAATAATAAAATTGATTTTTTTATAAAAATAAATATTAAAAAAATTTTTTATTTTTTTGCTTCAGGGATAATATGTAATTCAATATCTTCTACAGCATTTTTTAAAAAATATTATAGAAATAAAAAAATTATAACTATTTATAATCCATTAAAAATAAAAAAATATTTTATCAATAATTTAAATAGAAATAATCAAATAGTGTCAATTGGCAGACTTCAAAATCAAAAAAATTTTACTGGATTGATAAAGGCATTTAACCTGGTTAAAAACAAATTAAAAAAAACTAAGTTAGTAATTGTTGGAAGTGGTGGTGAATATAAGAAATTAAACTTTATTACAAAAGAATTAAAACTAACTAATAGAGTTATTTTTTTAAAATACCAAGATCCAATAAAAATTATAAAAATATCTAAGTTATTTGTATTGAATTCACTATGGGAAGGTTTGCCCAATATTTTAATAGAATGCCAGAATTACAAAACTCCAATCCTGTCCTCTGATTGCTTAAGTGGACCAAGAGAAATTTTGCAGAATGGCAAGCTGGGTTACCTTACACCTGTTAATAATGAAAAATTGCTAGCAAAAAAAATTATTTACATTTTTAAAAATTATAAATCTGCAAAATTAAAATCTGAATTAGCTTTTAAAAGACTTAATAGATTTAATGAACATAGTCAGTGCAAAAAATTTGAAGTTTTTTTGAACAAGTTTGTATAACTATTTTTTAGCTGAGAAAAAATAACCTAGCGGATAATTTTTTTTAAAATTTGGTGTGATATATTCTATAATCTTATCAACAAACAAAAAAATAGAAAATAAAAAAATATTAATAAAGGGAATTTTTTTTGTGAATGAAAATATCATTGAATAAAAACAAACAAAAATACCTGTACCTAAAATTTTTACTTTTATGTCTTTAAAACCAACTTCGACTAAACTTTCCTCTATAAGCTGACCTGTAAATCTAAAATAATCATTAGGTGATGGATGAATTCCAAAAATGAATGGTGTAGTTCCATAAAAATTAGAATTTTTTTCAAGAAAGCCAAAACAGTTTTTCAAACAGTTCTTATATTCTTTTATATGCTCTAAAACATTCATTAGGAAAACATTATTAAACTGTTTTTCTATAATATTAGGATATTTTTCAAGATCTACTTTCTTGAAATCATTATTTTCAGTAAATTTATCTAAGTAAATAATTTTTCCATTATTTTTATAAAAAAAATGAGTTATATTATTAGGTGAATCTGTTGCACCTAAATCTAAAGAATCTCCTTCTATAAAAATTTTTTTAACCTCTAAAATTTGGTAAATTCTCAATGGGGAAAAATTTTTTAGTGTTAATTTTATTATTAATGTGTATTTTTCGATAAATGAAATTTTCATATAATAGAAATGAATTTGTAGCAAATAAGCTGGGTAATCTCAATGGTGACAAAGTGTTGGATATAGGCTGTAGAGACGAAGTGTTTAAAAAATATCTTAAGGGTAAATTTGAATATTTTGGCATTGATTACAACCCTGAAGATAAGAATTTTAGAGATAACCACCTTAATTATAATATTGAGAAAGGGCTTCCTGACTTTGATCATAAATTCGATATAATCAATGCACTAGACGTACTGGAGCACTTAGAAAATATTCATGAAATATTTAAACAACTTTTTAAAAAATCTAATAATACTATATCGATAGCCCTACCAAATATGGGATATTACAAGTTTAGGCTAAATTTTTTATTTAGAGGAGAAATTAGTGGAAAATATACTTTTCATAATAAGAAAATTAATGACAGACATAGATGGTTGCCAAATTATGCTTCAATAATTGACTTTGTAAATACAAATGTTGATAAAAGTTGGAGTTTTAAAAAATATGAATTTGTAGCAGAAAGAAAAAGAAATTTTATTTCCTACTATATTGAAAAATTATTATCAAAAATATTCCCTAGTTTTTTTGTTTATGAATTGATTTATATTTTTAAAAAAAAATTATAATAAATTCAGAAATTTATTATAAAACTTTTTTTCTGTAAAATTTGAAACAGTTTTTTTCATATTAAATTTAATGAAATTTAATTTTTGCTTATCTATATTTTCTATTTCATTTAATTTGTTAACAAATTCATCAATATTATTCATAGAATACTTAAACCCATTTATATTGTCGTTAATTATTTCACGTGGCCCGTTTGGACAATCGCTACTTAGAACTGGTATATTTAAATAGCCAGCTTCAATAATGGTGTGTCCTGGCTCTTCCCATAATGAAGATGATATATATAAATCAGATCTAGATAAATATTTATATGGATTTTTTTTAAAGCCAAGTAAATAACAATTTCTAATATTATTTTTTTTAATGAATTCCTCTAGAATTGGTCTTTCCTCCCCCTCACCAATTATCAAAAGATTTACTTTATCTTGATAAATTTTAGAAAAATTATTAAATGCTTTTAATAATTCTAAATAATTTTTTTGTCTTGTTAAGCGTCCAATTGAACAAAAAACTTTTTTATCAAAGTATTTTAAATCCTCTTTTGTCAAACTTTCGTTTGCCATTAACCTCATTTCACCTGATATAATTGGATTATCAATTTTTATCATTTTAGAATTTTGAAAACCAAATTCTTTTTGTAGTTTAATTTTCGTAATATTTGTCATCGTTATTAGACCATCAGATTTAAAATAAATATTTTTCCACAGAAATCTTCTAAGTATATTTAGTTTCGGGTAGCCTTGTATGCTATTAATTATAATTAAATTCTTAAAGATAAACTTTAACATTGTAGGCAGGTAACCAACTAAACATGTAATTATTAACTTTGGTTTATATTTTACAATATAAAAAATTAAGCGAGGTATAGCAAATATTGTAAACATATATATTAGAATCTTTGATAACATTCCCGTTTTATAAAATGATATTTTATTAAAAATGTTTAATAATTCAAAATCCTTATTATCTTGATAGTTATCAAATTCTCCAAATACATTAACAAGGTAAACTTTTGCTCTTCCATACTTTGTGAGTGATTTTGCCATACCTATAGCAGCTCTTATTGTGCCCACATGACTAATCATAGGCGACCAAATAAAAATATTATTTTTAAGATTTTGATATTCAAGTTTCATTTCGTACGATTATTTTATATATACATACAAGAAATATGAAAAAAACCCTAGCCATTGTAGTTTTAACTTGGAATGATTATAAAAATACCATTATTTGCCTAAAAAGTATTATTAATCAATTAAAAAACGATCAGAAATTATTCCTAATAGATAACAATAGTAAAAATTCTATTTTTGTGAAAACTTGTGATTGGCTAGATAAGAATTATAAAAAAAAATTCAACAAGTTGATTATTGGAAGTAATTATAAGATTAATGACACAATATTGAAAAATAAATCTATATTTTTATTAAGGAATAAAAAAAACCTAGGTTGTGGTTTAGGCCATAACCCAGGATATAAGTTAGCCATTACAAATAATTTTGAGTTCGTAGCAAGAATAGACAATGATATGCTGGTTCCAAAAAAATTTTTTACCAGGATATTAAAAAATTTTAATAATAAAATTGTTCAAGGCGTTAGTCCAAAAATTTTTTATAAACATGATCGTAAATTGATATGGTGGATGGGCACTAAAATAGGAAATAGTTTAAAGTTTCAAACTCATATGAGGGATTATCCTTATGGTTTAAGAGATAATAAAAACTACTCTAATATAATCGAAACTGACGCAATAGCAGGATGTGCATCTATAATGAGATGTTCTAGACTTAAAAAAGTTGGACTTTCTGATAAAGATTTTTTTTATGGACCTGAAGATGTTGAGTTCTCTAGAAGATTATTTACAGTTAATGGAAGTCTGGTAGTTGATAGAGATTTAAAGATTTTTCACTCAGTCACACAAAGCTTTATAGGTTTAAATAAAAGAAGAATATACTTTGAGTACAAATATAGATTGCTTTTAATACAGAAGATCGGAACATGGCTTGATAAACTTTTTGGTTACAGTATTTCATTAATAAAATTGATTTTATATGTTGTTCTAATTTTTAAAAAAAAACATAGAATTAAAATACAGCCTGTTTTTTTAGCTTTACTACACTTTTATACTGGTAAGCTTGGAAATCATGACAGAAAATATAAAATATTTTAAGAAAATATAAATAACTACCAACCGAACAGTAGAATTATTTTTTATATAATTAAAATATATTCTTTAATGTCTAATTAAAGTTTGAAAATTAAATTTTGGACTTTTTTTTCAATTAACTTATGACTATCATACTGATGTATTACTGAAATGGTTTTTTTATTTATCTTAAATTTACCATTAGTATATTTAAGTATATTCTCTTTGGAATTTGATAGATTAACTACGAACGAATCTGTATTAACAAATTTTTTGGCCATTTTAAATTTAGAAGAATTTACAATAATGTTGTGATTACCTTGATCAGAACCTTTGTTAAAGGGGTTTAGGCTATAATATTTATTATTCTTAATTTCTTGTACCATCTGTTTACAATACTTGAGTATTTCTTTCTTATTACCGATCGTAACTCCACTGCATGATATTCTTTTATTTTTTATCTGATTATAAACTTTATTTCCATAAGCTCTTAAGATCCATCTTATATTTGTTGCACAATTTTTTATCAACCTGTCTTCTAAAAAAAAATTTAGTTTGTTTAAGTTATTGTTTAAGAAGGGGTCACTTTGAAAAATTACATCCTTTGTATCTGTTAGCATAATATTTTCTGCATTTTTATTATTTTTTACAATATCAAGATATATTTGGTATCGATCTTTATATATTGTTCTTGATGTTAATTTTGTAAAAAATATTTCAACTTTTTTTTTGTTTAAATAATGATTTGTTTCACTGTTAATTTTATTATTTATGATTAAAAAAATTCTACCTACAAAAACTTTTCTTGCAGTTTCTACAAAATTAAATAAGTCTTTTTTTTGATAGCCAGTTGCGGCACCTATAATTATATTTTTGTTTATATGCTTAGATATAGTCATTAATTATTTTTAAATGAATTTTTTATTCTAATACAACTTTTTTATCTAAATATCTAAGTAATTCTTTTTTATGAGTTGATATAATTATGATTCTATCTTTTTTTAATTTTTTAATCTCACGCATAACTATTTTTTCATTTTTGTTATCTAATGAGGAAGTTGGTTCATCCAATAACAACACTTTTCCACCTAATAAAAATGTTCTAATAATAGAAAGTTTTTGTTTTTCTCCTCCTGAAAGCATTCCATTAAGAGAGTAAGTTCCGTCATATTCTGCATTTAACCATTTAATAAGTTTTTTTAAATTAAATTTTATTAAGAGTTTTTTTGCAAAATTCATAAGTTTTAGATCCTGGCTTTTTTCCATGAATAATGTTTCACTTAAACTGTCATCTATCAAAATGTTATATTGCGACATTAGTCCAATTTTATTAGACCAATCAATTTTGTATTTTGTAATATCCATATTGTTAACAATATATTTTCCACCTTGGACATCTAAAAGTTTAGATAAAATTATTAATAATGTTGTCTTACCTCTCCCACTTGGTCCATATACTCCATAAATATTATTTTTTAAAAATTTATAGCTAAAATTATTAAATATTCTTAATTTACCATATCTAAAATTTATTTTTTTTAATTCTAATGACTTTATATCAAAATTAATTACATATTTTTTTTCAGGACTATTAGAAAAAAATTTATTTTCATTAATTAACATTTTAGATGCTGGGTAATAAAAAACTAGCATGTTTATACTTTGAAAAATTTTTGATATTGTTGGCAGGATTCTAAATAATAAAAAACCCAAGATAGTTAAAAACTCTAAATTAAGTGAAAGCTTATTGTAAATCAAAAAAAAAACTAAGCTTATAGCAATAAGACTTTCCATTATTGCTTTTGGAAATAAGTTCGAAACCCCTTGATACACAAGTGCTTTTGAATTTTTTACTAAGTTTTTTTCATAATTATTTATAAAAAAATTTACTTTATCGTAAATTTTAATTTCTAAATAACTTTTAAGTATATTAAGTGTGTTTCTATAATTTTGCTGTTCTGTTGATATTCTTTCAATACCACGCTTCCTTACTTTAAAAATAATAAGCAAGATAAACAGAAGAAAGAATAAAAATATAAAAAAAATATTAATATTAGCTAAGTTGATATCTAATAAATAAACTGCAGAAACTATTATTAAAAAAAAATAAATAGAATCAATTGTAATATTTAAAATAGCATAAAGCACCCCAATATAACAATTCCATGTTTCTTTCGTAAGATTTTTTAAATAATGGTGTGTGTTTTTACTATTAAATTTTTTAAAACTAGAAGATGCATATTTTTCAAATAATTTCTTAGAATTCTTATTATAATTGTTAAAAACAAAACTCTTTATTTTGTAATCTTGTAACAAATAAAATACATTTCTAATAAATAGAACTACAGCAACACTTAAAATTTTAAGGTTGATTAAATTAATTGAAAAATTAGTTTTAACCAAAAAAATTTTGAAAATATAATCAATTTTATTTAATACTAATGAATCGACTTTAAAAAAAATAGACGTCAATAATGCTAATGTAAAAATATCAAATAACAGTAAAAATAATGAAAAAAATATTAATGATATAAAAGTTAATTTATCTCTAAAATGTAAATTTAAAAAAGGATAGAGTGTGTTATGAATTGTAGTTCTTATTGTCATTATTTTATGTTTTTATATATAACTCTTTAAACTGTCTAATATTTGGCTTGTTGAGCTTTTTTCTGTTAATCTTGTTTATTAGTTTTAAAAAAAGATAAAGAAGGTAATATAATTTTGAAACATAATTCATAACTATTTAACTATACTAATAACTAAAAAATATCAAAAAATATAAACTTTGAATCTTAATGTTTAAAATAATTCCTATTTTAATTTTTTATCTGCCATCAAGTTTAGGAAATTATTTACTATTTCAGTACCAGAACTTTTTGAACAAGTACCAATCAATTTATTTCTGCCAAAATGACTTAGATTTTAAACTGATGAAGCATTTAAATAAAAGAAATGGGAAATATCTAGAAGTAGGAGCATTTGACGGTTTGGTGGGTTCTGTGAGTTTGCGGCTAGAAAAAAATTTAAATTGGAGTGGTGTCTTAATTGAGCCTCTAATTGATAAATTTAATAAACTCAAAAATTTTAGGGGGAAAAAAAATATTTGTATTAATTCAGCATGTACCAATAGTGACTATCCAAAAAAAATTCAAATATTTAGCTTAGGAAGAATGTCTTTTATAAATAAAAAACTAAAGAATTTTAATATAAAAAAACATTCAGAAGTTGCAAAAAAACTTTTATTAGGAGTTGGCAAACTCGAAACTTGTCCTAACAGCACACTAACTAATTTACTAATAAATAAGAAAGTTTTTAATTTAGATTTAGCAATTATAGATGTGGAAGGTAGTGAGAATTTGTTGTTAGAAGGTTTAGATTTTAAAAAAATTAATATAGATTTTATCTGTATTGAGACATATAGTTTTGCTATTATTAATAAAATACTGAAGAAAAATAACTATCAACTAATTGATAAATTATCAGCATATGACTATCTATACAGAAAAAAATAAGATTTTAATTTTTGGTGCAGATAGCGATTTAGCTAAATCTATGAATGTTTTATTTAAAGTAAAATATGATTTAGTGGGTTTTTCAAGAAATAAAAGAAATAAAGATTTGCTAAATATAAAATGTAATTTTTTAAAAAAAAAAAATATTCTTAAAAATACTAAAAATTTTTTATTTAAAAATGATAATATAAATTCAATAATTATTTCATTGGGTAAATTTAATAGAAGTTTGGAAAAATATGATAATGATAATTCTGAGGACTTCTTAATAACTAAAAATATTTTGGAGGTTGTTACTAAAGAATTAATAAAAAAAAAAATTAATACACGGATTATTATAATTGGCTCTATGGATTCATTTATTCCAAATACTAATTCATTTAAATATTCAATTGGTAAATCTGCTATTTCAACACTAATAAAGTTATATAAAAAAAAATATAAAAAATACAAATTAGATTTTACTGAAATTGCGCCTGGTCCAATTAATACAAAAATGAGAATTAAAAAAATTGAAAATAAAGATAAATTAATTCAACCAATTGATATTTCAAAAATATGCTTTGCTTTATCAGAAATGAGTTTAAGCATTTCACTTGATACAGTTAAAATCTATCCAAAAAATTGGAATTATCAAATCTATTAACCTTAAAATTTAATTGTGGGTCTTAAAACTTTTCCAGATTTTAAATCATTAAATGCTTTATCAATCTCACGTAATTTATAGATTTTGCCTGAGAAATACCTATCAATATCTGATTTCAAAAATATATCTAAAAATTTATAGAATTTCTTTTCAAAGCTTTTGTTACTATTCCAAGCTCCTAATATACTTTTGCCTAAAATAAACTGCCAAGGATCTAAGGATATTTTTTTTTGTGGTTCTGGGTTTCCGATTATAAGGCATTTACCACCCAAATATTTAGTAGCAGAGAGAAGTTTTTCTACAATTCCAAGGTTGCCCGTACAATCAATCGTATAATCCGCTTTTTTTATCTGTTTCTTTAATAAAATACTTATATCAATATTTTTATTACAAATAATTTCGACATTTTGCAATTTTTCAATATTAGATAATTTTTTTTTATTAATATCTATACATATAATTTTTTTACATCCCGAATAAATAGAAGCATACAGACAAGCTATACCAAGCCCCCCCATTCCAGCTATTATCATTGTTGAATTTTTTTTTACTTTAAGTGAGTCAAAAACTGCATTAAAAGCAGTTGGGATTGCACAACCCATAAGAGTTAATTTTTTCAAATTATTAATTTTTTTAATTTTATAAACTCTATTTTCTGAGACTAGAGAATAATTTGAAAAAGTATTTACTGGGCCAGCATTTATTTCTCCAAATTTTTTTGAATAATACTTAGTACCACTATTTTCATGACCATCTCCCTTTATCCAGCTCATTACAACATGATCATTTTTTTTGATTTTTTTAACATTTGATCCAACACTAACAACTTTTGCCACTCCTTCGTGACCCAAGCAATGAGGTAAATATTTATCTTCTCCTCTTTTCATTAAATATTCACCTAATTGAGTGTGACAAATAGAAGAATAAAGGTTTTTAACCAAAATTTGATTTTCCTTTGGTAAAGGTATTTCAACATCAATTATCTTAATATTTTCTTTAAAAAATAATATTGCAGCTTTTGATTTCATCTAATAATGATTTATATTAATTATGAATAATATCAAAAGAATAATATTTTCTATTTTTAAACCTTTAAATCCTGTGGATGTTGTGAATGGAAGATCTGTGGATAGCTTCACTTTGTGGGATAGATTTGTAAATATAAAAGATGGAAATTTAAAGGAAATTTTAATAATTCCTAAACATATAGTGCTATTGAGTTTGTCAATTTTTTATATTCCAATAGCGTTAATCTTATTTTTTAAAAAATATAAATTTTTATCAATAAATTTTTGGCAATATGGCGCACCTTCTCAGGAAATAGGAACGCTATTGAAATATTTAAAATATTCAAAATTTGATACAAAAAAATTAATTTATTTAAGTCCAAAATGGATTTCGAATACTAGTAACGCGAATAAACTTTTCAAATCAGAAATAATTGTAATTGAAAATTTTTTTTTGTATTTGATGTTGCTTCCATTTTTAATGATTAATCAAATTACAATAAAGCCTTATTTAGCTGACTCAAGTCATATAAATACGAAATATAATTTAATTAATGATGTTCATCAAATTTATGAGAAATCATTTGAGGTATTTAAAATAAACAAATTATCAAAAAAATTTAAAAAATTTATTTTAAATAAAAAAAATTATATAGTTATAAATATAAGAGAAAATAAAAAATACTTTTCAGATAGAAATGTTACAAAAATAAACAATTACAAAAAAACTATTAATTATTACTTAAAGAAAAAAATTAAAATTATTAGAATTTTAGATGAAAATGACACAAAGATTAAAATTTATAGTAAGGAGTATGTTGAGTTACTAAGTAATAAAATTGATTTATATGATCAGATAAGTTTATTTAAATTTGCAAAATTTGCTATAGTTTCACAGAGTGGTCCAGCTGGATATGCTAGTATTCTAGATACTCCATTTTTACTTGTTAATTCTATTGATTATAAGACTAATTTGGTACCCAAAAAAATAGATTTGATTATTTATAAAAGATCAAACCCCAAATATAAAAAAAATAAAAGGTTAAAATATTTAGATAATACACCAAACCAAATTTTAAATGCTGCAATTAAAATTGAAAAAAGAACGAAAAACAAAGGAAAGTATTTTTAATCATAGCTTCAAATATTTCTTTATAGCATATGATTTTTTCAACACATATGCGATTGTAAAAATTACAACCGAAAATAAATCAAAAAATAAAAATTTTTTTAAACTAAAATTTTTTTTATTCTTTGTGCCAATCGTAAATGTTTTTAGATAGAAGAAAGGGTTTATTCCATTAATATTTTTAATATTAAACTCAAAGTGGGAAATTACTCTGAAAAGAAACAATAAAAATAAATTGTTTGTCATCTTATGGTCTCTTGTATTGTCTTGATTGGACTCTAAAGATAATAATAAACCTTCATCAGGATTTATGACATAACTATTTTTTTGATCATTTAAATATCCATCAAGTGTATAAATATTTTTAACATCTTTAATGTAATTTGGATTAATTATTATTGGGGCTAAATGTATTGATTTATAGTATATTACACCTTTACCTTTGAAGTAAAATCTGGATTGAGGAGAGCAGTAAAAATTATAATTAAAAAAATCTTTTTTATTAATTTTTTCAATATTTTTATATTTTAAGTTAAGCATATTTTTTTCTGATAATTTAGTTTGAGCAAAGCTTGAAAAATCTTTTTTGAAAATTTCATTGGATGGCAGCATTATTAATTCATAACTTTTTATTTTTTTAATAATTAAGTTTGCAAGGTTTTCTGAATGAACTTCATCAGGGTAAATAAAACAACACTTTGCATTATTTTTTTTTGCATGCAACAATGCAATTTTTTGAAAATTGCCTAAAAATCTCCAATTGTTAGTTTTTTTATTATCTATATTTTTTTTATAATTCACTATTTTTATAATAATTTTTTTGTTTTTTAGATTAATAATGTTTTTTTTAAATTTTTTGTTTAAGTCAGATAATGTGAGATTAGTATATATAAATAATACATGACTATTTTTTTTTGCAGTAAATTTTTTTGAAAAAAAACTTTTTAAAGAAATTTTAAAAAGTGAATTAAAATAATCACTTCCCCAACACAATGTATAATAATATATTTTCAAAATTATTTTTTGTGATTATAGGTTAATTTTTGTTTTTTTAAAAAATCTATGTTGTTTAAAACCCATTTATTAGTTTCTTCGAGACCATCTATAAAACTCACTTTTGGCTTCCAATTTAATTCTTTGGTTATTTTTTTAGATGAAATATTGTAATGCTTATCTTGGCCAATTCTTTCTTTGCCTTCTTTATGGCAGTCTATAAATTTTTTACCTTTAATTTTACAAATTAGCTTAACTAAATTTTTTATACTTATTAGGTTATTGGAAGATAGATGATAAATTTCTCCAATTTTTCCTTTTTCTAGAATTAATATTTCTCCGTCTGAAATATCATCTATAAAAGTATATGTTTTTTTGGATTTACCTCCTCCATCTAGTAATATTTTTTTATTTTCTTCTATTAGTATAAGTGACTTAGGAATAATTCTATATAACTGCTGACAAGGACCGTACACATTTGAAGATCTTACAAATTTTATTGGAAAGTTGAATGTTTTATGCAATGTCAGTAAGTATAAATCTATTGCTGCTTTAGAGGAAGCATATGGTGAGGATGGATTTAGATTAAAGCTCTCATAAACAAAATTTTTATTTGATCCATAAATTTCTGGAGTAGATATATGAATATAGTTATCAATAAAATCAAATTTTTTTATTTTTTCAAGGAAGTTAACATGACTCATTAGGTTTGATTGGTAATGATCTAGTGGAAAGCTGAAACTTGATCTTACCTCACCTTGGGCTGCAAAATTAAATATATTTTTAATTTTTTCTTTTTTGATTAATAAAGCAATTTTATTGTTATCATAATTAAGATTATAATTAAAAAATTTAAAATTACCTACTCTAGGATTTTTTTTATATGGTAAAAATACATTATTATATTCTTTGGAACGACTTATACCAATTACATCATAACCTCGATCTAACAATTTATTTACAAGATTTGATCCACTAAATGAATTACTTCCAATTACCAAAACCTTCATTATTTGAAAAAATTATTTATTGTTTTTGAAATATATTCAATTTCCTTTTTTTTGAGGAACTGATGAATAGGCAGAGATAAAATTTCTTTGGTCTGTTTAAGTGTATTTGGTAAGTTTAATTTTTTATTATTAATTTTTTTATAAGCTTTTTGCAAATGTATCGGTTTTGGATAGTGAATTGCCGTGGATATATTTTTTTTTTTTAAATAACTGATAAGTTTTTCTCTTCTTTTTACTTGGATTACAAATGTGTGGTATGTATTAAATTCTTCTTTTTGTTCTTTTGGGATAAAAATATTTTTTGAATTTAATAATTTTTCATAAAGTAAAGCATTTTTTTTTCTTTTTCTAATTATTGATTTCAAATTTTTAAATCTCTCAACTAGCAATGCTGCTTTTAATGTGTCATATCTAGAAACATATCCAAAATCATCCACAAAATTTCTATTTTTAATTCCGTGATTACTTAAGCTTGCAATTTTTTTATAAAAAAATTTTGAGTTAGTTAAAATTAGCCCACCATCTCCTATTCCATTAAAGTTCTTGAGTGGGTGAAGAGATACGCATCCTATATCACCAAAAGTGCCTGACATTTTATTATTATACTTTGATCCAAATGACTGCGCAGAATCTTCTATAACTTTTAATTTATATTTTTTAGCTATCTTTAAAATCGCTGGCATATCACATACTCTTCCTGTTAAATGAACAGGCATTATGCATTTTGTTTTTTTAGTTATCTTTTCTTCAATTAATTTTGGATTGATATTTTGATCTGATTTAACATCTACAAATACTGGCTTCGCTCCTAAATGAGCAATTGATGCCACACTAGCTATGAAAGAATTAGACACTGTTATTACCTCATCGCCTCTCTTTACTCCCACAACATGAAGTGCGAGAGTTAACGCATCAGTTCCAGAATTTAAAAGTGCACAATATTTTGCTCCTGTATATTTTGTAATAATTTTTTCTAATTTTCTATTTTCGTCACCTAGAATAAAATTAGCGCTAATTAGAGTTTTTTTTACTGTATTGATAATTGTTTTTTTTTCTAACGATGCTTGTTTTTTTAAATCTACAAAATTAATTTTCATATAGATAATTTATAAAAATTTTCTACTGCTTTTGTTACATAAGAAAGTTGTTTTTTAGACAGGTATTGATCTACTGGAAAAGATATTATATTTTTGCACTGCCAATCAGTTACTGGAAAGTCTCCTCTTTTATGTTTTAAAAATCTTAGTCCTTTCTGTAGGTACAGTTCTTTTGGATAATGAATCTTACACTCAATTCCTTTTTCCAAACAATATTTTAATAATTGATTCCTTTTTTCTGCAAAGACAACATATAAATGAAAAACATTTCTATTGTTTTTTTCTCTTTTTGGTATTTTAATTTGTTTGATTTTTTCAAGTTTTGAATCATAAAATTTAGCATTCGATATTCTTTGTTGTGTTAATTTTTTAACATCTTTAATTAAACAGTTTCCTACAGCTGCTTGGATTGTGTCTAATCTGGAATTATATCCAGTAATAGTAAATTCATCTCTATTAATTAATCCATGGTTACGTAGTAGTTTTAATTTTTCATAAATTTTCTTACTGTTAGTAGTTATCAATCCTCCATCAGACCAAACATTCAAATTTTTTAAAGGATGTAACGAAAAACATCCTGTAACACCCCATGTTCCTGAATTTTTATTATTATAACTAGATAATATTCCCTGGCAGGCATCTTCGATTACTGGAATTTTGTATTTTCTAGAAATAGCCATTAGCTTTGACATATTTGGAGTGTAGCCTGTAAAATGCACTGGCAATATAGCTTTAGTTTTTTTTGTAATTTTTGCTTCTATTAAATCAGCATTTAAACAGTAATTTTCCAGAACATCTACAAATACTGGTTTGGCTCCTAATTCACATATACCACCTACTGTTGCTACAAAGGTATTTGCAGCTGTAATCACTTCATCTCCTGCTTTTATGCCAACTGCTGCTAGAGAAATTTTAATTGCATCTGTTCCAGAATTTACACCTACTGCGTATTTGGTGCCTATTAGTTTAGCAAAATTCTTTTCAAATAAATTTAATTCTTTTCCCAGTGTAAAATCACCAGTTTGTATTACTTTTTTAACTCTCTTTAATATATGATCAATTTTTTTAAATTGCTGTGGCAAATATGAATATCTTACTTTCCAATTTTTCATGTTTAAAATGGCCCTCTGAAACTTAAGTCTGGTAAATCATGTGGAACTTTTGACATAACACTTTCACACTTATTTAAAATTTTTTTTCTTACATTCAAATTTACTGAAAGATTTTTACAAACCTCCTCACAAATGTCTCTGATTGTAACATAATAATCTTTATTCAAATAGTGGGAGCTAGGTGCTGGGTAATTTTTGCATGCTAGTCTTACAGGCACTGAGTTCAGCCTAATATTTCTCTCAAGAATATTGGCGAAAATTTCAGATCCTACTCCAAAATTTTTCCACCCATTATCTACAAAAATAAATTTTTTTGTTTTCTTTAAAGAAGTAAAGAGTTTTTTAAGATTAAGGGGTCGCAAAACTCTCAAATCCAAAACCTCAATTTCAATATTATATTTTTTTAATATTTTTGCTGCTTTCAAGCTTTCTATAAGCATAAACGATGATGACAATATTGTTAGATCTTTTCCTTTTTTCTTAACATCTATACTTTCTGTTAAGCTAGTTTTATAAAATTTTTTATCATAATTTGAAGAATAATAATGAAGCCATCTATGCTCAATAAATACAACAGGATTTTTATCAAAAATACTTGCTGCCATAAGCCCCTTGCAATCTGCCGCTGTAGAAGGAACAACAACTTTTAATCCTGGAAAATGTGAAAAGACACTTTCTAAACTTTGTGAATGTTGTGGTCCCTGTCCCCATCCTCGTCCAATAATCAATCTTATAACTATTGGAACTTTTGTAGTTCCACCAAACATGTAGTGCCATTTAGAAGCATTATTTATCAATTGATCAAATCCTAATAATGAAAAATCAACTCTAGCATGCATTAAAATTGGTTTTTTTCCTAACAGAGACATCCCAATTTGTATTCCAGTAAGTGCATTTTCTGATACAGGGGTTTCTATCACTCTTGTTGGGCCAAATTTTTTTAATGCTTCATTTGTTGTATTAAAAATACCCTTAATATCAGTAACTCCCTCTCCAAGAATTATGACATTTTTATCTTTCTGCATTGATTGGACTAATGCGTCACTCATTGCGTTAACGAATAAATTTTTTTTATTTTGCATACTCTAGATTATGAAGTTGTTTAACGTTAAAATGTTTTGTTTTTTTAGCTTTATTTAATGAAAAAGTAAAAATTTTTTTTATATCGTTGCAGTAGATTTTATAATTATCTTGGTTAAATTTATTAACTCTCTTCAATCTATTTATTTCTATTTTAATTGGATCGTTTCTTAACCAATATTTAATTTCTTTTTTTGGGCGATAATTCAACTTATCATCATTGTTAGGACCACAATGTTCAAGATGCCTATAGGTTTTTGAGTAAATAAAAACAGGTCCATGAGAAACCGCATGTTTTCTTGCAATTAAAGTTTTTTTTTTTATATCGTTTACGTCATTTTCTTTTGTTTCTATAAATTTAATATCCATAGATTGAACTATTTTCTTTAAGTCTCTATTTCCATGTCTCTCATATCTTGAAGTATACACAGAATATTCGTTATCTTCACAAACAAAAATTATGGGTAATTTTTTTAGCGCTGCAAAATGCATGCTTTCAAAAAATACACCTTCTTCGGTTGCCGCATCACCAAAGTAAATCACTGACACTTCTTTAGATTTATTTAGTTTAATTCCATATCCAATGCCCACTCCAATTGGTATTGAGCCACCCACTATAGGTATTGATGCTAAGTGGTTTACTTTTTTATCATACATATGCATCGATCCACCTATGCCCTTAGACGTCCCATTAATCTTTCCATAAAGTTCTCCCAGTAAAGAATCTAGCGACCCTCCTTTTGCTAAATAATGCGCATGACACCTATGTGTGCTTATTATATAATCTTTTTTTGTTAAAACGCTACTTACGCCTACAGGTATTGCTTCTTGTCCTATTGATAAATGAATTGGACATCTCATTTCTTGCTTAACATATTCTTTTGCTATTTCTTCTTCAATAATTCTAATCTTAACTAAATTATAAAGATTTCTTATTTCGGGACTAACAACTTTATTCATAAATTTTTTTCATCACCTGAACATTATAAAAAGATTCATTTTCAAATGGATCTTTTACTTTTTGTGATTCAAAACTTTGGTATAAACTTACTATTGCATCTTCAACTGAATTTTTTGGTTTAAAACCAAGCTTATCTTCAATTTTTTTTGAAGTAATTCTATAAGATCTATTGTCATTGGATGCTATCGTTTCTGTTTCAAAATCCTTTTTAACAATTTTTTTTACCAACAAGCCAATATCTTTAATTTTTAAATTTTCGTATCCGACATTAAATATTTCTCCATTAATTAATTCAGAATCATAATTCAGTGCTTCTACATAAAATTCGATCATGTCTAAAATATTTAAATTTGGTCGATATTGCTCTCCACCAAAAATCATAATTTTATTTTTAAAATAAGCATGTGTCGTTAAAATATTAACACTTAAATCAAGTCTTAATCTTTCTGAATAACCACATACCGTTGCTGGCCTCACTACGGTGCCTACAAAGTCTTTATCAATATATTTAAGCAATACTTCTTCACATAGTGCTTTATATTTTGAATAGTCAGTTAGAGGTTCTAGTGAAAGATTTTCAGTTACTTGCTCTTCTTTTTTTACTCCATAAACACTTGAGGAAGAGGCATAGATAAATCTCTTTACACCATTATTCTTGGCTATCTTGACTAGATTTTCGAAACAATCGTAATTAATAGATTTTCCCAGCTCTGGGTTTAATTCATAAGATGGGTCATTAGAAACACAAGCCAAATGGATGACACAATCTACATCGTTGTCTTTAATTGCTTTTTCATATTCAATTGGATTTCGTATATCTGCTTTTACAATTCTTATTTTAGGTAAATTTTTACCAAATAAAATTTCTGGTTCTCCATACCAAAAGGTATCGTAAACTATAACATTTTTTTTTTCATTTATCAGTCTGTGAGCTAACATAGTGCCCACATATCCAGCACCGCCAGTTATTAAAATATTTTTATTCATTTTTATTTACAATATAAGTTTTAGGGTTTAATAAAACAAGATGGAACATTTTGATACAGGTTATTTTAAAAAAAAAATAGCTAAGAGAAAAGTTATATCAAAAGAAAGGGAGATCACAAATAAAATTATAGCTTGGGGTCTAGACAAAGAATACTACGACGGAAAAAGAATAAATGGCTATGGTGGCTATAATTATGATGGAAGATGGAAAAAATTCTTACCTAAAATAATTAAGAAATATAAATTAACAAAAAACTCAAAAGTTTTGGATTTAGGATGCAAAAAAGGTTTTTTTATGAAAGACCTTCAGGACCTTGTTCCTGGTATAAAAGTTTATGGTATCGAAGATCATATGTATGCCATTAAAAATGCTCACCCAGATGTGAGAAAAAAAATAAAATTTTCTGAATATTATGCACTACCTTTTAAAAATAAAGAAATAGATTTTATTTTTGCATTTAACTCTGTTTACACTCATAACTTAAGAAATGTTATAGGCTCACTTAAGGAAATGGAAAGAGTTGGTAAAAAAAAATATGTAGTAGTTGCATCTTATAAAAATGAAAAAGAAAGAAATGCTTTTTTAGATTGGACTGTGATAGGAACAACTGTGTTAAGTAAAAAGCAATGGTTAAAACTTTTTAAATTTATTGGCTATAAAGGTGACTACTATTTCTCGACAGCTAAAACATTAGGACTAATTTAAATTATAAAAAAAATAGAATAAATTGAAAAACGTTATTGTAACAGGCGGTTGTGGATTTATTGGCAGTCATTTAACTGAATTGCTTATTAAAAAAGGATTCAAGGTTTATGTAATAGACAACCTTTTTTCTGGAAAAAAAATTAATTTAATTAAATCTAAAAATATTTTTTTATTAAAAGAAGACATTTTAAATAAAAAAAAAATTAGTGAAAAATTTAAAAACAAAAAAATATATGCAATTTTTCATCTTGCTGCTATGGCAGATATTGTTCCTTCAATAATTAATCCTGAAAAATATATGAATACCAATGTAATGGGTACAACAAAAATTTTAGAGATAGCAAGAGAAAAAAATGTAAAAAAATTTATTTATATAGCTTCTTCCTCTTGTTACGGAATACCAAAAAGATACCCCACCAAAGAAGACTCAGAAATTAAATGTGAGTATCCATATGCCTTAAGCAAAAATTTAGGTGAACAAATCACAATGCATTGGAGTAAAATTTATGGGTTAAATTGTAGCTCCATAAGATTATTTAATGTTTATGGTCCAAGATCTAGAACATCGGGAGCTTATGGTGCTGTATTTGGAGTTTTTCTTGCACAAATTTTAAATAAATTTCCATTAACCGTTGTTGGTGATGGAAATCAATCTAGAGACTTTACTTATGTTACGGATGTTGTTGAGGGAATTTTTAAAGTTTTTAAAAATAGCAAAAGTGGAGAAATCTTTAATTTAGGAACTGGCAAAGGGACATCTATTAATATGATAATATCACTATTGGGATATTCCAAGCGTATAAAATTACCTGTCCGCCCAGGCGAACCAGAACAAACTTTGGCATCTATTAATAAAATAAAAAAAGATATTAAGTGGGCACCCAAAATTGATATTAAAACAGGTGTTGAAAATATGATAAAAAATATAAAATATTGGAACGATGCTCCTATTTGGACAAAAACAAAAATTCAAAAAGTTACAAAAGATTGGTTTAAATACCTAAAAGATGAATAAACTATACACAGATATAAAATTAGCAGAAAAAGTTAAAAAATTAAAGAAAGAGGGAAAGACTATAGCTCTACTACATGGCGTCTTTGACGTTCTTCATGTTGGCCATATTGATTATTTTGAAGAAATTAAAAAAAAAGTAGACTTTCTAATAATATCTGTAACAGCTGATGATTTTGTTAATAAGGGTCCAGGAAGGCCGATGTTTAAAATTAATGAACGAATCAGGATGCTGAGTAAGATTAGTGTAATTAATTTTATTGTAGTAAGTAAATCAGAAACCGTAATACATATAATTAAAACCATCAAACCCAATATATATGCAAAAGGCCACGACTATAAAAACAAAAAAGATGATATATCAAAAAATATATACAAAGAAATAAAAGCTATCAATTCTGTTGGTGGAAAGTTTATGACTGCAAACACACCCATGCACTCTTCAACAAAAATTATAAATAATGAAACAGATTTTTTAACAGATTCATTAAAAAAATTCCTAAAAAATATAGATAAAGAAAAATTAAAAGAAAAATATTTATTTTTTTTAAAAAATCCACCTAACAAAAAAGTTTTAGTTATTGGAGAGCCTATTGTGGATATTTATAATCGTGTAGCAATCCAAGGAAAATCCTCTAAAAATAATATACTGTCCTCTAAGCATATATCAATTGAAGAGTTTGGGGGGGGGACTATTTTAGTTGCAGATATTCTAAAAGAATTTTTAGAAAAAGTTGATTATCCAGTTTTTAATAATAATAGTAACATGAGGTATATTAAAAAATTTTTAATAGATAAAAAAATTAAATTAAAAAATATTAATGATAAAGATTATAAATTTATAATAAAAAAAAGATTTATTGATTATTATTCAAATAATAGACTTTATCAAATAAATTATAATGATGACTATGTTTTGGCAGATAAAGCTGGAAATAAGTTGAATAACTTTATTCAAAAGAATCACTCTTCATACGACTCAATTATTGTCTATGATTTTGGTCATGGTCTAATAAATAAAGAAATTATAAAAACTCTTACAAAATTAAGTGATAAAGTTTTTCTTAATTGCCAAAGTAATTCATCAAATTTCGGTTTTAATTTAGTTAATAAATACAAAAGAGCAAAAGTAATTTCAATGGATGAACAAGAGTTTAGATTATGTGCCCAAGATAAAAATACTTCTGTTAAAGATCTAATAAAAACAAATAAAAATTTTATAAACAAATTTGATAATTTCATAATTACAATGGGAAAATTTGGTTGTTATCATGTTCACAACAATATCAGCACATTTACTCCTACAGTTTACTCTACCTTTAAAGATACCACAGGTAGTGGTGATGTATTTTTTGCTATTTATATTAGTTTAAAAATTTCTAAAATATTTAATGATAAAGAAATATGCTTGATATGTCATATAGCAGCAGGTTTGCATGCTAATACTGAGGGAAATAAAAAAAATTTTGATTTAAAAACTTTATATAAAGCAATAGATTTAATCTTAAAATAGTTTCATTTTGGAATAAAAATTTTTTTCTTTAGCAACATTTGATGATAAAATATTGCTGTGATATCCCAAGGTATCATCTTATTAAAATTCAATTGATTAACCGACATAAACTCATAACCTCTTCCTTCGTTTATAATAATTTTTTTTTCAAAGTTTTTGGGCATAGATAACAAGTAATAATATCTTTCTCTTTCTTTTTTTAGTTTTTTTGTTTGAAATTTAATTTTGATTAATAAATTAGAGCTAATGATTGAAATATTTAACTCTTCTAAAATCTCTCTTTTTAATGCATTTTTGGAAGTTTCATTATTATCAACTAAGCCACCAAAAAAACCATTAAAACCTGGAAACCAAATACTTTTTTTATTGTCTCTGATTTGAAATAAATATTTATTTTTAAAATAGATTATACCAGCAACAGATTTAATCATAATATTGGGGAATGATAGCTCTCAAATTTATTACTCTTACCTAAAGGATTTTTTTTTATATTACCAATCTATATAAAATCAACATGTGGTGGGTTTTCACCAGATGGTTTTTCAATCTTGACTTCTCCTTTAACATATTTGTCTAACACTTCATTCACTTTATGCTGAAGACATAAAGATCCACACATTTTTTGAGCATTAAATTCTGGAGAAGATAAATATCTCATAACTTCCCAATATCTATCTGAGTTCCAAATATCTTTAAACCTTGTCTCTGTGATATTACCAATATGAAATTTTTTATATCTATCGTTAAACAACATTCCACATGGCGCAATCAGACCCGATCCAGAAATTTGAAGCATAAATGGTGCACCATAACATCTTTGGTAGCTTCTGGTACCCTTGTCTCCTATTTTAGACCATTTTATAACTACTTTATAGCTCTCATCAGAATATGTTTCAGCCTCTCTTAATTTCCCATAAAGTTTTTCATACGCTTGATAGTCTATACCTAGATCTCCATCCTCATTATCAGAGCAATGTTTAATGATTGTGTAATCAGGTCTTAGCTCTTTTCCAAGTTTTGCTAAAGGTATAATTTGATCTTCATCTTTTGGCATTAAGACCATTTGCATACCTATGGTGCACTCTAAATTATTTTCTTTTTTAATAGCAACCATGTCTTTAATATTTTGGCAAACTCTATCAAAAGCTTTTTCTTTTGTACCCATTATCTCGGCATACCTTTTCTTTTCTCCAGCTGAAAAGTTGATTCTTAAATAAGTTAAGTAAGGTAAGATTTCTGCAGATCTTTTTTTAGTTAAAACAAAACCATTGGTACCAACAGCCATCGATAAACCTAGCTCATAACCATACTTGCAAGCTTCGGCAAAAACTGGTGAAATTGTACTTTCTCCATCTGAAACAAAACTAATTCCCTTCACTCCTATTTCAGCACAATCCTCTAAAAACTCAAAAATATTTTTTTTATTTATTACTTTTCTTTCATTCTCTTGAAACATTGCATAACAAAAACCACAAGAATAATTGCAGGCTCTTGTTAGGGCCATGTCTATTGTGATTGGTGCTATTTTTTCACCATTTTCCCATGCTTTAATTCTATCAACATGCCAGGCAATTTTTGTACCATCTAAAATTAAATCTTGGAAGTCTTTCATGTAGTCCTTAATATATTCTCATCTTTTCTATTAATATAATATACTTCAAATTTTAAATTTAAACTAGCATTTAAAAATTTTTCTAATCTTATAAATAGCCTGTTATTAAATCGATATAACATTTTATCTTCAAGACTAAAAAAAAGTCTATTTGAGTCAGCAATATCTACCAAGATCAAAGGGCACTCTTTGCAATGCTCAACATTAAAAACGTCTATTTTTTGTTTTAATACTGTAAATTTTTCATCAGTCGAAAGCTGCAACCAATCTTCAGGAATTTTATAATCATAAAAATTTACTCCAAGTTTAACATTATTTTTTGAAATATACTCTAGGTGCAGGCTATTAATAATTTCTTGGAAATATTTAAAAATTTTTCCAGCGGTATGCTTCAATATAATACCTTTGCCCTCAACTGTCTTGATAGGTCTTAAAATATATTCAATTCTAATTAATAAATGATCTTTTGCTTCATCAATAGGTAAATTAATAATTAGATTTATGAAATATTTACCAAATATTTCAATAGTCTCATTTTTACTAATGGTAGAAAAATGACCCTCTACCACATGGTGATTGCTTGGATTTACAAACAAACTTAAAGAACATTTATCGTCACTATAATTGATCTTAATTAAAGATGATAAAGTTTTAGTAATACTACTTATGTTCTCACTAATCTGGATTTTCTTTAAATTTAACAAATATTCATCCTTAATTAATTTATTTTCATCAGGATCAATTTTTATTTCATCTACTATTTTTATTTTTTTTATATTCTCTACTTTTTGAACTATAGTCTGTAGTGCATCTGAAGATCTGAAAAATTCTATTGAGAATTTATTATCATTAAATATTAATTTTCCCTCTAGCTCTAATTTTTTAATTAAAAATTCTTTTTTTATTTGACGATAGGAAATTTGTTCAAACTCAATGAGAAAATTAATGTTTTCTAATGCGTCTATAAGATTTAATACACTTATCGAAATATCTTCGTTAGCAACCCACAAAGATAATTCATCACCATCCCCAAAAGCTCTTAATTTATTTAGAAGATTATTTTTATAATTATTATATAAGAGATTATAATTAAATATTTTCATGGTAATAGTATCTAATATATGATTTTAGAAAAAAGTCGAAAACTATTAACTGATTATTTTTCTAAGACAGATGATGGGCTTATTTATCTTAAGGATAAAACAAGGCTTAAAAGACATATATTTGATAAATTTTTTTTTGATATAAAAAATTTACTTTTTAAAAAAAATTTAGAATTATTCATTAGAAACTTCGTCTATTTAATTTTAGATTTTATTATAATCATAATATCAATAGTTTTACTACCACTCGCAATTATTCTTTATTTATTAGGTTATAAAATATCAACAACAGACAACAAAACTATAGGATATCATTTTGAAGAAATATTTTATTTATTTATGTATTGTAAAGTAAAAAAAATTGACACCAAAAAAGTCATTGTTTATTCTCCAAGTGCCACGGCTCACAATAAATATATAGATAAATTCTATTTTACCAATGATTTTACAGTAATTAATAATTTTATTAGTGCGGTAATAATTGTTCCATTAAGCCAATGGAATTTTTTGAAATTAGATATTTTTTTTAACTCAAATAAAAAATATTATCTTTTACCTCACCAAATCATCAAAAATTTTCAAATATTTATAGACAAAAAAATATTTATTAAACAGCAATTAATGCAAGATTTTTATATTAAGTTTTTTAAAAAAAAAAATCATGTATTTTTTTCTGAGTCTAATGTTTTAAAAAATATAAAAAAAAAAGAATTTTCTAATCTGAAAATTTATAAAAAAAGTAAAATAGCATTAATTAAAATTAGAGAATCCAGTAATTCTAGTGATAGAAATTCTCAAATTAATAATTTAAAAATATCTATAAATTATCTATTAAAAAAAAAATTTTTAGTATTTAGAGTCGTAGATAAAAAATCTCTAAAATTAAATTTAAAAAATAAAAATTATAATGAGTTAGATATTGAGAATGATTATGCAAAAAAAATTAATGCCCTACTAATGTCAAGATATGATATTTTTATTGGAAACATAAGTGGATTACATAGTTGGGCCACAAGTCTTTTTTTTTCACGGAAAAACATTTTTATTGATTGTATAAACTTTAATGAAATTAATTTTGTGAATAAAAAAAATTATTTTTTATACAAAACAATAAAAAGTATAAATAATAGAAAAATTTCAAAAAAAGATATTCAATATAATAACTCAGATATATATAAATATTATACTAGTGAAAAGATGAAATCATTATATTATGTAGACAATACTAAATACGGAATACTCAAAACATTAAAAAAATTTATTAAAACAAAATAAAAAAATGATTAAAAAAAATGGGTTCAAATATATTGAAAATAATAAAGAAAATATAATATCTTTTATTAATGATATTGAAAAAATTATAGATAAAAATTTTGCGTCTAAAAACAATCTAAATAACTTATCTTTTGATAACTTTAATAAACTTATATTTAAAGTTCAAAATGAAATTAATAAAAAACATAATCCAATAAACTTTGCTAAAAGATTTCCAAATATTTTTAAAAAAGAACTGTCTTCAAATAAATTCTATTTTCAACATTATTTCTACTTAAGAGCTACCAGATCAGCAAACGAAGTAAAAGGTAAACAGTCCATTAATTTTCACAGAGAAACTTTTCAAGGTCCAAAATGGTTTAAAAATATATACAATCTTTGGATACCAATTAAAAATTGTTCTATTAATAATTCTTTAGAATATTATCCAAAAAGTCATAAATTTATTCTTAATAAAGATTTTTCTATTGAGGAAATAGATCTTCCAATAAAAAAACAATCTTATAGTCATAAAGTTGGCAATTTATATAGTGAAAAAAAGCTAAATTTTAAAAAAAAAATTTCACCAAAAAAATTATTTAAAAAAGATAAAACTGTTCTTTTTTCTGGAGAACTAATTCATGGAAACGCAATAAATAATACCAACAAAATTAGATTTTCACTAGATGCAAGATTAATTTTACAAAAAAATTTTAAACGACATATAATTCAAGGCTCTAATAATAAAGCATATTTTAAAAAAGTAATACTCTAGTTTAAATCATTGACTATATTTAGTGATAAATAATAATTCTTGAATTATTTTAAATTATAAAAATTTTTTACAGATAGATGGTTTATTAATCCTTTTTTTACAAATAAACTATTTTTATTATTTGAATAAAGTTTAGTGTTACTTTCTTTTAACTTATCATTAATAATATGCCAATAAGAAAAGATATTTTTTCCATTAATTTCCTGAGCGTTTGGATGAAGTTGTTGATTATTATAAAAACTCTTGTCTGCGTAATTATAAAATGAATTATCATTTTCAAAAAAATATCCTTTATCATTCATATCAAATCCCACGAGCATAATATTTTTGCTTAGTTTCATTACATCGATCAAATTTAACAAAGTTGTAATGGACCCATGGTATCCAAATAAATCTTCATTTAAATCATTAGACCAACATAGATTAGAAGACTTATTATACTTAAACAAAATTTTTTTATAATTCATTGGAAAACCAAATTCATAAAATTTTTCCACTAAAAAAATAGGGGGTGGTAAATTATCCTCTACAATGACTTTTATAGTGTCCAAAAAAATTTTTATAGCTTTGTTTGATTTCATAGGTGTATCAGCTAAATAATAATAATCAGGCCAAATACCTATATGTTTCCAAAATATTAAATTTTTGTTCATAAACAATATCTGACTTTTGGATAAAAGATTTTTTTCTTCTTTTGTTAAGTTGTTAATAGATCTACTACTTCCAAATATAATTAAATTATTATCCTTATATCTTTTCTTAAAATATTGTTTTTTTGATTTTGTTTTAAATCTAATTTTAAATGATAAAAAAAATAATATAATTTTTAAAAAATTATATAAAAATATATTTAAAAAATTTGTTAATAAGTATTTTCTTTTATAAATTTTTTTCATAGTAATCGTTTAATTTAAAAAAATGATTCAAATTATCAGCATGAATTTTTTTTTGATGTTCTAGCTGCCATGGGGAATAAAATAAGGTTTTTTTTTGAAAATGTATAAAATTTGATCTAATTATTTTTTTTGCTCGAAACCCACAAAATTTATAATCAGTATATAACTCATAAGGTATTTTAGAATGCTCAGCAAAAACAGATATTCCTGAACCTAAAACTTGTAAATAAAATTTACTATTTAATATTATAAGCCCATCTTGATAAAAATTTTTTGAATAGTTTTTTGAGTAATAAACATTTGAAAAATCTTTCAAAGCGTCTTCTAAAACTAAACACCCTTTATAATCAGATACAATAAAAATTTTATCTCTTGGAAATTTTTTTTTAACTATTTCAATTATTTGTATAAATTTTGCAGGATCTATATTTCTGTTTAATTCATTTTTATAATCAATTCTTGTTCCAATAGTAATATAATCTTTTGTTGGTATTTTTAATTTATTAAATTCATAAATATTTTTAGACAAAAATATATCATCACTATTTTTCTTGATTAATTGTTTGTAAATTAAACTTAATATATTGTAGGATATTTTATAGATAGGTTTTCTTTTCTTTATTAAGTTATAAAACAATATATTAGATCTTTCATTTTTGAGTATTTTGAGTGCAGAATGCCAGTTTATTTTTGTTATCTTAATTTCATTCTTTTTATTTTCATCAATAAAAATATTTATTGAAAAATTGATAAGTTCTTCAATCTTTTTTTCTTTAGTCGTGCTGGGGTTTGTTTTGTAAAAATCTGGCCTTAACTTATCACAGATAATCTGTAATTCGATTTGCTTATATTTACGCAATAATTTTAATAAATAAATAGCATAGAAAAAATCACCATACGCAACTGAGGATACAGACAGATCATAAAAAAGGATCAGTTTGTCTCTTTTTTTGTCATTAATTTGTTTCAATATCTTATAACTATAGATCTTGATATTCAAAATTAAAAACAAATATTCTACTTTAAGTTTTAAAAAACTTTTAATTATAAAATAAAATTTCATTTAGAAAGATCTATTTTTTGATCAAAACCAAATAGAGGTCTATGATGAGAAACATAAATAAGCGTCAAATTATAATTTTTTTTAATGTTTGATAAAATTTTTTTTTCAGAATTTTTATCTAATGCATTTAAACTTTCATCCAAAAGAAGAATCTTTGGTTTTTGAAATAGTGCTCTAGCTAAAGTAATTCTTTGTTTTTGACCTCCAGATAAAGTAGAAGCATTAAAATTTATCTTTTTAATTAAAAATTTTTCAAAGCTAATGAATGTGTCAATACCACAAATTTTGTATAATTTTTTTAAATACTCCAAGTTATTTTTTGAAAGTTTTGAATCAAAACATATGTTTTCACATATTGTTCCTTCAAAGAGAATTGTATCCTGTGTCACAAATCCTATTATTGGTAAAATTTCATTTAAATTTTTTTTTAAATCAAATTTATCAAATTTTATTTGACCTTTATGAGGATTTATAAAACCAACAATTAAATTGACTAAAGTAGATTTTCCACTTCCAGATTCTCCTGAAATAATAGTCCAAGAATTTTTTTTAAAAGTAAAATTATATTTAAATTCCTTTGTTTTATTATATAAAAACTTCACATTATTCACATCAATCAAGTTTTTGAACAAAAAATAATTTTCTTTTTTTACTGATTTTTTTTTTATCTTTTTTTTTAAATTAACAGGGTTATTATTTTTATAGTTTAAAAATTCTTTAACCGTCAGTTCATTTTTCTTTAATAATACAACATCTCTGGATAATGCAGAAAAAACTGGCAAAATTCTTAAACAAATTACAAAATGTAATGATAATAAAGGAATATATTCTATAAAATTTTTTTCTGATAAATATAATATATTTGTAATCAAAATAAGTGAAAATAAAATCAGTATTTCTAAAATATATCTAGGTATTATACTGAGCATAAATATAAATAATTTGTAAGATTTTGAATTAAACAAATAATTTTTTACTTTCGCAATTATTAGTTCACTCTGGTTGAGTAAAATAAAATCTTTAAAACTAAAAACTATCTTGTTTATTTCTTTATTAATTTTTCTAGAATTTTTTTCTTCTAAAACTGAATATTTATTAACAAAGTTTTTAATAAAAAAATATAATAAATAAAGCACTAGGCTTAAGAAGAAGATAATTATGAGACTAGTGTAATTTATAGAAAAAACTAACAGCATTGTTCCTAAAATCAGCAGATTATTATTAATAAAATTCATAACTGAAAGTGATGCTTCGGTGAATCTATCAACATATAAACCTAAATAATTATAAATTTTTGATTTAGATAACTCATTCTGAGTTTTAAAATTTGTATAAAAAAAATTTTCTATTATTTTTTCTTTTGTACTAATAGAAATGTTTTGACTAAATTTAAATAAATAAACCTGAAAATAAAATCTCATTATACCAATACATAAAAAAAGCAGAGATATTATTAAGCTGAAAGTAATGAGGTTTATTTCATCATCAAAAAGTCTTTTATAGAAATTCAAATTTTGATTATCAATTAACAAATTTTTTTCAATTGACAGTGCTTTAGAAATAAAAAAATATATCAATCCAAAACTAAATACTTGCAGCAAAGTTGAAATAAGAGATAGTAATATAGAAAAAAAAACCTTATGTTTATAAGTTTGAATTAAATAAGTTAATAACTGTTTATAAATGTTTAACATTTTTTAGATATTAGGAATATTTAAAACTATCAAAATATTCAATTCAGTATATAAAAAAATTTCATATTAATAATTAATAATGTTTCTTAAAAAATTTAAATGAGAAAAAATATAAAAGGAATTTGGCTCTATGGCAAATCAGGGTCGGGAAAGTCATTTATTTCTAATAAGTTATCAAAAAAAATTAAAAATAGTTTCATAATTGATGGAGATGAGGTGAGAAAACTTGTAAGCTCAGATCTTGGATACAATATCAAAGATAGAACAATTCAAAACCTCAGAGTGCTAGGTATTGCAAAAATTGCAATTTCAAATAAGGTATTTCCGATTATTTCGAGTGTTTTTCTGAGTAAAAAATCATTTATATCAGCTAAAAAAAATAAAATTTTGATACTGAATGTTGTTTCAGAAATGAAAAAAAAGATAAACCAAAAGCTAAAAAACAAAACTAATGTTGTGGGTAAAGACTTGCATCAACCTACTTTGAATTCTTTAACAATAATAAATAAAAAAAATTTAAAAATAAATATTGAAAATTATGTCAAACAAACAAATTAAGACAAATTGGGATTACTCTCAATTGGCCAAATATTATGATAATAGAGCTGATTATTCAGAAAAACTTGTCATTAAAATTTTGAAATTAATTAAATGTAAGCACAATTACCCTGTTGCAGACATAGGGGCAGGAACTGGAAAGTTAACAAAACTTTTAGCCAAAAATAATCTAATAATTCATGCAATAGAACCAAATTTGAATATGATGAGATATGGAAAAAAAAATACAATCAATCAAAAAAAACTTAGCTGGAATTTAGGAACAGCTGAAAAGACCGGTTTAAACTCTAATAGCATTTTTTGTGCTTTTTTTGGTTCATCATTTAATACAGTTAATCATTTGCAATCGTTAAATGAAGTGAAAAGAATTTTAATTCCGAAAGGCTATTTTTGTTGTATGTGGAATCATAGAGATCTAAGTAATTTACATCAAAAAGAAATTGAAAAAATTATTCTCAAAGAAATACCTAAATTTAATTATGGTACTAGAAGAATTGACTATAGTAATTATTTAAAAAAACAAATAATTTTTGAAAAAGTAATTAATTTAAAACAAAATTTTCAAGTCAATCTTAAAAAAAATATATTTTTAGATGGATGGAAATCACATGGCACACTTAAAAGAAATTGTAAAAATTCTAAACAATTTAAAAAAATAATTAGACGAATAGAAAATTATATTCAATCAGTTAAAGGTCAGGAAATCAAAATTCCTTACACTAATGTTGCTTTTTTAGCTAAACTTAAGTGATCATTTATATTTTTTTTTAAATAAGTTAAATCTTTTTTATTATCTACTTCATACCAAAATCTTTCTGTAGAAAGAAAATTAAATTCTGCAACTTTGTTTTGAATTAATTTATCTATGAAATGTGTAAAGCTTATATTTTTCATTCCTAATACTTTATAAAACTTATGCATTTTCTTAAAAGTTGAATTATTAATTCTCACAATTCCCATATATTGAAACTTTGGTAATTTTTTTTTTATTTTTCCACCAATAGATAAAATTTTTTTTTTTCTTACAATTACATTCTCTGCATCTTTCTTAATTTTGGTTAGACTTTTATATCTAGCTTTCCATGATTGATACCAATTTTTTTTTAAAGGAATTATATTTTTTTTAATCTTTATTAGATTTATTAATATTTTTGTATCAAAAAAAATGTCTGCATAAGTAATCAAAATATCCTCATTTTTAATTTCATTTTTAGTAAGAAAAAGTGATTCAACCATATTTGTATTAAAATATTTTTTATTTTTAATAAATACTAGATTTTTAAAATTTAATTTTTTTTCAATTAAATGATTTTTATATCCAGTGACTATCACAACTTTCTTAAAAAATTTAAAATTTCTTGAAATTCCATCCAATAATGTAAATTTATTACTAATATTAATTAAGCATTTTGGTTTTTGTTTAGTTAAATTTTCTAATCTTTTCCCACGACCAGAGGCCAAAACTACTAAAATCATAAAAATTTTTTTAAGAGTATTTTTTCAGGGATATTGTTATTTCCCTTACGTTCTGGATGCCACATTATTCCAAGTATTTTATGCTTTTTATGTCTAAAAGCTTCTATCGACTCATCATCTGTCCATGCTAGGCTTATTAGATTCTTTCCCAAAGAAACAACTGAATAGTCATGAAAACTATTAACATTGTAGTTTTTACCATTAAAAAAATTAATTTTATGATTTACATTCGTATGGTTATCTTTTTTTTTAATCTTTGATTTAAAAAAATAACTCAAAAACTGAGCTCCATAACATATTCCTAAAAATGGAATCTTATTTTTTATTGATTTTTTTAAATAATACTTGTCCAAATTAAACCTGTATAAATTATGAGGTTTTTTTTCAAAATCATAGATTGTGTTACCGCCTAAAGATACAAGTATATCAACATAAATCTTTTTTTTTTCATATAATAAAATTAATTCATATTGAGGAAATTTTTTTTTTAAAAAATTTAAAGCTTGTGTTTCTATAATCACATTTAAATGATTTTTTTTTAAAGTTATTGTAGGAATGACTCCTATTTTTTTTTTCATATTGGAGATACAATTTTCTTTTGACAATTAATATGCAAGGTCTGATGTCTAATTAGCTGTTGAAACTTTTTTTCCCCAACTCCTATAACTGCAGGAATTTGAAACTCATTGCATCTTATGCTCATATGTGAATTTGGCCCTCCGTAAGCCGTAATTAGGCCACTTATACCTTGATTGAAAATAAAATCATAGCCTGGATCAGCATTTTCAACACAGACTAATTTATTTTTGAGATTAATTTTTTTATTAAAATTTTTTAATAAGATAATTTCAGACGAAATTTTCAAATTTGTTATGAATGATGGATGGGCTTTCTCTTCTTTAAAATAATATATATCACCAGTGTCTGATATTGTGCTTGGAAGATTAAAATTTAAATTGTAGTCATACTCTTTCTGATTAATATAACAATCGTGTTTTATCTCATGTATTAAATAATCATTAGAATATTTTCCATATAAACTTAAAATTTTAAGTATATCTATATGTTTTAATTTTTCTTCTGGGAGCGATATTCGTTTTGAAAACTTTTTTAATTCTAAAAAAATTTCATCAATAATTTTTGTAAAAAAAAGTTTGCTTGCTTCTCTTTCGGCTATTGAGTTAAAAATAAAATAAATCAATTGTTCGGCATTAATTTTTTTAAACTTATTCTTTTTTAATAAAAAATTAATCTTATTTTTTTGTAATCTTGTAAAATTAAATTTTTTTGATTTAATCTTATTAATATCCTTATGTTGAAAATAATTAGAAAAGTTACTTTTATAATTTAAATTTGAAATATCATATGAATTTGGTCTAAGATGTCCAAATTTTTCGAAAAATTTTTTTTTATTTTTTTTAATGAGTAAATTATTCATTTCTAATGAGATAGTGTTTAGAGATTCTAATATATTTTGCTTATCATCTTTAGAAATAATTTGACATTTTACAAATGAATTTAAAAATTCAATCGAAATAAATGCCATTCTTGCGATATTTGCAAATGGCAAGGTTCCGTAATTTTTACATATCGTATGCAAATGAAATATCTTGTTAATAGGACTTTTTTTTAAATTCTTTAATTCATTAAATAATTGATAACCTTTTTTATAACTATTAATATTTTTTTTTAATTTTAATATAATATTTTCAGTCAAATCCCTGTAATTGATAAAAATAATTTTTTTTTCTTTATTGTCTAAATTTAATTTTGATAAAATTTTATAAAAATTTTCATTATCAATTGTTACGCAGTTTATAACCAAAGAACTCTCGATTTTATCAAAATAATAATGAGGTTTTTTTTTAAACTCTCTCAAGTAAAAGTTTACCAGTTTTTTTTGAATTTGATCAGGAAGATTTTTGGACAAAAAAGAATTAATATCTAAAGTAACATCGATATAAGGTGTTCCTAAAAATGTGTGTAATAATGGAATTCCCTGGACGTCTTTATAACCTAAATTATTTCTACTTTTTGACCATATCGAGTCGGTAATCAAGCTTTTGTAAAGAGAAATGGACAGGTAATTTGGTTTAAGACCCAAAATTTCTACTGGATTCCAATCCGTCATTGTAGAAAAAATTCTCTTCCTGCCTTTGATATAATCTGGGTATTTGTCTAAGAGTATTTTACTAAGTTTTTTTTTTAAATTTATTAGTGTCCTATCAACATTAGTATTTTTTTTTGTATGAGAAATTTTTAAATTCCTTACCTGTAGAAGATAAAATTTATTTTTTTTAATAAGAAATTCAATATCAAGTGGTTTATTTTTATATCTTTTTTCTAATTTTTTTATTTCAATCTCTATTTTTCTAATATTTTTATCTTTTATATTTTTTTCATAATTTTTATAATAATAAATTATTTTACCGTTTGATTTACCTGAAGTAATTAAATCAGTGCTTTTGGATTGACTAAAGTTAACAGTTCTAAAATCAAAACCATTTTTTACATCTTTAGAAAAAATAACCCCAACTAAATCTGCGTCTTGAACATAATTTTGAACTAAAATAAATTGTTTTAAACTTTTTTTACCATAACTTTTAAAAACATCATTAATCGCTTGATCTACTTGATTAAATTTAAAAGGCTCTATATTTTTAACTGACAAAAATTTACCGGCATTTGAAAATTGTGAATCCTCATGACGGGATGCAGATCTAATAATTATTTTTTTTTTTTTAAATTTTTTTTTAATTAAATTTAAATATTTTTCCTTATTTAAAGAGTATTTTTCATATTGAAAAAAAATAAATACAGGTATTTTAAAATCTTTTTCTAAAAACTTTAAATTTTTTATTTTATTTGGAAGTGTTATCATTATAATCTTTTTTTTATATGAAAAAAAAAATTATTTCTATATGTTATTATGGAAGGAGTGGTTCAGTTTTTCTTCAAAGCTTATTTGATGGACATCCTGAGTGTATAACTATACCCGGTCCTTATATGACTGGATTTTATTATTGGTATAAGAAAAAAATTAAAAGCTCTAAAAACATAATAAACTCCTTTTTAGAGGATTTTAATTTTATTTTCGATCCAGAATTCATATCGAAAGATTATATTCCTTTTGCAAGATATAGCCCAGGTATAGATAACAACTTTCATAAACTTGGAATTAATAATGATCAAAAACTTATAATTAATAAAGCTCTTTTTAAAAAAAATTTGTGTAATCTGATATCAGATAAAAATGTGAGGGTTGACATTTTTTTTTTAAAAATACATGAAGCATATGCAAAAACTATCGGCCTTGACTGGAAAAAAATCAAATATATCATATTTCAACTTCATGATGTTCATACAAATTCAATTTCTTTTCTAAACAATGAATTTGAATGTATTTTATTAAGAGTCATTAGAAATCCAATTAAATCTAATCTGTCTTTAGTACACCATAAAATTGAATATATAAAAAGAGATATTCCTAATTTGTTAAGCTTTTTACTTGATGAAATGAATACGTTTGACACAGGTTTGAATAAATTTTCTAAAGAAATATATATAAAATTAGAAGATCTGCACAATCATCCTCGAAGTCTTTTAAAAAAAATATTAAATAATCTAAATTTGGAGTGGGATGATGTGATATTAAAAAGCACTTTTAATAATATTCAATTTAATAATCTAAATGGGGCAATAAAAGTTTCTGGTTTTAACCAAAAAGTTATATCTAAAAAGTTTCCAGAATATATAACGGAATTTGATGAAAAAAGATTAATAAAAGTTTTTGAAATTTTATTTTTAAAATGGCAATACACAAATCATAAACAAAAAATTCATTTTTTTCATTATTTAAAGAAATTTAAATTAGAAAATAACATTAGCTTTTTTCAAATAGTTGAAAACAGAATAAAAATGTTAAAAATATTTACAAAAACAATTATTTTCAAAAATAGAATACCATCGATAATTGAATTAAATTCAAAATAAAATTTTAATAAATTATATTTTTTGAAGTATTTTTTTTGTTTCTGGATGAGTTGGACAATATTTGTCTAAATTGGCTTTAATTTTTGTTAATTCTTTATTAATTTTATTGTTTAAAAAAAATTTATTTTCATTTTGCGTAATTTTAATTCTACCTTTTCTAAAAGTAGGTGTATTTCCATAAAAATTTTTTGTGATATTTTTGATCAAAATACCTGTTGGTTCGATTTCTAAATAATTTAATATTTTTTTGATTGAATTATTTTGTGCTTCTAAAGAGCCGCCACCTTCACCACCAATTAAATCCTCATAACGTACAAATAAACAATTAGTGTGAATTTTCCAATTTATCATATTTCTGTATCTTAAATATAAAGGTAATGTATAAAAATTATTATTTCCAAATAAGAGAGTTTTATATCTTTCTTGTTTAGTAACTTTTGAATATTTAGGATAAAATAAATCTTCTTTTTTGTTTTTCATTATCCATTTTTCACTTGAAACTATAACCGATTCTGGATTTCTCAGTATTATTATTTGTTTATATTTTTTTTTTCAAACAAATTTGAAAAATACTTACTATAACCTAAGTGAGTTTGAACGAATCTAGATTTTGGTATATTAAATAAATCTTGAGCAGTTTTATCTCTTATTTGAGAAATCCAAAATGAAGCTATAGTTTTTTTTTCTGCAAAATCTTTAACTTCAAAATTATTGTTAAAAAATTTTAAATAGTCAGTAAAAATCAGTGACCCTTTTCTAAAATCTATGCCTCTGAGTAATGAATAAAAAAATATATTTCTTTTTGAAAAACTATGTTTTATAATTGAACTTAATAAGTGCGTTCCAGACTTAGGGATTGAGTTTATAATTAAAGGATGATGAAATTTTTTATTTAAAAAGAAAGAAATTAGAAAATTATCTAACATTATAATTTTTATAACTAATTAATATAAGTAACTATACTTAAAAATTTTTTTCAGTGCATAAATCAAGCCAATTGAGCTATTAGTACTGGTCAGCTACACGCATTACTGCGCTTCCACATCCAGCCTATCAACGTGGTGGTCTACCACGGCTCTATAGGAAGAACTAGTTTTG
>Ga0209709_10000318_pt1 | contig 46141 bp, 48 predicted proteins | sample ArcticOcean_MG_C_2_FD_187435 | JGI IMG/M metagenome (GOLD analysis project Ga0209709, IMG submission 187435) | Marine microbial communities from western Arctic Ocean - ArcticOcean_MG_CB4_136 (SPAdes) (version 2) | ecosystem: Environmental > Aquatic > Marine > Oceanic | place: Arctic Ocean... | reverse complement strand
GTTGGTAAGCAGGTTATTTATGCTGTGGACCTTCGGTTTGTTCCAAGCGCCATTCGCCAACATTGAGGCCTTTTAACTTCCACTTACCAATTGCTACTCGGACTAGCCTCAAAGTGGGTAAGTTTACAGCGGCCGTCATACGTCTTACTTGCCGATTTCGGCCTTCACTAATACGAATTTCTAACCATTGAGTTGGTATAGAAACTCGCTCTCTGATTGGGGGAACACGTGGCCATAGGTTTTTTGTTTCAGCGCCTAACAGCCTTACTTTGGCAGGTTTAGTAGGGCCATCCTTGAGCACCGGCCCAGCTCGTAAGCATTTTAACTGATGTTCATCTACTCGACCTTCAACTTGAACCCAATAGGTTTTTTCTAACTTATGTTTTGGGTTTGCTATCTGCTGTTGTAATTGCCCGTCATTGGTCAATACCATAAGGCCTTCTGAATCATAGTCTAGTCGTCCAGCGGCATAAAATTTTGGCATATCGATGTAAGCCGCTAAAGTTTCCCGGCCTTGATCGTCGTTAAACTGACTTAGCACCTGGAAAGGTTTATTAAAAAAGAGGATATTAGGCACGTAACAAATTCCTTATTGGTTCTATGAATTGTTAGAATTTTGTAAAATAACTACATGATTCCTTGGGCCTGCCGGGGCATTCAAGCTATAATTGGCCCCGACTACAAAAACGACTTTTTAGGTCGCTTATCTACGCTTCAAGATTATTTTTTATGCATTCGGAGAACTCATGACATATCAAAACATCATCGTCCCAGAGCAAGGCTCTAAGATCACTGTTAACGCCGACCTTTCTCTCAACGTGCCTAACGACCCTATTATCCCTTATATTGAAGGCGATGGCATCGGTTTTGACGTTTCACCAGTAATGCTTAAGGTGGTAGACGCCGCCATAGAGAAAGCCTTCAATGGCAGCAAAAAAATTCATTGGATGGAAGTATACGCTGGTGAAAAAGCGACCGTAACCTACGATGCAGACACTTGGATGCCGGAAGAAACATTAGCTGCGTTTAAAGAATTTAAAGTAGGCATTAAAGGCCCTTTAACCACACCCGTAGGTGGTGGCATACGCTCTTTAAATGTAGCTCTGCGCCAAGAATTAGACCTGTATGTGTGTCAACGCCCTGTGCGCTGGTTTACCGGTGTACCTAGCCCAGTGCTAAAGCCAGAAAACGTAGACATGATTATCTTCCGCGAAAATTCAGAAGACATTTATGCCGGCGTTGAGTGGCAGGCTGGTTCTGCCGAAGCTGACAAAGTTATTAAGTTTTTACAAGAAGAAATGGGTGTCACCAAAATTCGTTTTGACCAAATGTGTGGCATTGGCATCAAACCTGTATCAGAAGAGGGAACTAAACGATTAGTTCGTAAAGCTATCCAGTACACTATTGATAATGATCGTGATTCTTTAACCTTGGTTCACAAGGGCAACATCATGAAGTTTACTGAAGGTGCCTTTAAAGAATGGGGTTATGAAATTGCCCAGCAAGAATTTGGCGCAACAACTATAGGCGCAGGACCTTGGTGCGAAATGACCAATCCAAATACCGGTAAAAACATTATCATCAAAGACGTTATTGCCGACGCCATGCTACAACAAATTCTTTTACGTCCGGAAGAATATGACGTCATCGCTACATTGAACTTGAATGGTGACTACTTATCCGATGCCCTAGCAGCAGAGGTAGGTGGCATTGGCATAGCCCCAGGAGCTAATCTCAGTGATGATATTGCCATTTTTGAAGCTACCCATGGTACTGCTCCTAAGTATGCAGGCCAAAACAAGGTAAACCCTGGTTCTATTATTTTATCGGCCGAGATGATGTTACGTCATTTAGGCTGGCTTGAAGCGGCGGACTTGATTGTCTCTGGCACCGAGGGTGCGATTAATGCCAAAACTGTAACTTATGACTTTGAACGTCAAATGGACGATGCTACTTTACTGTCTTGCTCTGAATTTGGTGACGCTATTATTGCAAACATGTAGTTCTAGGGTTGTTCAAAAAAAAGACCAGCCCAGGCTGGTTTTTTTTGGGGCCACACATCTATTGAAGTTATTGGGGTGGTTCTAAACTTGACTTTAGTATAATATTTGATGCTTGCGGCCCATTGGGGCCATCTGTAAGTTCAAAATCAACATCTTGCCCCGCTCTTAAAGTTCTATACCCATCACTTTGAATGGCAGAATAATGGGCGAATAAATCCTGACTTTCATTGTCGTTTGGAACGATAAAGCCATAACCCTTTACGTTATTAAACCATTTCACCTTGCCTGCTTGCATACCATTTACCCTCTGCATTGCTTAACTTAAAAAGAAGGCCCCGTAATACTTGACCAACAGCTCTTCCAATGACTCTGTAATAATATTAGCAGTAGTTTTTAATTCTGCTCTGGAAAAATGCAGACATAGGCCCAATAGTAACGTTATGATGAAAACAATATTTAAATCCAGAGTGTACTAATGCCCATCCTTTCTACTCGCCACCGCTGTTATGCTGACAATCCAAGCGACAATCCTACGTTGATGAGTCAGGACGACCAAAATACGCCAGATGACAACCACGATTTGCAGGTTATTGAGCAAACTCGCCCTAAGGTGGCCCAACCGTCGTTATACCAAGCTGTATTGTTAAATGATGATTACACACCTATGGAATTTGTCATTGAAGTTTTGGCACGTTTCTTTAACCATAACGAAGAACAAGCAACACAAATTATGTTGGCGGTTCATACGCAGGGCAAAGGTGTATGTGGTACCTATACTAAAGACGTGGCCGAAACCAAAGCTATGCAGGTAAACCAATTTTCTCGTCAACACAAACACCCATTACTATGTGAAGTTGAATCAGCTTCTTAGAGGAAAGAGATAATGTTAGACAACGATTTAGAACGAAGCTTAAGCGAAGCCTATAAACACTCCAGCTGGAAGCGGCATGAGTTTATGACTGTAGAACATTTACTGCTGTCATTGCTCAATAATCCATCCAGTATAGAAGTACTTCAAGCCTGTGGTGTTGTACTGGATGACTTACGCCTGCCCCTCGAAAAGTTCATTAATGACACCACTCCTTCGGTAGCCGAGTCCCATGACAATTATGAAGTACAGCCCACTCTTGGTTTTCAGAGGGTATTACAACGGGCGGTATTCCACGTACAATCTTCCGGCAAAGGCGAGGTAACTGGAGCCAATGTGCTGGTCGCCATTTTTAGTGAAACTGAAAGTCAGTCAGCATATTTACTTGATTTGTTAGACGTTGAGAGGGTAGACATCGTCAATTATTTATCCCATGGTGTCAGTAGAACAGAAATGGAAGGTGCGGAAAAAGCCATAGAAGGCGAAGGTGAAGAAGCGAGTCATCTAGTTAAATACACTACGGATTTGAACGCTGAAGCTCGTAACGGCCATATTGACCCGCTGATAGGCCGTGGCAAAGAGCTAGAACGACTAGTGCAAGTATTATCTCGTCGCCGAAAAAACAACCCTCTATTAGTTGGCGACGCCGGTGTTGGTAAAACAGCCATTGCTGAAGGGTTAGCCTATCAAATTGAGCAAGGTAATGTGCCTCAGGTGATTGCTTCGTCAACAGTATACTCACTTGATATGGGTTCCTTGTTAGCGGGCACCAAGTACCGTGGCGATTTTGAAAAACGCCTAAAAGGTTTGTTGGCTGATATTGAAAAAACGCCCAACGCAATCCTTTTTATTGATGAAATCCACACCATCATTGGTGCAGGTGCTGCATCAGGCGGGTCGATGGATGCATCCAACCTATTAAAACCAGTGCTGAGCTCAGGTAAGTTACGCTGTATTGGCTCGACAACCTTCACAGAATTTCGTGGTATTTTTGAAAAAGACCACGCTCTGGCCCGTCGATTTCAAAAAATTGATGTGGATGAACCTAACATTGCTGACACTCAAGCCATTTTGCGAGGCCTCATTTCCCGTTATGAAAGCCACCACCAACTTGAATATACACCTGCTGCAATAGATGCCGCTGCGGAACTTGCTGATCGCTACATTACTGATAAAAAGATGCCCGACAAGGCCATAGATGTAATTGATGAGGCCGGTGCGTACCAGCAGCTATTCCCGAAAGCAGAACGTAAGTCGTTTATTGATGTGACTGAAATTGAGGCTGTGGTGGCTAAAATAGCCCGCATACCGCCGAAAAGCATATCAGCAACAGATCGGGAGCAGTTACATTCCCTTGAACAAAATCTTAAGCTAGTGGTGTTTGGCCAAGATACAGCCATCGATACTTTAGCTAATGCTATTAAATTAGCAAGGGCAGGGCTTAATGCACCCCATAAACCCGTAGGTAGTTTTTTGTTTTCTGGCCCTACAGGGGTAGGTAAAACCGAAGTAACCCAACAGTTAGCGCGCGTTATGGGTATTGAGCTTGTACGTTTTGATATGTCGGAATACATGGAGCGCCACACGGTGTCTCGCTTAATTGGTGCCCCTCCAGGCTATGTAGGCTTTGACCAAGGTGGTCTACTGACTGAAGCTATAACACAAACCCCACACTGCGTGCTGTTATTGGATGAGGTGGAAAAAGCTCACCCAGAAGTCTTTAATATATTACTTCAAGTGATGGATAATGGCACTTTGACGGATAACAACGGCCGCAAGACTGACTTCCGTAATGTTATTTTAGTTATGACTACCAATGCGGGTGCTGAACAAATGAGCCGCAGCTCTATTGGTTTTACTAAACAGGATCATAGTTCCGACGGAATGGGAGCTATCAAGCGTTTATTTAGCCCAGAGTTTCGTAACCGCCTTGATGACATCATTCAATTCGGTGCTTTATCAGAAGACGTTATTTTGGGTGTTGTTGATAAGTTTCTGGTGGAGTTACAAGTACAACTGGAGGATAAACAAGTACACCTGCAGGTGAGTGAAGACGCTCGTATGTGGCTCGCAGAGAAGGGTTATGACCGGGAAATGGGCGCCAGACCTATGGCACGCCTTATCCAACAAGAGTTGAAAAAACCAATGGCAGAGCTACTGCTGTTTGGAGATCTTGCAGCTGCTGGTGGTAAGCTATTAGTGGATTTAAAACAAGATAAAATCACCTTAAAGAGTAAACCCAGCAAGCGCAAAATTAAGCTGTTAGATCCAGCTTAAACCAAAAAGAGCACCTTAAGGTGCTCTTTTTTTCCTAAACCAATCAAGTTAACGGTTAGATTAACGAGCGCGGTAGGTAATACGACCCTTAGTTAGATCGTATGGCGTTAATTCTACTTTAACCTTGTCACCAGTCAAAATGCGAATATAGTGTTTGCGCATCTTTCCAGAGATATGGGCGATGACCACGTGGCCGTTTTCCAATTCAACGCGGAACATTGTGTTAGGTAAGGTATCAATAATGGTACCTTCCATTTCAATCTGGTCTTCTTTAGCCATTAAAGCCTCAAGGGTTATTACAAAATTTATGCTATTTACAGTGCGCAAGATTATGCCGCAATGGGGTGTAAAAAGCGAGTAAAAGACCAACATATGCCTAGGACACCGTTAACGTCTGCCAAATTAAGTCTTCAAACACCTGCAAAGGTTGATATTCAGCTTTGTAGGCCATTTTTTGGCAGTCCTTTATCCAATAACCAAGGTAAACAAAGTCCATTGCTTGGGATTGAGCCCAGCGTATCTGCCAAAGCACTGCAAGACGCCCTAGGCTTCGTATTTCATAAGCAGGATCAAAGAAGGTATAAATGGCTGACACGCCTTTAGGTAGTAGATCAACTACGGCAACCGCCAACAACTTTTGTTCTAACCTAAAACATACGAAACGCGTTTGGCTCGTTGGAGGAGCCTGACATAGGAAATTTTCAAACTGTTCCAGCGATGGTGGATACATATCACCATCGCTGTGACGCTGAATGATATAGTTTGCGTACAAATTGTAAATTTCATCCGCACAGGAAGGCAGTTCAAAGCTGACTTGAAGGTCTTTATTACGAGTAAGCACCCGTTTCTGGCTTTTACTCACATTAAATCCAGCAACGGGTACGCGGACTGACTTACATTCACCACAACCTTCGCACCAAGGCCGGTATATGTGTTCACCACTGCGCCTGAAACCCATGTCTGTAAGTTGCATATAGGTCGATTCGTCCAAAGGCTGGTCTGGACTCAAAAATATCGACTTTGCTTGCCGATTATCTAGGTAACTGCAACTATGCTCTGGTGTTGGATAAAATACCAAAGTATTAATATCAATCGATGAAGAAATGAAAAGTCACCACTTTAGTCAGTGTAGGCGAGGGCGTTTAACACGACTTTACCACCAGACCCCATCTACTATCCACTCCATAAGATAGATTCTTCTCTAGGCTTATTTGAAATTCTGGCATTGGTATCTCTGTGGCGCCGAGGCTGGCCAAGTGTGAGGTAAACATTTGGCAATCTATAAGTACGAAACCCCATTGTGACAAATGCTGAGCAAGGTGAATAAAGGCTAGTTTAGATGCATTATCTGTTCGACTAAACATTGATTCACCAAAGAACACACATCCTAGAGCCACACCGTACAATCCGCCCACTAACTCACCACCATCCCATACCTCGACACTATGAGCATAGCCACCTCGATATAATTGAGTATAAGCGCATTGCATGTCTGCAGTAATCCAGCTTTCTGTGGAGCACTTGTCTGTTCGTGGGGCAGAACCACAGGCATGTACCACGCGCTCAAAAGCATGATCGAAGGTTACTACAAGCGCTGTCTTACGGATAAACTTAGCCATGCTTCTAGATACATGAACCTGGTCCGGAGCAACCACCATACGAGGACTTGGGGCCCACCAAAGAATAGGATCTTGTTCAGAAAACCAAGGAAAAATGCCTTGTTGATAGGCGTATAACAATCTAGGCACAGATAAGTCACCGCCTACTGCTAATAACCCTTGAGGATCGTCAAGGGCTTCAGAGACTGGTGGAAACCAACAATCATCCACATCTAGCTGATAAACCGGCATAAGTTAACAACCTACTAAGTGGTTAATGTTCTATCAAGTAAGCTAGGCGAGTAGCAGATAACACAAGGCTATCTTTTTCGTCAGTTTCCGAGTTGTGAACATAACCATAAATAGGGTCTGGGTATGCCTCTGCGGATAAATCATCAGGATCACGCATTTGCGTGAACTGGTGATCTTCGTAAGAAACGATGTCATCCATGCTGTCTAGTACCAAAGCGAACCAGGGGGTCACACCGTCACGTGTCATGTAAAGCACCACCGGATGAACTGCTGACTGTAGCTGGGATTTAGTGTAGCTAAACAACCGCATTAATTCACTGATACGCCCCCTTTTAGCAACTGAAAGTTGCTTTAGAGCTTCTTCCGTACCGGCGCTTGAGGCTAGCTCTAACAAGGTATCAGCCTGGTTATGAAATTCAGTATGGGGTTCTTCAAAACGTGCCAGCAGTGTCTTAGTGGCATCATCTGCAGTATTTTGCTTATGCTGCAACCAGTGGCCAAACTCACACAACTCAGGGTCACGTTGATCTTTAAACACGATATCGTTAGTAATACTTTGTTCTAATTCGTTCAACCAAGCAACATGAGATTCTTCACCTTCGTTTAAACTATCAATGGTTGCCTCTAAGTCAGTGCGGTTTGAATCACGGCCCAAAAGGGTAGAGCACTCATAAGTATTTACCGGTTTATTGCGGTAATACAAATAACCCAAGAAAGAGTGCTGGTGGTTTTTAGACGCCTCAATCTTGCCAAAATCGTCAGTGATAGACAATATACTTGAGATATTAATTGCAAAGCGAGTATGGCCTAACAAAAAGGTCAATATACGGTTAGAGCGTTCAGTCGTATGGGCTGTTGCTGTCGTCATAATATAGTGCCATAGCTTAAAGTGAGGTTAAGTATATTACGCCTAAGGCTCATTGAAAACGCGCCAATTGAAATTATTTACATATGCCGGTAACAGAATGTAACTCTATGGCGTTTTAACTAGGTAATCATTAAGCTTGGTTCAATTATCAGGATTGCGTATCATAGGTTAAGTTTACTCAATTAGACACACGGACAAGGAAAACATTAGTGGCCACAAACAACCCACATACATCGTCAAAACTCAGCAGTAATAGTACGTCAAACTGGATACAGAGATTGAGCTGGCATGGATATCACCTTGCATTAATGGCCTTTAGCGTCTACCTATTAGTAGTGCTGGCTACCTTTGATGCCAGCGATCCAACCTCTACACAGGCCTTTGATGTGTCTAATATCCATAATGCTGGTGGCACTTTTGGAGCCGTATTGGCAGATTTGTTTTTTTGGGCAATAGGGTTAATCGCCTACCTCATACCAATTTTGCTTATACAGTATGAAGTTACACGCTTTCTTGGCCACTCCCGTCATGCAGAACAAGATCGGGAAAACAATGTTTGGTTTAAAATACTCACCCTTAGCGCTTTAATCATTGCGGCTTGTGTGTATGCATCCATTCACATAACCAATACCAACTTAACCTACCCACAGAGCAGTGGAGGCTTATTAGGACTGACTCTAGGATTACCACTGAATCAGGCTTTAGGCATGACGGGCACCAATATTTTGGTGCTCACCACCTTAATGCTTGCTATCAGCCAATTTTGGCAATTACGCTGGGGGATTATCACAGAGACTATAGGCCGGCACAGCATTTATTGGTGTCAACATTTATGTCAAAGTTTGTTTGGTGGCAACAACCATGTACAAGCACTCAAAAAAATACGTGAAGCAAAGATAGCTCAAAATGCCTATGCTAACTCAAGCTTTAAAGCGCCACGGCGCTCGACCTTAGTTCGCCTCATTAGCAATGTGTGGCACTCTTTTATTAACCTTTGGTCATCTAATCGTCCCCATAAAGCAGGTAAAAAAAATGTTACAGATATGGTTGAATCCACTCAAAACACGACCAACCACGTTCACGCCACTAGCCTAACTAGCCATACTGTTGATATTAATGCTGAGGATCTTGTTGCTGCACTCGACACCCCTCATACTAAAAGCAAGGCCTCTGCAGCAAATCAAGCAAAGTCTATACCATCACCTGTAACCGCCCCTAAAGAAGTTAAAATAGTGCCTTTATCCGAAATCCATAAACAGGACACAGGTTCTTCTCAAGCGGAACAGAACAGCAAAGTCACCAAACACAAAGATTTGCCTCCAGTAAGCTTACTGGACCCACCAAGTGTTAGTATTAATCCAGTCATTACCTCAGAAGAATTGACTCGCCTAAGCCAGCTTCTAGAAGCAAAGCTACTGGATTTTGGTGTAATTGCAGAGGTGGTTGAAGTTAACCCAGGACCTGTAATTACTCGTATTGAAATACGCCCTGCGCCCGGTACTAAGGTAAGCAAAATAAGCAATCTATCAAAAGACTTGGCACGATCAATGGCTGTCATGAGTGTGCGTGTGGTTGAAGTCATCGCTGGTAAATCCGTCATCGGTATTGAAATTCCTAACCAACACCGAGAAATGGTTCGTATTAGCGAAGTAATCGGTAGTAAGCCTTACTTGTCTTCCATAAGCCCATTGACCCTGACTTTAGGAAATGATATTGCTGGCAAACCGGTAGTGGTAGATCTAGCAAAGATGCCGCACTTATTGGTGGCTGGTACTACGGGTTCTGGTAAATCTGTCGGTGTTAACGCCATGATTATGAGCATATTACTCAAATCGACACCAGATCAAGTGCGAATGTTGTTAGTTGATCCAAAGATGCTGGAGCTGTCGATCTATGATGGTATCCCACATCTACTAGCGCCGGTAATTACAGACATGAAAGAGGCAGCTGGCGGCCTGCGCTGGTGCGTTGCTGAAATGGAACGACGCTATCGTTTAATGGCTTCCCAAGGGGTTCGCAATCTTGCTGGCTTTAATACCAAGATTACAGCTGGAGCGCCTATTTTAGACCCTATATGGGTACCCAATGAAGCCAATGGCGAAAACATGGATGATCGGCCTTACTTAGACCAGCTGCCCTATATTGTGGTCGTAGTCGATGAGTTTGCTGATATGATTATGGTGGTAGGTAAAAAGGTAGAGGAACTCATTGCCCGTATTGCTCAAAAGGCCAGAGCTGCTGGTATTCACCTTATATTGGCAACCCAACGTCCCTCCGTAGATGTCATTACAGGCCTCATTAAAGCCAACGTACCCACTCGAATTGCCTTTCAAGTTAGCTCAAAAATTGATTCTCGTACTATACTTGACCAAGGCGGTGCAGAAAGTCTATTAGGCCACGGTGATATGCTTTATTTGCCACCAGGGAAAAGCACACCAGAACGTGTTCATGGCGCTTTTGTCAGTGATGATGAAGTTCATAGGGTCGTCGAAGCTTGGAAGCAGCGGGGTGCTCCTCAGTTTATCGAAGCCATTGTAGAAGGCAATTATGATCAAGAGGCTGGTTTCGGGTTAGCGTCTTCGGAAGGTGCTTTTGAAGAAGACAAAGATCGTTTATACGATGAAGCTGTAGCATTCATTACCGAAACTCGCAGAGCTTCTATTTCGTCTGTACAACGCAAGTTCAAAATTGGCTACAACCGTGCGGCCCGTATGATTGAAGCTATGGAGGCTGCAGGGGTGATTTCTGCTCCAGCTCATAATGGTAGCAGGGAAGTCCTTGCACCACCTCCACCTCGCGATTAATTATCTCTATAAGAAGGATTTATAATGCGTTTAGCTGTATTTCTGTTGAGTGTCACTCTGGCTGGAGCCAGCTTGGCGCAGACCGCAGCCCAATCACTAGGCCAACAGCTTGGTCGTCAAACAAATATCGAAGCAGATTTTGTACAGTATATGTTGGATGCCAGTGGTAGCCGGTTGCAAGAGACCCATGGCCATATGGTATTGAGTCAACCTAATCAATTTTGGTGGCAAACGGCAGATCCATTTTCCCAACTTCTTGTCAGCAACGGCAAACGTCTCTGGATTTATGATGAAGACCTAGAGCAGGTAACCATTCAGACCCTAGACCAGCGCGCAACCAGCACCCCAGCATTATTACTGAGTGGCAATAGTACGGACATAGAAGCTGAGTTTAATGTGGTAATGAACCGTGGGGACAATGGACTAGTGTTCTATCGCCTCACACCTAGGGACCCAGAAAGTCTATATCAAACCCTAAGGCTAAACTTTAAAAACAACCAATTACTTGAAATGCAGCTTGAAGATGCAATGCACCAAAAGACCAGTCTTACCTTTAGTAATATGGTGTTTAACCCTCAACTTAAAGAGGGTTTATTTGAGTTTGTGATTCCAGAAGGTACTGATGTAATAGAGATGGACCAGCTTTGATAAACGACCTGTTCGCCCAAGATTCCAAAGGCTACCAACCACTAGCTAATCGCATGCGGCCCCAGACCTTGGAGCAATACGCGGGCCAATCTCACCTTTTAGGAGAGGGCAAAAGCTTGGGCAGAGCGTTAACTCAAGGTTTACTTCACAGTATGATTCTATGGGGTCCTCCAGGGGTAGGAAAAACCACGTTAGCGCGGCTAATGAGCCAGGTGAGCGATGCTCACTTTATGACTTTATCGGCTGTTATGTCAGGCGTTAAGGACATCCGCGCCACTGTACAAGAAGCACAGCAGATACGCGCCCAGTCTGGTCGAGACAGCGTATTATTCGTTGATGAAGTGCACCGATTTAACAAATCTCAACAAGATGCGTTCTTACCTTACATCGAAGACGGTACCTTTATTTTTGTGGGCGCCACCACAGAAAACCCTGCTTTTGAACTCAATAATTCATTGATGTCTCGTTCTAGGGTTTATGTTTTAAAATCCTTGTCCGAAGCTGAACTTGCTTCGTTGCTGCAGCAAGCGGTGACCGATGAAGAGCGTGGCCTAGGCAAGCTCAACATTGACATTCAAGACCCTCAACGGAAACTTTTACTGCAAGCAGCAGATGGCGATGCCCGCCGATTACTCAATTTGCTAGAAATTGCCACTGACCTTGCCGAAATAATAAATGACCGCTTGATTATAGATAACGGAGTATTGGAACAGGTGCTACAAACTAGCCCCAAACGTTTTGATAAAGGTGGAGATATCTTTTATGATCAAATTTCTGCCTTCCATAAGTCTGTCCGTGGTTCTGATCCAAGTGGTGCATTATATTGGTTAGCTCGAATGATTGACGCGGGTTGTGATCCTCTTTATATTGCCCGACGCCTGTTAGCTATTGCGTCAGAAGATATTGGCAACGCTGATCCAAGGGCATTACAAGTGGCAGTAAATGCTTGGCAGGTGTTTGAAAGAGTAGGCCCAGCAGAAGGCAATAGGGCTATTGCTCATGCAGCGGTTTATTGTGCTTGTGCGGCTAAGAGCAATGCTGTTGACAAGGCCTTCAAAGCGGCCATGAAACTGGCAAGAGAAGAGCCTAGCTATGATGTGCCCAACCACCTGCGAAATGCGCCTACTAACCTAGCTGAATCCATGGGCCACGGAACTGACTATCGATATGCTCACCTAGAACCGATGGCTTTTTCTGCTGGCGAAAGCTACATGCCAGAAGCATTAGCACACCATATTCTATACCACCCCAGTGACCGAGGTATTGAAGGAAAAATCGGTGAGAAGTTAGAAAAACTAACACTACTGAACCAAAATAGTGACCAACAGCGTTATAAATAACCGCCCATCTAAGCTATAATAACGCCATATAAAAGTGGGGAGAGTCCAACCGTGGGCCAGTTAATCGCTATCGCCTGTGGCGGCGCTATTGGCGCGTTGAGCCGATTTGGACTACAGCAATGGTTAGCGCCTATCTACAGTGGACGTTTTCCATTGGCTATATTTGTTGCCAACTCCATCGGTTCACTGTGCTTAGGCCTAGTTTATGTGCTTATCGTAGAGAAAGGCCTACTGCCCGAAGTGTGGCGGCCATTTTTAATCATAGGTTTGCTTGGTGCCTTCACCACTTTTTCTACTTTTTCGTTAGACAGCGTTCGTCTTATTGAGCAAGGTGAATGGCTTATGGCCTTAGGCAATATTTTTGCAAATGTCCTTGTAGGCCTAGTAGGCGCATTTATCGGCATGTACATTGGCCGATGGCTATAATTTTTTTTCCAATACTTAAGATCTTTTTACCCTAGGAATACTCCATGTTAGACCAAAAATTGGTTCGTAATAAACCACAAGAAGTGGCTGATAAGCTATTAAAGAAGGGTTTTAAGCTTGATGTAACAAAGCTAAATGGCTTAGAAGAATCCCGCAAACAACTGCAGATTGATACGGAAAACTTACAAAGCGAACGTAATTCGAAGTCTAAACAAATAGGTAAACTTAAAGCTCAAGGCCAAGATACAACAGCGATTATGGCTGAGGTGAGCGCATTTGGTACGCAACTAGACGATAAAAAAGCTCAATTGAAGCTGGTGCAAGATGAACTAAGTGCTATGTTGATGGAAATACCCAACATTCCTCACGACAGTGTCCCAGCAGGTGCCGATGAAGAAGACAATCAAGAGGTCTTGGTGTGGGGCGAAAAGCCAATATTCAAGTTTACCGTAAAAGACCACGTCGATTTGGGTGAAGCGCTAGAAGGTTTAGATTTTGGTGCAGCTATTAAAGTTACCGGTGCTCGTTTCATGGTCCTTAAGGGCCAACTTGCGCGCCTACACCGCGCCCTAATTCAATTCATGCTTAACAGCCATATTCATGACCATGGCTATGAAGAGGTTTACGTCCCTTATCTAGTCAATGCTGATTCGTTGCGCGGCACGGGTCAACTGCCTAAGTTTGAAGAAGACTTATTTAAAGTGCCTGGTGAACGAGACTTGTACCTTATTCCTACAGCTGAGGTTCCTGTAACTAACTTAGTGCGTGATGAGATCATAGATGCAAGTCAATTACCGTTACGTTTTACCTGCCATACACCATGTTTCCGTAGCGAAGCCGGCAGCCATGGCCGAGATACACGAGGCCTAGTACGTCAGCATCAATTTGAAAAAGTAGAAATGGTGCAAATGGTCAAGCCAACTGACTCAACAGCCGCATTAGAAGAACTCACAGGGCATGCTGAAGGCATATTAAAGAGCTTAGGTTTGGCCTACCGTAAAGTTATCTTGTGTGGTGGCGACTTAGGTTTCTCAGCCATTAAAACATACGACCTTGAAGTATGGCTGCCAGGCCAAGATAAATACCGAGAAATTTCGTCTTGTTCCAACATGGGAGACTTCCAAGCCCGCCGCATGCAGGCTAGATGGCGCAACCCTGAAACAGGTAAACCAGAGCTATTGCATACCCTCAACGGTTCTGGTTTAGCAGTAGGGCGCACGTTGTTAGCTATCCTAGAAAACTACCAACAAGAAGACGGCAGTATCGTGGTACCTGAAGTGCTAGCACCCTATATGGGTGGAGTTACTGTGCTTGCACCAGCGAGTTGATCTCAGTATTGACTCTAGGCAAGGTTAATAAAGCGTTTTAGAGGCAATTTGTAGGTCGAGGTAGGCCTGCAATTTTGGCTGCTAATTTTGCTGGGCTGCCTGGAAATAAGGTTAACAAATGAATACTGTTGCCTTTTTCCAAACTTACTTTTTGTTTTACAATTTTAACCAATATACGCATTGCTGGAGAAATACCCGTATCGGCGTAAAACCCACGCAGGGCATTGATCACTTCCCAATGTTCAGCTTCTAAGGTTACATTTACGCTGTGTGCCAGCCATTTGGCTGCATCAGGGTTCCAGTCACTTAAATGCCTTAAGTAGCCATCTTTGTCCGTTTCTAACTGCATATCACCAACTCATAGAAGACGCATAGGAAGTCGTTAAATAAACCAAGTCTGCCATGTTAATAAGCTTCACACGGTCAGCGTTAACCTTTGTGAGTCCACGTTCGTCTGCATGAGCCTCTAAGACAAAAACTTTTCTAGAACCAAAGGCTAGTAATACTTTATTAAGTTGCACGTAAACACCATCATCCATGAAAACATAGCCATCATCAGCGTCACTTCGCTCTACTAATGTAGTGAGCGCATCAGCATCGAGGTGTTTTGCAATGATATGAAGTATAGCCATAATTAAAACACCAAATGTTGATCGTATTGCGCACATAACCTAGCTACCTTTGAACGCGCAATGACATTGACAGTTTGGCTGAGTTCATCTGCAACTAGCCCAAACCGATCTAACGATTCTTGCTCTACCCAAAGGTCATTGATGTCATATATTTCTAGGGCGCTAATAATTTTGCCAATATGCTTGTGTGAAGCAGGTGATTGACTTGTTGGAAGCAGTTGTAATACGCCTTCATCAACAAATAATATAGCTGGCTGCTGCTCAAAAGCGGCCAATATTAAAGCTGCATCTAAGGATTCCTTAGCGCATTGCGAGCCATACGGTGCGTGACTTAGAGTCATTAAGCAAGACATTAATTAACCTCCAAAACTCACTAATCGGTTACACTCTGCACTGGCAGCCGCAAGCTGGCCAAGGCCTACCAAGGTGAATTGGGATGCTAAGCTGGCGCCTGCAAGCTCATAACGACTCGACTCTTGCTGATCAACAATTCCAGACTGCAAAGCAGCCGCAATACACACAGCAAGTTCTAAGCCATAGTCTAGACTTAACTGCTGCCAAAGAGTCGTTAAGTTAAGCTCATCCTGAGGCATTACTCTTAATCCTGAGGCTAAATGAACACCCTGCTGATAGAAAAATACTCTAAGTACCTGATGCCCCTGTAGTAATAGTTCCTCAGTAAAGCGGAAAGCAGACAGTGCCTGGCTTTGTTGATCAGGACCACAACGTACAACGATAACATAGGTTAAAGAAGTAGGGATTATAGAAGGGGATATGACAGCATTTAAATCAGACATATACAAAAACCCCGCCAAAAGGCGGGGCTCCGTGAACAGTTAGCTTGCTAACCAAGATTAATCGTCGCCACTAAAGGCGCCCGTAAGATGTAACAACATCAAAAATAGGTTGTAGATATTAAGGTACAAGCTTACGGTCATCATCACGTAATTAGTTTCACCACCGTTAACCATACGGCTAGTGTCATACAAAATGAAACCAGAGAATACCAATACACCCACAGCGCTTATGGCTAAGGACAATGCTGGAATAGCGAAGAAGATATTCGCCACTGAGGCAATGACCACAAGGATCAAACCAATCATCAAAAAGCCACCCATAAAGCTGAAGTCTTTACGGCTAGAAATAGCATAAGCAGACAAACCCAAAAAGGTAATGCCCGTCATAGCAAGGGCTGTAGTGACGATGTCACCACCGTTAGCCATGCCTAAGTAAAAATTAACGATAGGACCAGCGGTATAACCTAGGAAACCAGTAAAAAAGAACACTAGGGGTATAGACCAGACCGAATTTTTAAATTTGTGCAAAGCAAACAATGTGCCAAACAATACCACCAACTGAATGATCCAGTTAACCGGCGCTGCATTACTTGCAATAGCCATAGTTGCGGTAACCGCACTAAAAATAAGCGTCATGGAAAGTAGGGCATAGGTATTGCGCAGTACTTTATTGGTTGCTAAAGCAGATTCCTTAGCACTGCTAGAAAACTGAATTTGGTCTTGCATAGATGTTATCCTCATTTAAACAATATTGATTATTGTAGTCTAACTAGCTGAAGAAGCTAGGATATTTACACAATATTTTGTAAATATCAGCACATACAGCAACTTATTGTTAAATAACGAGGCCAAATACCAGTTGTTGCATGATGGTTACATGTATGCCTGTTCACTTTATAACTACAAAGCACTTTGTGGAGCCTAATTAAAAGGCGTATAATGTTGGTTCGTTTTAGTAATGAGTATGTATATTAATGCAAGTACCTCAAGCACAGTTTAACATTGGCCAAGTAGTGCAACATAAGCATTATGGCTTCCGTGGTGTTGTGTTTGATGTTGATTTTGAGTACTCACTCGATGAACAATGGTATCAAGAAGCCTGCAAGGCTATGGCTAGTATGGGTCAGCCACCGATCGAAAAAAAGCAGCCTTTTTACCACCTTTTGACGGATGGTAGCGAGCATGAGTCTTACGTATCCCAGCAAAACCTTTGCGCAGCCGAGGATGTCGCCCCAGTACAACATGCTGGCTTGGATGCCTTCTTCACGCTCTCAAATGGCCAGTACATCCATCGGTACAGTGTTAATTAAACCCATTAATATATTTTTAAATCAATAATTTAGTGTACTTGGCCACAGCTTTAACCATGGTTTTGGCTGAAAACGTAACAATTTAAGTCGTTTGAGAAAAACTTATTAGCTCGTCAATACCAGCCCATGGCAACATTGAGCTGGTTTTTTATGGGTTAAAATTGATACGCTTCACCAAGCCACGCACTAAACCTTGTTGTTCATTAGTTAATAATGACATGTGTAGCAACAATTCAGCTTCGTTATCGTTGGCATAAAAATACGGCACAGGAACATCCAGCACTAATGCCAACTGGCACAAGGTTTCATAATCTGGTACATGCTTGCCACGTTCATACTGATTCATGCGGGCACTAGCCGATGCTACATCAATGCCAGCAGTAATTCCTAAACTGCGCTGTGAGAGGCCACGCTTAATCCGTGCTTGCTTAAGGCGCCTGGGCACAGGACAGGATGTATTGTCAGCTGCGTTGCTTGGAATAGATTTAGCCACAATATTTGGTTCAAAAATAACAGAAGGTTAGTGTGGCTAAGTATACCGACAGGCTCATTTATAATCCATATTTAACTTCGCATAATGTATATTATGTTAAATAATGTTTAGACCCCCCTTTAGCTTATAAAAAACATCTTCAATATTGGCTAGTTATTCCCCGTTACGGGCCCTATACTGTACGCACATACAGTAGCTAACATTATGGACATATCATGACAATTCGCACAGTACATCAAGTCATTAATAAATCAGGCACAGTAATCGGAGAATTCATGGACATTAAATTAGCAAAGGATTTAGATAACCGTACTGACGTCCTTTACTTCATAGCCGACCTAGTCGAAACTGCAGGTATCGATGAAACCACAGCAGAAAAAGTTGCAGAAATAATGCTAAACGACAACACCCGTAAGCAACTACTTAACCAACTTAAAACAGTAAAAGACCTACCCTCAAGCAGTTCAGAGAATAACGTCTAGTGCCGCAACAACGAGAACAGCTTATTAATTGGGCATTACTGCTAACCCTAGTGGTTTTATGGGGAACGTCTTTTCTAGCTATAAACGTGAGCCTGCGATCGTTTGAACCCGATCAGGTGGTGGTATTGCGGCTATCGATAGCCACCATTTTGCTAATAGCCTTTATGCTAGCCCGACGCAAACGTCTTCCAAGAAAACCTATAGCTTGGGTACACTTTATGGTCTTGGGCCTTCTTGGCAATGTATTACCTTTTTGGTTTATTGCCAAAGGCCAAGTTCTCGTTACATCGGGTATGGCAGGATTACTGATGGCAATTATGCCGTTGATGACGTTAATTTTGGCCCACTTTTTTATTACTGGCGAAAACCTTAACCGCAATAAATTGTTGGGTTTTGTATTTGGCATTGCCGGCATCACACTCATTTTAGGCCCGTCAATATTGGGCTCTCAAAACAGTTTTATCGGGTGCTTATTGGTGCTATCTGCAGCTATTCTGTATGCTACAAATAGCATTATAGCCCGCCGCTTGCCTACCTACAGTTCTGCGGTGGTTGGCACAGGGGTTACTATGTGTGCGGCATTGACCAGTTTAATGCTCTGGCCCTCAGTATTGGACATAGATTGGCACCTAGTGTCGAATTTAGCTTTACTTACCATTGTATGGCTTGGCATTTTTCCTACCGGTGTAGGCGTTATTATTTTCTTTGTGCTCATTCGTCGTGCTGGGCCTACTTTTTTGTCCAATATCAACTATCTAATACCCATAGTAGCGTATTTTACAGGCGCCCTAGTGCTAGGAGAGTTGGTGGTTTGGCATGACATGATCGCATTAGTTGCCATTCTATTTGGCATTGCAGTGAGTCGTAGACCCGTGCGCAGGACAACACACACTTCGTAGGCACAGGTTTAACCCTAAACAATGCCCTGCAACATCGCAAACTGAACAATATTGGCACTAGATTCAAGCTTAAGCTTTTTCATAACATTGGCTCGATGGCTATGGATTGTTTTGTGACTTAAGTTCATATCTTCACCTATTTCCATGGCTGTGCGCCCTTCAGCTAGCATAGAAAACACCTGAAATTCCCTTGCTGTTAATCGACTAATTGCATCCTCTTCGGTGCCAGGAGTTTTATTCATTTCATGAATAACCTGAGTGGTAATAAAAGTGCCACCCATATGAACTTTGCGAATGGCTAGGATAAGCTCCTGTGGTACGCAGCGTTTGCTTAAGTATCCTTGTGCACCTGCGCCTAAAACACGAGTAGGAAAAGGTTCAGTTTCATGCACTGTCAGAGCAATAATTCTGGCTTTAGGGTTGCGTCTACATATACGCACTATTGCCTCTAAACCACCAATACCAGGCATATTAATATCCATAATAGTGATATCTGGCTTTAGATCGTACACCAACTGATAGGCTTCCTCACCACTACTGGCCTCTGCTACTACCTTAATATCATGGGTAGTCTCAATTAATCTCCTAAAGCCCAGACGAACAATTTCGTGGTCATCGACTAATAATACAGAGATTAGATTTGGATTTGGCTTAGCCATAATGGTTACATTGCCTTTTTCAACTGAGACCATGCGGCTGATAAATATAGCATCATAGACCAAATAGTAAGTACTGCAGCCCCATATAGCATAATCAAGCCAAGGGTAGAAATAAGGGTACCGGGAGGTGTTGCTAATAAGAAAACGATAGAACCCATTTGCATAGTGGTTTTAACCTTGCCAATATAAGACACGGCAACATGAGCACTCTTACCCGTTTCTGCCATCCATTCTCGCAAAGCAGATATGACAATTTCGCGACTAATAATAATAATTGCAGGCAATGTTAACCATAACTCAGAATAAGCCTCAACCAACACCACCAAGGCTACCGCTACTGTGACTTTATCTGCTACGGGATCCAAGAATGCACCAAAGGACGTAGTTTGATTGAGCTTTCTAGCTAAAAAACCATCTAACCAGTCTGTAGCAGCGGCAAGCATAAATAACCCAGACGCCCACAAAAATCGGCTTTCTGAAGGCCAATAGTAGGCTATTAAAATAAATGGGATTAATGCCAGCCGAAATAGCGTTAGCAAATTAGGAATGTTTAACATAATCAATCGTTTGGTATTATAGAGGTGTATAAAACATCATTTTAGCCTATCCTTCTTCACCCCGTAAAGAACGATAAATGGTATCGGCCATATCTGCGCTAATTCCCTTCACTTTGGCCAGTTCATCAATACTAGCTTTGGTTAAATCTTGCATGCCACCGAAATGAGTCAATAGGGCTTGACGTCGTTTTGGCCCAACGCCATCTATCTGCTGAAGACTTGACTGAGTGCGTTTCTTGTTTCTTCGTGCTCGATGACCAGTTATAGCAAATCTATGGCTTTCATCTCTAATATGTTGCAACAAATGTAGCGCCGATGAATCGTCTGGCAAGGCGATTTCTTCACCTGTCCAGCCATTAAATAGGCGCTCAAATCCAGCTTTTCGGGTGTCACCTTTTGCCACACCTAAAACATAAAGGTCTTGTAGTTGCAGTTCTGATAATACCTGTATAGCTTGGGTAATTTGCCCCTTGCCACCATCAACAATGAGCAAGTCTGGCATCACACCTTGATTCTCCTTCAACCGTGTATAACGTCGGGTAATGGCTTGAGACATCGCTGCGTAATCATCACCTGCAGTAATACCTTCAATATTAAAGGTCCTATAGTCCGATTTTTTCGGGCCTCCTTGATCGAAAACCACGCAAGAAGCAACCGTTGCTTCGCCACTGGAGTGACTGATATCAAAGCACTCTAGACGCTCTGGCATTTGTGGTAAATCGAGTGCTTCTTGTAACGCTGCAAAACGAGAAATTTGTGTCTGTTTATTTGCCACAAAACTGAGTAACGCCTGGTCAGCATTGGTCTGAGCGAGTCGAAGCCATTGTGCTCGCGGCCCCCTCACACTGCTGATGACCTTAAATCCATGATCAACCTGCTGTGCAATGGTTAATGCAATAGTTTGTTGAGCCTCTTGAGCATCACTCACAAGCACTTCATCAGGTACATCTCGATACTGGCCTGATAAATAGTATTGACCCAAAAAGGCTGTGAGAACCTCTGGCCTCTCCTCTTCCAAACCCATTTTTGGATAAAAGTTTTTGCTACCTATCACCCGGCCTGAGCGAACCATAAGTTGATGAATACACAAACCAGCCTGCGAACTAGCGGCAGCAAATACATCCAAATTACCGCGCTTTGATACCACATGTTGCTGTTCCTGCACTTGTCGTAAAAAACCTATCTGGTCCCTAAGATGGGCTGCAGACTCAAACATAAGCTGCTCAGCTGCGACATTCATTTGCTGGCTAACTTCATCTAATAACTGTTGGTTTTTCCCTTCAAGGTATAAGGTAGCGTGGCGGAGGTCAGCGGCATAGTCTTGTTGGCTGATTTCGCCAGTACAAGGCCCACTGCACCGGCCAATTTGAAACTGTAAACAAGGACGTTTGCGGTTGGCAAAAAAGGTGTCTTCACATTGACGTATACGAAAAATACGCTGCATAAGGTTAAGGCTTTCTCTGACTGCTCCAGCGCTGGTATAGGGACCGAAATAACGTCCCTTACGCTTCTTTCCACCACGTATGTATTGCATTGCAGGATAGTCGTGTTGATCAGAGATATAGACGTATGGATAGGATTTATCATCTCTAAGGGAGATGTTATATGGCGGTTTTAGACGCTTTATTAGGGTATTTTCTAATAGTAATGCTTCACTTTCACTGTGGGTTAAAGTGACTTCAATAGAGACCACTTTAGACACCATCAACTGGGTCTTAGTATTATGACTCTTGCCTCTGAAGTAGCTAGTAACGCGATTTTTAAGACTGACTGCTTTGCCAACATAAATTACCTCTCCGTCGACATCGAACATTCTATAAACACCTGGGCGCAGTGGTAATTGCTTAAGGTATTCGTCGATATTGAAGAGTTTGTCATTAACTTGAGGCATAATTAGTTAGCTAACGAGCCGTGACCGTTTGTTTTCACTCATATGAAAATGCGTAGCCTGCTTATAAATTTCATCAATTTGATCATGGCTTTCAGCGGTAATACCTGCGCCATGCGACAAGGATACTTCTAAATAAACACCAATCTCAGCATAATAATACAAACGGGCGTTAAATGACTGCGCGCGCCGCATTTTATTAAAAGCAATCTGAGCACCGTTTACAAGAATGTGATTAATGTCTGTATTCATAATCTAAGTTAACTACATTAATGGTTGATGCCCTATTCTACCTTAACTTCAGTAGCTCTGACTGCTCATCTTTTAGTCTAAATCAATATTCTACCAATCATTTTTTTGAGTTATAATAATTCACTTTTGCAAGGCATAAATATGACAATCACATACGCAGAAGCTGTATCGGTTCACGAGCAGGCCGATTTATTAGTCAGTGGTGAAACCATAGCTGCGAGCATTGATACTATGGCAGCAGAAATTACTGCAACCTTGTCTAAAGAAATGCCTTTAGTGCTGTGTGTGTTAAATGGTGGCATGATTCCCATGGCGCAACTTTTGCTAAAGTTACAATTCCCTCTAGAAACAGATTATCTTCATGCGACACGCTATGGTAAAAAAACTGTTGGCACTAACCTCTCATGGCTGGCTCGTCCTAGCATAGACATTAATGGCCGCACGGTTCTAGTGGTGGATGACATCTATGACGAAGGCCATACTCTTGCGGCCATTTGCGAATATTTGAAAGAAGCAGGGGCCAAAAAGGTTTATGCTGCAGCCTTATTAAATAAAGTTCATGACCGCAAAGTAGATTACGTGCCAGATTTTATTGGCCTAGATGTAGAAGATCGTTTCGTTTATGGCTTTGGTATGGACTACCAAGGATACTTCCGCAACGTAGACGGTATTTACGCCGTTAAAGACATGTAGACATTTGTTTAAGAAAACAAAAAAGGCAGCCTAAGCTGCCTTTTTTGTGGATTCTTTTTAAGCCATTAGATGTTTAAAAAGTTTCTATCACAGCCTGGCCACTCAACGAACTCTCAAGTAACTTCATATCACCCTGCCCTTGTAGGCGAGTTAACGCTGTCATCAAGGCTAGACGCTGTATTGGTGTTTGTTCTTCAGGATCTGCATCAGTCACACTTTGTAACTGTATGATACTGACGTCACCACTGTAGCTAGGGGCAATTCCATAACTGACACCAGTCTCTGTGCGAGGCAAACGAAATGCAGATTGAACTAGCAAACTATTCACCAAGGTTGAACCTCGAACCACTTCATCAAACTGTTGCCAACTTAGCCCTTCTGTAGCTGCAACAGAGCTCATTACGGCGCCATTGTTTAGCTCTTCGACATAAGCGTTAGCCTTTTTTTCCAACGCTGTAGCGGCTTTCTGAGCCACAAGTAGCTTAGTAATATCTACCTTCACATCTCCAATAGGCTGTTGCGCAGGTTCATTGTGTTGGCTCACCCGAATCACCACCAATTTATCCGATGCAAGTTCAAGCACGCTAGAGTTGTTACCTTGTAACAACACGTCATCAGCAAAAGCAGCGTTAACCACACGGTCATTGCTAGCTATGCCATCACCACCTTGGCGACCAAATAATGAACTGGTTTCCACACTAAGGCCTAATGCGTCAGCCACTTCTAACAAATCTGGTGAGGAGAAGGCAATATCAGCCATTTCTTCACTCGCAGCAACGAATAGGCTTTCTGCCCCAGACTGCTTTAAGGCCAAGCTAAGAGCTTGCTTTTGTTGCTCGAAGGTTGGTTGATCTGCAGCATCTTGTGCGTGAGCATAAACGATTTGTACGCCAAACTCTGTGACGACAGGTGCACTATAAGTGCCCGACTGCAAGTCAAACAATACCGTGTCGAAGGCTTCACCAAACTCACCTTTTGCCAACAACCCAATATAGCCACCGTCAGACGAAGTACTATCGTCCTGTGAGTGCTGTTGAGCTACGCTGGCAAAGTCTTGGCCTTGTTCAAGCTGTGTGTGTGCGATTTTTGCTAAATCTAATGCTTGTTCTTCAGTCTGAGAATCATTAACCAAAAACAACATGTGCGAAGCTTCAGTTTCTGACTTCTCTGACGCCGCTTGTTGCCAGTCTAGGTACTCTTTTTTAAGGTCTTCGTCAGTCACTTCTACCTGATCATAAAAGTCACTCTTATTTAACGTAACAAAATTAATACTCAATTTCTCTGGCGTCATAAACCTTTGCTTGTTGTCTAAATAATAGGCATCAATCTCTTCTGCATCCATAGAAACACTTAGCATTTCTAATGCCAATGGCATGGTCAATACAGCAATATTACGAGTTTGCCCATCAAGACGAGCCACCAAGTCAGCATCATGGTCCAACGTAAACGCTGTACTAGCAATCGCTTGCTGAACCTGACCCATAAGATTGTCACGCTTAAGTTGTTGACGGTATGTTGTGGGAGTTAAACCAAAGTTTCGCAACAATGATTCAAATAGTTCTCTATTAAACTCGCCATCAACCTGAAAGTCTTTTGATTGGGTAATTATTTGATCAACAGCTGCATCGGATAGAACCAAGTCATTATTCTGTGTGTATTGAAGCATTACCGTGTCAGCAATAAGTCGCTGCAGCGCTGCAGCTTGAATAGCCTGTTGGTCGAGCGTCACAGGATCAATATCTGGATTGCTCGCTAGAATTTGTCGACGTTGGAACTCTGAAGATTGCAGCAACTCTTGCAAACTGATCTCTTCACCGTTTACTTCTGCAGGCGCACTATTGTCCGCTGAAATAGTCCATAGTGCGTCAGCTCCCCAAATTACAAAGGTAAAGGCAATAAGACTTACCAGAATTTTGGCGACGATACCTTTTGAATTGTCACGAATATTTTGTAGCATTGTGTTTGGCTTCTACAGCCTTGAAGGCTGCTTATTAGGATTCTACAAACAAAAAACGCATCCAAAGGAATGCGTTTTTTCGAAACTAAAGGGCGACTTTAAATAACACAAAGTATATCAGCCCATATAGCACACGACTCAGTCTTAATTGACTGCGTCTTTTAGCGCTTTACCAGCTTTGAAGCTAGGAATGTTAGCAGCAGCAATTTGAATTGCAGCACCAGTTTGTGGGTTACGACCTGTACGAGCTGCGCGAGCCTTTACAGAAAAGGTACCAAAACCCACTAAAGAAACAGATTCACCATCTTTAAGAGCGCCAGTGACCGCACTAATGACTGCGTCTAGAGCACGACCAGCACCGGCCTTTGAAAGATCAGCTTCCGCTGAGATGGCTTCAATCAGTTCAGATTTATTCACGTTAATCCCCTTATGTGTAAAATAGATGATCTGCTCCAGCAGATCTTTTTTTGTTATGGCGTATTATATTCAGCTCTAAAAAACCGAAGATCAATTTATACCAACTTGTTCAAAGTCTTGTCAAGCACGGCTTTGAATTAATTCAATGAAATAACTAATGTCTACTAATAGTATCGATAGTTGAGGCTTCTTTGAGATTGTCAACACTCAATTCACCTTCATTCACTACGATTGGAGTAGGTGAAAATTGCAATGCTAAATCTAGCACTTCGTCTATCCATTTAACAGGCTTTATGGATAAGTCTGCTTTTATATTATCAGGAATCTCTTTTAAGTCCCTTTCATTCTCTTCTGGAATTATAATTGTTTTAATGCCACCCCGGTGAGCAGCCAACAATTTTTCTTTTAATCCACCAATAGGCAGCACCTGCCCTCGCAAGGTAATCTCTCCAGTCATAGCTACATCTGCCCGCACAGGAATGCCCGTGAGAACTGAAACCAAGGCAGTACACATGCCAACACCTGCACTTGGACCATCTTTGGGTGTAGCGCCCTCTGGCACATGAATATGTATATCAGATTTTTCATGGAAGTCTGTCTTTATTCCCAACCCTGATGCGCGACCACGAACTACCGTTAAAGCCGCCTGGATAGATTCCTGCATAACATCACCAAGCGATCCAGTTTTCACTAAACGTCCCTTACCTGGCACAACGGCAGACTCAATGGTCAGAATATCACCACCTACTGACGTCCATGCCAAACCATTAACGTGGCCCACACGGTCATCTACATCTGCTTGACCAAAGCTATGTTTACGCACTCCAGAATAGGCTTCTAAATTACTAGAATCCACCTGTTGTGCGGGGCTATCTGTGGCTGTTTTATAACCTGCCATTAGGTGTTCTTTAACAACTTTTCGGCAAATTTTGGCAATCTCTCGTTCCAAGCTACGCACCCCTGCTTCGCGGGTGTAATAACGCACCAGATCAACAATAGCATCATCCTTTAATGCCAGTTCTGAAGGTGACAAGCCATTAGCAGCGAGTTGTTTAGGCAGTAGATAGCGCTTAGCAATACTTGATTTTTCATCTTCTGTGTATCCTGGAATACGAATCACTTCCATGCGGTCTCGTAAGGGCCCTGGGATATTCATAGTGTTAGCAGTACATACAAACATCACACTAGATAGATCGTAATCCACTTCTAAATAATGGTCGTTAAAGCTGTTATTTTGTTCTGGATCTAGCACTTCCAAGAGTGCAGAGGCTGGGTCACCCCGGCTATCCATACCCATTTTGTCGACTTCATCCAATAAGAATAATGGATTTGAGACCCCTACCTTAGACATTTTTTGAACTAGCTTGCCTGGTAAAGAACCAATATAGGTACGACGATGGCCACGAATCTCAGCCTCATCTCTCACACCACCTAATGCCATACGTACATATTGACGACCAGTTGCACGGGCAATGGATTTTCCTAAGGACGTTTTACCCACACCTGGAGGACCAACCAAACAAAGAATTGAGCCTTTTACTTTTTTAACACGCTGTTGTACGGCTAAATATTCAAGGATACGCTCTTTTACTTCAGACAAACCATAATGATCTTCTTCCAACACCAATGAGGCCTTTGCCAAATCATGCTTGAGGCGGCTTTTCTTCTTCCAAGGGATAGTGACCATCCAATCAATGTAACTACGCACCACAGTGGCTTCTGCAGACATTGGTGGCATCATTTTAAGCTTGTTGAGCTCTGCTTGAGTTTTGTCTTTTGCTTCCTTTGACATACCAGCCGCATTAATCTTGTTCTGCAGCTCTTCTAAATCGTTAGGAGCGGCTTCATCAATATCGCCAAGTTCTTTGTGAATGGCTTTAATTTGCTCATTCAGGTAGTACTCGCGCTGGCTCTTTTCCATCTGTTTCTTGACCCGGCCACGAATACGCTTCTCTACCTTAACTAAATCAATCTCACCTTCCATTTGCCCCATCAGGTGCTCAAGACGCTGAGTAAGGTCACCCATTTCTAATAAAGCTTGCTTCTCTTCAAGTTTCAAATTCATTTGTGAGGCAATGGTGTCAGCTAAGCGACTAGGGTCTTCAATATTGGTGATAGAAGACATGACATCGTTAGATATTTTTTTACTCAGCTTCACATACTGTTCAAATTGGGACATTAAGGTATGAGTTAAGGCTTTGCGTTCTCCTTCTGGCGGCTCAGCATCATCTATCGTGTGAACCTTGGCACTAAAGAAGCCTGAGGTCTCAGCTACTTCTTCTATAGCAACACGTTGCTCGCCTTCAACCAAAACTTTCACCGTGCCATCAGGCAGTTTAAGCAGCTGCAAAATGCGCGCAGATGTACCCACTTCAAACAAATCTGTGATTTGAGGTTCATCTACAGTGGCACTTTTTTGGGCAACAACGACAATCGCCTTATCGGCGGCCATGGCATACTCTAATGCATCAATGGAATTCTGGCGTCCTACAAAAAGAGGAATCACCATATGTGGGTAAACCACAACATCACGCAATGGAATAAGAGGAAGAGTCTGAGTCATAAAAGATCCTATAGGCTAACTTAGCGATGGATTGCGAATGTTTAGTGTGCTTTATTAGATGCGGACAAGGGTCAGGAATACAAGCCTTGAACTAAAATGAGACCAAAAAAACCACCCGCAGATGGTTTTAGTTCACCACACCAGCAAGTATTACTCGTCTGACGCAGCGTGTTGAAGCTCAACGCTATCCAACACCACCAATGGTTCACTCTCACCAGTAATACTTTGTTCGTTAACCACAACCTTAACAGCGTTGGCTTGGTCGGGAAGCTCATACATGGTGGGTAGAAGCACAGACTCAAGGATAGAGCGTAAACCACGTGCGCCAGTCTTACGTTCCATAGCCTTTTGAGCCACAGCCTTAAGCGCTTCATCGCGGAATTCAATTTCTACGTTTTCCATTTCAAACATTTTATGATACTGCTTGGTTAAGGAGTTTTTGGGTTCCGTCAAAATTTGAACTAGTGTTTCTTCGTCTAACTCCTCTAATGTGGCAATCATTGGGAGACGACCAACAAATTCAGGGATCAAACCAAACTTCACTAGATCCTCTGCTTCAACAGAGTGTAACAACTGACCTACGTTCTTACTGTCATCCTTGCTTTTAACCGTGGCTGAGAAACCAATACTGCTCTTTTCTGTACGATCACGAATCACTTGGTCTAAGCCCGCAAACGCACCACCACACACAAATAGAATATTACTAGTATCGACCTGTAAGAACTCTTGTTGCGGATGTTTACGGCCACCTTGTGGTGGCACGGAAGCAACGGTGCCTTCAATAAGCTTTAACAAGGCCTGCTGTACTCCCTCACCCGAAACATCACGGGTAATAGAAGGGTTGTCTGACTTGCGAGAAATCTTATCAATTTCATCAATATAGACGATGCCACGTTGGGCTTTCTCAACATCATAATCACATTTTTGCAGCAGCTTTTGAATGATATTTTCTACGTCTTCACCCACGTAGCCAGCTTCAGTTAGTGTTGTTGCATCAGCAATAGTAAACGGCACATCTAACAAACGAGCTAAGGTTTCCGCTAATAGCGTCTTACCACTACCTGTTGGGCCTATGAGTAAAATATTACTCTTGCCTAACTCAACGTCGTCTTTGCCACCTACATAGTTCAAACGCTTGTAATGGTTGTAAACAGCTACAGCTAACACCATTTTTGCTCGTGGTTGGCCAATAACATACTCTTCTAAGGCCGCTCGAATTTCTTTAGGAGTTGGCAAATGATCTTCGGCTTCTGGTTGCTCTTGGTCCAAAATTTCTTCACGAATAATATCATTGCACAAGTCAACACATTCATCGCATATAAAAACCGACGGCCCAGCAATTAGTTTGCGCACATCGTTTTGGCTTTTACCACAAAAGGAACAGTAAAGTATCTTACCGCCGCCTTCTCCAGATCCGTCTTTGTCAATGCTCATATAATTACCAATGTTTGTAGCCCACTGAAGTTCGTGAGGCTAGTGTTAAATCTTTTCTATATCTATTATCGACTAACTTTGCGCATTATTTAGCTTTCAGTATAGTCACCCATTAATGGGATTTATGCTGGGCGCTTGTCTAGTACCGTATCAATAAGCCCATAGGCTACTGCTTGTGCACCTTCCATGAAGTTATCACGGTCAGTATCAGCAGCGATAGTGTTTAGTTTTTGACCAGTGTGTGACGCCATAATACGATTCAGCTTGTCACGAATATTTAGAATTTCTTTAGTATGAATTTCAATGTCCGTGGCTTGACCCTGATAACCACCCAAAGGCTGATGAATCATCATCCGCGAGTTCGGCAAACAAAAACGCTTACCCTCTGCACCACCAGTTAACAGTAAGGCACCCATACTGGCGGCTTGGCCGATACACATAGTGCTTACATCAGGTTTAATGAACTGCATGGTGTCGTAAATGGACATCCCCGCAGTCACAGAGCCACCAGGTGAGTTAATGTATAAGTGGATGTCTTTGTCTGGATTCTCTGCTTCTAAAAATAAAAGCTGAGCAACCACCAAGTTGGCCATATGATCTTCCACTTGGCCTACTAGGAAAATAACACGCTCTTTAAGAAGGCGCGAATAAATGTCGTAAGAACGCTCGCCACGAGAAGTTTGTTCAACAACCATGGGTACTAAAGCGCTTAGTTCAGGGCTTAACTGCCCCATTTGTGGAGGAAAAGAAAAACTCATTGTCGCTACAACTCCAATACATAAAAAATGTTACGAATCAGTATATAGTGGCGTATCTAACAAATGCCAAGCCCTAGACTAGTTAAAACACCAAATTAATTAATTAATATGCAAAAAAAACGGCATGAATTACAACAAAGTAACTCATACCGCTGATCTGTTCAAGCCCAATTAAGGCCAGAACAGACGGATAGAAGAATTAAACTTCTTCGCTTGGCCCTTCTTCATCACCCGTTACGTCTTTGCCTTCTGGCTCAACAGCTGTTTTGTAATCTACAGCAACTTCGGTGATGCTAGCAGCAGCCAATAAATGCTCAACAACTTGATCTTCCAATACAACACCTTCTAACTGGCTGCGCTGCTCGGGGTTGTTCATGTAGTAGTCAATGAACTCTTGTGGGTCTTGGTAGCCCTGAGCCATTTCTTGTACCAATGCCTTAACTTTATCTTCATCAGCTTTAAACTCATTCTGTTGAATGATTTCAGCAGCTAACAGGCCAATCTTAACACGCTTGTCAGCTTGGTCCTGGAACATTTCGTCTGGCAACATGCTAGGGTCTAGCTTTTCGTTGCCACCACCAAACTGTTGCAGCGCTTGCTGCTTCAAGCGTCCCAATTCTTCAGTAACCAATGCTTTTGGTACGTCAAAAGCATTTAGTTCAAGGTAAGCGTTTAACAAGTTATTTTTAAGTTTGGACTTAAGTGCTTGGTTCATCTCACGGCTCATGTTTGAGCTAATTTCTGCACGGAAACCGGCTTCGCCTTCTTCCTTTGGGTTAAAACGAGCAAAAAACTCGTCGTTTAATTCGGGCTTAGTCGCTTCGCTAACGGTGTTAACCTTAATGGTGAAAAGAGCTTCTTTACCAGCCAGTTCAGCAGCATTGTAATCTTTTGGGAAGGTTACAGTGATGTCTTTGTCTTGGCCAGCTTCCATGCCCAAAATACCGTCTTCAAATCCTGGAATCATACTGTTAGAACCAAGCACAAGGTCGTGACCCTGGGCTGCGCCGCCATCAAACGCTTCACCATCTAGGTAGCCTTCAAAGTCGATATTAATCTGGTCGGTATCTGCAGCTGCACGGAGAACTTCAGTCCACTGGGTTTGTTGGCTCAACAGAACATCGATCATCGTATCAACGTCAGCACCTTCAATACTAGAAGTCATACGCTCAACACTTACGCCGGAAGCATCTACCAAAACGATTTTTGGATACACTTCAACAATGGCAGTATAGATAAATTCACCTTCACCTGTGTCTTCCTCAGGCTCAATGTGGGGCATGCCTACTGGCTTAAGGTCTTCCTTCTGGATCGCTTCATAGAAGCTGGATTGGATTACATCACCCAATACGTCCTGACGGATGCTAGCACCATAACGCTTTTTAACGACCTTAGTAGGCACTTTACCCGGACGGAAACCATCAATACGGATAGTTTTAGCGGTTTCGTTGACCTTTTTTTCTACAGCACTATCAACTTGCTCAGCAGGTACTGTTATGGTTAATCGTCGTTCGATGCTTGTAGTCGCTTCAACTGAAACTTGCATTTAAATGCCTCATTAATTATCAAATGAACGGGCCTATACTCAGGCCGGCTCCACTAAAGTCTTACCTACTCAGCGCCTTTACAGACTATTACCAAAATTTTGGCGATTATAGGTGAAATTAAAAGACCGAATTTTCCGTATTTAATGACTAATAGTCAAGGCATAAGCATCAAAGGAAGGTTATTTTTGCCAAAAAAAACGCCTCTTTATAAGAGACGCTTCGTATTTAGCACCATAAAGGCGTTAAACAGGCCCTATAAGTTAGGCCACTAATTGAGCGACAACATCGGCCACAGCTGTTTCTGGAGGAACATAATCATAACCCAAAGCCTTAGCAACATGCTCATTAGTGACTTTACCAGCATGAACGTTTAGCCCAGCAAGAAAGTGTATATCTTGCTTCAAGGCTTGCTTCCAGCCTACATTAGCTAGCTTCAGAATATACGGCAAAGTGGCATTATTGAGCGCATAGGTGGATGTCATAGCAACACCACCTGGCATGTTGGCCACACAGTAATGTACCACTCCGTCTACAACGTAAGTTGGGGCTTCATGGGTAGTGGCCTTGGATGTTGCAAAACAACCACCTTGATCAATCGCTACATCTACCAACACCGAACCAGGCCTCATGGCTTTTACCATGACTTCTGTGACCAACTTAGGCGCAGTCGCACCGGGAATCAATACGCCACCAATAACAAGGTCAGCATCTAGCACATACTCCTCGAGACTATCCTGGGTTGAGTAGACTGTTTTAACTGCACCGTTAAATTCTTTATCCAAACGTGCTAAAACTTGCGTAGAACGATCTAAAACCGTAACTTGGGCTCGAGCACCTAGGGCCATTTGAGCTGCATTTGAACCAACTACTCCACCACCAATAATAACCACCTTAGCTGGTGCTACGCCTGGTACACCACCAAGCAGCATGCCACGGCCACCTTGGGCTTTTTCCAGTACATGGGCACCAGCTTGAATGGACATGCGCCCAGCTACTTCAGACATAGGTGCCAATAATGGCAAACCACCTTGGGCGGAGGTAATGGTTTCGTATGCAATACAAGTTGCACCGGAGGCTACTAACTCAGCCGTTTGTGGTGCATCTGGAGCCAAGTGTAAGTAAGTGAAGAGCAACTGTTCCGGCCGCAACATAGCGCGCTCTGCAGTTTGAGGTTCCTTTACCTTAACAATCAACTCAGCACGGGCAAATACTTCCTTGGCGCTGGAAACAATTTCCGCACCAGCCGCAATGTAATCGTCATCACAAGAACCAATGCCGCTGCCGGCCAAGGTTTCAACAACTACGCTATGACCAGAGTGAATCACTTCTCGCACACTGGCTGGCGTCATGCCTACGCGATACTCATGGTTTTTGATCTCTTTAGGTACACCAATCAACATTGCACTGCCCTCATATTTAACGATAGCTTAGTTAGCGCCACAAATGTGACAATTGAATATAATGTTATTTTAATGCTGTTATTGAAGCATTATCTTGCTATATTGAGATAATTATCACGATTAATTAAATTTAATTACACAAAACAGGGAAATAATGCAACTTAATTCTACTGAAGACATAGAACTTGATCAGATTGATAAAAAAATCATTAATGCACTACAAAACAATGCGCGTTTAAGCAATGTAGAGCTGGCAGAACAAATTAATCTGTCGCCTTCTGCGTGTTTGAGGCGTACTAAGTTTCTGATGGACAACGGTGTGTTTGATCGTTTTGTTGGTTTATTGAACCGAGAGTTGTTCCAAGTACAAGGCACGGCCTTCATCTTTATTAGCTTAGATAGACAAAGCGAAGCTGTGTTTGCAGAGTTTGAAATTGCTGTTGCTCAACTTGAGCAAGTTATGGAGTGTTACTTAATGGCAGGAGATAATGACTACATGCTTAAAGTAGTTTATACCGACGCCAAGGATTACGAAGAACTTTACTACAAAAAATTACTACGCTTGCCAGGCGTCGTTGGCACACAAACTCGTATGGCTCTGCGCCAAGTGCACAGTAACACCAACATCACCGTGACCTGATAAGTGAACTAAAGGAGCCTATCTTCAAAGGCATAGTCTGACATTACCTCACAACCCTTGGCGGTAACTCTAACTTGGGTCTCTAGCTTTACCCCTTCAACCTCATCTTCTGCACCAGAAAAGCTTTCTAAACACAAAACCATATTTTCGTGAACTACACCATCGTAACCATCACGATGCCAGTCTTCTTGATAATAAATTTTCGGATATTCATCACAGAGTCCTACACCGTGAACAACTGTGGGATAGCGTCGATTGCGATACTTGTCAGATCTGTTAAAGCTACCCTCAGACAGCTCTTGAAAACTCACTCCAGGTTTGATTAAGTGGATATTAAAATGAATTTCATCATACGCGTGTTGATAAGCTGATTTTTGCTGGCGCGTTGCTGGCTCATCACCACACAACCAAGTACGAGAAATATCGGCAATGTAACCGTTGGGGCCAACCATATCTGTATCAAAGGCAACCAACTCCCCCGCACAAATTACTTTATTAGTGGCCTCTTGTAACCATGGATTAGTACGTTCGCCAGAAGCCAACATACGGCCATCCAACCAGCCACCCCCGTGGGCAATATTCACCTGGTGCAATATGGACCAGAGCTGGTTCTCCGTTACCCCAGGTTGTAACGCTTCTTGCATTTGTTTCATGCCATGTTGGGCAACGGCCACACTGCGTTGCATGCACAAGATCTCTTCTGCACACTTAATCAATTTAGCCTGTTCTACCAACACTTCCCCATCCACAATAGACAGACCTTTGGCCAGTATGGCTTGGTTAGTAATGGGTGAAAAACGATCCAACCCAATCTGCATCCCTGTTAAGCCATGCTCATTCATAAAGGCCTGAACATGGTCAGTGAATAGCTTACTTTGTCGATCCAAATCAAACCCACCATCAAATACAGTCACAAAAATGGGCCGCTGGTAATCTTCAACATGGGGGAAGTTACGGCCTGTGGCGCCAAACATGACTAACGGGCCATCAATTGGCACATACAGATAACACGAGGGTATATGGCTTTGGAACAGTTGATATTCATCAAAATCGATGACGTAACGCAAACTGATGGGATTATTGAGTATACAAAGGCCTACGTCAGCCTTTTTCATGGCTTGTCTCAAACGCCACAAACGATAAGTGTATAGGTTATTTTTTTGAACCTTAGTTAAAGTAAAATCTGGTAACATGTTAAACATACACACTAAACCTCAAAAACTGCAAGAGTAACCTAGGTATATAGTACCTCTCCACTAAGTTATCCGCATGCCATAGTGTCACAAAATCTATTCATCAACTAGACACTGACTTGCATTGTTCTGCTGCCAATACATTACCAATCATTGCAGTAACGCTTCAAACGTATCAAAATCAAACAACATACATATTCTTTTAAAAAGACTGGCCAATGCTTAACACGTCCTATCCAAATTACGACCCAACGCACGGGTATATGACTGAAAAAATCCAAAGGAAATACATTGACGCAGCAATAGAGAGCAAAATCCTCCCAGCAGAAGCTCACAGAATGGCAGAGATTGTTTCTCTATCAGCTTCTAATAACCTTTCGAAACCTATCCAGTTTTGGCAATTGTATTCTGTTTTGGGACCAAATAGCATCGTCAGTATAGTGCATGGTTTTTATAACAAGGTTTATCAGGACGAAACGTGGTTTCGTTCCATTTTTGCACGCATTGGCGATACTTCTCACCATGTAAGAACCCAGTCCTCAATGTGGCTAGACGTGATGGGTGGTGGTTTTAAATATCATGGTGCAGAATTTAGGTTGAATTTTCATCATCAGCATAATGCGTTTGAGATTATGAATGCAAAAGGGGCAGAGCGTTGGATGAAGCTTATGGTCGAGACCCTCGATGAATCGCAAGCATATATGGCTGGTGATCAACGTGTCCGGATAAGCATAAACACCTTCCTTTGCTATTTTATGGAGAAATATGCGACGGACTTTGGATTTAAACATGATGGTATATTTGGTCCAACTAATGCAGCAATTAAGCGGAAATTAAATTTTCTCAACATGACAGATGCCGCAATTGAGGCGTTGCCAGAAGCTGAACTGCGTGAGGCTCTTGTTGGCAGGAGAGGAATGGATATTAGTGAGAACACTAATAGAAATGAACTGATTCAAAAAGCAAAGAGCTTGTAGGCATTATTAGTCTAGCCCCCTGCCCTATATCGTCATAACCTAGTCGATGTTCCTCAATTTATAAGGCCCCAGGGTAATCCTTGTGACATACATACAAAACTGAGCCTCGTTACTATGAACTTCATATTGTTATTAATTAGTATTACTATGTTTGCCAATTGTTTTAATAAATTTGTTTAGGGAGTTTAGTCATGCGCGTACTTGTCTTTCAGCATGTTGATTGTGAACATCCAGGCTCTCTGAGGAAGTTTTTAGCTGAAGATGGCATCGAATGGGATGCGGTATATTTGCACCGTGGCGATAAAATCCCTAGCTTTGATAAGTATGATGCACTTTGGGTTATGGGTGGCCCAATGGATGTCTGGGATATTGAGGAAAATCCTTGGTTGGTTGCTGAAAAAGCCGCCATTAGGCATTGGGTTAGCGTGTTAGGGAAGCCATATTTAGGCCTATGTCTTGGGCACCAGTTACTTGCCGATGCACTTGGAGGGACTTGTGGGCCCCAGAAAACTCCTGAGATTGGTATGCTGCAGGTTGAACTAACTGTTGAAGGAAAGGCAGATTCACTTTTCAAAGGCACATCCCATAGACAGAAGTGCCTTCAGTGGCATTCAGTCAGAGTAGCACAAGCTCCTGAAAATGCGATTATTTTAGCTAAGTCAGATGTTTGCTCTATTCAGGCTATGAGGATCGGGTCTAATGCTTGGTCTATGCAATACCATGTTGAAATAGAGCCAGATACCGTAGACAACTGGGGCGCGATCCCTGCTTATGCAGAAGCGTTAGAAAACACACTTGGCAAGGGTGCTCTATTGAGTCTTAAAGCAAATACTGATGAAAATATGATCCAATGCCTGAGCTGCGCTAGACAAATTTATGAAAACTTTATGCACGAAATAGCTTAATTAATCTCATATTTAGTTAGGCGCTCAGCTATCTACTCATATTTGGTGGTATGAGGTTTAACTGTAGGGTGAATAAAAAGGGAATTTAAGCCCCAAAAGGTCCAGCTAGTCCAGCTGCAATAAACAAAATCATACTAAGCCCCATAAACACGTAGGCAACTTTGTTTAAATGTTTAATGGCAGACTCAGACAGCACCCCACGCGCCGATAACACTGAGACGGCTAGGGATAAAACTCCCCCAATTACTGCAAGCGTGACAACAGTTGAACGCTGCAGTAACAGTTCAAGCATGAACAAAAAAACTAATAGCCTGTTTAACTGACATCTTACAGTGTCCTCTCATTATCCTGCTCGTTTAGAGTAAGCGTCTAAGAAATCAGCTGCAGCCTTGCTGCCTCCAGAGAACGACTTCATCGCTTCTTCATGCAATAAGGTCATTACTTCAGTTTTAATGTCATTAGCCCGTTCATTGTCTGCCATGTCTTCAATATTTCTTGGACGCGGGATGTCAATTTCAATAACTGATCGAGTTGATGTTGGCAAGTTAGTCATAATTAATAATCGATCCGCCAGAAAAATAGCCTCATCTATGTCGGTTGTGACAAAGAAGTTAGTATTACGGTCTTCTTCATACAGAGCAGCATAATATTCCCACATCAATTCTTTAGACATATGGTCTAGCCCACGAAAGGGCTCGTCCAAGATCATTACTTCAGGTTTGTTAATCATTGCACGAGCTAGTTCAGCACGGCGTTGCATGCCACCTGATAACTGAGCTGGGTACTTATCCCTAAAGGCTTCGAGTCCAACTTTTTTAAGCAAAAACTCAGCTTGAGTCGCGGAGGCATCTGCATCTTCACCACGCGCACGTGGACCGTACATGACGTTATCCCAGGTTGTCATCCACGGAAATAAAGCCGATTCCTGAAACAACACTAAGCGATCTTTTCCAGGCCCATCTATTGGCCTACCACCAATAGTGATTGAACCTGATGTAGGTTGATCAAAACCAGCAATGAGCTGTATTAAAGAACTCTTGCCACAGCCAGAAGGACCAATCATTACCGTTAGCTTGCCACTTTCAATGGTAAAAGAGCAATCTTTGATAACTTCCTTCGCATATGGGCCTGCACCAAACGTCTTACTGACGTTTGTCGCAATAATTTCGTTACTTTTTTTAGTTGTTGACATAAATAATTCCAGAATCTCAATTCAAGATTAAATAATATTTGACATGAGGTTTGCGATTAATTTTTTATACTGATTAACGTGTTTTCAACCAAGGGGTAAAACGCCCACCTAGTTTTCTTAATAACTCGCTACTAATATAACCTGCGATGCCGATGCTGATCATGCCAACAATAATTTGCTCGTAAGAACCACCAACATAGGAACTCCAAATGAAGAAGCCAAGACCACCACTTGCGCCACCACCTGACCCTCCACCAGAAATCATTTCTGCTGCCACAACCACTTCCCAGGTAATACCCATTCCCACAGCTGAACCCACAACAATTGAGGGCAGCGTTGCAGGTAAGACTATACGTCTAAAGATATCCCACTGGCTGGCACCCATGGACTGAGCCGCCTGCAAATATTGACGGTTGATTGACCTAGCACCACCCAATACATTAATAACTATCGTATAGAAAGCGCCAAGAAACGTGACAAAGGCAATCGACATTTCTTGCGTAGGCCAAAATATGATCGACGCAGGCACCCAAGCGAGCGGCGGAATTGGCCGTAAAATCTCAAACGATGGGAAAGCTATGCCATAAAATGTTCTATTAATTGCCATATACAAACCAAGAGGAATGCCCACAATCATTGCCACTATAAAGCCAGTAAAAACTCGCAAAAAGCTCATATACCAACTCTGCCAGTAACTAGGCTCCACAATTAAGTTTGACCAACTTGTTAACACACTGCTAGGTGGTGGTATTAAGCCTATAAAGGGCACACGCCAGCCAATTAGATCTAAAGACCTCGCTCCGAATTCCCATATAGCAACAAAAATGACAATAGCAATCACGCCTCGAAAGGTAGCACGTGCTGAAAACTTACTTAAAACTTTATTAATATTCATTGTTTTAACCTTCTTTCTCACCAGCTTCAAAGGCCTTGCGAGCCTCTTCGTTAACCACGCCTTTGGCTTCATTCATGATTTCACGGAAGCGTGGGCTTGTGAGCACGCTATAATCTCGAGGATGTGGAATATCTACTTCAACAATCTTCTTTGGCTTGCACGGACGCGAAGACATAATAATCAATCTATGTCCAAGAAAAATGGCCTCTTCTAAATCATGGGTGATGAAGAAGATAGTAACTTTATTCTTATAATAAATTTCTAACAACGCTTCGTGCATAACCGATTTGGTCAACGAATCTAGCGCTCTATAAGGCTCATCAAACAACAATACCTTTGGCTCATTCATCAAGGCACGAACAATTTCTACACGGCGCCTTAGGCCGGATGAGACCTCACCTGGGTATGCATCCTCTGTTCCTTCCAAACCAGCATCAACCATCATTTTCCGAGCCTTCTCGTAAATTTCAGCTTTACTAAGTTTGCCCTCCATCATTGGGCCAAAGGCAATGTTTTCTAGGTTCGTTTTCCATGGGAATAGTGCACCATTTTGAAAAACTACGATCCGGTCTGAACCAGGTTCCGCCTTTTCTTGACCAGGGCCACATAAAATTTCACCATCTAAATATATATGCCCAGAAGTTAAACCATGAAAACCAGCAATAGTGTTAAGTAAAGTTGTTTTTCCACAGCCTGATGGGCCAACAATCATACATATTTCACCTGCAGGAATATCGATAGAGCAATGATCTACCGCCATCACTGCAGCTCCGTCAGGATCATAAACCTTAACTACATCTTCGATTCGAATCGCACCCGTGGTCGGCATTGAATCGTTTTTTTCTAAAGTACTCATTAATTAATCTCCACCCAGTGCAAGTTCACGCACTCTCCATTGCATCATGTAATCACCCGCTACACGCACTAACGCACTAGTTACGTAGCCAAATAATCCCAACGTAATCATGCCAATGATGATTTGTGAGTATTGGACCATTATGTATGCGGTATTTATTATATAGCCCAAGCCATATTGGCCAGAAACCATTTCTCCTGCCACCAGTGAGAACCAAGCCACACCGATAGAAATTTGCAGTCCAGTGAATATAAAAGGCATTGCGCCTGGGACTACAACGTGAACGAAAGTTTGCCAGCGGCTTGCACCTAAGCAATAGGCTGCCCTGCTGTACTCCTCATCAATAGATTCTACACCCAACATTGTATTCAAGGTTGTGGCGAAAAATGAAGCCAGGAAGGTGAGGAAGATAACGGGAGTCTCTGAGCCACTAAACATAATGATTGCTAATGGAACCCATGCGAGTACTGGAATTGGGCGCAACAGTTCAAATAGTGGGAAAATATATTCTCTTAGCTTTTGTGACCAGCCCAAAAATAGTCCTAGAGGGACTCCTAAGGCGGTTGCTAGGAAGAACGCATAGGCAATACGTCGAAGACTAATACCTATGTGCTTATAGTATTCGGGGGTATAAACAGACAGGCCGTAGTAAGGGTCCTTACTAAACCACTCTTCGATAACCTCTGTTAGTGCAGGCATGTCTTGAAAGCGGGGGAGCTTCCATACTTCTACTGAAAAATACCAAAATGAAAGAACAAAACCAAAACCGATAAACATTAAATACGGCTTTGGACTCTTTAACCATGATGAAATACGATACATCGTCAAGTTCATCGTCGCGTTAGATTGACTCATAGTGTCCAGCTCAAAATAAAAAGGTTAATCCTTGAATGACCTAAGGAGTCTATTATCAGGGATAGTTACGAATCGAGGCGCTACTGTTCCATTAATATACAGTAAGTAACATTAGGGAATCTAGGGGGCACATCGAAGATCTGTGTTTAAAAATTAGCCCCACCAAAAATGGCGGGGCTAAGTTGGTAGCTATTAGCCCATAGCATTAGGCCTAGCATGTACTGCTTAATCGAGCAGGATTTAGCCAGGGTAAGCTGAATCGGGAAGCGCCATCATTTTACCAACAGGTGCAGTTAGGCCACGCTCTTTAAGAATGTCTTCCGTAAAGCTCGTCTCGATTGCATTGTCACGTAGAGTGTCAACCTTGATAGTCTTGATTGAGTGCAAAAACGTAGTCGCCGTAGTAATCAAAGCTAGCGCTTTTGGCGTAATAGCAAATGCCATCTCGTTACGAACATCTGTACCGCCTTGGGCTTTTGGAGTACTACCTACCATTGCCTTCCAGAGTACATATTCATCAAAGCCTGTAGTTTGAGCAGCGGCCATCTTAACAATAGCCATGTTGTTGGCTGGGTCAGACATAAACAGTTGAGCATCAAGCTCAGCGTTCAACCACGCTTTTACAACATCAGGACGCTGGTCAATCAAATCACCACGCATATCGATGAAGCCACCATCGTTCTCGTCTACTGACGCGCCCGTGGCAACCTTACGTGCTAAGCCTTCTTCAACAAGACGAGAAGCTGTTGGCTCCCATATTGCCGCCGCATCAAGTTTTCCAGCACGAAATCCACTAGTAATAACTTCGATGTTTTGGTTCAGATACTCTGCAGGCTTGATGTTTTTCTTTTCAAACACAGCTAGAGCGAACCTATCAGTACAAGCACCTTTGGGTACAGCAACGGTTTTACCGTCCATCCATTGGATCGCTTCATCTGAGTTTGCAAACGCAGGAGCGTCAGTTCTAACCAGCATGTTATTACACTGGTCCATGGCTAAGCCCGCTGTTGCTACGATGCGCACATCTGCTACGCGTTCCTTGGTAGTTGCAACGATCGCAGGCATGTCACCCATGTATCCGATGTGTTGCTTACCAGCTAGCATGGCGTTTACGATAACACCGCCCGCCAAACCGATTTGGAATTCTACTGTTGAGCCTGCTGGCAAATACTTCTCATAGAATTTCATTCCCTTCATTACCACACCAGACCATGCTTCGGTGTAATAAGGCTGATAACCTACTACTAGGTCAATGGGCTCACCCACATTACCAAAGTCAATTTCTGCAGCATGAACAGTAGATACTGCGCCTGCTGATAAACCGAATACCAGCGCGGCTGTAGTAAGTTTCTGTTGAATATTGCGAATCTGTTTCCTCATGATCACACTCCAAATTAGTTTATTTTTCTTCTATTGGTAAAGTAATATCAATCCGATACAAAACTGCAGCGCACCAGACCGTTTCTATTTTTTAAACCATTGGCTGTTATTTGTAAATACATTCAATTCAATTAAGCGATTGATAAAGACTATCATAAAAGTCGGAATTAAATACAATAGCTTCGCTAATAGATAAATAGCCAGATTTCTGCCGTTTTTAAAACTGGATTTATATTTTTAAATAGTACCAATTAATATTGAATTTTTTTAAGAAAATATTAATCTCACACTAGCATATGAATTTGCCAGAAACTGTGAGGTTATTTAGATATCACTAATGGATAGTTCATAGTCGATACTTAATTCTAGTAGAATTACCAATATAGACGATTCAGACAAGCATCTAATCAGCAACCGTCCTTAATTCAACTAAACAAGCGCAGGAACGGCTTGCTGGTATAAACACACAAAAACAGTCTGAGCTATGTCTAGTTAAATTTATCGTAGCGTATCTTGTCTGCAGGAACTTTAGATTCAAGGATTAGAGGCCTAATTAATGCGTCTACCATCGGGGCTGGACCAGCTAGATAGTGCATTGTATTCCCACCACCTTCCAATACGGCTGGCAACGCATGCTCGTGAACCATACCCTGTAAGTAATTAAGGCCATCATTACCACTGAGTTGCTCACTTGTTGGTGGCTCGTTAGAGAAAGCGATGTTAATAGAGACTCTATCTGGAAATTGAGCCTTCACTGCTCTTAACCTTTCGGCAAAGAAAAAATCAGCGGGAGTGCGAACACCGAAATACAGGGCCACGTTGTGGTGTTTAAAGTGATTAACCTGTCGTCCATGCTCCAGAATTGACATTAAGCCTGCTATACCAGACCCACCTGCAATCATAAAAAGATCATGAGATTCGTCTGGATGGAATGTAGCTCGGCCTAATGGACCAAATAAGTCTATCTGCACGTTAGAGCGATCTGAATCGAACATCCATTTTGATAATGCACCACTTGGGTTTTGCTTAATAATGAATTCAAGCGTGTTCGTCCCAGTTGAGTAATTCACCATTGAATAGGCTCTAAACCCATTTACTCCAGGGACCTGCAAAACAAAAAATTGGCCAGCATGAAATGAAAGATCAGCGGGTAGCTCAACTTCAAAACGCAGAACATCTGAAGTCAGCATATCGTACTGGGTGATTAACCCCACATGATGGTCTGGATTTATATCGTCGTCACGAAATACCGCAATCTTTGTGGGCACGCTTAAACTACAATCAGACTGTGCGCTGCATTGGCACATCAGTATTTCTCGTTTGGCAGCTTTAAAACGTTCTTTGCCTGGGGCCTCTGGCCAACCTTCGTCAACGTCACCTTGGTTGACTCGTGCTTTGCAAGAACCGCAGGTTCCCGTTGCGCATTCAAATGGCAAAGGCACCCCAGCTCTCAAACCAGCGTAGAGTAGCTTCTCCCCTGCATTGGCCTCAAACTGATAGGTTTGAGACTTCTTTTCTATCTCGATCAACATAGCTTAACTCCGGTCAACAGTCCCTATCGTAAACGGGGCTCACAATCACGTCAGATTAGTATTAGAAAAGGTGATGAACTGTTTGAATACTAGTCATCGTCATCAAAATCGTATTCAAGTTCTTCATCAATAAAGACCATAATCTGTCCATCTACCTCTTTTGTCTTGTAGATGAGCAGAGGCTTTTCAGCAGGCCCCATCGGTTCGCCAGTTTTCATGTCCCATTGCCATAAATGTCGGTCGCAAGTCATTACGTTATTCGCGCAAATACCTGACCCTTCTAAATATTGTTCCATATGCGGGCACACTGGCGGGTATGCTCTAAAGCCATCACCAACATTAGCTAAAATAATTTCAATACCATCGATGGTGCATTCTTTTAGTTTGTCTTGCTTAACGTCACTCGCGGGACAAGCTGTTTTCCAGCTCATAATTATACTTCCTGCTTATAGTAAATATTAGATTGGCCAGTGTGTGCCTTTATCTAGGCGACGTGTGTCTAGGCGAACTTCACGATCTTCAAATTTTATACTGTCACCTTCAATAACAAACACGTCGTTATATCTACCGACTAAAAAAACACTCGTTGTTCCAGCATCAACGTGCGAATTTATACCATCAAGTTGCGTCTGATGCACCGTAAGTGAGCTAATTGCCGTAGCCGACTTGCCATCCTTGGCCACTTCCACTCTGTATACAGTGCAATGGCGCCTGAGTGGAGACTGGTCACTATTATGCTTAGCTAGCATACTGGTAATCGACTCCATGTACTCTTTATCACCACCGTGATACTTGATGTCAGTCTGTACTTCAGGACTAAACGCTCTAATGGCATAGTTGAAGTTCTCTGAGCAGTTATCGTGCCAAGCTTCCCATTGGTGGTCATCTAAGTGAATGCAGGTATTGTAGATGAGTTCTCTTATTTGTTCTTTTAATTCGTGGTTACTCACAGCCATGACGGCCTCCAAAAACCTATTGTAATTGTAAAAAACTAGCAGGCTTAATGATTATTGGCCTGCCAGTACGCTCCAGCGAGTTCTTTACTGCGCCGCAGCCGCAGCTCGTTGTGCCTCTTGTTCCTTAAACACAGGATATGGTTTGAACTTCTCATCTGGATTACTTGGAGAACGGTCTAATAATTTGCCCCACTCCTCATAGTAATGGCGCATGCCATTTTCGTCGTGAATGGTTTCATTCTCATGACGGCCATGGAGGATTTTACGGCTCTCTGCCATGGGATGCATCGAAGCACCCTGACCCGTTACTGCTAATAAATCTTCGTGCAAGTTACGTCCGAATGGCCCCCAGATCGAGTTATGATGGTCGATACGTGTTTGACGATCTTTTTTAGAATCACTGGCCAAACCTAGGCCACGAAACTCAATCATTACCGAATTTGGGCCCAGTGGTGTCATTAAGTCACAGCGCAAGGCTGAGCCCCGTAGGTTGAAGTTCACACCAGGAAACATGTCAATCATGTACCAATGGTTAGGTGGAAGATGTGGGAAGGATAACTCCTCCCGAGAATGCGAACCTTCGTAATTATCGTACTGCACCTCAAAGCTACCCACGTTGATATGACCGCCGTCAAAACCACTGTTTTTGCGTGCAAAGTAAGCGTCGTTAAAACCAGTGATGCGATTATGATAATGCAGGTAGTCATGATAAAACTCACAGTTGGTGTCATGCCATAGCTTGTAGTTACAAGGGATGATCGCTTTGTGATAGTGAAATACCTCCAATGGTTCTTCGTTTAGAGAAGGAGCTAGCACATCAAGTGAACCGGCAGCAAATTCTTCAACTGTCATCCCAATGTCATCATTGAGGCTGACCCAAACGAAGCCACCAAAATACACTTCACACTTTAGTTCACGTAAACCAACCTGAGACTCACTTAATCGATCTTGGTAGCCTTCTTCTTTACGTGAGATGTTGACGCACTTACCTTTCATATCGAAACTCCATGCATGGAACATGCATGTCATTGTCTTAGGAGTACCGGAAGGCGTTCCGCGCTTATAGTTACCAGCAGGACGTCGCTCGATCATGTTGCCACGATGGGGGCATACGTTTAAAAACGCTCGTACAACCATATCTTTCCCACGAACCACGATAACGGGCTCGCGCGCGATGGTCATGGTGCGAAAAGAATAGGCTTCTTTAAGCTCAGATTCATGACAAACTGGGATCCAAGTCTTGCTCCATATTTTACTTAGTTCGTCTTCGAAAATCTCTTCGTCTGAGTAAATTTTGCTATCGACCCACTCGCCTTTTTGCAAGTCGGGAACAGCATTCCATTGTGCATGAGTTCTTGATGACATGATATGTCTCCTCAATATGTTAAGTATTTTCGGTTGGATGCGTCTGCTACTTAGCGGCATCTATCTCAGCTAGTTTTGTTTCCCACTTCATTTCTTTGGCGAACTTAGCGACCTCTTGGTCGTTCATATAGACCGTGTGCTCTGGACCAGGGTAGACGCGTGATTTAACTTCATCACGATACTGGGTAAACACGTTTTCCATAATAGGAATAAGATCTGTGTAGATTTTGGAGTGACGTGGAGTG
>Ga0209709_10000317_pt1 | contig 46207 bp, 49 predicted proteins | sample ArcticOcean_MG_C_2_FD_187435 | JGI IMG/M metagenome (GOLD analysis project Ga0209709, IMG submission 187435) | Marine microbial communities from western Arctic Ocean - ArcticOcean_MG_CB4_136 (SPAdes) (version 2) | ecosystem: Environmental > Aquatic > Marine > Oceanic | place: Arctic Ocean... | reverse complement strand
AAGCCTGGAACTACCGGAGGTTTTGTTCAAATATTTAACAATGGTACTGTTACTGCTAAATTTGTAGACGGTAAACTCGGGATCGGGACGACTAGTCCTAGTTCACCGTTACATATTGCTGGAACAGAACCATCTAACGGGGTTTCGTTAGCTATAACAACAGGGACAGACGATATTGGGTTAAGAGCAAGTTCAACAAGATTAGATATTGTCTCTTCAACCGCTACGGTATGGAGACAACTTCAAGCGGGGTCATTTGTGGGGAATGTTAACGAAATAAGTTCTTTTGCAGGCAACGTCGGGATCGGGACGGCTAGCCCTGCCTCTCTTTTGTCTTTACAAAAAGATGACAGCACGGTTTATGACCCTACTTCTGATGATGGCCAAAGAGCAGTTGGACCTACTATTTTATTAAATAATAATAGCACAACTACTAACACTTTTGGGCAGATAATGTATGACACTGATTCTTCAGGTCAAGGTGTTGCAAGAATCGTGTTTTTAGACGCGGGAACAGCAAGTTCTGCAATAGCTTTTGTAACTGAGCAAAGCGATTCTATAGGTGAAAGAATGCGTATTGATTCCGTTGGCAACGTCGGGATCGGGGTAACAAACCCAAGTAGTAAATTAACAATTGAAACAGACGCTGGAAACGGTACTATTGAGCTTTTAGCAGTAAACGCAGCAACTACAAAAAGTAAGATTATATTTTCAGAAGCAGTACTTGGAGATGAAAGTTTCTTTATAGAACACGATGGAGCTGGAGCAGGTGCAGATAATTTGCTTAAAATACACGGAGACGCATCAGGAGGAACTGCTAGTGGTATAACTATTAGAAGAAATGGATTAGTCGGGATTGGGACGGATAGTCCTGGTTCAAAATTACAAGTAGCAGGTGAGATAAGAGTGGCAGATGGAAACAAAGGCGCGCCAAGTTATTCTTTTACAAGTGATACAAATACTGGTATGTTTAGTGATACTGCTGATGTTCTTGGGTTTACTGTTGGTGGAGATACAAACTTAATAATAAGCTCTGGTTATTTAGATATAACTCAATACATAAGACATATAGGAGACGCTGATACTTATTTTGGTTTTACCGCAGCCAATCAATTTCAAGTAATTGCTGGTGGTAACACAAATTTAAATGTACAAGGTAATGGTGTTACGCTAAGTTATGCTGGAAGTTCTAAATTAAATACACAAACTGGTGGAGTTGCAGTTACAGGCGAGTTAAACGTTGGAACATCTAAAATAAATTCAAGTGGTGATTCTTATTTTTTAGGTGGTGATGTTGGTATTGGTACATCTAGCCCTGATGTATTGTTTCACGTAAGTGTAAACGAAGATGGTAGTGGTATAGACAAAGGAGCTGCAAAGTTTGTAAATACAAACACTGGCCAAGGCGCAACTACTATGCACGTAGTTCAGACTTCTAGTAGTAATTTTGCTAATGCAGTTAAATTTTGGCAAGGATCAACCCCAACTCCTGTTGGATTTATTAGGTTAACAACTTCAGCTACTCAATTTATAACTAGTGCTTCAGATTTAAACTTAAAGAAAAACATAACAAATTGGGGTGATGATACTCTAAGTAAATTTAAAGCTTTAGAGCCTAAGAAATTTAGATTTAAAACTCAAGATGTTTCCGAAGATAAGACATTAGGTTTTATTGCGCAAAACGAAGTTAGTAATTTCCCAGAAGCATATCCTCAGTTTCTTGGTGAAGACGAAAAACCTTACTATGGATTTAATCCATCTGGTATGGTTCCATATTTAATGAAAGCAATAAAAGACTTAGTTGAAAAAGTAGAAACATTAGAAAACAAAATAACACAATTAGAAAATAACATTTAAAAATATTCATTACCTTTGTACCTATAAATAACCATAAAATAATATTATAATGAAATCATTAGAAAAAAAAGAATTACAAGAATTACAAGAAATTAACCAAGAGTTTGCAAAAAGTAAAATGGCTTTAGCAGATAGCGCTTATCAACAGTCTTTAATTGTTAAAGGATTGGATGCGTTAAAAGAAAAATTTTCTGTAATAGAAAAAGAATTAACTACAAAATACGGCGCTGACGTAGTAATTAACCTTGAAAGTGGAGAAATTACAGACAAACCTGAAGAGCCTGCTAAAATCGCAGAATAATGAGTAAAATTAGTAATACTAGCGCATACGGAAATATAGTACCTGCAGCAGCAGACTATTTAGTTTTAACAGATGCAGATAATTATCTAGCAACTAAAACATGTACGGCGCTTAGCATTGCTATGTTAGATCCAGATAATACTTTAGCAGAAGTATTAGCAGCTGGAAATACTGCGACAAACAATATAAACCTTACCGGAAACATTACTTTAGTAGGTGTGCAAACAATAAGTAGCACATTAAGCGTAAGTGGAGCGGTATCGTTTGCAAGTCAACTAACTGTAACTGGGGCGACACTTTTAAATAATACTTTAGGAGTGGCTTCAGCTGCAACATTTACTGGCTCTGCTACTTTTAACGGAGCAGTTGTAACAAACTCAACTTTAGAACTAAACTCAACATTATTAGATGATTTAGGAAATTCAGGAACTTCTGGACAGATTTTATCCTCAACATTCTCAGGAATTAGATGGGTGGATCAAGTAGCGGCTGGACTATCTTATCAAGGTACTTGGGACGCAAGAACTCAAGCGGAAGGCGGGGCAGCAGGAGACGGAGGTAATCCAGATTTATTGCTGGCAACTGTAGCTGCAGGATATTACTACATAGTAAATGTAGCAGGTTCTGTAGATTTAGACGGAGAAACAGATTGGAAGATTGGAGACTGGGCTGTGTATAGCGATAGTGGAGTTTGGCAAAAAGTAGACAATACATCTATTTTGGCAGGCTCAGGTACGGCAAGCACAATACCTATGTGGATAGGCTCAACAACTTTAGGAAATTCACCTATAACAAGAGTGTCGGGAGCTGGATATATTTACACAGATATAGGTAATGTTATTTTAGCAGGAACAACTGCAAGCGGATTTACTAACTGCGTATCTTTAAATGAGTCTAATATTAATTCTGCAAATTACAGTTTAGCAACAGGGAAAAGCACAACCGCAAGCGCATTACATGCAACAGCAATGGGCCTTAGTTCAACTGCGTCAGGAGCAGAATCTTTTGCAGCAGGAAACACTGTTTTAGCTTCAGGACCTCAATCAGTAGCTTTTGGTAAAGACACAATTGCAAGTGGAACAAGCGCAACAGCATTAGGTTATAATAATACGGCAAGTGGGATATACTCATTTACTGTAGGTAGTAATAACACGGCAAGTGGAGATCACACACATGCTATAGGAACAAGTAACTTAGCATCATCTGCATATGCAATAGCAATAGGTCAAACTAATCAAGCTACTGCTTTAAACGCGTTAGCAATAGGTAGACAATCAGTAGCATCTGGAGCAAATTCTTTGTCTTTTGGTTATTTATCAGCAGCATCAGGCATAGGCGCTATATCGCTAGGAACATCTAGCACAGCATCAGGTGATTATTCTTTTGCTGTAGGAGATTCATCAGTATCAGGACAAAATTATTCTGTTGCATTAGGCTTAGGAACTACAAGCTCATCAATGTATCAAACTGTAATAGGAAAATATAATTCTTCATCATCTGTAACAGGTGAATTGTTTTCTATTGGAGTTGGTTCTTCGGATGCATCAAGATTAACAGGATTAAGATTTATTAATACAGGGGGCGTTAGTTCATTAACCGTAACAGGTGATATAAGAGCTACGGGAAAATTATTAGATTCATCAGGAGCGTCAGGAACTGCTGGACAATTACTATCTAGTACAGGAACAACTACCGCTTGGATAAATGACAATGTAGGTAGTGTTAGTGGATCTGGAAACGGAGATATTTTAGCTATGTGGACGGGTAGTGGAGCTTCAACAACTTTAGGTAATTCGCTTATATCGCAATCAACAAGTTCTGTAAACAATATAAAATTCGGATCAGGCGGAGTAGCTGGATTTGAAGTAAATTTAACTAACAACACAATTAGAGCATTTGATTTAGCTAACATTACTGATGTAGGAACATTAAATTTTTTAGCAGGATCAGGAATTACAACATCAGCAAGTCAAACTTATAATTTTATATTTGGCGCAAATAATTCATCTACAGGTAGCAGTTGTACTATTATAGGTAAAGACAATGTTTTAACTTCTAGTAGTAATGGAATAGCATTAGGATTAACACATACGGTAAGCGGACTAAATGCAGTAGCAATAGGATCGGGATGTACGGCTTCCGGATCAGGGGCTATGGCATTTGGAGCTTCTACAGCAAGTAATACTTTTTCAGTAGCATTTGCAGACTGTACCTCAAGTGGAGTTGCGGCTTACGCAATGGGTAAAGGCGTTACGGCATCGGGAGATAATTCTTCAGCTCATGGTTTTAGTACTGTAGCAGCTGGATTTAAATCTTTTGTTATAGGAGATTCTTCATTATCAACAGCTGGCGGAATAAGTTCTTTTACAGGAGGAACATTATCTGAAGGAACGGCGCTAAACGGATTTGCGTTTGGTAATGTAGCTAAAGCACAAGGGGCACAATCTGTAGCATTTGGAGACACTACAATTGCAAGTGCAGCTTCATCATTTGCTTCTGGACACACTACAACGGCAAGTGGAGCTTCATCATTTGCTGCAGGATCAAATACAATTGCAAGCGCACAAGACTCATTTGCTGCAGGTACAACAACAACTGCTAGCGGGAGCGCATCAGTAGCTATGGGTCGTACGACTACCGCAGCAGGAGTTAATTCTTTTGCAATGGGAGTTGACAGCACGACATCAAACGACTACGGAGTAGCAATAGGAAACACAGCAGTTTCTTCTTCTACCGTAGCAATAGCAATAGGAGATCAAGTTACAGCAAGTGGCGCTTCATCGTTTGCTTCTGGAAAACTAACAACAGCTAGCGGCGCTATGGCGGCAGCAATGAACAACACTACAATAGCTAGCGGAATAAGTTCTTTTGCTTCAGGACAAAATACAGAGTCAACAGCAGAAGCATCTACAGCAATGGGGTACTTAACAGATGCAACAGGAGATCACTCTACTGCTTTAGGAGATAATACGTTAGCGAGCGGACCTAACTCAACAGCAACAGGTGAAGCTACAGTAGCAAGTGGTGAAGATTCTTTTGCAGCAGGTAAAGGAACTATAGCAGATCAAGTACAGCAATTTTCTATAGGTAGATATAACGTAGCAGGAAACACAGACTCATTATTTGATATAGGAGTAGGAACAACAGATGGATCAAGAGCTTTAGGATTGGAGTTTACAAATTCAGTTGCCAGTGGAAGTAAATTAAACGTAGCAGGATCATTCCAAGCTTCAGCTGAAATTTTTGATTCAGCAGGAAACGCAGGTACATCGGGACAAATTTTATCTTCTACAGGAACTACTACATCTTGGATAGATGCTAGTGGAGGAACATCTTACTTACCGTTAGGCGGAGGAACAATGACAGGCCCATTAATTATGGGTGATAATGTTCAGTTTCAATTAGGGACTGGCAATGACATGAGAATTTATCATGATCCAGCTCCAGCAGATGGCGGGGAAAACTTATTTATAAATACAGCGGGTACTTTAATATTCAGACAAGGTACCGACAATGGTTCTATGATTTTTGAATCAGATAATGGTGCTGGAGCCACAATAGAATATTTTAGATTAGATGGGTCACTAGCTGTAGAAAACGGATTACATTATACTAAATTCCCAGACTTAAGCGCTATTACATTTGGAAATGGAGAAGATCTATCAATATATCATGATGGAAGTAATAGTTATATTAAAGAAATAGGAACTGGTAATTTAATAATAAGTGGTGCAAACGAAATAAGCCTTAAAAGTGATACAGACGAGAGAATGCTTCAAGCAAATGCAGAAGGAAGCGTTCAACTTTTTCACAACAATGTTGAAAAACTTAACACAACATCGTCTGGAGTTTCAATCAGTGGCTCTATAAATGTAAATGGTCAATTAAATTTAACAGCATTAAATACAGCTCCTGCCAACTTAACAGATACAGGAACAATTGGAGAAATTAGATATACTTCAGATAATATTTATGTATGTACGCAAACAGGTGTTGCAGGAAGTGCCATTTGGGTTAGAGTAGGATTGTCTGGTAGTGGCGGAGGTACAGTTACTAGTTTAACTACCACAGGTACGTCGGGAGTTTCTAGTTTTTCAAATGGAATATTAAATATTCCTAATTATACTTTAGGGTTAGATGGAACTCGAGTTATTCAAGGTCAAATAATGTCATCTCAAATATTAAATATGTTTACCAACCCAGTGCCAATAATTTCTGCGCCAGGTGCTAATAAAATAATTGTTGTAGATTCAGTAGGAGTTCATTATAATTTTGTTACTTCTGACTATTCAAACAACATATTCCCTAGTTTTAAATATCGTAATTCAACTTCAGGAGTGTTAGGTAATTCTGTTTCAGGTACTTTAACAATGGGTCTTGTAGATAATTGGAACTATTATAAAGATGTATCAAACTCACCTATAGTAAACGGGCAAATAGTGCTTAGTAGCAATGCTCAAAATCCATCAGGAGGAGATAGTACATTGTTTTATAATATTAAATACAGAATTTTAAATTCTGCAGATATGACAGTAGATTTAACATAAGTATAATAGTTAAATAAAATTTAATTTATCATGGATATAAGAAAAATTTCCATAGGAGCAGACTACAAGTCTAGTGCTATGCATTACATAGTAGGTCAAGATGTCTTAGGCGGAAACTACAAAATACACTTAATAAAAAAAATTCAAAGTAATGACTCTATAAAAATATGGATAGAGCAAAAAAATGAAATATTGCTATGGAAAGAATTTAATTCTAACATGCCAGTATCAATCGAATATAATATTAATTTTTAATGAGGTCGCCTTTTTATTTTATTACCAAACCTTTAAAGGGGAGGAGATACGACAACATAAAAAAAATAGGAGATATAGATTTTATTACTAGTGTTTCACAAGAAGATCACACTACAACAAATCGTTTTGCTAAAGTGGTATCGGTTCCATTAGGGTATACAGGAAATATAAAACCTGGTTATATTTTATTAGTCCACCATAATGTATTTAAAATATATTATGACATGAGAGGAAGAGAAAAAAGTGGTAGAAGTTTTTTTAAAGAAGATTTATATTTTATAGATTTTGATCAGTTTTTTTTATATTACAATAATGAAAAATGGAATACTCATTCTAAATATTGTTTTGTAAAACCCTCTAAATTAAAAGATTCTTATATTTTAAAACCAGGATCTGAAGAGCCATTAACAGGCACAGTAGTATATGGTAATAACGATTTAAAAGATTTAAATGTAAACGAAGGAGATGAAGTAATATTTGAGCCAGAAAGTGAATATCCATTTTATATTAATGGAGAAAAACTTTATAGAATGTTTACTAACAATATAACTATAGTGTTATGATGAATTCTTTACAATTGAAAATGGAAATTATAAAAGCTGGAAGACAGGCTGTTACACAATTAATAAAAGTAGCAAAAGAAGATATAATTAAATATGAAGCTGACGATGAATTAGCTCCAGACAGGTTAAAAAATGCTGCAGCTACAAAAAAATTAGCAATATTTGATGCATTTGAAATATTAACCAGAATAGAATTAGAAAATGAATTACTAACTGGAGAAAGCGAACAAGACAATAATAGTAAACAAGGATTTGCAGAAAGACGATCTAAATAACATATACAGAACATTAAGTAGCTATATACCTAAACAAGTTTTTATAAAAAGAAACTTAAATAAATCTTGGGTATATGGTTATGATTCTAAGCATGATTTAGTAGTAATAAGCAAAGACGGAACAGTTGGAGAAATTTGTGAAATAAATGGTTTAAAAATTGGATTACCATTAGCTCCTAAAAAAATACACAAAAGAAGTAATAAAAAAAAAGAACAATATTGGGAGGCTTTTCCTTACACAAAAGAACTTTCTAAAATAGCCTCTATATTTCAATGGCACGATATGCCAAAGCATTTTAAAGTAAAGTGGGTTGATTATATAGAAGAAGAGTTTGATAAAAGAGAACAAGGTTTTTGGTTTTATAACAATGGAAATCCTACGTACATAACAGGAACTCATTACATGTATTTGCAATGGACTAAAATTGATGTAGGTCACCCTGATTACAGAGAAGCAAATAGAATATTTTATATATTTTGGGAAGCTTGCAAAGCAGATGATAGGTCATTTGGCATGTGCTATCTAAAAATTAGACGTTCAGGGTTTTCTTTTATGGGTTCTTGTGAAGCAGTAAATACAGCAACAATAAATAAAGATGCAAGAATAGGTATATTATCAAAAACAGGGGCAGATGCAAAAAAAATGTTTACAGACAAAGTAGTTCCTATTTCTAATAATTTTCCTTTCTTTTTTAAACCAGTGCAAGATGGTATGGATAAGCCTAAAACAGAGCTAGCATACAGAGTCCCAGCGTCTAAAATCACTAAAAAAAATATGTATGAAACAGATAGTGAGGATGTTCAAGGGCTAGACACTACTATTGATTGGAAAAATACATCAGACAACTCTTATGATGGAGAAAAATTAAAACTATTAATACACGATGAATCTGGAAAATGGATGAGGCCAGATAACATATTAAATAACTGGGCTGTTACCAAAACATGTTTAAGACTAGGTAGTAGAATTATTGGAAAATGCATGATGGGGTCTACATCTAATGCATTAGACAAGGGAGGGGCTAATTTTAAAAAATTATTTAATGATTCAAGCGTATATAAACGTAATCAAAATGGTCAAACTAAAAGTGGTTTATATAATTTATTTATTCCTATGGAATGGAATTTTGAAGGATATATAGATATATACGGTCAGCCAATATTTAAAACACCTAAAGAAAAAATAATAGGAGTTGATAATGAAATAATAAAAATAGGAGCAATTGATTACTGGACAAATGAAGTTGATTCTTTAAAATCAGATGCAGATAGTTTAAATGAATTTTATAGGCAGTTTCCAAGAACTGAATCTCATGCATTTAGAGACGAAAGTAAACAGTCTTTATTTAACCTTACCAAAATATATCAACAAATAGATTATAATGATTCATTAATAAAAGAACGTTTTATAACCAAGGGTAGATTTACTTGGAAAAATGGAGAAAAAGACTCTGAAGTAATATGGACACCAGACTCTAGAGGTAGATTTATTGTTTCGTGGTTGCCAGAGAAAAACCTTCAAAATAATAAACGTATCTTTAATGGTAGAATTACGCCAGGTAATGAGCATTTAGGTTCTTTTGGGTGTGATTCTTATGATATTTCAGGCACAGTTGGAGGGAATGGATCCAACGGCGCTTTACATGGTTTAACAAAATTTAACATGGATAATGCGCCTAGTAATGAATTTTTTTTAGAATATGTTGCACGCCCTCAAACAGCTGAAATATTTTTTGAAGAAGTGTTAATGGCTTGTATCTTTTATGGTATGCCTATTTTGTGTGAAAATAACAAACCAAGATTATTGTATCATTTTAAAAACAGAGGTTATAGAGGTTATAGTTTAAACAGACCAGACAAAACATTTAACAAACTTTCTAAAACTGAAAAAGAATTAGGCGGTATACCAAATAGTTCTGAAGACGTAAAACAATCTCACGCAGCAGCAATAGAAAGTTATATAGAAAAGCATGTGGGAATGGATTTAGAAGGAGTGTATAGAGAGCAAGATGATATGGGTAGTATGTATTTTAGTAGAACATTAGAAGATTGGGCAAGGTTTGATATAAACAATAGAACTAAGTTTGATGCGTCAATAAGTTCCGGTCTAGCTATTATGGCAAATCAAAAACATCTCTATACTCCGCAACAAAAAGTGTCAAAAATAAGCATTAACTTTGCACAGTACAACAACAAGGGAATGCTTAGCGAAATAAACAATTAATGAAAGACGTAAAAGTAGATATTAATCCAGCTGGGTTCCCGGATAATTTTAGTTCTGATTCGGAAAAAGCAACCTACGAGTTTGGATTACAAATAGGACAATCCATACAATACGAGTGGTTTAGAAAAAGTGGAAATCAATGTAGATTTTACAGCCAATGGCAAGATTTTCATAGATTAAGATTATATGCTAGAGGAGAACAATCAGTAGCTAAATATAAAAACGAATTAGCTATTGATGGAGATTTAAGTTATTTAAATTTAGACTGGACTCCAGTGCCTATTATACCTAAATTTGTCGACATTGTTGTAAACGGAATGTCTGATCGTTTATTTAAAGTTCAAGCTTACGCTCAAGATGCTATGTCAGCTGAAAAAAGATCTCAATTTCAAGATATGATTGAAGGAGATATGGTAGCTAAGCCATTATTAAATCAAATACAACAAGGCTTTGGAGTAAATCCTTTTTCTACAGACCCTGACGAATTACCTAATAACGATCAAGAATTAGCTCTATATATGCAGCTTAATTATAAGCCAGGGATAGAGATAGCAGAAGAGACTGCAATTAACACAATATTAGATGACAATCATTATAATGAAGTAAGAAAAAGAGTTGATTATGATTTAACTGTTTTAGGTATAGGAATAAGCAAACATATGTTTTTAGCCGGAGATGGTGTAAGAATTGAATATGTAGATCCAGCTAATATGGTATACAGCTATTCAGAAGATCCTCATTTTAAAGATTGTTTTTATTGGGGAGAAATTAAAACAGTTGCTATTAATGAATTATTAAAAATAGACCCTACATTAACTAGCGATGATTTAAGAGAAATTTCTCAATACAGCCAATCATGGTATGATTATTTTAATGTAGCTCAGATGTATGAAAATAGTGTATTTTCTAGAGACACAGCAACTTTATTATATTTTAACTATAAAACTACCAATACTTTTAATTATAAGAAAAAAGAATTAGAAGGAGGTGGTGCTAGAATGATTGAAAAAGACTCTGAATTTAATCCTCCAGAAGAAAAAATGGAAGAAGGTAAATTTAAAAAAATATCTAAAACTATAGATGTTTGGTATGAAGGAGTTATGGTAATGGGTACTAGCACAATGCTACAATGGAAAATGATGGAAAACATGGTTAGGCCAAAGTCTGCATCTCAACATGCAATGCCTAACTACGTGGCGTGTGCCCCTAGAATGTACAAAGGAAATATAGAATCTTTAGTTAGACGAATGATTAGTTTTGCTGACTTAATACAAATAACTCATTTAAAATTACAACAAGTAATATCTAAAGTAGTTCCAGACGGTGTATTTATAGATGCAGATGGGTTAAATGAAGTAGATTTAGGCACAGGTGCAGCATATAATCCGCAAGATGCATTAAAATTATATTTTCAAACAGGTAGTGTAATAGGAAGAAGCTACACTCAAGATGGTGAGTTTAATAACGCAAGAGTTCCAATTACTCAATTAACTTCAAGCAGTGGTCAGGCAAAAATGCAAAGTTTAATTGCAAGTTATAATCATTATTTAGGAATGTTACGTGGAGTAACAGGATTAAACGAAGCTAGAGATGGTTCTACTCCAGATCCAAATTCATTAGTTGGAGTTCAAAAATTAGCGGCATTAAATAGCAACACTGCAACAAGACATATATTAGAAGCTAGTTTAGCTATAACGCAAAGAATGGCAGAGGGCGTATCTTTAAGAATTGCTGATGTATTAGAGTATGCAGATTTTGCAGAAGAATTTACAATGCAAATTGGAAAGTATAACGTTGGTATATTAGAAGACGTAAAAGACTTATATATATATGACTTTGGTATATTTATAGAAGTAGCTCCTGATGAAGAAGAAAAAGCACAATTAGAACAAAATATACAAATGGCTTTATCTAAACAAGATATTAATCTTGAAGACGCTATTGATATCCGTGAATTAAGAAACTTAAAACTTGCAAATCAATTATTAAAAGTAAAACGTGTAAGAAAGCAAGAGCAAGACCAGCAGGCAGCAATGCAAAAACAACAAATGGAGGCTCAAACCAAAATGCAATTACAGCAAATGCAATCGCAACAAGAAAGCCAAAAACTTCAAATGGAGGCTCAAATAAACATGAAGCAATCTCAAGCAGTTATTGCTTTTGAAATAGAAAAACTTAATGCTGAAGCACAATTAAAAGAAAAATTAATGCAAGTAGAGTTTAAAATGCAAATGCAATTAAAAGGCATGGAAGTACAAAACCTACAGCAAAGAGAAGATAATAGAGAAAAAGCAAAAGACAAAAGGTTAAGTCAAGCTAATACAGAGCAGTCACAATTAATACAACAACGTAACAACAATTTACCGCCTGTTTCTTTTGAATCTAACGAAGATAGTTTAGATGGCTTTGATTTAGCAGAATTTGAACCAAGATAATCCTTAAAATTTAGTATAATTTATCATTAACTTTGTAAAAATTAAATCAAATGAAAAACATTACAGTTAAAGATCTAGGCGTAATGGAAGAAAAATCCACGCAAGAGATAGAAAATGCATTACTTGCTAAGCATGATGCAGAACAAGAAGCATTAACACAAGACACTACTACAGTAAAAGAAGTAGGGGTAGAAAGTCCTATTACAGAAAAAGTTGAAGAACCTGTAGTAGAAGAAAAAATTGAAGAAGTTCAAGCTCTTAAAATGAGCGATGAAGACGTTCTTTCATATATTGGAAATCGTTATGGGAGGGAAATTACTTCTCTAGACGAATTAGTAGAAGTAAAAGAGAACACTCCTGATTTACCAGAAGACGTTCTTTCTTATTTTAATTATAAAAAAGAAACAGGAAGAGGTATAGAAGACTATGTTAAATTAAACAAAGACTACGATGCTGAAACACCTGAATCTTTATTAGCTAACTATTATTCTCAAACAGAAGATGGTTTAGACAAAGAGGACATTAAAGATCTTATGGAAGATAAGTTTGGATATGACGACGGTTTAGACGACGAAAGAGAAATAAGAAGAAGAAAATTAGCGCACAAACGAGAACTATCTAAAGCAAAAAAATACTTTAACGATCTTAAAGAGAAATATAAAGCTCCACTTGAGTCAAGGGAATCTTTACCTCAGCAGTCCGATAAAGAATTAAAAGCTTACAGAGAGTACATTGATAGTAGTAAAAGTTTTAAAGAAGAAAGCAGAAAAAAATTAGAATATTTTTCTAAAGAAACTGAAAAAGTTTTTAATGATAAATTCAAAGGTTTTGAGTTTAATATTAATGACAAAAACGTTTCTTATTCTCCTAAATCTAAAGATGAGTTAAAAAGCTCTCAGTCAAGTATAAATAATTTTATACAAAATTATATAGACGACAAAGGTTTAATCAAGAATGCTGATCAATATCACAGAGCTCTTTCAATGGCAATGAATCCAGATAAATACGCTAAGTTCTTTTATGAGCAAGGCCAAGCTGATGCAATTGACAATGTTTCAAAAAAATCCAAAAATATAAATATGGACTTGAGACAGGCACCACAAGCAATAGCAAAATCAGGATTTAAAGTAAGGTCTCTAGACACCGACACAGGTCGAGGTTTAAAGATTAGAAGCAACAAAAAATAATAATAACTAAAAAAAAGTAAAAAAATGGCTGGACAAGTAGCAGCAGCTCCAACGTACGCACTTCAACCGAGTGCAGAAAGAGTTGCAACACAATCAAACTATATGACAACTTTTGATTTCTTAAATCAGTATCTACCGGATACATATGAAAAAGAATTTGAAAGATACGGAAATAGAACAGTAGCATCCTTCTTAAGAATGGTAGGCGCTGAAATGCCTTGTAACTCTGACCTTATCAAATGGGCAGAACAAGGTAGATTACACACTAAATACATAAACTGTCAATCAAATCAGGCTGCGGCTCAAGACACTGCAACAATTACTGTTGCTGATGCATTGAACCCTGGAACTGGAGGAATTGCAGTAAGAGTTGGACAAACAGTAATGTTGTCTAACAATGCGGCAGGATCAACTTTATCTAATAAAGGGATTGTAACTGCAGTTGATTATGCTAACGGAACATTTGATGTAGCGTATTACGAAGCAGGTGGACAAACATTTGCAGCAGCAGATGTAGTTTCTGTATTTATTTATGGATCAGAATTCCAAAAGGGATCTGCAGCAATGCAAAATTCTTTAGAAGCTGATGACGCTATATTTAGTAATAGCCCAATTATCATCAAAGATTTATACGAAGTATCAGGTTCTGATATGGCGCAAATCGGATGGATTGAAGTTACTACTGAAAATGGAGCAACAGGATACCTATGGTATTTAAAATCTGAACATGAAACAAGATTGAGATTTGAAGATTATTTAGAAACCGCAATGGTGGAAGCTGTACCAGCTGAAGCTAATTCAGGTGCTGCTGCAATTGCTGCAGGAGTAGCTTCGGGAGCAGGTAACAAAGGTTCTGAAGGTTTATTCTATGTAATTGGAAACAGAGGAAACGTTTATGGAGGTGGTAACCCAACTACATTAGCTGATTTCGATGCAGTAATTCAACGTCTTGACAAACAAGGATCAATAGAAGAAAATGTATTATTTGTAAATAGAGAATTTTCTTTTGATATAGATGATATGTTAGCTACACAAAACTCTCAAGGAGCAGGTGGTACTTCATATGGTCTTTTTGACAATGATGAGAATATGGCTTTAAATCTTGGATTCTCTGGATTCAAAAGAGGTTATGACTTTTACAAAACAGACTGGAAATATCTTAATGATATTACTATGAGAGGTGGTTTAGTAGGTGGAAAAATCAATGGTGTATTAGTACCCGCTGGTTCAACTACCGTATACGACCAAGTCTTAGGTAAAAACGCTAAGAGACCATTCTTACATGTAAGATACAGAGCTTCTGAAACTGAAGATAGAAGGTATAAAACATGGATTACAGGTGGTGCTGGAGGTGCAGCAACTATCGGAACAGATGTAATGCAAGTTAACTTCTTATCAGAAAGAGCGCTTTGTACTTTAGGTGCAAATAACTTCTTCTTATTCCAAGAAGCATAAAAGTTAAGTAAACTTAATTAGGGGAGATTAATTTCTCCCCTTTTTATTATTATTAAAAATTAAATTATATCAAATGAAAAACACAAAAAAAACAGTATCGGAAGATAAAGTATACGTACTTAAAAGAAAATCCGCTCCATTAACATACATGCTATCATCTAGAAACACAAGAAGATCTCCTCTTCTTTATTTTGATGGCGAAACCAACAAACCTTTAAGGTATGCCAGAAACCAACAATCTCCTTTTGAAGATGAGCAAGATGGTAATGCAATTATTGAACCTATATTATTTGAAGAAGGCTTTTTAAGAGTCCCTAGAACTAATCCAGTGTTGCAGCAATTTTTAGTGTATCATCCAGGTAACGGAGAAATTTATAACGAAGTTGATAACGAAAGAGATGCTTCAGAAGAATTTGACTCAATGAATTTTGAATTAGACGCTCAGCTTATGGCTAGAGATTTGACTCTTACTAAACTGGAAAGTATAGGCAGAGTTTTATATGGTGTAAAAGCAGAAAAAATGACAACTCCTGAATTAAAAAGAGATGTTTTAATATATTCAAAACGTGAGCCTAAAGAATTTATTAATTTAGTAAACGACCCAATGTTAGAGCTACAAGATAAAGTAGTTAAATTTTTTAGTGCTAATTTATTATCATTAAGAAATAAAAACAAAGACGTTTATTTTAATTTAAAACAAAATAAAACAAAAATGCTAACTATACCTTACGGTGAAAACCCATATTATATTGTGGCTTCTTACTTTCAGTCAGATCAAGGCATAGAATCATTAAAATTGCTAGAAAATAAGATAAAAAAATAGTTTATTTTTGCAATAAGGAATATTCCTTATAAAATCCATAATTTTTTAAACATGGCAAAATATCTTTCTTTACAAACATCGAACGAAGGTGAAGTGTACATCAACGCTGACCAAGTTCTTTATTCTGACGTTAATTCATCAACTGCTGCTCAAATTCATTTAGGCAACGGTAGTCATCACTTAGCTGTGGTAGGAGTAGCATTAACTTCAGGATTTGCAATGGCAATGAACGATGCATTAAGATCAGCTGCAGAAACGGCTTGGACTAACGCAGTAGTTAAAGTTGAACTTCCAGGTGGAGTTTCAGTAACTAGCTTAGCAGTAACAATCCTTTCGTAATTAGCAAATTGATTGAAACAAGATAAAGCATCCTAAAAAAAATAGGGTGCTTTTTTTTTGCTTATCTTTGTGTAAAACAATAAGTAATGATTAACTCTGTTAGAAATTCAGTTTTATCTATAATAAATAAAAACAACTACGGGTATATATCTCCATCAGATTTTAACCTTTTTGCTACACAAGCGCAAATGGATTTGTTTGAAGATTATTTTTATCTATACAATAGCCAAATAACTAAAGAAAACACTAGATTATCTGGATCTGGATACGCAGATATTACTAAAGGATTAATTGAAGTTATTGATAGTTTTTCTGTAGAAGCATTTTTATCTCAAACAGGAGTGGCAAATACTTACGCTCTTCCTTCAGACTATTATCTTATAGATAAAATTTATTATTATTCAAATTTATTAGATTTTGGAACAACAGACGGGGCGACAACTGCATTTAAATTAAATGATTCAACGCAAAATTTTGCTTCTACGGTAAGCGTAGGTAGTCTTGTTGTTAATACCACTAGCACCACTCAGGCTTATGTTACGGCTATAGATAGTAATAATCTTTTAAGTATAAGTGCAGATATAATGACAACAGCTCAAAATTATTCTATTTATTCTTCTACAAATATTAGAGAAGTAGAAAGAGTAACGCAAAATAAAATATTTAGATTAACTAACTCAAATCTAACCGCTCCAAATACTACATACCCTGCGTATGTTTTAGGAGGTGCTACAACAACTTTGGTAGGAAACACTATAACTGTTTATCCAAGCACAATTCGAGGTGCAGCAGACATTAAAACACAGTATATAAGATTTCCTAGACCTCCTAAATGGACGTATGTGCAATTGCAAGATGGCGCTCCATTGTTTAATGACACTGCAGCAGATTATCAAGATTTTGAATTACCAGAATCAGATGAGCCTATGCTAGTAAACAGAATATTGCAATACGCAGGTATATCAATTAGAGAGCCGTCGGTTACTAAATTTGGTGCAACCGAGGAAGCAAAAGAAGATCAACAACAAACTTAATTATGGCGTACTTAACAGGATATCAATATTATGAAAATTCAGGAACAGCTCCTCAAAACACTAATTGGGGTAGCTATCAATATGTTTCATTAGAAGAGATAGTAAACAACTTTATGTTAATGTATGTTGGTAATAACGAATTATTAAATAACGTAGAAAGGTATCAAGTTTTATTTCATGCTAAAAGAGCTATACAAGAACTTAATTATGATGCCTTTAAAGAAATTAAAATATTAGAATTAGACGTATGCACAAGTTTAAGGTTTATTCTACCTCCTGATTATGTAAATTACGTAAGAATATCTTTATACAAAGATGGTTTATTATTTCCTTTAACAGAAAATATTCAAACTAATTGGGCATCAAGTTATTTGCAAGACAACAATTGTAAAATATTATTTGATCAAGATGGAAACGTATTACAAGCAGAGTTTTCTCAATTAGATGCTGAAAGAATGGCGGGAACAAAAAAATCAATTTATTTAAATCCTGCAAGTCCTTACGACGGTAGACCGGGATGGAACGTAGACGGAGCTTGGTATTTTGATTATGGAATAGGAGCAAGATTTGGTTTAAATACAGAAACAGCAAATTCAAATCCTACATATAAGATAGATAAAAAAGCGGGTGTTATAAACTTTAGTTCTGGAATGGCTAATCAATTATGTATATTAGAGTATGTATCTGATGGTATGGAAAACGGTAATGATTCACAAGTTACTGTAAATAAAATGTTTGAAGAATATATATATGCTTATGTTAAATTTGTAATTTTAAATTCTAAATTTGGTGTGCAAGAATATATTATAAACAGAGCAAGGAAAGATAAATCAGCGCTTTTAAGAAATGCAAAAATTCGTTTGAGTGACATCCACCCAGGCAGACTTTTAATGAATCTTAGAGGCCAAGACAAGTGGCTTAAATGATAACATACAGTAATTTTATTAAAGGCAGAATGAATAAGTCTGTCGACGAAAGGCTTTTACCGGCAGGAGAATATGTAGACGCATTAAACGTGCGCCTTGGTTCTACAGAAACCACAGAAATTGGTTCAGTAGAAAATTCTAAAGGTAATGACATTTTAACTACATTGTTATATGAAAATGTAGAGTTACTAGATGCAAGCACTACTACTTGTATTGGCGCTTATGAAGATGGAGCAAACGAAACTATTTATTGGTTTGTTCATGATTCTAATAACGCACAGTCTTCTGTCACTGGGAAAGTAGATATGATTGTTTCTTTCAACATATCTAACAACAGTTTAATTTATCACGTTATATCTACAAGCGTTTTAAATTTTAGTTCTACAAATATTATTACAGGCGTAAATAAAATTGGAGATTTATTATTTTTTACAGATGATTTAAATCCTCCTAGAAAAATAAATGTAACTAGAAACTATCCTAGCCCTGTAGCTGATGTTGACGTTGTTACTAACGATCAATTAAATGTGATTGTTAAACCTCCTATAGCTGCACCTACTTATACTTTGTTAAATTCTGGAACAGAAGAAAATTATTTAGAAACTAGAATGGTTAGTTTTTCTTATAGATACCAGTATCAAGATGATGAATATAGTGCATTATCTCAATTTACAGATATTGCTTTTGTACCTGGTGCATTTAGTTTAAATATAGATGATTACACTAATGAAGGTATGATGAATATCTACAACACAGTTGAGGTTTATTTTAATACAGGTCCTATAGATGTAAAAGGTGTAGACTTATGTTTTAAATTTTCAGACAGCACTATTATAAATGTAATTGAAAAGTTTAAAAAAAATGATCAAGGATGGGGGGACAATCAAATTGTTTCTCAACAATTTCAAAATAGTAAAATATACACAGTTTTAGGTTCTAGTGAATTATCTAGACTTTATGATAACGTCCCTAGAAAAGCTAAGGCGCAAACAATAATGGGTAATAGATTATTGTATGGTAATTATATAGATGGATATAATTTAGTTAATCAATTAAATTTTACTACACAATTAATATCTGCACCTATATTAAATTTTGCTTTACCAGCCACTAAGGCAACCGGAATAACATATACTATAAACCCTAGCCAAAGTGAAACAATTCCTGATTCTAAATTTACTATTGATTTAACAGATGCATTAGTACAAGGATTAAAAGAAGGCGCTTTTTTGTCTATTACTGTAGTTTATTCGGGAACAAAATATGTAGGCCCGGCAGGATCAAACATACCGACATTTCAAGTTTCTACAACTTTAGACTTTGAATTTACTTTAGATCAAGATTACGCAAGTGTGTATGATTTAGCAATTTCTACATTTTTTAAATCTAGAATTGGATCAGAGGCTCAATATATACAAACAGTAGCAAATTGTGCATTAGGGTCTACTTTAACAGATCAATTTAATTGTACTGTAGTTGCTTCTCCTACAGATTCAGGAGCATACGCTTGGCAAAAAGAAGAAAGCGGAATAACTGGAACTGACCAGGGTATTTTAATAACAGCTAGCCCTTCTAGCAATATAATAGGTTTTCAAATTTTATCAATGCAATATAAAGAAACAACCACTCCAGCAACTAAGCTGTATGGTTATTTTGATATTAGTACGGTTACTTCTGAATTTATAAATCAAGGTAATAATAAAAGTTTACATAGTAATAGAAACTATGAAGTAGGGATTGTTTATATGGATGAATATTTAAGAAGCTCAACCGCTTTAGTTTCACCAACAAACACAATATTTGTTTCTGCGGATAAATCTGTAAACGCAAACTCAATTAGAATAACTATTCCTTCTACAATGCTTGCTCCAAGTTGGGCTAAAAAATATAAGTTTGTTACAAAAAGATCTGAAGCAACTTATGAAACAATATACAGTAATATATTTTACAGAGACACTGTTGACAATGCAATATATTTTAAATTAGAAGCTCAAAATCAAACTAAAGCTACTGTAGGAGATGAATTAGTTGTTAAAACTGATGTAAATGGACCCTTAAGCTCTTATGTTACAACTACAATTTTAGAAATAGAAGCCAAAGCTATAAATTTTATTACTCAATCAGCAAACGCAGGAAACACTCCTTATACGTCAGAATTAGCTGGTCTTTATATGAAAATAATACCTAATAATTTTGCAGTAACATTAGGAGAAGGACAAGCAAACAATTTTGACTCTGGAAGAGAATCTAATACTTCAGGTAAAAGAAGTGGTTTTCCACAAATTAGAATAGATTGTTTTAGTGTACCTGCAGACGGAAGTGCTTCAACTAACGTAGATATTCCTGAAGGAAGTAGAGTGTCGTTTGATTTTACATTTAACAGAAACGGTAAAGATAGTACCACAGGTTCTAGAAAATATATTTACAAGAGAACAATAGCAGCAAGTCAAAATTATAATAATTTATCTGAATTTTGTATTAACGAAAATGTAACTTTTGCCGAAGGTATTTCTAGCGGTACAGACAACACTGTTAATGAAAATGTTTTTTCTTTAATTATAGGGAATGAAAATTTAAGTTATTTTGCTCAACCTGGTATAAATAATTATCAGTTTATAAACGACCCAGCATCTCCTACAACTAGTTTAAAATTACTATTATCAAGTGGTACAAAAGGTTCTAGAGGAGAATCTTCAAGGGTAGACGGAAGAATTACTATAGCATTTGCTTCTTCTCCTATTATATTTGAAACTGTTCCTGTTGATATAGATAACGATATTTATTATGAAAATGATCAAGTTTTTAATATAAGCTCAACTAGATACCATCAATCAGGTACAGAACCTACAGACCAAAACCAAAGTATAACATTACCAGGTATTGTCAATTTGGATACATTTGATTGTTTTTCATTTGGAAATGGAGTAGAAAGTTATAAGGTAGAAGATAGAATAGATGGTTATTCATTTAATTTAGGTCAAAGAGTAACTTCGGTTTCTGAAGAAGATTTTAAAGAATCTGACAGATATGCGGGCCTGACATACAGCGGTATATTTAATGAAGAAACAAACATAAATAGGCTTAATGAATTTAATTTATCTGTAACTAATTTTAAAGATTTAGAAAAATCTTTTGGAGAAATACAAGTGTTACACTCTAGAGACACAAATATACTGGTGTTACAAGAAGACAGAATATCGTATGTATTAGCTAATAAAAATTTATTATCTACATCTGATGGAGGTGGCGCTGTTGTATCAAATAACGCAGTTTTAGGCACTCAAATAGCAAGACTAGAAGAGTTTGGCATAAGTAATAATCCAGAAAGTTTTGTTTCCTATGGTCCTGATAGATATTTTGCTGACGCTAAAAGAGGAGCAATAATACAATTAAAAGGTAACAACGAAATATCTACAGATAAACTGTCTGTAGTTTCAGAAACAGGAATGCGTTCTTATTTTAGAGATTTGTTTAACACAAAATTTTCTACTCAAAAATTAGGAGGTTACGACCCGTATATGAACGAATATGTTTTGTCTTCTAATGACAATATAAATCCTGGATCACCAGGATCATCTACAAACATATCAGTAAATTGCGGAACTTCTTTCGGATTAAGTAATTTTTCTACTACTACAATTTTTGAAATATTATTGGGATCAGCACAAGGAAGTTTTACAATTAACTACAATGTTATTGGCACAGCTACATTAAATTACACATGGGGAGCAGTAACGGGGACAGTAAACGCAACAGGAATAGGTTCAGTTTCTATTGTAAAATCTGCCGCTACTCCCACTTCTGCTACATTAGAGGTAGTTCCATCAGGAACAATAACTTTTTCAGGGAAAGTTACATGTCCTGTTACGCAATCATTAACAGTAGTACAAGTAACTGTAGGTAATCCTCCTGACGAAACAAAATTTATACACAATGAATATTATTGGACAGATGGATCCACTACAAGTTCTATATCTAGCGAGCTTATAGAATTTGGATCATTGCAATTGTCTAATTATAATAGTAACACAGGTAATTCTTCTGTAGGGTTATTTCCGCCTTCAGGATCAACTGTTTATATGGCTTCTAATAAAATAGATTTTGATACATTAATATTTGATTCATCAACAGATAGTTTTAAATATTTAGTTTCAAATACATTATATACGTCAGCTCAAATACCTGCTTTATTAAGCGATGCAAGTTTGGCTACAGCAACACCAATTACAAATCCAAGCACAGGGTATTACACAGCGAATTTTACTTACATTAATTCTTCGTCTCAATATTTATATTTAATATACGATTATACAACTGCAACAAGTGTTAGTTTAAGGTATGGAGCTACAAATGAAATTGCTTGTTGCACAGGACCTAATGCAATTTATTACTTAGATGCTTCAACGTTTGCAACAGCAACAATTGTATATTCAGATTCTTCTCTAACAACTAAAGCTGTAAATCAATTTTATCAAATAGACGGAATTTCAAGAGAACAATCAGCAGGTTTTTTATTGTCGAGCCAAAATTGTGCGTCGTGCGGAACTATTATAGCGTTATGTTATAGTTCAACAAGTGAACAAGAAGTTTGTTGTGAAGGGTGTACATACACAATGTTGCTAGGGGGAGCAGTAAACTCAACTAGATCAGGTGCTTGCGCTGGATCATCAATAGGAAATACTTACTACTTTAGCGGAAGCGGTTCAATCCCTTTAGTTAATAGCTTTTTATACACAAACGAAGCAGGAACTAATTTTGCAACCACAGGTTTCTATAAAATTGGAACACAAGTATTAAGTGTAAATTCATCAGGAATGGTAACTGAAGTAATAACATGTTAAATTTATAATAATGGCAGCTACAGATAATACATACTATATAGACGCAGTTAATTTTGCAGGAGCTACTGCAGTGTATTTAGACTCTGTTTTATCTACTAAAGCCCCAGACGGATGGTATACATTTGGAACTACTGTTCGTCAACAAACAACTGGTGTTTTAGGTACAAGTTCAGCTTGTAACTGTAATGTATTTTATATTTCAGGAGTTAGATCTACGTGTACAGATTTTTGTGACGGAACAAATAGAGTTATTAATAGCTCTAAAAGTTCTAATGTTAATGCAACTTATAGTACTTTATCGCTTGGCGACACTATATTAGGAGCAGCATTAACAAACGGATGGTATGCGTACGCAGCTACTAGCACCGACACAGCAACAGGAACTTACAAACAATTTCAAATAACAAACGGTAATTATGTGGCGGACATAAAAACATGTTCTGGAACTAATTGTATAACACCTTAATCTATGGCAATAACACTTTCATATAGCGGAGATAGCAAAGGATGGCCTTCTTTTTATTCATATCATCCAGAAAAAATGATAGGTATGAACAATTATTTTTATTCATTTAAAAACGGTAGGTTGTACAGACACAATACAAACGAAAGAAGAAACTCTTATTATGGAGTTGATTATAACTCTACAATAACTAGTGTATTTAATGTAAAGCCATTAGAGGCTAAGCTTTGGAAAACATTAAGTTTAGAGTCTGATTCGGCTTGGGGAGCTGTAGTAACAACAGATTTACATCAAACAGGGGGAAGAATTGAAAGTTCTTATTTTGTAGAAAAAGAAGGGGACTGGTTTGCTTTTATTAGAGATAATTCATCTACTGTTAATTTTAATTTAAGATCTGCAAATGGTATAGGAGTAAACACCGGAGTAGTAAACCCAGGGACAACAGCATGTGTTATATCATTTACAAAACCTCCAGGTAGCATTATTAGTATAGGTGACATAATTTATCAAACAAACACGGCAGTAAATCCAGTACCAGCTCCTACAAAAATAGGACCTGTTACAGCTGTAAGCAATATTTTAGTAGGCGGATCATACAACGTTACTATAGATAATATTACAGGGGCTCCAGCGCCACCAATTGCATTAGCAAATAATTTTATTGTATACTTAAAAAATAGTGTAGCAGAATCTCATGGAATAAGAGGATATGTATTAGAATATACTTTAACTAATACTAGCGTATCTCCAGTTGAATTATTTGCAGTAGGATCCAGTATCTTTAAAAGTTACCCGTAAAATTTGTATCTTTGTTTTATGATTGATAGTAACGAATCATTATTAGCTAAAAAGGTTTTAGGTGGCATCCCTCAATTAACAGGTATAATGTGGGATAAAATTAAAACATTTGAGGATAAGTTAAAAAGTTTTGATGAAGTAATGTCTCATAAAGCCGGTGAAGAGCAAAGTGAAATAATGAAACAAGTATTTCCTTTAAAGCAGAATTTAGAAGGAGGTTTATATACTAGAGAATTATTTATGCCAACCGGTAGTGTTATAGTTAGTATGATACATAGGCAAGACCACCCCTCATTTGTATTAAAGGGATTGGTTTCTTATTTAAATGACAAGGGGGTTGTAAGGACTGTTAGAGGTCCTCATAAAATATTTACCAAAATAGGTACTCAAAGAGTATTATATGTACACAAAGATACAACTTGGTGTTGCGTATATAAAACAAACGCTAAAACTTTTGAAGAAGCAGAGGCTGATGTATATACAAATAATTATAATGACCTTCCAAAAAAGGTTATAAAAAATTTTAAAAAATTATGGCAGGAATAGCAATTGGATTATCTTTATCAGCTATAGGAACAGGTATGTCCTTTATTCAAGCAGGAAAACAAAAAAGATTAGCAGCAAACGCAGCTTTAGAAGCTGAATCAGCAATAAATCAAGCTAGAGCTATTGCTACCAAAAATGTGGCTGAACAATCTCAAATTCCTATGCAAGCATACGAACAAGGTTTTAGGCAAAGACAAGTATTACAAAAAGATTTAATGGATAGCTTACAAGGAGCTGACACTAGAAGTTTAGCCGCTGGAGTAGGCGCAGTTGCTCAAGCAGGACAAACCGCAGAACAAGCACAACAAGCAAATCAAGAAAAGGCTTTAATTGAAAGAAATAATGCAATTATAGAAGGTGAAGAAGCTAGAGATACAAGGCTTTACAATTTAGAAATTGCGCAAGGAACAGGGGCTATGCAAGCTGCCGCTCAAGCTTCTAACGCATCGGCTAAAGCTACAGCTGGGGCTGTAAAAACTTTGTCAAAAGGTTTGCAGGCTGCTTATGGAGATGAAAATATAAATGAATTATACGGTAAAAGTTTAGGAGATGCTACTACAGGAGAATATTCAGGGGCTGTAAAAAGATATGCACAAGCGGCACTTGAGAGTGGCGCAATTAGGTCAGATCAAGTGGATAGTTTAATGGCTCACATAGCTACGGATGTAAGCGAAGGCGGAGCAGATATAGGCACTAATTCGGATGTAAGAGGGTTGCTTCAAAATGAAGATTTTAGTTTAGCAATAGATTTTGGTGACGCAGATGCAGCTATTGGTTATAATAACGCAATAGATAATTCAGTAATAGATATTTCCGCTCCCCCGCCAGTACCTGCATTTAATGATATGCCAGCAGGGTTAGGCGCAGAACCTCTAAGTTATAACGCTTAAAAAAATATTATGGCAAATTATATAGGATACGCAGATAAAGAAGGAATTGAACAAGTTGATTGGTCTGCTATTACAACTGATCTAATTGATGGTATAAAGAAGGAAGACGAAAGAAGAGTTAAAAAGAAAGGTGAAATTCAAAAAGCATCTGATGATTTAATTACTGAAATTTCAGATCACCAAGAAGCTCTAGGTTCTGATACAACTTACAATGGTTATGTGTTAGATGCGGCTCAGCAAGCTAAAGAATTTGCTTTAATGCAAAATCGTTTAATGAAAAAAGGCAATTTAAAACCAAGTGAAGTAGTAAGGTCTACTCAAATACTAAGTGATGATTGGAAAAACTTTGAAAAAATATCTAAAACATTTCAAGAGACAGATGCAGCTGCTAGAAAAGCTCAAGAATCAGGAACACTAAGTAAACAAGGAGAGCTAAGTTATGCTAATTTTTTAAAAGAAGTAGATATAAATAATAGCCGATTAGTAGTCGGTCCTAAAGACGGCAGGTTATACTTTCAAAGCAAGAATGGAAAGCTAATGGACATGGCAACTGTAAATAATCGTGTAGCAGATTTACCAAAAGATTTTGATATATTAAAAGCAACAACAGGGTTTACTGAAACACTAGGAAAAATCGTAGGAAGAGATGGTAAAGGTGGAACAATTGAAAATATAAGAAATCTAGATAGTTTTAAAAAATCTAAAAAATCATATATAGATAGTGTAAACGCAGACCCTAGAAATACCTTAAGTGTATTAACTCAAAGTGGATATGATGTTACAGAAGATCCTACTAAAGTAAATGCAAACACTATTTTACTTAAACCAGATGAAAACGGATTGTTACAACCAGAGCTTTCTGAAGCTAACATAACTGCCGCGGAAAATGAGTTACAAGAATATATTGACTCTCAATTAGATAAAATTTATAGCGCAGAAAACATTACAGGATCAGGAAATGCTAATAATGAAACTACTATAGGGCAACAGTATGGGTATCTCGCTAATGTATTTAATCCAAATGAAGGAATGAGAAACGAGTCTATAAATCAATTACTTCAAAATTTCCCTAATGTACAAGATATAACCGTAAATGGAACAGGGGTTACTATAACTAAAAATGACGGTACAAGTCCCGCGATCCCTATTAATTTTATAAGATCAGGTGAAGGCGCTACAACAATATATAATACAGCAGAACAGATGGCTGATCAACTTATATCCGCACTTACAGGAGTTACCAATGCAGAAAAGTTAAAAAAATATAAAGCTCAATTCAAAAAAACTGGAGAGTATCAAGCAATGAAAGATAATTTTGATAAAGCACTAACTGCAGAGTCTATAATGAAGATAGAAAGTTCAACATCAAGACCAGGTAAGGAATTTAAATGGAGTTCAGACTCTATTGCTGCAATTAATGAAAATTATAAAAATCTAGGAGAGAACATGGTGGAGGGCATGGGGCCTAGTGTACAAAATGCTTTTAATAGTTTTTTACAAGATGGAAAAACTCCAGGAACAAAAAATTCTAGGGTAGAATTTACACCAAACAAAAGTGATAAAAACAATGGAACATTATTTCTTGTGATGAACGGCAAAAAAACAGAGATTGGGATAATAGATAAAAAAGGTGGTACTACAACAGATTCTGGGACAGTGATGAGCACCATACAACAACTTTTAAAAACTACTACTACTGCTAATGTGGGATAAATAATTTTTATAATGGACGATGAAATTCTTGAAAATATATGGAACACGCTAACTAAGGATGGCGCAACCAAAAGTGATTTTGAAACTTGGAAATCTAATTTTTCAGGTAGTGATGAAATACAAAACAATGTTCATTCTTACCTTACAGACAAGAAGTATACAAAAAGCGACATTGAAACTTGGAGAACAAATGTTGGAATAAAAAAAAAAGATCAATCCAACTTTTCTGGGGGCCCAAACACTGGGGAATCTACTTCAGAGGAAAATTCTTCGGATATACTAGAGTCTTATAAAGACATAAATATTTCTCGGGATATCCTAACAATCCCAGAAACCCCAAATGTAATTCCGCAAAATGAGTATAATAGTAATTTTAAGCTACCACAGGAAGACATAAATGCAGCAATACAACAGAACATTGAGGATCATAAAAAAAACCCCCTTTGGACAGAAAAAATTCCTGTAACTTTTAAAGTTAACGGAAAAAATGAAACATTCGATCAATCATATAACAACTCTCAGTCATCTACTGGTAAAGCACAATGGTTACAAGCCAAATATTATAAAAACCGCCAAATTTATACAGCTGAGAAGGGTGACAATGGTCAATTCACATTTCCGACTTTAGATGAAAATTATATAGTAAATAAGTTACGCGAGGGTTTAGATGAAAAAAACGGATTAATAAAATTGCCTGATGGCTCCACCGTATTCAGAGATAAAAAAACATACGGAGAATATGATTTAGATGGCCCAAATGAACCCTTAGATGTTCCTAATGAGTATGAGTTAGCTTTGGCAATTATTCAAGATAACGAAGCTAATGATAGTTTTCAGATAAATATGAAAAGCCCAGACTTACAAGATATTGATTATAAATATAAATATCAATCATCTTCAGAAATTAATTCGGATTTATTAGAATACGGAGCTAATATTAATAAAAGTCAATTAAACAAAGAAGGTATTAACGTTCAAGAATTTATTGATTTTACCAAAAAGCAATACACGAAAGAAAGCATGATGTACAGGTTTGGAAAGTATGGATTTAGTACAAGCCAGCTGGATGATATTCTTCTTATAGAAGAAAAACAATTACAAAAAGTAATAGCCTTTAAAACTTCTAAAATACAAAAATTATCCGGAGATTTATCTTTAATTGAACAACAACTTAAAAAAACTCAAGACCCTGATGAATATGTAAGGTTAAGAACAAAAGAACAACAATACCAAACAGTGTTATTTCGTGCAATTAATAATTTAAATAATCCTGAATTAATAAAAGAAAATTTTCCAAATTATTATGAACATTGGGACAAAAGGGGAGATGCTCAATTAAAGAAAAGAATGAGAAAGTACTATGTTGCTAGAGATGATAATGCTACTGCTTTTGGTCATCTTGTAGGCGAAACAGCTATGGCAGCAGCGGAAGGAATTAATAATTTTACGCTACCCATATTTGCGGCAGTTCCATCGTTTTTTGATCAAGCACTTCAAGTAATTACTCCAAAAAATTTCGAGTCAAAAGGTATATTTGCGGGAGTAACAGAACAATTGCTTGACGTTAATAGAATCGTTCAACAAAGTGAAATAGGAACAACTGAGAGAGATGTTTTTGCTAGAGGAAAAGAAGTTTCTTACCAAGGGGAATTATATCTAGTTACAGAGGATGGACGAGTATTAGATGAAAAAACTAATGTTTGGATGGATGGAATTATTTCCGATAAAGAAATTTATGAAATAAAAAAAGCTTCAAATAATGTTAAAGAAACAAGTACTAATACTACAGCAGGCACATTTGTACCTGCAACTGCTAGTACTATAATGCATATGTTTGGCCTTATTAGAACGGGAAAAAGGATTTCAACTAAAACAGGGTTTAGTCCATCAATGGGAATGGGATTAGCTGCATTTACAAGCAGTATGGCAAATAATGTTCAAGGCGTACAACAGGATTTAATGATAGCTGGGATGAGCGAAACTGATGCGTACGATAGAGCTATAATATATGGAAATGCAATATCTACTTTAGATGGAATTATGTCTGGGTTAATGGGATCGAATACAAAGATTTTAAAAAACAATCGATCAATAAAAGCACAAATGCTTGATTTTGTATTAAATAAACAAAATTTAAAAGAATTTTCAACAAAAGAATTAAATAGAAAGTTGAGGGGCTTAACTAAGGAAGCGGTAAAAGAGCAAATTGAAGAGCTCGGAGTATACGCTGCAGAAAAAGGAATAAACACATTAATTAACTATGATTTAGGAGAAACAGTTAGGTCCGCTGAATTTAAATTAGGAGAAATATATGAAGTATCAGCTTTAACTTTAGCCGCTACTTCTGGTTTAGGAGCTAATCAATTAATTAAAGGAAATAAACGATCTGATCTTGTTAAATTTTTATCAAATGATATGAAAAAAGCAAGAGAAACTTTGTTAAAATTAGAACAAGAAAATTTTATTTCTAAAGAAAATGCAGCTCAATCGTATGGAGAGCTTTATAATATGGCTGCTGCTAACAACACAGTGAAGGGGATGGTAAAAGTTTCTGAAAATATAACGCCTATGGCTGAATTATTATATAGAAGAAAATCTTTAATAGATGATAAAAAAAGTTTAGAGGGTCCTTTAAAATTAGAAATGGACAAAAAAATTACAGACATAGATCAGCAAATACAATCTTTAATGGATAAAGATGTAGCTGATGTTGACGCTTTAATAAAAGAACAAAATAAAGAAGTTTCTAAAGAAACTGCAATAAATCAAATTGAAAAAGAAAATATAAAAAGAGAAAAAGATGGGCTAGCACCTATTGAACTTAATAAAATAAATATAGATAAAAAAATAAACGAAATAAAAGATGCCAATAAAGAGTCAAGCACAGTATCTGAAACTGAAGGGGACACAACCCAAGTTGTTTCAGAAGTGGATGAAGGAGTATCCAGTGATATTCCAGGAACTACCACAGAAAGCTCCGTCGAAACCAAAGCCAATGAGACAACCGAGACAACCGAAAAGAAAATAACATCGTCATTAAATAAAAATAATACATTAAGTCTTGTTGATGGGGTTATAAGTATTACTAACAATAAGTCTGGTAAAACAAGAAAAGCTAATAGAAAAGAACAAGCTGATTATATTGAGCAAACGCAATTTAAAAATGAAGATTATGTACCGAATGAAAATATAAATGAAAATGATTATGCAGATGAAATAATAAATAATTCCGAAAGCCCTTCTCAAATAGCTAAATTAATAGAAAATTTAGAAAACGATTTTGAAGCTGATCCGGATAGCGAACAACCATGGAAACAAAAATTTAGAGATTATACAGTAAACAAAAAATCTTTTGATAGATTTGGCGACAAAAATACCCTACCTAAAGATAAAAGATCTTTTAAATGGATTACGCCTACAGGATTAGATTTAGATATTATTGCTCAAGAAATGTCTTCTGATTTAGGTATAGACATTACAACTGACATGTTAGTTGAGGAGATGAAAAATAATCCAACAAAAAAATTACCTGACGCTTCAAAGAAAAGAAAAAACCCGTCTAAAGAAAATGCTAAAAAAAGATTTACAGAATTAACGGGGTTAGAGGCAACAGACGCAAATATAAATCAAGTAGCTAACAAGGACCCTAATCAAGCTCCACAAGATTTACAGCAAGAAGCTAACAATCAAGAGGCTTTTGAAAAAGAAGAAAATAGAAAAAAAGAACAATACGAAGATTTTGATCCAGCAAAAGACGTAATAAGTGACTCAGATAGAGACTCAAACAATGATAATAAAGAAAAACCTGATACTTATTTTCAACGAGCTAAAGATTATTTAAATGAGCAAGCCTCTATAAGATATACTCAGTTTGTAGATAAATACTCCGGTGTTAGAAAATTACAAAAAGCTATAGAAAACTTTACGGGAAAAAATCAAAAAGATAACTCAAACTTCGATAAATCAGAAAAAGTTGTATACGGTAAAATTCGTAACAAACTAGAGAAGTTTAACAAAAGTATGAGTAATTTTCTTTTTAAGTTAAATAACAAGGGTATTTCAACCAAAGAATTTGACGATTATTTATACGCAAAACATTCTTTAGATAGAAACAAAACAGTTAGAGAAAGAGGTTCAGACAACGATGATGGATCTGGAATGACAGATAAAGAAGCTAATGACATATTAAAGGCATTACAAAAAAAGTTTGGCGATAAAATGTCAGACTTAGAAACTGCTGCTGATTTTATATACAAAACAAATCGAGAAACTTTAGATATGCAATTAAAATCAGGGCTTTTAAGTAAAAAAGCATATGATAATATGTTAAAAAACAAATGGGAAACCTACGTTCCTCTAATGGGTTTTGCAGAAAATGATCCTAAAAAAGCAAAAGAAAACAAAAGTGGAAAACCTACGGGCAGCGGTTTACAAGCAGGGAAAAGCAAAACAAAAATGACAGGTCGAAAGACAAAAGCTCAATCTCCTATAGCATCTATAATGCAAAGACGTACTGATGCTATTATGAATATTGACAAAAACAATGTATTAGTTAAGCTTTTTAACATGCTTAAGGGTAATCCTGATACGAATCAATATGCGTTTTATAACGAAGGAAATAGAAAGAAAGAAATGGTACGAGATCCTAATACAGGAAATAAAATTGAAGTAGAAATGAGTCCTAATGAAATGAGAAAAGATCCAGGGATGGTTACAGTAATGGTAAACGGTGTTGAAAATTTTATAGATTTTGTAGCTGATCCTAGTATAGGGACAATATTAAGAACCGGATTGGGAGTTGATGCCGAGCAAACAAACGCAGTACTTAAAAATTCCAGAAAAATATTAAACTTTATGCGAAAAGTATATACAACCTTAAGTCCTGAGTTTGTTGTTACTAATTATATTAGAGATATACAAACAGGAGTTCTTAACGCAATAGCAGACAAAGACATACCTTTGTTTAGTAAAAACATGGCTAAAACAGTAACTGATTTAGTTATGAACTCTGGTAAATCATTCAAGACCATCAGAGCTGTAACACTAGGTAAAACACAAGATGCAGACGGAAATACACTGTCAGATGCTGAATTAAAGAAGAAAGGTTATAATGTAGAAATGGTCAAGTATTACGATGATTTTTTGGCTGAAGGAGGTCAAACTGGATATGGCTATACTCAAAGTTTAGATCAAATTAAAAAAGATGTAGATGCTATAGAAAATCCCACTAATTTTAAAAAATTTAGTAAATCTTTAAATAATGTTATTGACTCTTTTAATAACGCTGCAGAAAATTCTACTCGTTTATCTGCTTATATAATGGCTAAAAAAGACGGAATGACAAATCAAGAAGCTGCAGCATTGGCCAAGGATTTAACAATTAACTTTAATCAAAGCGGTACCCAACAATATGCTTCAGCATTATATTTATTCTTTAACGCTTCTGTTCAAGGTACTGTTAGATTTGGAAAAGCAATAGGTATATCTAATTTTCAAGACACAAAAGCAGGTGAAGGCAACAAAATTTTAAATGCGTTTGGTGTTAAAGACAAAAAACTAAATCCAGCTCAAAAATTAGCTGGTGTGTTGACTAGTTTTTCAGCAATGATAGCTTTTGCAAATATATCTTTTGGAGATGAAGACGAAGATGGAGTGCCTTATTATGATGAAATTCCAGAATCTATAAAAAGAAGAAATATAATAATAATGCGCCCAGGGACAGGTGGTAAATATATAAAAATCCCTCTCCCGTATGGGTACAATATATTTCACAATATAGGTACGGGAACAATAGATTCAGCGGTTGGCGATAAAACTGCAGGTGAATTTGCAACAAACTTATCAGTTTCGGCTTTAGAAGCGTTTTCCCCTGTAAGTCTTAGTGATGCAAAAGGTGTTGATGGTGGTATAATTAATTCAACCCCTAGCGCACTTAGACCTATAGTGGAAGTTTGGGCTAATCAAAATTATTTTGGACAACAAATAGCTAACGAAAAATTCAGCGACACAGACACCACGCCCGATTCTCAACTAGGAAGATACACTACAAGTTCATTTAAAAAGATTTCTAGATTTCTTACAGAGGTAGCAAATGAAAAATCAGGAGGGACCGTTACTAGTTCAGGAAATTTTGACTTTAACCCAGATAATATTGATTACTTAATGCAGCAATACTTAGGTACTCTATACACTTTACCAAAATTAGCAGCCGATTCTTACCAGGAAGCTATAAGTGAAAAGCCTTATAAATTTAATCCTACTAAAATTCCTATAGTTAGAAGGTTTTTTGGTGAGCAAAACAGATTTGCAGATCAACAATCTTTTTATGATAGATTAGTGTTTTTAAAAGGAGTTGACGAGCAGTTAAAAGGCATAGAAGCTGGAAAACAAAAAGAAAAATTTTCTTTAGATACTTATGGAAGCGCACGCGGGTTATTAAATGCATCTAAAAAAATGAAAAAAATATTAAAAAAAACTAGAGATAATATAAAATTAATTAGAAATCAAGACAATATGAGTCGTCAAGATTATATAGATATAAAAATGTTAGAAAAAGCTCAAGATGAAATTTACGATAACTTTAATAAAGAATTTTTACAAATATTTAAAAGATATTCTACTCCTAACAACCCTGTATTAGAAAATAATTAATCAAAGTAATGAGTTAGTCTAGCTACTTGACCATACTCTTTATGGTGAAGAAAGCCTTCAACAGCCTTAGGAGCACCTGTATAGCCTTTTCTTGCGTGCCAGCTGTCAGCTGAAGACGGACTGCGCATATACTCCACAGTAACTCCTATAAAGTCTTTACCATCTCTCCACTTGTGTTTAACTTTGTGATGAATATGATGTAAATACCAATATCTTCTGCTTGTTTTAGACCAGAGTAAAGGTTTCTCTTGTGCCATTAACAAGGGTAAATTATCCATTTTTGCACCATCTCCATGCTCTAAACCTATTAATGACTTTCCGTAAGTATAATATTTCCTGTGAGCTACACTGACGTCAAAAGTAACATCTTGAGCGTGTCTAAACCAAGCTTGTAAAGTGTGTGCTAAATGAAATCCAGATTGATAATCGTGATTACTCATACTATGTATTACGTCTACGGGCGCTATTTCTCTTAGCATTTCTACACAATTAACATAAAGAGATAAAGCAGCTTCGTAATGCTCCCACCATTTACCATCAGTGTCTTGAGGGGTTCCTTTTGTAGTAGTACCGTAAACATTGTCAATATGCAAAACATCATTGCCAATGCAAAATAATACTTTTTCAATATTAAATCCTTTTGATTTGTCTATTAAGCCTTGCACTCCTTCAATAACTCTTTTAATTGCAATGGGTGTGTTGTAACTTTCGCCTGTTTCTTTTTTATGAGCATATTTACCTATATGTATGTCAGCTGGATTTATTATTAATAAATGAGGAGATTGTTTTTTATTTTCATGTCTTATAGATGGATAAGCAGGAGAGTATTTAGTTATAAAAGATTTTACTTTATCAAATATATCTTTTTCTTGCATTCCTAAATCCTCTTTAGTTACAATTGAGAATCTATATTCACCAGAAGCACTTTGCCAATGTTTTACACTAACAATATCTTTTTTACTTATACCTCTGTCTTTTAAATGAAGAGTTAAAGCTGAGTTTTCGTTTACATTTTCTACCGATAAAGCACGGCTTTCTTGAATTAAATCCTCTTCTTGTGGAGTTAACCTTAATCTTTTACCGTACTCACCGTTGGTTTTACGATATTTTTTAGGCTTATCAGATTTCATCTTGATAGGTCAGTTGAGTTTGTTTCAATAAAATTATAAAGTTATTTAAAGTGTGGTCTAGGGTTCTGAAGTCTTGATCCGCTAATGACTCATATACTTCATCAGAATGGTTGTTGATTTCTTTCATCAATTGATTGATGTACTTGAAATTAACTTCGTTAGAATTATTACCACTCATATTTTAATCCTGATCCATATAGAACAAAAGCGATTTTCCGATAGTGGGGTCAATCTTATTTATAGCTTTATATATATATTTAGATTTTCTTTTGACTTCTTTTTTTTCACTTTTAGTAGATTCAGATCCTAAATTACAATAAAGGTCTGCATCTATTTTAAACATTTCGCTAATAATTTGCTTAGTGTTCCAAGACTTAAAACTTAATATTTTGTCAATATCTTTAAATGAATACGCCATTTTTACTAATATATGAATTTATTTACATAAATATACAAAAAAAATTAATTATTTTTGTAAAAGATGTTTTTTCCTAAATTTATACGTATATACAACTCTTCTAATTGAGTAAGTTCTGTCTCTGGATAAATATAATTTCCTGTTTTTTTAAGTTTTTTTTCTTCACCATTGCTAGAAAATAAAAAATAAATTCCTTCATCTACGCAACTAGGAGAAATGCAATAGTCGTAATAAGCTACAGAGTCTGTATGAAAATCTCTTATTACTTGTTTTATGTAATACAAACTACTTTCAGTAAGTAAAGCTAATTCTTCGTGAGTTATAGTAGTGTCGTTTGTATATAACTTTAATATGTGTCTTTTTTTATTGGATTCTCTCATAGTGGCTTTAAATATAAATTTAAATTTATATAATCTAAATATTCATCTACTGAAATAAGCTCTATGTTAATTAATACAGCTGTGTTAGGGAGGTCTTTTAAAAACTCTACTTCAAAAAATATAGGAAAGTTTTTTGTTATGTTAACCATACCTCCATAAATTACCACTTTATCAGAAATAAAGTTTAAATTATGAATATTTTCTAAAAAATCAGCTACAATCATAGCGTTTTCTAAACCAAACTTCCTTAAATTTTCTAAAAACAAATCTTCTAACTCAAAATTAGTCACCTCTATAGACTTCTGTTTTAACTCCATGCTTGTTTAGTTCTTTTAATCTGTATTCTTGAATAGCAGAAACTTTACCCTTTGGTTTTTTAACTTCAGAAAAAATAACATTAGCGTTAGGAGCAATAGCTAATAAATCTGGAATGCCATTTTTATTAGTTTTAACAAGTTTTATAACGTAATACCCTTCTGACTCAAGTTGCTTAATTCTTTTTGATTGAATTTGCTGCTCTGTCATATTATAAAGATAGGAAATCTCTTTTAAAATGACGTAAAGTGTAATCTTTTTTCTTAGATACTGCCTCGTATATTTCTTCTTCAATACCACCTTCACTAAACACCCAATATATATTATTAACTAACCTTTCTTTAGTAGTCATCCTATCCTTTGATTGCCAATAGGATGTGGCGCTAAAGTCTATATTGTAATACACTAAACAATCTGCATGACGTAAACTAATTCCTTCTCTTCCACTTACAATTTGAAGAGCAATATTCTTTTTTGTTGTATTAAATTCTTCTAATTCAGTAGTTAAATTATCACCAAAAGTTTCTTTTAAAGCATTATATTCTTCTTTAAACTTATAAAAAATACCTATTTTTTTACCAGTAAAATGCGATTTAATAAATTCTGATTTTGAATTATCAAGAATCATTGACTTGCCACTTTCAAATTTTACAGTCCCTGAATACATTTGATGTAGTTTGCTCATTAATTTTACTCCAGTGTCAGCTAATATAGTTTCTTCTTTGCCTTCAATCACTAAATTATTTTTTAACCTAGAGCATAACTTATAAGTTGAGTTCTTTAACTTTACTTTCAACACAAATTCATTGGTTGTTACAGGAAAGCCAGCCGCTTTTTGTGTGTATGAAATTATATGTGGTTTCATAGCGGTAAGAATGCTTGTTTTACCACCCGAATAATCTAATGTATTGAATCCATTTAAATACCTTTTTGTAATGTTTACGTATTTGTTACTAAATTTATAGAAATTTTTAAAAGCACAAAAAGGATTAGATGGAATACCATACACTTGATGATACATTTGACTAAATGATTCAGGTGTAGGCGTGCCAGACAATAAAATTACATAAGGATTATAAAGCTGAATCAAATCTCTTACTTGTTTAGCTCTTTTGTTAGGCTTAGGGAAAGCACCTAAACTATGAGTTTCATCACAAACAATTCCATCCCATTTTGTCCCTGGTATTTTATGTAAACTTTCGTAATTAATAACATATAAAGAAATATTAGGTTTTAAAAGTTTGTAATCATTTTCAATACTACTAATAGCTTTCTTTTTTGTAATAAACAAAACGTTTTTTACACCATTAGTATGGGCCATTGCATTTAACGATGTCATTGTTTTGCCAGTCCTAACTTCCATAGCTAAATAAACAAAACGATTTTTATGTAAACGATTTGTAGCTTCTTTGCTTATGTCAATTTGGTAATCCCTAAGTGTTATCATATTTTTTTCTCAATCGTTTAATTACATCAGGATAACTTTTCATTGCGTCCTTTTGATTTCTGTACACCACTCTGCCAATTATTTCTGAACTATAATGTTCTATGCCTTGCTTATCAACATAATAGTCTTTGCCTTGTGAGGATATCCCTCCTTTTCTTATAGCTATTCTAATATCATTGTAACCCACTGGCAAAATATACACCTGATAGTCATTCTCAATACACCATTTTAAATCAGAACTGAAATTCATCTTTTATTATATCTGCTTCTTTCATAGTGTCATCTTTAAACATAATCCATCTATTTTGTTGATCTCGTCCTTCCAGAGGAGAATGACCTGTAGCAAATATTCCATAAGCTACGAGCCACTGATAGAACTTTCTTCTTGATATAGTCATTTTTGCTTTTGGGGCAAAATCTGGATTATCTTGTATGAAGTCAACATATAATTCATATTTATATAACTTTTGATTCAACAATAGTTTTTCAGACGGAGTTTCATCCAACAAACCACACCATTCTATAAACTCATGACATGTTTCAGCGGATAATTTTCTAATTTTTAAATTAACAAATTCACTAACAATTAGTCCGTTTTTTAAATATAGTTGTAAATTTTTAATCATATAATTATCAAAAGCACACCACTCATCTTCGTTCCAATCGCCAAAAAATAAACGCCCAAACTCCATAAGAGGCGTGTAGCCTGTGGTATAGTGTTGTTTAAATTCTAGTTCCCATTTTCTTCTTTCAAAACTAGCGCCTTTACCTTTTATTGCGTAGTTAGTTGTAAGTATTAATTTAGGAGACTTACTGAAAGGAATTTTTATTGCATCTTTATTTTTTTTCTCTAATGTAATACCTTCGGTAACTACACTAAATAGTCGTTCAAACTCAAAATGCTTCTTTACATCGTCAAAACATAATATTTGAGTATCAGCTGAAACTAATTGATATGCAAAAGATTTTTCAAAAGCAAAAGCTTTTCCATCTATAATGACTAATTTTTTCATTTGTCCTAAAGCATTAACTAACAGGGATTTACCTGTACCGCCATTAGGACTATCTGATATAAGTTCATCATTCAGTATAACCGCAGGAGAATAAGATAAATTTTTGTACCCATGCAATAAATAACCTATGGAGCTTTCCATAGACATAATTCTTTGTTCTTCCTTGTTACAAACATTAGAAACAAAACTTATAAAATCACATTTAAGGTTTTTACATTCTTTATATGGTCTTGCAATAACGTGGTCTTTCCAAACAAAACCTTGCAAGTCTAAATAATCTATAATAGTGGTGGAGTCTTTTGTAATTTGTATAGCACAGTTTTCAAAATACAAATAAGCAGAATCTTTAGTATCTGCAATAAAATATACATCAACACTTTTTAGTAATGATAAAAAATCTTCTCTAAAAAATCTAGTCTTGTCTGCAAAATAATTATAAATAGATTTATCTTCTACTTCATCTAAATAATTTAAAACAAAATCTTTAATTTCATCTTCACTTGTATGATCAATGAGGTTATTTATAACTTTTACAAATACATAGTTTTTGCTACCCTCTGGAGCAAATTTATAGAAACCATTTTTTTGTAAAAACTCTCTAAATAAATAATGCACTATGTTTATAACACCTTTTTCACTTTTTGTCCAAAATATTTTACTCAGTTGTTCTTCCTCAAAATCTTTAATAATTGTGTCTACTACATCGCTTTCAACGTTAGACTCCTTGAGTTGAAAACGGATTTCTTTTTTTGGTATACCACTTTTAAGTTTGTTTTTAATTTCTCTGACCTGGTTTTCATCTTCATAATATTTTGTACCAAAATTAGCAGTATTAGAGTATGCAGAGTTTATCGTTGTATTTATTTCTCTTGTGTCAAAATCTTTAGTAGCAAAATCTTTCATAATATATTCTGCTAAATTTTTATTTATTCCGTAGTCGTTAAATGCAGAGGCCAATATATATACGTTATGATTTCTTTCTCCATCGACCAATCCATATTTTTTCTGCCACCACTTCATTAAAATTTCTACAATTTTATTTTCATTTGTGATAGGAATAGTTGGTTTAGAAGTATACTTACTCTTTTCTACAAACTCTTCTATGTAAGTTTCAGTCCATAGTTCTGAACTCTCGTTGACATATATGAAGGGATCGTATGATTCATAACAAACACGACTAATATTTTTACTAGTAACATCAAAATATTCACACTCGAAATGTTTTTCTAATGCTTTAAAATACAAGACATGGTTTTCAGGGTTAGGTGTAACTTTAATTAAAGCTTTTAAACCTTTACCCGATGGAGATATAAAAACAGAATAAACAAAATTATCTTTTGATAATTCTTCTTTGTACTGATGTAATAATTTTTTTGATTTAAATCCGTCAAAATCTAAACATATAATACCGCTATATTCTACTAAAGAATCATCGCTTCTTTGGTGAAATTTACCCGAAAAACAAATAGCTGGTAATTGTTGTTTTAATAAGTTGCGTTCTGTTTTATCTTTTTCTTTAGATATTTGTAAAACTAAATCTTTTGATTTACCCTCTTCTATTCTTTGTAGTATAAATGAAAGAGGTCTATAAAAGGGAGTAGATGTATCCTTTATAGTTCTAAATATTGTTATTGTAGTTTCGTTCAATTTGATAAAATTATAATTAATAAAAATAAAAAAGGCTCTATGTGAGTTCTAAATTAATGTCTTCGTTACATAGATTTAAGTCTGCTACTCTCAGACACCTTGTTTAATTAAAAGTCTAAGCCCAGGTCATCATTAGTAGAGTTATTTTCTTCTTGTTTTTTCTCGTAAGGCTCTTGCATTTTACAAGATAAATACTTTAAACCTCCTTTACTAATTGACACCCAAGCTGACACTTGAAAATCAGATCCATTTAAATCTTTACCACCACCATTGTAATGTGGTTGTTTGTTTTCCTCAGTTCTGTTCTTGTTTTTAAACAAAGAAAAAGACCCATTTTTTACTTCATAATTTTCACTCATTTTATTTAATTTTAATATTATGCTCCAAATCATTTAATATAGTCAGCGTAAATTCATCTTTCGCTTTCTGATTAGGACAAATAGTTGGAACTCCTATCCATCTTAAGTTTTTGTTTGTTGTGTTTTCTATTATAAAAAGAGATAAAAATCTTTTTAATTGTTTATAAAGTTTCTTCAGCATAATAATATTTTAATGATTCAGTAGGATTCTCTCCAAAAAACTTATTGTATTCTTCCATAGCTCTAAATACTTTGTGTTTACCTCTTTCTAAAAATTGTTCTCCACAATCAAACTTTTTTAGTTTGTGTGTTTTTTTATCTATAACAAGAAAAATCATAGGTACACCAAATATTTTTTCATATAACCAAGCTTGACTATCATAATTATACTCATTTGCTGAATATTTAAATCTTTCTAGTGAATTTGTAGTTTTTAAATCATAAACAAAACTATCTGAAACTACATCAGCTTTTCCTTTCCATTCTACCCCACCTATTTCTATAATCCCAGGTTGTTCAAATTTATTACCATCTTCATATATATCGCCATGAAAAGAAAAATTATTTTTCATCTTATCTACCATAATATCTATATTTGATTTTTCTGGTTGTAACATTAGAATATCAAATTCAGAATCTACAATAGCCTCTTTATAAATCTTAGTGTTTCTTGATGAACAATCTATTGCACTAAATTCTGGTGCTTGTGATTTATCAAACTCTAACATTTTTGTATGAAAATATCTGCCCATTACAAAATTGTGATTGTTTTCTTTAGGTTTTCTAAATTTTTCGGGATCAGTTAATAATGCCCCTATATCAGAATTACTTAAATAATTCTGCCCAAAAGAACCATAGTAGTGTATGTCATCTCTCAGTTTTTCTATAGAACTATCCATTAATTGTATGTTCTTTTTTAATTTTGTTTAATTCGTCTTCCAAAGCAGTCATAACTAAAGATGTAGGGTTGTGTTTATTTTTAACATTTTTTAATACTACATCAATAGGAGTGTCAATTAATTCTTTATATTGATTAATTGTGTTTTTCCATTTAGGACTATTTTTTGTGTAATATACTTTTTGGACAGGCTCTTTAAATGTAACTCCATCTAATGTTTTCAACGCTTCTACATCTTCCCCAATCCATAAAGACAATCCTAATCCGTGAAGCGCAATAGCTTTAGTCATTGCTCTTTGTAAAGTGACATAAACTGCAAAAGAATGAATTTTATTTAATGGAATAGAATTGTTGTTAAAGTCTGATACAACTCCTGTCTCTGTTTCTACTTGCCCATCTATTTCAATACTTACTTCAACCCAAGCCGTTCGGCCATCATCAAAATAATTATACACTTTATCAGTTTTTGAGCATTCTCTGTGGTGAATTGTTTTTTTAGCATTTGGATAATGAGATTTAACAATATGCCAGGCCACTGCCCATGGCAAATAATTAAACTTTCCTTTCTTTTTAATGTCTTTAGACACATCAATCTTACTCAGCGTATCAAACACTGAATTTTTTTTAATACTTCCCATAGTAATAATTTTAAGTTAATAATTTTAATTTGATTTTATTTGCATCAGTGTACTTTTTTAACAAAGTAACTCTCATTTCTTTCAATGCCATGAAATGCTTCATATTATTTCTAATATTAATTTCTTCTTGTATTTTAATAGATATTCTATCTAATGACTCCTCGTAATTGTCAGTCATTACTTGATAACACCCATATTTTATTCCGTGTTCAAAAAAAGCGTCATATTGTTGAGGATTTATTTCCTGGTAGTAATCTCCTCTTTTTTTAGTGTTGTAAATTGTAATATTGTCTAGTTTTTTTTTAAATTTAATACCTTTATATATATAAGACTCAGTATCACTAGTAATCCCTAGATTTACTGATCCATACATATTTTTTATTTCTTTCCAAATATCATTTATATTCATAAATCTTTTACTAAAATATTCCACATATTATCTTTACTCATTTTAGACTCCATTTTTTGTGTGGCTCTTGTAATTTGTGAAATGTGAGTATTAAAACCTAATTTTTGACAAAAACCTAAAATCGTAGAGGCTCTCATATGTTGTTTGCGACATAAATAAAACAATAAATCCCTAGCTTCCACAGAATCTATGTTTTTAGATTTATCAAAGATAATTTCTTTAGATATACCTAGTGCGTTCTCAACTTTTATTAAATTATTACTAAATTGTGTGTTTCTCATTTTATTTAATTTTAAACTGCATTAAATTTACAATTAATTTAAATATTACGCAAATTTTTTTTTATTTAACTAAACTTATTTTCTTTATCATACCTTTTACGTTTTTTTTAACATTGCTTTCACTTGAAGACAATACTTGCATCCACGTAATGTGTAATTCTGGATTTTTAGCAGTATATAAATATTCTTGTGGAATAAAATATACATCATAAACATTATTTGTCATATTTTTTTAATTAAAGTTATAAATTCTATATCAATAAAATCTGGCTCCTTATCTTTAGGATAATCCTCCAAAAAACCTGACCATACATTTAAAGCTTCATTCATTAGTGATTGAATAGTAATAATGGACTCTCCTTTATCTTGTAAAGAGTCCACTACTTGTTCGCCCAAGGCTTTTAAAGTATATGTTAGTTCTTGGTCTGAGCCATGAAACAATATGTAATTCAAAAATTTTTGTTCTGTTATTTTATACATAATTTTTTTTAAATTTTATATTAAACTTATCAATAATAATCATTATAGGCTCTGGTTTTATTGCTTGTTCGCTATAAATTGCAAGAGCTATTTGAGTTATCACTGCTTCTTCTCTAGTTAAAGTTAATTTAATTTCAAACATTTAGTTATTTTTAGTTAGTAAACTCATTCATTATAATAAACATTTCATTATAATCAAGTTTTTTATAACAATGTACGCAAAAACCTTTGTCATTTACTTCTACTTCCCTAATTATTATTTGTGGTTCAGTTTCCGTAACATTATTAGTTCTGCCTATTTCAATTCCTAACATATAGCTTAAACCTGCTAAACAAAATATTAGTACTATCATAATTATTGTATCTTTTTTATTCATCTTTATTTATTTTTAAATGGTTATATTTATTTTTTTAGTTAAATCGTTTATACGTGTTTGTAGCAAAAGCCAACTCTCTTTATCTTGATTTAACATTGCGTGTAATTGTTGGACTTCTAAAGTTCTTAACTCTGTATTTATATTGTTATTATACTTTTTTTCGTTTTTTCTAATAAACTTCGGTTTTATCATATTTTAGTGAATTTTAGTTAATTTTAGTGAATTTGTAAAAATTTGGCTTGCATAAATGCGTTTTAAGAGACTTTCTCTTGCTAGTTGATACCTAACTACCTTTAAATTCTTCCTCTAATGCATCAAGGTAATTCTCTATTGAATTAATAACATACGGGGGTAAAGTTGTTAAGGCTTCTTTTTTGCCATTGTTCCAAACTATATGTAAGGAATAAGCATGTATTTTTGTTGGATCTTTTTTTGTTATCATATCTTAAATAGTTTAGCGATTTCTAATATTTCTTTTTTATCTTCTTTTTGTTTAGAGGATTCCATTTTTAATAGCCAATATAAATATGTGCTATCTTCTTCTTTTATTTTTATTGTTTTCATATCTATATTTTATTGTGTTGGTTAATAAATTCTACTACTACATTATGTACTATTTTTATGTCGCAAGTCCACATCGCATCCATAATAGCATCCCATTCAAAAGTATTGTCTCCAGTACAGAAACATTTTTTAACCACTGGCATTAGCCAATCCCAAGATTTATGATACTTGTAGTCGCTTTCTTTATATATCGACAGACCTGTACTTCTCAAGTTCATAAATTCTGCTATAAGTTCATTGTCTGTTTTTGATGGTATGTTTACCACTCTGTCCCCAAATGAGTCTTTCATCATTTCGTTAAATTCTTGTAATTTCATATTTTATTTATTAGTTAATGTTTTTAATATCTTTTATTATAGATTTTATTTCTTCCTTGTGCTTTGTTAATTCCTTTTCTAATGCTTTTACTCTGTATTGCAAGAATTTAATCTGTTCGTCTTTTGCGCTCATGTTTATTTAATTTATATTAATAGTCTTCCATTTCATTTATGCCTATAAATTTATTTATTTCATCGTGGATAATGTCTTGCACATCAAATTCTGATCCATCATCAGTATCGATACAGTCTTTCACTAATCCAAAGTTAACAAGTCTTTCAACGCATTTTATTGCTATGTCTCTGGTTTCATCGTTTGTTATTTCTTCTGTTCTCATATTTATTTAATTAAATTTTGAATTGCTGAAACGTCTATCGTTCCGTATTGTTTGTACACTTTGTTTAAGTGTGCTTTGGCTTTTAAAAATTCTTTATTTGAATCGTGATATTTATATAAATATATCATTCTGCGTAAATATGTAATTTCGTTTATCATAACATTAAGTTATTTATTTAGTTTTAGTTATTATTTAACGTTGCGAGGGCTAAAGGATCGCCACCCCACACAAACAAATAGTACCATCGTTTAAATCCTTGCCTTATGTTCCGTTATATAATAATTATTTATTTAGTAAATGGTTATTAATATTGATTATTTCTTTTATTAGTTGGTATTCTGATTTTATAGCTAGGTTTAAATAATCTACCCTAGTTTCAAACTCATCTCCAGCTTTTTTGATTATCTCAAATATTAGTTTTTCTCTGTTTGTCATAGTTTAGTTATTTAGTTTTATAAAATCCTCAGCCCAATTATCGCAAAGGATAGTATAAAATTTATATTCTGAACATCTTGAAACAGGCTTAAAACCTTTTTCAATTAAGTAATTTAATCCCTGTTGGGCAATATCTCCAGTTTTATAACAATAGGATAAAACAACGCTTTTCGTTTTGTCATCATTGTATCTTTTAGGCTCTGATATTTTAACTCTTGCGCCTCTGTAATTAGTAGGGCTCAAATAAGATATATTAAATTTTCTGTGATTTTCTATATTGTGTATAAGCATATTATAAATTATTATTATAGTTAGTTTCTATTTGTGTTAATTCTCTTTTTAAACAATTTTCTTGTAATGATGTTCTATATATTATATTATTTTCTCTGCAATACATTGAAAGAGGGCTTCCATAATTAGGGCTAATTTTATTAAACTGCGTTAATATTGCTTTAGCTTCTTGTATATAGCTTTGCCCATATCCGCACTGAAATTGCATTAAAAACGTTTTCTTGGTTTCTGTTCCATAGTTTAGCGTTACAGTTCCAGCGAAATAAGAATTTCCGTTTTTATTGTCAAACCATCGTTTGGCGTTTATGTCTATTGTATTAATCATAATTTTATAGTTAAGTTAAAAA
>Ga0209709_10000316_pt1 | contig 46230 bp, 59 predicted proteins | sample ArcticOcean_MG_C_2_FD_187435 | JGI IMG/M metagenome (GOLD analysis project Ga0209709, IMG submission 187435) | Marine microbial communities from western Arctic Ocean - ArcticOcean_MG_CB4_136 (SPAdes) (version 2) | ecosystem: Environmental > Aquatic > Marine > Oceanic | place: Arctic Ocean... | reverse complement strand
AATTTGATCATGATCCTTTACTTAAACTTAAATCTAGAGAGATAGATTTAAAAGCAATGGAAAATGAACGTAAAAAAGAGGAAATGGGAGCAAAAATTAGCATTGATAAGGCTAAATTAGTTCAAAATAAAGAGATTACCGAAGATAAACTTGAACAAAACGAAGAGTTATCGGAATTAAGAGCAGACACCTCTTTAGAAAAACAAAGAATGGCTATTGAGGCAAAAAGAGAGTCTGATTATATGAAACGTCAAGATGTAAAGACCTTGAAAGGTCCACGAAGTTAGTATAAGTTAAATAAGGAGAAAATTATGGCAAAAAACAAAAGCAAAGAACCTAAGGTTACCGTAGGAATAGGAATTGCTAAAGATGGTTTACCAACAGGTGGTAAAGAAATCGAAGCAACTAATCCAAATGAATCTCAAGTGGTTCAAGTTAGAGGCACAAGTAGAATGCTAGCTAACAAAAGCAAAAAAGCAACCTGGTACTAATATGGCTTGGTTTGGCTTAGCAAAAATAGCACTACAAGCGGGTGGTAAAATATATGCTAACCGTCAAAGAACGAAAATGGCTATGTCTGATGCACAATTAATGCATGCACAGAAGATGGCCAGCGGTGAAGAAACTTACCAGGGCAAGCTTTTAGAATCACGAGATAACGATTACAAGGACGAAATCGTACTTGCGATTTTGACACTCCCCATCGTGGTGCTCGCCTGGTCGGTGTGGACAGAGGATCCGGCGGCTATGCAAAAGATAGATGTTTTTTTTGAGTATTTTTCAAATTTGCCAAAATGGTTTACAAATTTATGGATTTTAGTCGTAGCGAGTGTTTTTGGAATAAAGGGAACACAAATATTTAGAAATGGCGGAGGAAAAAAATAATGGGTCATCTTAAAGATCAAAAAAATCTTACAAATGGTAAAGGTTGGAAGAATGTCTTTGTTGGATCTATTAAAGGAACTACAAAAAAAATTACAACTAAAGCTAAAAATATAGTGGGTGGCGTTAATGTTGTTATTAAAAAATTAAAAAAGGATTAAAATAATGAGTTGGTGGAATAAAAAAGAAAATGCAAACGAAGTATTAAGGCTTAACCCTACGATAGGTCTTAAAAAAACAAAGGAATATAAAAAGAAATTAAAAATGAAAAGAAAGGGAAAATAAGTGGCTTTAGACTCAGTAACCGTTATATACAGACTACAGAAAGGCCTTGAAAGGCGCATCCAAGCCCTTGCAATTAATATCACGTCCGGAGGGGTTGACAAGATGGAAACATACAAGTATATTACTGGACAAATACACGCACTGGAATCAGTGCGACAGGAGATCTCTAACCTGCTAAATGATAAGGAGCAAAATGATACCAAAGGAACCGTCGTCGATCTTAAACCAAACAGTCCCAAAAATTAAATTACCTAACAACGGTCTGGTTGGCTTAAAAAAATCAGAACCAAAAAAAGAAATTCCAACAGAATCAACTCAACTACCCCAACCTACAGGATGGAGAATTCTAGTTTTACCTTTCAAAATGAAAGAGAAAACAGATGGTGGTGTATATCTAGGTCAAGAAACAGTAGAGCGTCAACAAGTTGCATCTCAATGTGGAAATGTGCTTGCTATGGGCTCTGAGTGCTTTCAGGATAAAAAACGTTATCCTAATGGTCCTTGGTGCAAGATCGGTGATTGGGTAGTCTTTGCCCGTTATGCCGGTTCAAGGATTGAGATAGAAGGTGGGGAAGTAAGACTCCTCAATGAAGACGAAGTCTTAGCAACAATACAAGATCCTAAAAGCATCTTGCATAAATATTAACATAGGAGGAAACTATGCCTGAATCAACAGAAGAAAAAATAGAAAAAAAAGGACCGATGGTCGAATTAGATACGTCGGGTCCTGGGGTTAATGTAGAATTACCCGAGGAAAAAGTTAACGAGTCAGAAGTGGAGGTCAAAAATGACAAGGAAACAGAACCAACAATTACTGAAGACGCTACTAAGCCCGATGACGCACCTGCGGAATCTGATCAGCAGTCTGATGTTCAAACTAGCGAACCGCAAGAAGACGAAAAGCTAGAAGAATATAGCAGAGGAGTACAAGGACGTATTTCTAAATTAACACGTAGAATGCGAGAAGCTGAACGTAGAGAAGCGGCAGCTGTCGATTATGCCCGTGCTGTAGAAACGAATAGACAAGCAATGGAATCTAAGTTCAAAAAAGTGGACAAAGATTACATTTCTAAACTTGAAGGTAGTGTTAAAAGTGGATTGGATTCAGCTGAAAAAGAATTAGCTGGGGCTATTGAAGCTGGCGACGCAAAAGCTCAAGTAGAGGCCAATAAAAGAATAGCTTCGCTATCTTTTGATAATGCCAAATTAGCGGCAGCTAAGGCTGGAAAAGAAGAAGATTCTGTAGCGGAACCTAGACTTTCGCATGGAGGTTATCTTCCTCAGCAAACTCCTCAACGTTTGCCGGATCCTGATCCTAGTGCTGAACATTGGGCAGGTAAAAATAGATGGTTCGGTCAAGATCGAGCGATGACTTTTACAGCCTTTGAAATTCATAAAGATTTAGTGGAAAAAGAAGGCTTTGACCCTAAATCAAATGAATACTATGTGGAAATAGATAAAAGAATAAGAGTTGACTTTCCCCATAAATTTGATAGAAGTGGAGATAGAAAAACGTCCGAACCCGTTCAGACGGTTGCTTCTGCGACAAGAAGCGTTAAACCAGGACGCCAAACTGTGAGACTCACGCCTTCACAGGTAGCAATTGCTAAAAAATTAGGTGTGCCACTCGAAGAATATGCAAAACAATTAAAACTCACGAAGGAGGCATAAGCATATGACAAAAGAAACAAAGACTACTTCTCGTGCGAGTCAAACTAGGTCTAAAACTGAAAGACCCAAAGTATGGACTCCTCCATCATCTCTAGATGCTCCCAAGCCGCCTGAAGGATTCAGGCACAGATGGATCAGAGCCGAAAGCGCCGGTTTCGATGATACTAAGAACGTCACGGGTAAATTAAGATCCGGATGGGAATTAGTAAGAGCCGACGAATACGAAGGCGAAGATTATCCCGTTGTTAAAGACGGAAAGTACGCTGGGATTATAGGGGTAGGTGGCCTATTGCTGGCTAGGATATCAGAAGAGCTCGCGAAGCAACGAACTGAGTATTATAAGAAACAAACGGAAGCTCGGGACGAAGCAGTTAAGAACGACCTCATGAAGGAACAGCATCCAAGTATGCCGATCAATGTTGATCGACAGACTAGCGTAACCTTCGGTGGTACTAAGAAAAGTTAATTTTTTAACAATTTTAGAACCAACGATTTTTTAAGTTAACCGTTTACAGGTAAAACTGTAAACAAGGAGTAACAAACTATGGCAAATAGTAACACGCAAGGTTTTGGACTTATTGCGGCAGGAACGTTAGGTTCTACGCCGTCCACACAAGGACAAGGTAAGTACAAGATTGATGCAAACTATGCTACCACAATATATAGTGGTGGGGCCGTTGCTTCAGCAGCAGGATATGTAGTCGAAGGTCAAACGACTGATGCACCTGTGCTGGGTGTACTAAATGGAATCTTCTATAATGCGGCTACAACTAATAAGCCGACATGGGCGAACCATTATGTACAAGTAACACCTGCGAATTCAGAAGATATAGACGCTTTTGTATTCGATAACCCACAACAACAATATGTAGTAGCAACCGATGACACGGTCGCGCAAGCTGGTTTTTTAGAAACGTATGACATGAATACAACTGCTGGTAGTACAACTACTGGTAAGTCTTCAGCGACTCTAGATATCGGCGATACAAGTGCGGACGCAGCCTCATGGAGATTATTAAGATCAGCAGAAGATCCTTCGAATCAGGATATTACTGCTGCTTATGCCTCCGTAGTAGTTGTTCCAAACCTGATTGAACTACAATCATAATAGGAGTATATAGACAATGGCAATATCACGAGCACAGCTAGTTAAAGAACTAGAACCTGGTCTAAATGCACTATTTGGACTGGAATATAAGAGGTACGACCAAGAGCATAAAGAAATTTATGCTGAAGAATCATCTGACAGAGCTTTCGAAGAGGAAGTAATGTTAAGTGGTTTTGCAAACGCAGATGTAAAAGGTGAAGGCCAAGGCGTTTCATACGACGAAGCACAAGAAACTTTTACAGCACGTTACACTATGGAAACGATCGCTCTAGCATTTGCGATAACAGAAGAAGCTATGGAGGACAACCTCTATGACAGACTTTCTTCTCGTTATACAAAAGCTTTAGCACGTTCTATGGCTAACGCTAAACAAGTTAAATCAGTAGCTCCATTAAATAATGGACTACCTGGCATAAATACCTTCAAAACAGGTGATGGAGTTTCTTTAATAAACGCTTCTCACCCAACTGTTGCAGGTACGTTTAGCAATACATTATCAACAGCAGCGGATCTTAACGAAACATCTTTGGAGCAGTCTTTAATCGACATTGCTGCATTCACAGATGAACGTGGTCTTAAAATTGCGGCTAGAGGAATGAAGATGATTCTGCACTCTAACCAACAATTTACTGCTGAAAGACTGATGAAGTCTCCAGGAAGAGTTGGTACGGCTGATAATGACATTAACGCAATCAAAAACATGGGGATGCTTCCTCAAGGGTTCGTAGTTAATCACTACTTATCTGACACTGATGCGTTTTATATCATTACGGACGTTCCTAACGGAATGAAGTATTTCAACAGAGCACCATTGAAAACATCAATGGAAGGCGACTTTGATACTGGTAACGTTAGATACAAAGCTAGAGAAAGATACGCTTTTGGCGCATCTGACCCTAGAGGTATCTTTGCATCACCTGGTGCATAGTACATCTAACAATTAACGAAATGAGGCGGCCTTAAAACCGCCTCATTTTTTATGTACACTTTTAAACTCATGAAAAAATTAAGAATTCAAATAAAATATTGTGGCTATTCTGCGGATTTTATGGTCACGTGTGAAGATACTCCTCAAGGTATCGAAAACGCTATCCTTGACAAACTAGGAAAAAATGAGGTATTATTTGAAAAAAATGGATTTACTGTAAAAGCCGGTAAATGGATAACCTATGAGGAGGTTAGTAATGACTCAAGACCTATACATTACGAAGAAGTCCTTGGAACTAGAGTGGCAACAAGAACACCTGAAGGAGGGCAAATATAATATTAATATGTCCTATATTGATAAGAAAATTCAGGAGATTGTTAAAAAGATCATTGCCAGTGAGTTTGAAGAACAAACGCTTCTGACCAAAATAGAAGAATCTAAGGCTGAAGTCTCGATAGCCACTTAAGCGCTATCAAAAATCATACAAAACCTACAGGATCACTTGCGCCAAATTTAAAATTGGGGTATAACCTACTTACTATACATTTTTAATAAAAAGTAAATGTAGACGCGTATAGTCGACATGTCCCTAGGGACTACATTTATATATTCTAGGAGGAATATAACATGGCTAACACAACATTTAATGGTCCGGTTAGATCCGAAAAAGGATTTCAACAGGTCAATAAAAACACTTCAACAGGCGCTTATACTGCAAGAACTCTGGGTCTAAAACCAGATCTTACAAGTCTAACGGCTACTGCGGTATCAACGTCAAGTACATTAACTTATGCAGCTGATACAATTACTATTAACAACTTCACAGGAGCAGCTGCTCAAGCGGTAACATTACCAGCAGCGACAGTCGGAACTGTGGTAGCGCATCTTCAATCAGATGACACAGCTGGTGGAACAGCTACTCTTAGCTTTACGTGTGCTGGTAGTGATGTAATGAAAACTGGTTCAAAAATTGAAACCACTACAGGGAACATCATAGGTATGGACACATCTATAGCAAGTGAAACGGTATTAACGTTCACACCAGAAGATGCAGCAACTAATAGATTAACATTTGGTTGTTATCTGTATTTCACGTGCTATACAAAAGGCACTTGGGACTTTGCTTTCAGTCTTAGTACTGATGCAGTATCTAACTCAGGTACTTTTGTTTGGAGTTAATAAATAATTAATCTATGCTCCTTCGGGAGCATAGAAATTTAAGGAGAGAAAATGGGTACTTATATAAGTAATGTAAAATCTACAAACATGGCCGCTTCAGCAGCTATTTTTGCGGGACCGTGTAGAGTCTTAGGAATATACTATGTTTCTGATACGACAGCGGGAAGTATTACAATTAAAGATGGGGGTTCAAGTGGAACTACTATTGCAGTCTTTGCTACACCTTTAGGAGCAGGTGCTGCGGGTAATGAAATAGCAAGATATATACCAATTCCAGGCGACGGTTTGTTATGTAGAACCAGTGGTTATGCTACCTTATCAAACGTTGATAAAGTTACAATATTTTACGGTTAGGAGGTAGTGTATGGCTATTGCTACCACAAATACATTTGAAAAGACATTTTCTATTGATGAAGTTATTGAAGACGCATACGAACGTATTGGTCTACAAGCAACTTCGGGCTATCAATTAAAAACAGCTAAAAGATCTTTAAACATCTTATTTCAAGAATGGGGTAATAGAGGTTTGCATTATTGGGAAGTAGCTAATTCTAGTTTTACTTTAGTTACTGATCAAAGTGAATATATTATTTATAGATCTACGGGAGATGGTACTTCTGATACAACAGCAATCTATGGTGCAGCAGATATATTAGAAGCCTCTTATAGAAATGCTTCTAGTGTAGATTCTCCACTAACTAAAATTGATCGATCCACTTATCAAGCTCTATCTAATAAAACAGCAACGGGAACTCCTTCTCAATATTGGGTGCAAAGATTCATTGATAAAACAACAATGACAATTTATTTAACTCCCAGTTCAAGTCAAAATGGTCATACAATAAATTATAATTATATTAAAAGAATTAAAGATGTGGGAGATTTTACTAACGTAGGAGATGTTCCTTATCGTTTTGTTCCATGTATGGTAGCAGGGTTAGCTTTTTATTTAAGTCAAAAATATAATCCTGAATTATCTCAACAAATGAAACTTTATTATGAAGATGAATTAGCAAGAGCTTTATCAGAAGATGGTTCACCATCTAGTACTTATATAACTCCTAAAACTTATTACCCTAGTATTTAATTATGTCTAAATTTTCAAGAGGACAGTATGCATTATCAATTTCAGATCGCTCGGGATTAGCTTTTCCTTATTTGGAAATGGTTCGAGAATGGAATGGGGCCTGGGTACACACTTCAGAATATGAGCCCAAGTCTCCACAGATTCAACCCAAACCTGTAGGAGCGGATCCTCAAGCAGTACAAAGAGCTCGTCCAGCAAGAACTGAATTTTATACACCAAAAATTTTACCTAATGATCCTTTCTCAACAGCAGGAACTACAACGGTTACCGTTAATGAACCCGATCATGGTCGATCAACCGGGGATGCTGTTCGATTTAGAAGTGTCGTTTTTGCAGTAGGAGGAGTTACTCCAATTATTTTTGGTTTGGAAACAACTTTAGCTTCGGATCTTACGGATTCGGCAACTTCTTTAACCTTAACTGATTCTACAGCTTTTCCATCTTCAGGTTATATTGTTATACAACCAGGAGCTAATGATAATGAAACTATTAAATATACCGCAAATAATACAGGCACGGGAGTTCTTTCTGGTTTAACTAGAGGATCTTCAGCACCTACTTATAACTTAGCACCTCTGGCCACAACAGCATCTTCCCATGAAGCTGGAATTAAAGTAAGAGGATCTTATTCAATTTCTAAAGTAAATGATGATAGTTATACCTTTACTTTAGCTTCAGCAGCTAGTACAACACAAACAGGAGGAGGTTTCCCGATTTTTGCAGGACCGGTGAACACTAGAGCATAATGGCAGGATATACACTTTCAGCATTAGAAGCTGATCTTAGAAGTTATACTGAAGTAGGTAGTAATGTTTTTACTGGTGCTATTCTAAGCAGATTTATAGAAAATGCAGAATATCGGGTGATGAGAGATTGTCCTATTGATGCAGATCGAAAAGCCCAAACTGGAAGTTTAGTTGCAAATCAATCAACTATTAATGCTCCCGCAGGATGTTTATTTGTAAGAGGAATGCAGGTCTATACATCTACATCAGCAACAACAGGTGTGAATACATGGTTAGAAAAAAAAGATAGAACTTATTTACAAGAATTTATTCCCGCTGAAACATCGACAGGAGCCCCTAAATATTATGCAATGTTTGGAGGAGCTACGGGAACTACAGATACGACTTCAGGACGTATGATGGTCGCTCCAGTTCCTGATGCAAACTATGCTTTTAAAGTTCATTTTAATGCAAAACCTACGAGTTTAGTTACAGATACGAGTGGAACTTATCTTAGTCAATATTTTCCAGGAGGCCTTTTATATGCCTGTTTAATAGAGGCATATGGATTTTTAAAAGGTCCAATGGACATGTTGACACTATATGAAAATAGGTATAAACAAGAGTTAGAAAAGTTTGCTGTGGAGCAAATTGGAAGAAGGAGACGAGATGATTACACGGATGGGACCATTCGTATACCCATTCAGTCCCCAACACCTTAAATTAGGAGATAAATATGGCAATAACATCAGCAATTTGTAACAGTTTCAAAGTAGAAATTTTAACAGGGACACATAATTTCACTGCATCAAGTGGAAACACTTTTAACTTAGCTTTATATACAAGTTCAGCAACTTTAAATAAAACTACAACAGCATTTAGTGCAACTAACGAAATTTCTAATACATCTGGAAGTTCTTATTCTACAAAAGGAAAAGCTCTTACAAGTGTAACACCCGTTTTATCAACAGATACGGCTGTTTGTGATTTTGCTAATATCTCATGGACATCTGCTTCTTTCACGGCTAACGGTTGTTTAATTTTTAATGATACAGCCTCTGGTGATCCAGCATGTTGTGCCATTGCATTTGGTGGAGATAAAACCGTTACAAGCGGAACTTTCACAATAGAATTTCCAGCAGCTTCTGCAGGATCAGCTATTATCGGTATAGCATAAGGAGGATCTCCTTATGGCAAATACATGGGGTGCATCAGGAACAACCTGGGGACAAAATTCTTGGGGTGATCAAGGAACCGTTACACAATCTTTAACAGCACCTTCACAACTAACAACAGCACTTGGTACAGTCACACCTTTTAATGAATTAGGTTGGGGCTCTGATACATGGGGCGCAGAGAACTGGGGAGAAAGTGCTCTCGATATAACTTTAACAGCACCTTCACAACTAACAACAGCTTTAGGTACATTAACTTATGCAGGCGCAACTGATGGTTGGGGCCGTGATTCATGGGGAGATAATAACTGGGGCGAAAACGCAACTAGTGTTTCTTTAACCGGACTTTCTTTAACTACATCTATTGGTAATCAAGCCTGGGGCCAAGCCTCTTGGGGTGATGGTGGATGGGGAGATTATGCATTAGCTGTAGCTGATGTAATGGGATTAACAGGTCTTTCAGCAACAGGAGCCGTAGGATCTCCAGTCGCTAGATCGGACTATACCGAGTCATTAACAGGTCAGGCAGCCACGTCAGCAGTGGGTGCCATTATTATTGGAGAAGGAGTTCCTTTAACAGGAGTTGCAGCCACAGCAGCTGTAGGTGCTCCAGTCGCTAGAGGAGATTATACCGAATCATTAACAGGACTTTCAGCATTAGGCGCTGTAGGTGCTCCACTCATTACAACTAATCCATTAGTTCAACCAACAGGAGTTTCAGCAACTTCTGCAGTAGGAGCTATTACTCCAGCAGATCAAGTAATGGGATTAACAGGAGTTTCAGCAACGTCTGCAGTAGGAGCTATTACTCCTTCCGATCAAGTAATGGGATTAACTGGACTTTCAGCAACTATTTCTGTAGGAAATCCTGGAATTCAGCATTACCAAGATGTTGACACAGGGTCAAATACATCGTATACAAATGTTGCAACAGGATCAAATACAAGTTATAGTGATGTAGCAGATCATTAATAAGATTATTTAGTAGGAGAAAAATTATGACATCAACATATACCCCTCTCGGCGTAGAAAAAATGGTAACTGGCGAAAACGCTGGTACATGGGGAACAAAAACAAATACGAATTTACAACTTATAGAACAGATTTCAGGTGGGTATTTAGGTGTAGATATTGCAGGTGGCGCAGGAACAACTACTTTATCTAAATCAGATGGTGCAACAGGTTCAGCAGTAGCAACTAGAGTTTTAAAATTTACAGGTTCAATTACTGGAAACAGAATTGTCACAATGCCTGTTCTTACAGAAAATTTTTACCTTATTCAAAATGCAACTACAGACGGTAGTGGTACTCCAACAGTACAATTAAAAGCAGCTACAGGTTCAGGCGCAACAGTTACTTGGGCAGCTTCAGATAAAGGTTGGAAGATGGTTTACTTTGATGGTGTTGCAACTAACACAGGTGTTTATGATGTTGGAATGGGTGATGTAACAACAACTGGAACACAAACTTTAACAAACAAAACTTTAACGGCACCAAAAATTGGTACTTCAATTTTAGATACTAATGGAAACGAATTAGCTCTTTTAACAGCTACAGGTTCAGCGGTTAATGAATTCACAATAGCTAATGCATCTACAGGAATTTCAGGACCAACTCTTTCAGCAACAGGTGAAACTAATGTTGGTATAAATATAAACCCTAAAGGAACAGGAGTTCTTAAATCAGCTTCAGCAGCAATTAAAATTGCAGGAACCGAAACGATGTGGGTCCCAGCTTCAGCAATGTATGCAGCTACAACAAATGGTGCAGCAGATGCACAAGTAGAAACAACAGCTTTAAGACCCGACATGAAGGTTTTTGATTTTGCAGATGGTGCAGATGATTTTGTACAATTTTCAGTGGCCATGCCTAAATCATGGAATTTAGGAGTTGTAACTTATCAAGTATTTTGGACTCCAAGTACAACAAACACAGGAAACTGTATTTTTGGATTACAGGGAGTTGCGTGTGGCGACAGTGATACAATTGACGTTGCCTATGGCACAGCAGTAAATGTTACAGATGCAGGAATAGGAACAATTGAAGATCAACAAGTTTCAGCTGCAAGTGGTGATGTAACAATTGCAGGTTCTCCTGCTGATGATCAACAAACATATTTTCAATTTTTTAGAGACGCGAATGCCGGTGGAGATACCTATACGGGAGTAGCAAGAGTATTAGGTGTTAAAATCTTCTACACGACAGACGCGGCTAACGACGCATAGGAGAAATAAAGAATGTCTTTTGGATATCAAGTTTTAGGATTTGGATCTGGTGGCGGTCCGGCAAAATGGCTGGAAGCTAGCGGTGGTACTACTGTTGAATACAGTGATGGTGGCGTCGATTATAAAGCTCATTTTTATTTAGCTAGTGGTAGTTTTAATGTTGCTGCCTTAGGTGAAGACAGTGATGGCGATAAAGTAGATTACTTTGTTATTGCTGGCGGCGGCGGTGCTGGTGGTACAGTTGCTGGCGGCGGCGGTGCTGGTGGATCAGTCACAGCTTCAAGTTTATCAACTACTATTACAGCTGCAGATCATCCTATAACAGTTGGAGCTGGAGGCCCTGCGGCCTACACTTCTCCTGCTAATGGAGCTAACTCTGTTGTTTTCGTTGGTTCACCAGTGGCGGGTACTGGAACCGGTGGAGGCAAAGGTGGAATTTTTACAGATAGTCCCTCAACTGGAGGTACAGGTGGTTGTGGTGGTGGTGCAGGTCAAGATGCTTCAGGAGGTCCAGGTACTCAAGGAGGAGATGGTGCTCCAGCTGGCCAAGGTCAAGGAGGCGGAGGCGGCGGAATGGCAGCTAATGCTTCAACTATCAATGGAGGAGACGGAACTACAAACGCATACGACGATAATGTTTACCACTACGGTGGTGGCGGTGGTGGCGGCGGAGGAATACATAGCGGTCCAGCCGGTGGCACAGGTGGCGCTGGAGGAGGCGGTGGAGGATCATGGCAACAATCAGGTGGTCCAGGAGCAGCTTCAACTTCAGCAGCAAGAAATTTAGGCCAATCAGGTACTAATGGTTCAGGTGTCATAGGAGGCGCTGGAGGAGCTAATACTGGCGGCGGTGGCGGCGGAGGAGCTCACCCTAGTTCATGGGGAGGAGCAGCGGGCAGTGGTTATGCTGTTGTTCGTTACAAGGTAGGTCCATAATGGCCAAAGATTTTGCAAAATTAAATTCTAGTAATATAGTTATTGACGTTCAGGTTGTTGATGACGACAACTCAGCGACTGAAGCTCAAGGTGTAGAATTCTTAAGAACACTGCTTAATGATCCCACAGCAGTGTGGAAACTTTCTGATGACTCTACTGGAAGTGCAGGAATAGATTATAATTACGATACAGTTACAAAAGTATTTTATGAACCACAACCCTATCCATCGTGGACTCTGCAGGCTGACAAACATTGGGAGCCCCCTGTTCCTAAACCAGGACTAGATAACATCTCTAATTGGAATGAAGATACACAAAGTTGGGATATAGAAAGCGCATAGAAAAAAAATAAGCATTATGGGTTTACCGCTCTAAAATGAATACTATAAAATGGGTGGTCAACTTGGGAGATGATGTGAACCTCCCTAATATTTGTGATAAAAATTGTTTAGGATGTCATGATGATTATCATTCAACAAATTTAAAAAATAGATATACAGATAAAAGAAACGATCTTTTTAATGAAAAAGGTTTTAACTGGTTTCCTCGTGAATGGAAATTTAAAGATAAATGGAAACTTGAAATAAAAAAACATTTTGGAACTTCTAAAGCTTCAAAATTCTTTATATTCTCAGGACGCGGAGATCCTTTATTCTATCTTCCTTGTATTGAAGCCTATATGAAAGTTTATAAAGAACTGGGATATAAAGGTTATACTATTATTTACACAAGTGGATCACAATTAACCCCTCTAATCCTAACTAAATTAGTCAGCTATGGGATTGATGAATTACGTTTTAATTTAGTAGCCACAGATTTTAGTCAGGAGACTTTATATAAAATAGAAGCTGCGAAACATCAAATGAAAGTATCTGTTCAGATTCCTCTACTTTCCATTTATGAAAAAAAATTATTAAAAGTTCTCCCTTATTTAAATGATCTGAGAATTACCCAATTGATTCTATGTCATACTTATGTGATTTCACAAACTGGTGCTGAAAAATTACAAACAGTTTTACCAAAGACTACGGTTATTACGAAGCTTACAGAAGGAAAAGCAGTTATTGATAATCAACCCATGCTTCATAATATTAAAGAGCATTTTCGTAAGGAAAAATATAAGATTCCTTTAGTTATGGAACTACCTTTTGGTAATGAATTATATGATAAATCTATGAATGCTCTGGTTTAGAATCTTTTAGTTGATGCATTCTGTTATGAAATTTTCCTTTAAGCTTTAACAAAGCGATTTCATCTAGCTTTGCTAATTCCTTATTTTCTGGATAAGGAACAACTTCATAATCATAATTCTCTCTTTTAAAAGGAACATAGACAGCTAATGGAGTTCCTTTAGTAAGTGTAATATATCTCCAACCTAGAAAACGTTTATTCAAACAATCTTTTCCTAATTTTTTAAACGTACTTTTTTTAATTATAAGTTGTTGATTAGTTTGATGCCATATATCAGTAGGAATAATGCCTGGTAAGGTCTCAAACAGAGAATTGTATTCATAAAACATTGGAAGTTGCATACTTGAATAACCTTTAGGAGTAAGGGTTCGCCAAGGACATTCTGTTTTTAAAATAAAAGCAACATCTTTTTTAATATGCTCAGGTAAAAAAGGAACTAATTGTTCCTTGGGATGATAAGTAAAAATATAAGCCTCATGGGGAGTTTCCCAATTAAATTCTTCAGTGGATTCGTTATAGCGTAAAATAACATCTGTCCATAATGGAATCACGTATCCTTGCTGAAACCATAAAGGAAAAGAAGGACACGCTTTTATATTAGAACCACCTTCAGCAATTCTAGTATTTTTAATATTTTTATACCACTCAGGAAAAAAGAAACGACCCGGTTGTGGGGGAATAACTTTTTCTAAATAAGGAAGTTGGGACCACCATTTTACTTTAAGTTTTTCTATCATTTTAAATTAAAATTTGCACCTACGGATATTCTTTCTCCTTTTGACTTAAAAGGAAATACAAAGTGTGTTAAAGTTGCAGGAAAAATATATAAGTCTCCTTCTTCAGGGAACGAAGTGACTTGAGTAATACCGTAAGGTTGTCTTTCCCCGTATAGAAATTCAATTTTTCCTGGTCCCCCTCCTTTTTGTAACTCACTAACTTCAGATTTCTGAAAATTTTTATGTTCCTCTCGAAGGGATTGAGGTACCTGTATAAACAAAACACTGGAAAAGTCACATTCCACATGAGTATGTGGAGGATTAAACTCTCCTGCCTTCATAAAATTAACCCATGCACTCGACATTATTATTTCCTGTCCCAAAGGGGTTTTATACCAGGTCTTAAAAGCATGCTTAAAAATATTTAAGTAGGGTTTTAGAATTTTCTGAAAGGTTTGTGGATTAACATAATGTTCATGTTCAATCATTCCTACTAAAAACTTATTAAATTTCTTTGTTTTTTTAGTACATAACTTGGCACAGGCTTCTAAATCAAAAGGAGATAGTTTTATTTTAAATAAGAGTGGTCCCCAGTAAAAAAAATTATAATTAATGTCAGTCTGCTTTGTCATAAATTTTTTGTTTTAAAAATTCTCGGGAAGAAAGACAATCTCTTGTTTTTAAATACCAATCTACTTTTCTGTTGTTTAGTTGATTGATAGCTCCTTGCCATTCTTTCTTAAAATCTTCTTCAGTAAATTTATATGAATATTTCATTAGAGTGGGTAGATCGGTAGGATACCAATCCATTCCTGTAGCAATACAATGAATACCTCCTTTAGGGGAGTAACGATATTTTTCCATTTTGGATCCTACTAAACGTTGAAAATCTCCATTTGCCTGATAAAAATCAAAGTCAAAAGGATATTTTGTTTCTTGGATATTTCTCCAATATTGTGTATCGGTTCGTGTAGATAGGGCATAATGAATTCCTACAAATTCTGCAAAGCTTTTTGTTAATTTTCTAGTCGCAAAATTAAAATGATCTCGGGTAAATTGAGAAATTTCCGATCGTCCTAGGCAGCGTAATAAAAGATGTAAATACTCATGAACAGCAAATAATCCATTACCCTCAAGAGGCTCAATGAAAGCAGCGGATAAACCAATAGCACATACATTTTTAGTCCATGCGTTTTTATACATTCCACCTTCAAATTTAATTTTTTTAAATTTTAATTGATCGGGCCAGTTAGGATTATAGCTGCCTTTCTTATCCTTAAAAAAAGGAGGCAGAGGATGAAACTGTAATGTTGGATGACCGAGCCAATGTTTAAATTCTTTAAGAGCATCTTCATCTGAAACAAATTTATCTGAATAAATATAGCCCGTTCCTAATTGAGACCATAAAGGAATAGTCCATACCCAGCCATTCTGAATAGCTGTACAGTTGGTATAGTTTTTGAATTCATTTGCTATATTTCTATAGGGAATTTTAACTGCATAAGCAGAATTGTTAGGAAGATAATCAAAACGTTCAAAAGGTTCTTTTAAAGTTTTTCCTAATAAAAGGGATTTAAATCCTGTGCAATCAATATAAAGATCAGCTTTATGTTTTTTATTAAGAGAAGTAACTCCAGTTTTAAGATCTGCTTCAACAGTTTCAATTTCTTCTTTAATATGTTTAACTCCTTGAGGAATACAGACTTTATCTCTAAGCCAGATTCCAAACTTGGTTGCATCGAAATGATAAGCAGAGTCCGCCTTAGAACTCCAATTTCCTGGTAGAAGGTCTGTTCTATCTGTTAATTTATTATTTGCTACCAAAGCCATTTGAGGATACACACATTCTGCATAATCCATATTATGGGTGTGAGGATAAAGAAATTTTTTAAAGTACCAATCATTTAGTTCTGAAACATTACCATCGGTATAAGGATCTCCAAAAGGATAATGAAACCCTCCGTCCCCTAATCGACCAAAATCTTGGAAACGAATACTTAATTTATAAGTAGCATCGCACTCCTTCATAAAATCTTCATCTTTAATCTGCATCATGGATAGCCATTGATTAATCTGACCCAAGGTACTTTCTCCCACCCCTACTGTAGGAATATTAGGAGACTCAATTAAGACAATTTCTTTATTTGAAAAAAATTTCGATAGTGTGGCTGCCGTCATCCATCCGGCTGTTCCTCCTCCAACAATAATAATTTTGTTAATCATGGTCTGGAAGCCAATATTGGTTGTAACGATAAAAATTTAATTGATCATGAAAATCTAAGTCCATTGCAATAATGGTCTTACGTTTAGAAGAAGAGTTAACAGGACTAAAATGCTCAATGATACTTGGAAAAATAGTTATATCTCCTTCGGCAACCTCAGGAATAGTAAAAGCAACATTGCCTGAATCAAATTGATTAAAGGGTTGTTTATAAATTGTTCCTGAATGATTTTTAGGATCTAGATCAATATATGCCATTAGAGTAAATAAAGACTTACCGTGATTATGAAGAAGATGGTCGTGCCCTTTATCATAAGCTGTGGCAAAAGCCCGGGTTACTTTTAAATTTGATTTTATTTCTTGTACAAATTCTTGTAAAGGATCTGCAAATAATTTTAAACACTCGTTTAAAAATACAGAGGCTTTATCCGGAGGAAGACGACGATTTGTTAAAAAATTTTGATCCTCATGTTTTATACAGGGATATTGCTTTAATAAAGAATTAATATCTTTTTTGGATTGTGCCCAATTTGATAATTTAAATTTCCAATAGGGTATCGTAAACAATGTATCTTTCATGTTGACAATAAGTGTATCATATGTTAGACTGCTTGTCAACATGGAAGAAAGAAACAATGAATCTTAAGCATTATTCATGGGTGTTTAAAAAGGCGCTTTCTGCAGAAGTTTGTGATAGCATTATCAGAATTGGACTTTCAAGAAAAAAGAAAAAGGCCATCACTCATACAGAAAATAGACGACGTTCTGATTCTGTAAGAGATTTAAAAAAAGACCCTTTACAGCCGGAAGAAGAAAAAAGATTATTACAAAAAAGAGATTCATCTATTGTATGGTTGGATGAACAATGGATTTTTGATTTAATTAATCCATACATTGAAACCGCAAACAAAAATGCAGGATGGAATTTTCACTGGGATTGGACGGAATCTTCTCAGTTTACTATGTATACTAAAGATCAATTTTATGGTTGGCATACGGACTCTTCTGAAAAAACCGGCTCTAATCCTAAATGGAAAGGGTCCTTTAACAAAACTAGAAAAATAAGTTCTAATATTCAATTAACAGATTCTTCCAAATATGAAGGAGGACTATTTCAACTTGATCCTCGTATGGAAGATCCCGATATGGGAAAACCTAAGATTTGGACAGCGCCTCGGGAAAGAGGTTCAATTATATGTTTTCCTTCTTTTGTTTGGCATCGAGCTCAACCCGTTACTAAAGGGTTAAGGTATAGTATGACTCATTGGCATTGGGGACAACCATGGAAGTAGGATATAAAATTGTTCGTGGAGCTATTTCTCCGGACTTATCTAATTTTTTATATAATTATTTTATTTTAAAACGAAGAGCGGTTAAATGGCTCATTAAAAATCATTCTGAAGTTAAAGATACAGGTGCTGTCTCACACTTACATGGTACTTGGAAGGATCCTCAGGCTCTTAATACTTATTCAGTCTATGGAGACTATGTCGGAGAAACTTTATTAATGAAACTTCTTCCTGTAATGAAAAAGTTCACTGGATTAATCTTATCTCCTTGTTATAGTTATACACGACTTTATAAGAAAGGAGATATTTTAGAAAAACATACAGATAGACCGAGCTGTGAAATTTCAGCAACCCTTCACTTAGGGGGAGATCGTTGGGATATCTATGTGGGAGGTGATGCCATTGAATTGAAAGTAGGAGACATGCTTATTTATAAAGGATCAGAGATTGAACATTGGAGAGAAAAATTTGAAGGTGAAATTTGTGCTCAAGTCTTTTTACATTATAATAATAGTAAAGGTCCTTTAGGTGAACAAAATTTCTTCGACAGGAGACCTACTCTAGGACTACCGGCGGAGACTCGTCAATGAACGAAATAGAATATTGGTTAAAGACACTTCCTGAAGCTGGAGAGTTATTTAATATAGAAAAAATAAAACCTATTTTTATAGTGGGTGTTCCTAGATGTGGTTCCACACTTATAGAAAAAGTAATAGCCTCCGGTCCCACCCTTATTCCGATTGGAGAAGAAACAAACACAATAAATTTTTTTGTGGGTAAGATAATAATTGAAAAAAAATCAATAAATTTAAACATAGAAAAAATAAAGAAAGACATAGTATCTAGATATAAAGAAAAAGGATTATTAAAAAAAGAAAATGATTATATTTTCACTGATAAATCTTTAGAAAATTTCTTTTATATAGATTTCATCAAAGAAATCTTTCCCCATGCAAAAGTGATTAATTGTAGAAGAAACCCATTAGCATCTATTATGTCTATTCTTCAAAATAAATTACCAAACGTAGCCTGGGCACATGATATACAACACATTTTTAAATACTTTGATATTTATCATAAGACGATTGCAAATTATAAAAAGACTCTTTCTCATTTTATTTATGACCTAGACTATGAAAAATTTGTGAAAGATCCTGAAATAGAGTCAAAAAAATTAATGAAGTTTTGTGATCTTCCCTGGAATAAAACATGCTTAGAATTTTATAAAAGAAAGGATTTATTTTCTAAAACTACCAGCCGTTTTCAAATTCGTAAACCTATTTATAAAGACTCACTAAATAAGTATCTACCCCATAAATCATTTTTAGATCATTACGGGACTAAATATTCTTGGTATAATTAAATGAAAATAATACACAACTGTTTATCAAACAAAGAATTTAAAACCCTACAGACTACTCTTACCTCGAACGATTTTCCATGGTTCTATAGAGAAGCTGAAGTTAAAAAAGAAACTGACAGTGAGTATTTTACTCATTCTTTTTTCCATGCTCCTAATACTTTAAGGTCTAAATGGTATGGATTGATTGTTCCTATTTTGGAAAAGATTAAATGTACCTCGTTAGTTTGGGTTAGGGCAAATTTACTTATTAATAAATCCACTCCTATCCGTTCGGCTTTACATCGGGATATGGGCTCTAGCAAAGGCACGACTGCAATTTTTTATGTTAACAGTAATAATGGTTTTACTCTTCTAAAAACAGATAAAGGAGATGTTAGAAGTTCATCGGAAGAAAACAAGCTTATAATATTTGACTCACAAACTTTACATCAAAGTGTTCGTCAAACTAATACTAACCAAAGAATTACTATTAATTTTAATTTTAAATGCAAATAAAAATTATCACTTTTAAAAGTAAACCTAAAGAAACTCCTTTCGCTCCCGAATGGTTACACTACGTAGGTTATGGTCAGATGGAGGGCATTGATTTTAAAAAAATTGCCACTATTATATTAAAAAAAGAAAAACAGATTATTAAAGAGTTTCCTCCGACGGCTAAAGAGAATACGGATGGATATACTTTACTAGGCGATAAGAGTTTAACTTCGCGTTATAATTATTATAATATAATTGATTGGCCCGAAGAAGAAATTAAAAAATTAACTAAAGGGATATGGAAGTTTCATTCATTATTTTTAAAAGCTCTTCAGATAAAGTATAATAAAAAATTATATATCAAAGCATGGGCTAATGTGATGCATAAAGGAGAACAAATTAAACCTCATCTACATGGCGTTCTACCCAATTCATATTTAACAGGACATATTACTATTCAAACTGAAGAGTCCTCTACTTATTATATCAACCCCGTCAATCAAATTAATGATCCGGAAGTTAGACCTATTAAAAATAAAGTAGGTCAAATAACTTTACTTCCGGCCTGCATGCCTCACTACACTGATGTTTACCAAGGAAAAATAAAACGTGTAAGTATTGGATTGGATATTAAACTTTTATGAGAATCTTAGGTATTTCTCCAGGTCATGACAGTAGCATCTGTATTATTAATAATGGTGAGATAGAGTTTTTTGCTAAAGAAGAAAGATTTAGTAGAATCAAACGCGACGCTTTTCCTTTTACAGTTTTAGATTTAGTAGCTGAACGATTTAAGTCTATTGATTATGTTACTTATGCGTGGCATCCTGACGACTGTGAAAAATTTGAAAGTATGAATGCCTATATTCATAAAAAATTTAATCTTCCCATTACTGTTATTAGTTCCGGTGAGACTCATCATCTTGCCCATGCAGCAGGAACTTTTTATGCCAGTGGATTTGAACGAGCTTTAACTGTAGTGATTGATCGTGATGGATCTATTCATAAAAATACATGGAGAAATTTTTATCACAGTAATAATGAAAAGGGTGGTCGAGAAGCTGAAAGTGTTTATGATTGCAGCTACCCTAATATTTTTAAAACTCTTTACAAAAACTACTGGACTCATCACACCTTTAGTATTGCTAAAAAATATGAAGCAGCAACTACACTGATTGGACAAAATTGTTTAGAAGGAGGAAAAACAATGGGGTTGGCAGCTTATGGAAAAAATAAAAACTATTCTAAACTTACTGATAGTAATCTAGAACATATTAAAGTTGCTTTTAATGGATCCTTACCAACAAGTATCTTTAAGGGATTACGGAACAAAATTGCTAAAGAAATTACTCCTAAGAATTTTAAATTCTATGCCGATCCATGCCAGCATGTTCAATTAGAAACACAAGAAGAATCTTTAGCTCTTATTAAAAAATGGGTAGAAATAACGGGGGTTAAAAATATATGCATTAGTGGAGGCTATGGGTTAAATGTGGTCGCTAACAGTTATTACGTAAAACATCTTCCTGATTGTAAATTTTATTTTGATCCTTTGGCTGATGATAGTGGAACCAGTATAGGGGTAGCTTTATTTCTTTACTATCTTAAAACACAAGATACAAGAATATACTATCCTAAATATAATTTTTATCATTTCTATGAGAATTGTTTTAATCAATATGGTAAAGCAGCAAGTATTAAAGATGTTCTAAAATTAATTTTAGATCAAGAGATAGTGGCTTTATTTGAAGGGGCCCCTGAAGCTGGTCCTCGAGCTTTAGGACATCGTTCTTTATTATTAGATCCTAGAAATCCTAAAGGTAAGGATATTATCAATACTGTGAAAAAACGTGAATGGTATCGTCCTTTTGCGGGGGTAATATTATACGAGCATTTTGATGAATATTTTGATACACTAGGATTAAAAGAATCACCTTATATGACTTTAAATTTTAAGTGTAAACGACCTAAAGAAATACCAGCCATTGTTCATGTAGATAATACATGTCGTGTTCAAACTATTAAAACAGGATTTTTATACGATCTTTTAAAATTATTTTATAAAGAAACAGGATGTCCAATTCTATTAAACACCAGTCTTAACATAGCTGGTCAACCGCTAGTTCAAACTAAAACAGAAGCTACTAAAGCTTTTAAAAATGTATATTTTGTAGATGATAAAAAACTTTTTTAAAATAAAAAAACATAAATTTTATATAAAAGGAGTAGATGAATTTATTCCTCAAGAGGAAGTTATTGTCCCTGCTCTAGGAGGCCCTTCATGGTTTCAACAATTGTGTCCTTTTGTTGGAAAACATAAAACTTCTTTAGACGCCTATTATAAAGCCAGTACCAGTATTAGACGTACCGCTAAAAGTTGTCCCGGCATGTTAGATCTTTTTAAAAATTCTTTTCTTATTAAGTTTCCTTGTGATGTTATTTTAGAAACCATGGAAACGGGAGAGCATTTTTGGCAAAAACCTAGTAAAACGGAAGTCCTGACTATTACTCATCATCCGGAAGCTCACGTTGAATCGACGGGGCCTTTAGCATCATGTATTCTTATTCAGTTTTGTCTTCCTTTTATTTTTCAAGCACCTCATAATAAAGTAACTATACTGGATCCTGTCTATTGGAAACTTCAACCCTATAAAGTAGCACCGGGTGTCATGAATTTTAAAACAGAACGAGAGGCTCTTTCTTTAAACGTAATATGTCTTTTTGAAAAAAAGAATAAAATATATGAATTTAAAAAAGGAGAGCCTTTGTGTATCTATCATACCTCTCATCATTCTACTTTAGAAATTAATAATAACTTGGTTGAATCTCCTATCCGACAAGATAAATCAAGAACTTTCACTCATAGATGGGCTTCATCTAAGTAGTTGATATTGGCTAAAATGTAGTATATTTGTTACAAAACGGATTTTTCTATGCTACAAAAAATAGGCTTTTTACCAGGATTCAATAAACAAGTTACACCAACCACTGCCGAAGGGCAATGGACGGGTGGTGACTATGTGCGTTTTAGATATGAAACTCCTGAAAAAATAGGGGGATGGTCTCAATTAGGAGAGAGCAAGCTTACAGGAGTTGCTCGAGCACTCCATCATTTTATTAATAATGCATCAATTAAATTTGCTGCTATCGGCACGAACAGAATTTTATATGCTTATTCTGGAGGAGTTTATTATGATATACACCCTTTAGTTAATCCATCAGGAACCGCGATCACAAGTGCCTTCAGTACTACGAATGGTCAATCTGACGTTACACTAACCTTTTCAAGTGCTCATAATTTTCAAGCAGGAGACATTATTTTGTTTGGAGATAGCTCTACTTTTACTTCAATTACTGATTCAAATTTTACATCTGCAACTTTTTGTGATAAAAAATTTATGGTCACATCCGTTCCTACAAATACTACTTTAAAAATAGATGCAGGTAGTAATGAAGGAGGAACAGGTGCTACCACTTCAGGAGGAATTACTTATTATAGATATTACCACGTAGGACCCGCTGATCAAGTTGGAGTTTATGGATATGGAATATCATCATGGGGAGGAGCTGTTGCTAGTCCACAAACTACTTTATTAAATGGAGCATTATCTGCTAATGCTTATGGAACCGGAGGATCAGGAACCACGATTACTGTAGATAGCACCACAGGATTTCCAAGCACGGGAACAAATTATATTAAAGTAGACAATGAAGAAATATCTTACACCGGAATAACTTCAACTACGTTCACAGGAATTACTAGAAATGTTAGAGGAACAACAAATGCATCACATCTTGATAATGCAACTGTTACCAATTACAGTGATTATTCTGGATGGGGCCAAGCTGCTGCTACAACGGATAAAGTTGGACAGCCGGGTCTATGGACCTTGGATAATTATGGATCTAAATTGATTGCTTTAATTACAGACGGTGCGTGTTTTGAATGGGATTCGGATTTAACTAACGCTGTAGATACAAGAGCTACTGTTATTTCAGGAGCACCCACAGCTTCTAGAGATATGCTAGTTTCAACTCCTGATCGACACTTATTATTCTTTGGAACTGAAACAACGATTGGTGATACAACAACTCAGGATCCTTTATTTATTCGATTCTCTTCTCAAGAATCTCTAAGCGATTATACACCGACAGCTGTTAATACGGCCGGTACGCAAAGATTAGCGGGTGGCTCTAAAATTATGGGAGCGATTCGAGGACGTAATGCAACGTACATTTGGACAGATACTTCTTTATTTATTATGAGATTTGTAGGTGCACCATTTACTTTCGCCTTTGAACAATCAGGTACCAACTGTGGATTGATTGGAAAACAAGCGGCTACAGAAGTAGATGGAACCGCTTACTGGATGTCGGAAAATGGTTTCTTTAGATACACCGGGCAACTAGAATCCATGGACTGTTTGGTTGAAGATTTTGTTTATGATGATTTAAATACAACTTCCAACCAATTGATTAATGCAGGTTTAAATAATTTATTCGGAGAAGTTATATGGTTTTATTGTACCAGCACATCTAATGTGGTCAACCGAATGGTATCTTATAACTATATTGATTCTTCCTCTCAACGAGGCATATGGACGACAGGTAGTTTAAACAGAACAACTTGGGAAGATTCTTCCGTCTTTGGTAAACCCCATGGCACTCATTATGATGCGGGGGCGGATACTTCTTTTGATGTCACAGGCAATACGGAAGGCACTACTATTTACTACGAACATGAAACAGGAAATAATCAAATTAAAGGGGGAGTAACCACAGCAATTGCAGCTAACATTGAATCAGGAGATTTTGATATTACTCGAGACCAAGAAAGAGGTGTTTCCTTTAGAGGAGATGGAGAATATATTATGAAGATTAGCCGATTTATTCCTGACTTTTTATCACAAACAGGAAATACTCAGATTACTTTGAATCTTCGAGATTATCCTAATTCATCACAGGCAAGTTCTTCTTTAGGACCCTTTACAATTGATTCAACTACGACTAAAGTAGATACTCGAGCAAGAGCTCGAGCGGTTTCTTTAAAAGTAGCAAACACGGGAGTAGATCAAGACTGGAAAGTAGGAACTTTCAGACTGGATGTACAAGCGGACGGAAGAAGATAATGCCATTTCAATCAGAAAAACAACGTAAATATTTATGGGCCAACGAGCCAGAGATTGCTCGTGACTGGACTGATAAATATGGTAGTCGGGTGAAGAAAGATAATGGAGGAATTATGAATCAAATACCTTTTATGACAGGTTTTAAATTGCCTGATGTTTGGAATCAATGGCAACAACATAAAACAGCAAGCAATTTAATGAAAGAGGATCCAAATACAAGAGATTATCATCAACTAGCTGCCAATGATTTTATGCAAAGATTTCCCAATACTCCGGACTGGTTAGGAAAAGGACTTGGTACAGGATATCAACTCGCATCAGAGTTTGGAAAAGGAATATTAAATCCTTCAAAAATGTCTAGTTTTCTTCCACGAGCTTTGGAAGAAGGTCGCTTAAACAGAGCAGGGATTGAAGGGTTAACACCAGATCAACAAGCTAGATATGACGAGTTTGCTAAACAATGGGATCCTACTTTAAAATCAATGTATCCAACCGATAAGCTTGCTTCATTAAAAAATGCTATAGGAACTGAATTTGGTGGAAGTGCTCAAGCTGCAGGAATGCCAAAGACAGAGACAATTGATGGAGCTAATTATATACGTATGTATGAAGCAAAAAAAGAGGAAGACGCACTCAAACAAAGAATTAGTAGACAGGGTTTAAGGTATCCACAAAGTCAGGATTTAGAAGCTCAAGCTTCAGGTATGTTTAAAGAGGAAGATGAAGATGGAAATTGGTTTGATGGAATTAGACGTTGGGGAGGTCCTATTTATAATGCCTATAAAGGAAACGCGCTGGGGGCAATAGCGGGGGCCGCAGGAGGATTACCAGGAATGGCTTTAGGAGCTTTTTTTGGAGGAAGAAAAAATTCTGCTGCGTATAGACCTGCTACAGGTTCAGCTGGAGGTTATAATGCAGCTCAATTAAATAGCATGAATGCATTAGGTGGTTATTATTCAGAACCTGCAAGAGACGCAAGACGAACTCAATCTCGAATTGACAATATGATGGCTAGAAAAGCAGCCGGAAAATCTTATTCACAAAAAAATTTAGCTAACTTAAGCACTCAAATTAGCGGAGATAGAGGAAATAATAATGGTGGAAATCAAGGAGGAGGAGGCGGCTTTGGTAAAGGAAATGATCCAGGAGGCGGAGCAGCAGGATCACCTTTTAATAGAGGAGGCCTAGCAAGTTTATGGCAAAGATAGTACAAGTATTAACAAGAGCAGCACAGGAGTATGATCCGGTGACGGCGAACTCTTTAATCAGAGATTTAGACTCAGTACTACAAAAGCTGAACACAACGTTTCAAGAAGATCTTAAACAGGAGATAGAAGCAAGAGCCTTCTATATGGAATAATGGCTACTAATCAATATAAATTTTTAGGAACTAATATAGCTACCTCTGTCGAACAGACACTATTAACACCCTCTCAGGCGGGTGCGGGTGCTGTAGAGACGGTGATTATTAAATCGTTTAGAGTAACGAATACCACAGGAAATACTCCAACGATTATTATTACTAATGGAACGACTAAGATTATAAATCTACAAGCTCTTGTAGCTAATAGTAGTATTGAAATTCTAACGTTGCCTTTGATTTTAGAATCAGGGGTATCTCTTAAAGTTAAAATGAGTAGTGCAGACTCTATCGATATTGGAATCAGCTACCTAAACATTACCCAGGAGGTAACTATATAATGAAGACAATCATCGTGGATGGTAAAGATATACCTTTATTTGAAGTAAAGGCCCTAACAACGATTAAAAATAAGGAGAGCGGAGTAGTATACAAAGACGATCAGGAGTGGAAAACTCTGGGAATAGCCCCGGAACAGATTCAAAGAGACGTCAAAGTCACGCTTCCAAGACTTGATTTACTTGCAAAAAGCAAGTAGAGTGTGTATTCAGGTATAATCTTGCTCTCAATTAAGGATTAAATATGGCAACAAATGGTATTTTAGACATCACAACTGAAGAATATATGGGACAAGATCCCGAAATGCAAATCGATCAAGATGAAATGATTGATATTATTAAAACACTTCAAATCGTAGGTGTTCCACAAGATAAACATCCTGAAATTCTTGAAGCATTTAAAGAATGGAAACAAACTAAAAATGGAACCGTTGATATGTTTCTAGAAGAATCTTTTCAATTGGAACCAGGAACGATTACAAAAATTAAAGAACAATCACAGGTGGCTCAAGGTCCTCAAGATATGCAGTCTGAAGAAGAGATGAGCATTCCAGCTGGATCGGATGACATGCGAGAAATTATGCAATCCGTAGGCGCTCCGCAAAGAGCAGCTGAAGGTGGAAGAGCAGGATTTGAAAGAGGTGGTAATGCTTTCTGGGATGATAAAAGCTGGGAAAACTTTGATAGATATAACGATGAAACTGAAACTGGCAAAGCCTATTTAGATGAAACGGATGCTATTTTGGACAAGTTTGCAGAAAGATTTCCAAATATGGAAACTGATAACATGAGAATACAAGACATACTTGCATTGCTTCAAGCAGAAGGAATTATGGGTGTTGAAGGTTTAGGACTTTCTGGTCTAGATCAATCATTAGATATGATAACTCCTGAAAGTCTTGATCGTTCAGTACAGAGAATATCTAGAGGCGACACTCAATACGGAGATGTCCCTGAAGAAATTTTTAATAGAGCGGAAGGTGGAAGAGCAGGTTATGCCGAGGGAGATGTTATTTTACCTCAACCTAGATACGGGCAACAGAGTGACGAATCAATGAGAGGAATGATGGAAGCAAATCAAAATGATCCTCGATACTCAGCTATGGGAATGAAAACAGATTCCTCTCAAATTTATCCTGAACGTAGACCTGAAATGCCTTATATGGCTGAACAACAAATGCAACCTTTTACAGGAGGCGTGGCATCGGTGATGCCAGCAGGGTTAAGTCCTTTCACAGGACAAGAAGGATCGTTTGGACAAGCTAATGAAATGGGCGTTCAAGGAATGGAAAATGTAGATATGAGAGTGGTTATGGATTTCCTAATGAAAATGGGAATGGAACCGACTCCAGAAAATATTGAAGAAGCAATAGAAGCTTTAGGTGCAGCGGCACAATACGGTCAAGAAGAGGAAGCAATGGATATGAGACACGGTGGAAGAGCACAGTATGGTTTAGGAGATCTTGTTAGAAAAATAGTCAGCGCTCCTAAGAAAATTTTTAAAAGCGCTAAAAAAATATTGAAGACCCCTTTAGGTAAAGCGGCAGCATTATACGTAACTTATAAATTGGGACCAAAAATGTTTGGAAAAGATACAGCTGTAGGAGGTGAAGGAGGCTGGGGAGATGTTTGGCATGCGGCAAAACAAAAAGCATCTAGTCTACCTTTTATAGGTCCAAAGGACGCTACTCTTCCTGATCCAAAATGGGCTAACTTAGTAAAAGACAACGCACAGAGAAACATGGAAAAATTTGGTGTCCCAAATGGGGGAAAATATGCAGATTTTATGTTTAATAAAAGCAAAGACATATATGAAGGTGTGGGCACAAAAGTAGCAGAAAAAGCACCATGGTACAAAGATCCATGGAAAATGATTCCTTTAATGTCAATGGGTGCAGGAGCTTACACGGCAGCCAATCCAGGGGAAACAAGTCTTGATGGATTGGGAGGAGAGAGGAAAGAGGAAGTTGCAGAGTGGGATGAATGGTTAGCGCAGATTGGTAAGAATCCAGAGCTTTATAATTTTGGTAAAAAAACAACAATGCCTTATCCTGACTATGCTCAGGGGGGAAGAATAGGCCGTCAAGAAGGTGGCATTATGGATTTAGATGGTATGGAAAAAGACTTTAGAAACACAGGTGGTTTTGTAGATCTCGGAGCTAAAGAAAAAGCAGATGATGTTCCAGCAAGATTAAGTGTTAATGAATTTGTTATGACTGCAGATGCAGTCCGAGGCGCAGGAGACGGAGATGTCGATCAAGGAGCAGAACGATTACAACAGACTATGAAACAATTAGAACAAAAAGGAAAGCGACATAAAGCCGCACAGGGTATGTTCGCAACCTCACAACGTTTAGGAGAAGTACTATAATGGCAATACAAGAAACACGTACACTACCGGCACCTTTTATAGAATCATTAGGTAAAGATTATGCAACGCAGTTAAAATCATTAACACAAACAAGGTTACCTACTGAATCTTTTCAACCTAAAGTTGCGGCACAGCATCAATTACAAACGGATGCAGCATCACTCGCAGGAAGTGGATTAGGGGGTTATGCTCCTTACATTGACCAGGCGAAACAATATTCAGGACCGAGTGGGTATAGTGGTTTTCAATCTCCGTACCAACAAGATGTTATTAATACAACTTTAACCGAATATGATAAACAAGCACAGATTGGACAACAAGGTATTATGGACCAAGCTACCCGAATGAATGCGTTGGGCGCAGGAAGAACGGGAGTACAACTGGCTGAGTATCAATCAGGATCCGATGCGAAGCGAGCCTTATTAAATGCTCAAATGTTGCAAGGAGGATTTGGTCAAGCTCAACAACAGGCGAATACAGCGTTTGGACAGCAGATGAATCTAGCGAATACACAACCTTCATTGGTCAATCAACAGATTGGTACCATGGGTCAAGTAGGCGCTATGCAACAAGCTCAACAACAAGCTGAATATGATTCCCAAAGAGAAGGCAATCGAATGGCAGCATACGAGCCTTATGAAAGACTCGGCTTCCTCGGATCAGGTATTACAGGAATTATGGGTGGATACCCAGGTCAGTATCAATGGTCTGCAACTCCTAACCCAACACCATTACAAACTGCTTTAGGCGTAGGTGCCACTGCAGGAGGTGTCTATGGTAATATTAAAGGAAGGACTCCTTACGCATAATGAGTAGAATATTTAACAGACCTATGTTTAAAAGAGGCGGTTCAGCTGGCCAAGGAATAACTTCAGGGTTAGATAGACCTGGTTATTATGGCGGTGGCTCTTCTACCCAGGACAGATTGCTTAAAGCTATAGGTCCAAAACAATCAGGTATATATGATTTCCTAACTGAATGGGGATTAAACATGGCTTCAGCATCGCCGACAGGAAACGTTTTACAAACCGGAGCAGCGCAAGCGAAAGGGCCTTACGAAAGATTTGTTAAAGGGAAACAAGGTGAAGAAAACTTATTAAGACAAGTTGCTTTAGAAGGAGAAGGAATCGATATAAAAGCAGAACAAGCCGCGTTAGCAGCTGAGGCAGAAGCAAACTTAAAAAGAGAACTTTTAAAGACACGAGGGAAACAACAAAAAGAATTATATGAAATAGAAAAAGGTGAAAATTTAGACGCATTAATTCTATCAAAAACGGCAGAAGATATGGCAGAAGGGAAATATAATAATTATTCCCATGCTAAAAATGACGCTCAATGGACTTATATAGGATCTCAAAAGTATAAAGATAGAAGGAACGGGGGTGTATTAACTATAGAGCACGCCCTACCTGGGAAGAAACAAACCAAATGGCTTAAAAACCAAGGAAAGAACAATGGAGTAGGTACTATCTACTACGATCCTTTTGGAGATAGAGTTTTAGAAATTGATCATACTCAAGAAGATGGATATTTTTTCAAACCAATTGAGGGTGTTAGTGAAGATGTAGTGATTGAAGAGAAAAAAACTTCAGATTCAGGTTTCGGATTTGAAGATATTGTTTTATCTAGAAATGAAGCACAACTGGAAGCTGATAAAAGAGGATTGGATTTACTTCCAGAACCACCAGAAGGTGCGGGTAGAGGATGGCTAATGACTCAACAAAAAAATAACCCCAAGGCAATAACGATTTTTGGACTTCAAGAAATCATAATAAAAGAAAAATTTCATAACAGAAACAAAAACTATAAAAAAACTTTACGTTAGGAGAATAAATGGCTGAAGATACTAGATCATTAATTTCTGCCGAAACCAATAATGAAACCAGTTGGTATAAAGCTTTCGGGGCAGGTTTAGTCTCCGGTATAATTAAAATTCCTGAAGGAATAATCTCTTTGGGTGCAGAGTTAGTAGACCTTGGAGCAGACTCAGATACAGCAGCGTCGGTAGAAGAATTTTTTGATAAAGTAAATATATTTGAAGACACCGCAGAAGAAAGAACTATTGGTAAATTAACAGAAGCTATTACTCAAATAGCAGTACCGGGGGGCATCGGTTTTAAAGCAGCTAATGCACTTGCTAGAAAAATGACTACGAAAGCTTTAAAAGCAAAACGAAAAAAAATTTATTTAGAATTTGGAAAAAAAGGAAAAACTCCTGACAAAGGGAACCTTAGAGAGGCCCTTCTAAAAGTTTATGATTTAAATAAAAAAGCTAAGTATCCAAGATTTGCCATGGCCGTAACAGGTGGAGCACTAGGAGAAGGGTTAGTGGTGGATACGGAAGACATAGGTACTTTTGGTGATATGTTTGAAGGACCTACAAGCTTAAACAGAGATGAAAGTTTAAGTGGTAGAGAAGATGCCACACGAAAATTAATGAATAGATTTAAATTTGGTACTGAATCTTTATTCATAACTCCTTTCGCTTTTGGGGTAGGAGCTACCGCTAAATCTTTAGCTAAACGTGGTAAAGAGATGGCTTATAGTAATTCAGCATTTGAAAGATTTATTGATAAATATATCAGAAAACCGTTTAGTCCAAGAGGACCCCTACCAGAGGAGGTTTTTAAATCTGAAATGACAAAACAAGGTTTAAAAGTTAAAGATTCTCATAGAGCAAAACAACTTGTAAGTAACATAACTAAAATTGTGGATGGTATTTTTCCTGTTGCGCAAGAGGCAGCAGATAAAACCGTTAAAGGAAGCAAAATGAAATTTATGGAACAGCTTAACGAAGTTTTGTTGGGAGGTGATTTAACAAAAAATATTGATTCTAAAAAATTAGGAACACTTTTAAATAAATTAGAAGTAAAAAATGTGTCTAAAGAATCACAAGAATTATTAGCAAATGCTTTAAACGATGGTAGGTATGAACTTAATAATCTTTTAAATATTTTAAAACAAAATTCAAAAGGAGCAAGTAAAACAGCTGAAGCCGAATTAAAAGAATTATTTAAAAAAAGGTTAGAAGGATATGTAGGAAATAGTTTTAAAATTTTTGAAACTAAAAGTAATATATTTAATTTTTTTAGAAAATATCAACCGACGGATGAAGCTTATAAGGGAGCTATTAAAGTTTTTATGGGAGGGGCTTCACGAACTGAACAAGAAGCAAGAAAGATTGTAGATGAAATCTTATTACAAGCGCAAAAAATGAAAAAACCCCCCGCATTACCAAACTTTAAATATAAGGCTAAGTCCGCAGAAACAGGGAAATTAACAACTTTAGATATTGGTTTAGGGGCTAAGGCTGAGGGAACCGTGGCGGAAAAGCGTGCACTAAGAAAATTATTTGGTGAAGTTAAAGATCCAAGATTTACATTATTTAATGGTATGACTAATCTTTCTGCTTTAGCTAGGACCTCTGCTTATCTAGGGGAAGTGGACGCTAAAAACACTTTGGTACAATCTAAAGGGGGGAGAGGATTTTTCTGGGATAGCGCGGAAGAAGCAGCTGAAAAATTAAATTCCAAGACTACAGGCATAGAAATAGTTCCTATGAGGGAGGTGTTGGGAGAGATAGACGCTACTAAAAATCTTATTAATCCTTTAGCAGGAAAATATACAACAAGAGAAATTGGAGAAGGAATTAAAACCGCTAATGATGTGATGGGAGTTCTTCAAGGTTTTGTAAGAGGGGATAAAAAAATGGGTGCTACCGAAGCAGCAGCCAGTTGGTTTTATAGAAATTTACTTTTATTTCCTAAGGGGGTTTCACAAATGGCTAAAACTATTTTTTCAATTCCAACACACATCAGAAACTTTATGAGTGCCGGCGCTTTTGCAGCAGCCAATGGTATATTATTTGACGGATTAAGTAATCCAAAATTATTAAAGGAAGCATTCCAACAAGGAATAGACGTATCGGGTTTATTAAAAGCTGGGGCTAATTCACCCTTGGCCCAAAGACAATACAGAGACATGTTAGAACTTGGAGTGACTAATTCTCAAGTTCAGATGGGAGATTTAATTTCATTATTAAAAGACACAAATGCAGGTGCAAGTATGATGGGCATGGATAATATTCTAGGCCGTATGTTTAAAAAATTTAAAAAAGTGGGTGAATTTTTACAAGGTAAATATATGGCTGAAGATGATGCGTGGAAGATAACAAATTTTGTAGTGGAGTTAGATAGAATAATAAAGGCAAGTGCAAAAAGAGCTGGTATGTCTCTGGATGATTTTAAAAAAACGCTTAAACAAAAGGTTGGAAAAGATGGTGCTCCTATAAGAAACAAAAAACTATGGGCTTTAAAACAACAAGCCGGTGGCATTGTTAAAAATACTGTACCTAATTATGCATATGTTGGGGAGTTTGTTAAAACAAGTAGATTATTCCCCGTTGGTAATTTTATGTCGTTTCCTTCAGAAATAATTAGAACTACTACGAATATTGCAGAGCTTGGTTTAAAAGAAATGAGACACTCCAGACCTACAAGAGGGAGTAATATTCTTCCCCTAGTATTTGATGTAGATCTCGGAGCCTTTGTTAAAAATGATAATGTTTCCTACGGCACAGGATTTAAAAGATTAATGGGAATGAGTACCACTTTAGTTGGTGTTCCCATTGCAGTCACTGAAGGAGCAAAAGCTATATACGATGTAACGGAAGACGAGATCGAAGCCATGAGAAGATTTGTGCCGGAATGGTCTAAGAATTCAACCCTTGTTCCAATAAGAGATGACGACGGAGAACTAAGATATATAGATTTTAGTCACAGTAATGCGTATGACTTAGTCGCTAGGCCCTTTAGAACTTTAATGAATAATATACAAGAAGGCCAACAAGATGGAGATACTTTATTAGAAGGATTTGTTGGTGGAATTAATGACGCCACTGGGGAACTGATGAATCCATTTATTTCTGAATCTATTTGGACAGAAGCTATAACAGACTTAACTGTAAGAGGAGGGAGAACAGCAGAGGGTAGAGAATTGTATACTGATCAAACTTCAGCAGGAGATAAAGCTGCAATCAGATTAATGCATTTAGGAAATGCACTCGCTCCTTCTTATAAACAATTTTTAAGATTAGGCCAAGCTTCTTTTGGAACTCCCGATAAAACAGGAGAAGTATTAGATATAGGTCCTGAATTAGCAGGTTTCATGGGCTTAAGAGCTATCAAAGTTAATCCATTAAGAGCAATGGGATTTAAAATTGCTCAGTATCAAACGGGTATAAGAAATGCTAGAAAAGAATTTACAGGCGGGATTTTTGGACTATTAAAAGGAGGCCCGGTTAGTGAAGAAGATGTTATTAATAGATATATTGCTTCTAATAGAGCTCGGTTTAAAGTTCAAAAAGAAATGTACAAAAATTTACAAGGCGCTGAAACATTGGGAGAAACCCCTGCAGATTTACAAAGAACCTTTAGTGAAAGACAAATCAGCCCTAAGAGTTTTAATTATTTAAATCAAGGAAAATTTGACCCCTACTTTCCCTCTAAAGATATCTTGAAAAAATTTAGAGAAATAGCAGCAGGAATAGATGAACAAGATTCATTTGCCGCAGCTGCTCCAGAGGTAAGAGAACTTCGAAATTTATTTAAAGATTTAAATTTCGAGGAAAGATTTGGAGGATTTGCATTAGGCGGAAGAGTTAGTGGTGAACCTGCAACTAATGGTATTAACAGTGTCATACCCGCTTTAATGGATATCAGAAATGAATTGGCACAATTAAGTTTGGAAGATGAGTTTGATATGGATGTTTCTGAGGAGGTCGTTGAAGAAGAAGTAGTAACTCCATCCCTACCCCCTCAAATTTTAAGTACACCCAATGTAAGTCAAGATAATGTTGATTTGATGCCTAATAATCAACAAATTAACCCAATGAATAATCAAGAAATTAACCCAATGACGGGGTTGACACGTAATCAAGAAGCATTATTGTCTCCAAGCGAAAAGGAAATTGCTCGAAGGCAGAATCAAAAGAAGCAAGGAATTATGGGATTAAGCTAATGACACCTAAAAGCGTAAGAGAAAACATTATCAGTTTACAAGGCCACATTACAGGTCTCAAAAAAGATTTGGCGGCTATTAAGAACAACCATTTAAAACATATGAGTTTACGTATTCGTGACTTGGGTGGCAAGATAGACAAAATCTATTGGGTTCTTTTAGCTATGGTGGGGGCTGTAGCCTTACAATTATTTCAGAATTATCTAACATAATCTATGTCTAAAGCAGATTACCAGGAAATTATAACAGAATACAAAGAACAAGTGCGTGTTCTAAAAGAGCAGGTTAATGAACTGACCGATGCCTGTAAGGCTAAAGATTCAGCCTTGAAAAGAGCACTTCAAAAATTAGAATACACCACAGACGATTTAGATAAATTACAGGAGAAAACAGATGAAACTGACGGAAAACTTTAGCATAAACGAGCTGACAAAGTCACAGACAGCCGAAAGAAAGGGCCTAGATAACACTCCTAGTGCTGAGCACCAAGAAAACCTGAAATCGCTCTGTGAGATGATCCTACAGCCAATTAGAGACCATTTTGGGCAGGTTGTAAGCGTTTCTAGCGGATATCGCTCTCCAGAATTGTGTATTGCCATAGGAAGTTCCACACAAAGTCAGCATGCCCGTGGCGAGGCGGCGGACTTCGAAATCTTTGGTGTATCCAATAAAGAATTAGCAGATTACATCGACCAAAACTTAGACTATGATCAACTCATTCTTGAGTACTGGAAAGAATCAGATCCGAATTCGGGATGGGTCCATTGCTCATATACAAATGGTAGTAATCGAAAACAATACTTGAGAGCTTACAAAGAAAATGGCAGCACCAAGTATGAACCTATGTAAGAAGACCCATAATAAAAAATTTTATTCCTTGTAATCTATTATAAATAGTGTATATTAGTCTTAAGAGTGCTTTAGGAGGCTCTTACTATTAACTGTCTAACAAAGGAGGTTACTATGACTGATCTAATAAACCTAAATAATTTCCTAAATAATGCAATCGGATTCGAATCATTCTTTGATCGTTTCCATCGTTTGCCTACGATCAATGCCGGCTTTCCACATTATAACATCAAGAAAGCAGGCGAAGATAAATACAATCTCGAAATGGCTCTCGCCGGGTATAAAAAAGGCGACATCAAAGTCACAGTAGAAGATGGTGTTTTATCTATTGAAGGAACTTCTTCAGAAGACAAGGAAGAGTTTGTTCATCAAGGTATAGCAAAACGTACATTCAAAAGACAGCTACAACTAGCTGAATATGTAGAATGTGACGGCGCTAAATTAGAAGACGGAATGTTGAAGATAAATCTAAAACACAATCCGCCCGAAAACAAGCGAGCGAAGCAAATTGCTATAAAATAGTGGGTTTGGAAAATTACTGCGCCTCGCGCGTATATCCTACTTTTTAAAGGATTAAATCCAATCTCTTAACTCTTCTCCCATAACTTCGGAGGCGATGTTAACTTTCTTGCGGAGAGCTTTCACAATTTTGTTGTCAACAGTATCCTCCGCAATGAGATCAACATAGGTAACTGTTTTTTTCTGTCCAATACGGTGTGCTCGGTCTTCTGATTGAAGTCGTTTTTCCAAGTCATAACCATTAGAATAATAAATGACGGTACTAGCCTCCGTTAAAGTAATTCCATATCCACCCGTTTGTGGAGTTCCTACCAAGAACCGTGTTCCATTAGGTTTTTGAAATCTTTCACGATTATCCTGTCTTTGATCTTGAGGCGTTAAGCCATAATAATCAACCACGGATCCCGGACCATAAACTTTCTTAATTTCTTTAATAATTTTTTTAATATCATATTGATAATGAGCCCAAATAATGGCTTTTCCTTCAACTTCATCTAAAACATCCATTAATTCACTCAATCGGTTATTTTTAACTTCTTGTATGGTGCCATCATCCGCGGCAAAATGACCACAGGTGATTTGATGTAATCTCATCAGTTGAGTTAAGGCATTCATGGTCGTAACTGTTTTTCCATTCAAAGTAGCCAACGCTTCTTTTCTCATTTGTTCGTATATCTTTTTTTGTTCCATCGTAAGAGCAATCGTTCTCTTCATGTATATTTTGGGAGGAAGATCTAAACAATCTTCTTTTAAAACCCTATAAGAAAAAGGTTTTAATGTTTCAGAAAGTTCTCCTAAATTCTGAAATCCACTTATTAGGTTAATCATACGTCCTGCAATATTAACTTGTCTCATTTCTGCATAACGATTTCTAAACGCATAATAAGAAGCAAAGTTTAAAAGGTAGGGGTCAAGAAATTCACATTGACTAAATAAATCTAAAGGATTTCTCGTGACCGGAGACCCAGTTAAAATTCTTCTATATTTAGAAAGTTTAGATAAGCCTATAATATTTTTAGTTCTTTTGGCTTTAGGATTTTTAATGGTAGTACTTTCATCAATAACCATCATTGATTTATGAGACCTTAAAAATTTTGCTGCAAAGAGTCTGCCTTTATCTGTACTTAAAGCTTCTACATTCATAATAAAAATATGAAGTTCTTCTCCCAGCTCAAATAAAGTATCCAGTTTAGTTTGCTGTTTCTGATTAATATTAGGCTGCCATAATACTGCAGTATGCTCTATGTGTTGAGGCATATGAGTAGGAAGTTCTTGTGCATGCCATGTACTAATAACTCCTTTAGGAGCTATAATTAAAGTACCGTCAATTTTTCCTTTATCATATAGCATCGCCATGTTGTCAATAAGAACTTTAGTTTTACCTGTTCCCATTTCCATGAAGTAGGCAAACGTTTCTTTATTCCACGACATTTCCAATGCTTTTAATTGATGAGCATAGGGCTTTGTTTTAAATTTATAATCCATAATTTATTTCTTAATTCTTTCTATTTGACAAACAGTCTACCATATGATACACTTCCTGTCAACATGAAAGAAAGAATAAATTTACCTAAAGTCTACGTTATTCAGGAAATTCCTGGAACTAAGGAGGGTCGACCTAAAATTAATATATTAGGGGCAGCGGAATTTGGAACTTTTAAGTTTCTATTACCGGAACTTTCTCAAATTATTTTCTCTCCAGGTCCTTTAATTTTTAAACTACGAAAAGGCTTAAAAGACTATAAACCTACGGATTTTTTATTATTAACAGGAGACCCAGCTATTATAGGGGTTGCCTGCTCAGTAGTATCAGATATGACAAATGGTAAATACAAACTATTAAAATGGGATAAACAAGAAAGAAAATATTATGCTATACAAATTAACTTGCATGAAAAAGGAGATATTGATGAATGATTATAAACATTATTATAAATTAAAAAGTAGACTAGAACGTGCTCAAAAATGGGAAAGAAATTTTCTAGAAACAGAACACCATCTTTCTATCAGCGACAAAGTGACGCAGGACTTAAGGAAAGAAGCCCCTATTACTTATTTTTTAACTAGCCTCATAAGTTTTCCTATAATTTGCTTGACTTTTCTGAAAAAACGTTTAGTATACCAATCATACAGAAAGTGTAAAAAAGAAATAGAACTAATACAGGAGGAAATAAAACACTATGAATAAACTTGTAGAACAAATGGAAAAGGACCAAACAGAAGTTATCGACAGAACTTCTAATATTAAATCCTTAGCCGATGAAGTAAAAAGATTAAGATCCATGGAAGATCAAATTAAAAACATGGAAGAGACTCTTAAAAATAAGAAAAAAGATCTAGAACGAGTTTCAGGAGAAGTCATTCCTACTCTTTTAAGTGAGATGGGATTATCTTCACTTAAATTAGCGGATGGATCTGCTGTAGATGTTCGACCGTATTATAGCGCGACTATCTCTATTGCAAATAGAGAAAAAGCCTATAGCTGGCTTCGTACAAATGGCTTAGGGGATATTATCAAAAACGAAATCTCCGTTTCCTTTGGTCGTAACGAAGACACCAAGGCAGCAGATTATGCTGATCTTGCGAAGGGTCAAGGGTATCAACCGACACAAAAGTTGAAGGTTGAGCCCATGACTCTGAAAGCTCTCGTCCGTGAGCGAATTGAGGCAGGTAAAGAAATGCCAACGGATATTTTTAACGTGTTCGTAGGAAACCGAACCAAAATAACAAGGAAACAATAACCATGAACCAAGAAGCAAATATCGCAAAACGCGATCAAGCAGGTGCATTGTCTACGAATCTTTTCGAAGCTGATGCAAATGCGGGCTCTCAGAATATATCGCAAGAAGATCTTGCGTTACCTTTTCTGAAAGTTTTGGGACAATTATCTCCCGAAGTAAATAAGAAAGATAGTAAATATGTCGAAGGTGCAGAACCGGGTAAGATATATAATACTGTCACGACTCAACTCTACGATGAAATTGATGTATTGCCTGTTTTTTATAAAAGACAATATGTTGAATGGCAGGATAGAGGAGCAAGCATGGGTGCGCCTGTAGCAATTCATACTGTGGATAGTGGTATCATTAATGAAACTACTCGAGACAAAATGAATAAAGATAGATTACCAAATGGTAATTATCTTGAGAATACAGCCAACCATTTTGTTGTCTTAATCTCTGACTCAACACCATCAACTGCATTGATTTCCATGAAAGCTACTCAATTAAAGATTAGCAAGAAATGGAACACAATGATGATGTCCATCAAGATGAAGGGTAAGAATGGCTTGTTTACACCGCCAACTTATAGCCACATTTATACATTAAAAACTGTTCAAATGTCTAATGACAAAGGAACATGGTTTGGTTGGGATGTGTCTAAAAAAGACTCCATCAAAGATAAGGGTGCTTATGAAATTGCAAGAACTTTTGCTGAAAGATTAAGCAAAGGGGATGTGCAAGTGAAAGCAGCGCCTTCTGAAACTAACACGGACGTTCCATACTAGAATTCACCAAGGTGAATATCTTGCAAGGAGGAGGCGACAACCGAGAGGGGGTCGCCTCTCTTAAAAAGATAATAATATGGTAGAGAAATTTATAAATATATTCGAAGGCTTAAAGAGAGCCCATGGGTGCACATATATTAATTCAGTGCCTAAAGATGGTACTAAATTAAAAACAAAATCTTTTGTAAAAAGAGAAAGTGTCACTGACGATCATTTTCAAAAACATTTAACAGGCGTTGAACCAACCTTAGGAATTATTCCTATTAATGAAGAAGATCTATGTAAATGGGGATGTATTGATGTTGATTCCTACGCAGGTTTTGATCATCAAAAATTATTAAAAAAAATTCAAACTTTAAAACTTCCACTGGTAGTATGTAGATCTAAAAGTGGTGGAGCGCATATCTTTTTATTTTCAAAAGAATTCATAGAAGCTAAAATTATGAGAGACAAACTCTTAGAGATTAGAGCTATCTTAGGATTTGGTAATGCAGAAATATTTCCAAAACAAATAGAATTAAAATCAGAAGAAGATACAGGAAATTTTTTAAATCTTCCTTATTTTCAAGGAGACAAAACAACACGTTATGCTTTTACTGAAGCAGGTACGGCAGCTACTTTAGAACAATTCTATAGTATTGTAGACCTTAAAAAATGCAATGTTAGTGACATTAAAGTAAAAAGATCCGAATCAGAATTTTCGGATGGTCCTCCATGTATAGAAATGTTAGCTTCCAGTAAAATTGCAGCTAATAGAAATATAGCTTTATTTCATTTTGCTGTATTTGCTAAAAAGAAATGGAAGAACTGGAAAGAAAAAATATCCTGGTTTCATCAAGATTATATGGTAGGAGAATTAGAGCAGAATGAAATTGATACCATCAAAACTCAACATGAAAAAAAAGAGTGGGGATTTTTATGTAAAGAAGAACCCATGTGCAGTTATTGTGATAAGGATTTATGTAGAAAAAGAAAATATGGTATAGGGGACACTCCAACTTTTCCAGGTCTAAGTGATCTTCAAGAAATTCAATTAGAAGAACCTTATTATTATTTAAATGTGGATGGTAAAAGACTTAAACTTCCAAGTGCTAAATATTTAAAACAACAATCTTTATTTGAAGAGGCATGTATTGGAGGGATAGGAATTTACCCACCTAGTATGAAATTAAAAGACTGGAAAATCCTTGTAAATCAATTACTTAAGATGCGTGAAGTAATTACTCCACCAACAGGCACAACTAAAAAAGATCAGCTCACAAATCATTTGGAAGAATTTTGCACCAACCGTGCTTCTTCCAGTGTGGAAAAAGATGATATTAAAAAAGGAAGTGTATACACCCATGAAGGAAAACATTATTTCTTATTTGATTCCTTTTATTATGGTTTTTTACAGAGACGTAGATGGGATGTTAAATTTCAAGAAACAAGTCAAATGCTTAAAGAAGAATGTGAATGTACAACGGATCGAATAACTATTGGCAAACATAGGCCGACCGTAACCGTTGTAAAATCTTTTGAAAAACCTCAAGACGATTATAAACAAAAAGAACTTAGACCAAAGGATGCTTTTTAATGTATAAAAGATGTTTTATAGAAAGTTTTATAGATGTGGGAAGCGGTCTTATTTTAGCTATTTTAATACAACTCTATATCTTTCCTTTTTTTGGACTCTATCCAACTATTTGGGATAGTATAGGGATTGCTTTAATTTTTACCTTTGTTTCTATTATAAGATCATCAATTTGGAGAACTTTTTTTAGGAAAATGAAATGAAAACGATTGTACTTGGACCACCAGGAACAGGAAAAACAACAACACTCTTAAACCTGGTTGATAAATATTTAAAACAAACTGATCCTAATAAAATAGGTTATTTTGCTTTTACTCAAAAAGCTGCCCACGAAGCACGAGACCGCGCAATTGCTAAGTTTAATTTAAGTGAGGATGATCTTCCTTATTTTAGAACACTTCACTCGTTAGCTTTTCGTAGACTAGGTATTCAAAAACAAAATGTTATGCAAAAAAGACACTACGCAGATTTAGGAAACAAACTGGGTTTTCCAGTGGACTATGAAGAAAATGATCAAGAAATGAATGGAATCTTTTCTGCTAAAAGTGATTACTTAAGAATTTTGCAACTTGCAAAACTAAGAAATATTTCTTTTGAAAAACAATATGATTTAAAAGAACATACTCAAGATGTTGAATTTGATAAACTTAAAATCATAGCACATGAATTAGAACGATATAAAAAAGAATATGGCTTAGTGGATTTTAACGATATGATTTTAAACTTTATTAAAGCTAATGCCTCTCCTAACTTTGATGTAGTATTTGTGGATGAAGCCCAAGACTTATCTCTCATGCAATGGGATATGGTTAAAACAATATGGAATAGAACTACAGATAATTATATTGCAGGAGATGACGACCAGGCTATTTTTAAATGGGCTGGTGCAGATGTAGATAGTTTTATTGCTCTTGATGGAAAGTTTATTAATCTTACTCAATCTTATCGTATTCCCGCTAAAATTCATGAACTAGCTATGAAAATTATAGGCAAAATAAATAATCGAATTCCAAAATTATGGAAACCTAAAATGAAACAAGGAAAAGTTTCAGTTCATGCTGATTTTAGAGATATTGATATGTCCAAAGGAGAATGGCTAATCTTAGCTAGAACCCGATCTTTGTTAGATGAACTAGAAGAAGTACTTTATCAAAAAGGATACTACTATAAAAATAAATTTAAAAAAGGATATGAATCTGAGTTATATGAATCTATTACGCACTGGGAAAAATGGCGTAAAGGAGGAGTTTTAGATTATTCCACAGTATCTCAAATGTTTAATTATATAAGTCCACATAAATTAGAAAAAGAAAAACTAGCGTTGATGGATAAAAATAATTTTTATTCTTTGAAAGAATGCCAAGACAAATATGGTCTTAGGACCGATAGCGTATGGTATGAAGCTTTAGATGAAGCTCCAACACGACGTGTCTCTTATATTAGAAAAATGAGACAAAATGGAGAGCAGCTAAATAAAGTTCCACGGATCACTCTCTCTACCATCCATGGAGCCAAGGGAGGAGAATGTCAAAATGTCATTCTCCTTACCGATTTAACAAGACGAACGTATGGGGAATATGAACAAAGACCCGATGACGTTAATCGATTATTCTATGTAGGTGCAACACGAACCAAGGACCACTTACATATTGTAGAACCTAAGGATATTTATAAAAGTTATTTATTATGAGTGATACATACAAAAAACAAATAGGAGGATCCCATTACGCTTCCATGAAAATTCAACCTTCTGAATTTATTAACAGAAATAACATACCTTTTGCAGAAGGAAATGCTATAAAATATTTGTGCAGACACAAACAGAAAGGCCAAAGACAAGATCTATTAAAAGCAAAACATTATATTGATATGGCTATTGAAAGAGATTATGTGGATATGACTCCCATGACAGAAGAAGAAGAGTACCGAAACGCCGGTATCACTAAAGAAGAAGCAGAAAGAACTTACCCCCCAAAAAATTCTTGGGGAATGATTAAACCACGAGATAGGAGTTAAATAATGCAAATACCACTTTTTAAACCACAAACTGAATGGGTTCCACCTGAATCTTTTCCAGACTTAAGTCAAGAATGTGAAATAGCAATCGATTTAGAAACTAAAGATCCTAATTTAAACCTTTCGATGGGATCGGGATCCATTGTTAAAAATGGAAACATTGTAGGTATTTCTGTTGCCACTCAAAACTGGTCGGGTTATTTCCCCATTGCCCATGAAGGCGGTGGTAATATGGATAAAGCACTTGTTAAAAAATGGCTACAGGAAGTTTTAAATAATAGCGCTGATAAAATTTTCCACAATTCAATGTATGATGTCTGCTGGCTACGTTCAGAAGGCTATACCATTAAAGGTAGAATTATTGATACCATGATTGGAGCAGCCCTAGTTGATGAGAATCAATTACGTTATGATTTAAATAGTTGTTCAAGACGTTATTTAGGACAAAGTAAAGATGAAGCAGCCTTATATGACGCAGCCAAATCATGGGGTGTGGATGCAAAAGCAGAGATGTATAAACTTCCCGCTATGTATGTAGGCTCTTACGCAGAGAAAGATGCTGTACTGACATATAAGTTATGGCAAGAATTAAAAAAAGAAATCGAACACCAAGATATTCATGATGTATGGAAATTAGAAACTGATTTATTTCCTTGTTTAGTGGATATGAGGTTTCTCGGAGTACGTGTAAATCAAGAACAAGCAGCGATCGAAAAGAAAACATTAGTAGAACAAGAGAAAAAATTACTTCTAGAGGTGAAACAAAAGACGAACGTCGAAGTACAGATTTGGGCGGCAAGAAGTATAGCGCAAGTCTTTGATAAATTAAAGCTTCCTTATGATCGTACAGCCAAGACGCAGGCACCTAGTTTTACTAAAAACTTTTTAATGCATCATCCTCATCCGGTGGTAAAGATCATAGCTCAAGCAAGAGAAATTAATAAAGCTCATACTACTTTTATTGATACTATTTTAAAATATACTCATAAGGGTAGAATACATGCAGAAATTAATCAATTACGTGGAGACAGTGGTGGAACGGTCACAGGACGATTTAGTTATCGTAACCCGAACCTTCAACAGATTCCTGCAAGAAACAAAAACCTTGGACCACGGATAAGGTCTTTATTCATACCCGAGGAAGGCCATACATGGGGTTGTTTTGACTATTCTCAACAAGAGCCTAGACTCGTCGTGCATTATGCAGCACTTCAAAATTTACATGGAGTGAATGATGTCTTAGATGCTTATAAAGCAGGAGACGCAGATTTTCATACTATCGTTGCAGACATGGCAGATATTCCTAGAGTACAAGCCAAGACTATTAATTTAGGATTATTTTATGGAATGGGAAAAAATAAGTTACAAGCTGAACTGGGAGTGAATAAAGAAAAAGCTGAAGAAATTTTTACCCAGTATCATACACAAGTTCCCTTCGTAAAACAACTCATGCACGCGGTCATGAAACGTGCACAGGATAGTGGTAAAATTAGAACGTTACTAGGACGTTTATGTAGGTTTCATTTATGGGAGCCCAATCAATTTGGTATTCATAAAGCATTACCTCATGAACAAGCGATCTTGGAACACGGACCAGGGATCAAAAGAGCTTTTACTTACAAAGCTTTAAATAAATTAATACAGGGATCAGCAGCTGATATGACTAAAAAAGCTATGTTGGAACTCTACAAAGCGGGAATTACCCCCCATATTCAAGTACATGATGAACTGGATATTTCTGTAGAATCTGATAAACAAGCACAACAAATAGTAGAAATAATGGAATCTGCAGTTGGACTCGAAGTACCAAATAAGGTAGACTATGAGTCCGGTACAAACTGGGGAAACATAAAATAGGAGGAAACATGAGTATATTAGATCAAGTAAATCACCTATGGACAGATCACAAAAAATTAGTGATTGGTGTTGTAGTGGTTATTATTATTTTAGCAATAGCATAATAGGATTATATGTTGAATGGCTTACTTAAACGCGAATATACCTGCGCTATACTCGCAGATAAGGAAGGAGTATCTTTATGACCTTTCCGGACATGTGGGAGAAGCTGAAGACTGTGTTATTTTTGGCATCGCATCGATTTCAGGGATGGCTATACTGTTTCATGCAATTATGGAAAATGGTGCTGTCTTCTATCGTTTACCGATTAGCGCCTTTATCCAAAGAGGCTTTGATGTCAAAAAAGTTCCTCGGCCTAGACTTGACGAGTTGGAGCTTTGGAATTGTTTCAGTTACTATCCTGCTATTACTACTTTCGATATTCTAGCTAGCCAAACAGGGAAATATATTGGCAAAGACAAGAAATGGCACGCAGGAGCCTATCTCTTTACGGTTGACTGGGCTCACCCAGAGAGTAATATAGTAAATACAGAACATTCAGAGATCCCGCACGAACATAAGTGCGCTCATATACTTGCCTTGAATGATGGCAACTATGCGGCTCAGCCAAACAATAGATTAATATGGAGTATCCCATCTTTGACGGTAAGGGATGAAGTTCCAGACTGGAAGGTACAAACTTCTGAATGGAATGTAGAGGACACAGGGAAATGGAAAACAGAAGATACAGATAAATTCTTCTACGAAATTGAAGAGAAAAAAAATGAATAAATGTAAAGATTGTTTTTGTAATTGTCATTGTAATGTTAAAAATCATTCAGATGACACGGGTGTATGTCCCTGTGACAAATGTAATTGTAATCCTCAAGGGGCTAAAGTAAATGATGATGAGTGTCTTTCATGTCAATAGATAAAACAAAATGCTGCAATACGCACAGCAAAGAAAAAGAAGACAACGGTACATGCTGTCAACTGTCTTCAGAGGATCGAACATATGAACATTCTCCAATAAGTCTACGTATACATGACTTAGCTCACTCAAATCCAGATAAAACTTATAGAGAACTAGAAAAAATGAAGAATCAAAATGAATGATAAATTAATAACAGCCCTACTCGCTATACTATTAGCACTCGGAGGATGGAATCTTTCTCAAACTTTTAAACTGTCAAATGAAATGACAGAAGTTAAAGTTAAAGTAGAACAGGTAGAAAAAATAATAGGTAAATCTTTAAAA
>Ga0209709_10000315_pt1 | contig 46303 bp, 41 predicted proteins | sample ArcticOcean_MG_C_2_FD_187435 | JGI IMG/M metagenome (GOLD analysis project Ga0209709, IMG submission 187435) | Marine microbial communities from western Arctic Ocean - ArcticOcean_MG_CB4_136 (SPAdes) (version 2) | ecosystem: Environmental > Aquatic > Marine > Oceanic | place: Arctic Ocean... | reverse complement strand
CGGCCTTCGGACGATATCAAAACTTCAATAATCAATAAACGAATTTTACGCGATGCCAACAGCGATGAGCCTTTGGTCGAGGGCTGCCAACTCCTTTCCTCATGGGGGGGCGGACCGAGCGAACTTCGATACACTGGCTTGCAAAAAAACCAACTCATGGTTTCCAATGAAGGTTGGGCAGGGATGATTGGACGGCTTGCAGCAGCATTAGATGAAGTCGGCGTCTTCATTGAATGTGGCCCGGAAGTACAACGTATTGAGCCGGGTAAAGCAATTCTTGCTGACGGTCGAGAAATCGAGACTGATGTCATTGTCCTTGCATGCGGGCCATCCGCTGCCCGAAAAATCACCCGTACACTCGATGAACAACGAGCTACAGATTTATTTTCACCGCTCGAAAGAATCACGGCAAGTTTCGTGGAAGTCGGCTTGGATTCCAAATCTCTCTCTGGAAAACACGCCGTGATCGATGTACTCCATAAGCACATTGTACTCGACTATCGTGCGATTCAACCGCGACTCGGGCGTGAAGGCAGTCATCTTTCAGCGCTCGCAATTGGTGGCCTTGATTCAGACCCCGGTGAAACACGGTACGCTTCAGCAGATGAACGCCTCGCCTCGCTCAAATCCTTCCTTGATAAGAGGGCAAGCGGCTGGCAAGAACATGTGATTCATCAGTCGGAACAATCGAAAATCACCGTTCATGATACGAACACTTCTCGAATCACCCAACAATCGATGGCTGACCTTGGGGTGCTTTTTGCCGGGGCTTGGGTCGAAGGAGAGCACATACTGGCTGATGGAGCGATCTCATCGGGTCGCTTAGCGGGTAGAAGTATTGCAGCAGCCAAACGTTGAACACTTATCCACCTCCAACCAATGGACGGGTTATGCGCTTCGTTTCATGGAACGTCAACGGCATCCGCGCCGCAATAAGAAAAGGAATTGATGCTTATTTTGAGGCCTTCGATGCGGACGTCATCATGCTCCAAGAAGTGCGGGCACTTCCTGAACAATTACCAAAAGATTGGAATTGGCCAGAAGGCTATCAGACTCACCTCCATTGTGCTGAAAAGAAAGGCTATTCAGGCGTAGCAACCCTTTCTCGTTCAGGCTTTGAGAGCATTGAAACAGGCATGAATGGCACCGTCGACGAAGGCGATACTGAGGGGCGTATTTTGGTGACAGAACATCAAGGATTCACCTGCGTCAACACCTACTTGCCAAGCGGTTCGAACAAACAAGAACGACAAGAATTCAAAGATGCGTGGATGGGCGAATGGCGCGCATTTCTTGCCCCTTACCTCACATCGAAACAACCAGTCATAGTCTGCGGCGACCTCAACGTCGCCCATACCGAAGACGATATTTGGAACGCAAAAGGCAATGCGAAATCAAGTGGATTTCTTCCACATGAGCGGGAATGGTTCACCCACCTTCTCGCCGATGGATGGGTCGATGCTTTCCGAGAGCATGTAGGCGATGGAGAAAAAATCTATTCTTGGTGGTCAAACCGTGGACAAGCTCGAGCACTTAACCGAGGTTGGCGAATCGATTATTTCCTCCTCAACCCCGCAGCAGCAGCACTGGTTGAAAATGTTAGTATCGAGCGACAAGGCGGGATTGATGTTTCTGACCACGCGCCAGTTATCTTGGATTTGAAACTCTAAACATTCTCTTCTATATCTGCAAAATCGATCAGCAGAGCATCGACTAAATCGCGCAAGGCTTGGAGACTTGAGTGTTGAATTTTCACTGTAAGGTGGATTTCTCCGCTTTTCTCAAGCGAACTTACTTCACAGTTTGAACGCTGGGCGGCTGCGATAAAAAGGGGGGCGAGATTAGTATCTCCCGTCCATTCAATCGTTGCTTCATGCAACTCGCTCATGTCAACTGGTAGAGGTGGGCTATTATGAGGATGACTCGTCGCAGAACCATGGCGAAGCGGAGTGATGAGTTTTCCGTACTTGCCGGAACCGGGGGTGTTGACCTTGGAGAGGCGCGAACAAATCACGAAGGTCGGAAAGCAATTCTGCTGGTTCGCGGCGATGAAGACACTTTGGAATTCATCTCCTTAGTTGGTACGATGGGCATTACGATTGTCGAAACCCTTCATCAACCAGGGCACATCGATCCACGAGGCTATTTCGGTAAAGGTCGGTTACAAGATGTCGCCGATGAACTCACTTCACGCACCTTGCCAAATCACCCATGGCAGAATGTGGATTTGGTACTGATCCACACCAATGCTTCACCCCGGCAACTGGTCGGTGTCAGTGAAGCGGTTGGAGTGGAAGTTTGGGACCGTGTACGATTGTTACTCTCTTTGTTTACTTCACATGCCTCATCACTCGAAGCGAGAACCCAAGTCCGCATTGCTCGTATGCAAAGTGATCGAACCGTTCTACGTGAACTTGCAAATCAGGAAACCACGGGTGAAAGAGCAGGATACGGCGGTGGTGGTAGCACAGCATTACAAGCTATCATCGATAACATGAACAAGGAACTTACACACCTGCGGAAACGCCAGAAAAAGCACGCTGTTGCCCAATCGGAGCGAAGAAAACAACGTTCCCGTGGCGGGGCTATGACGGTCGGATTGGCAGGCTACACCAATGCCGGAAAGTCAAGCCTCTTCCTTTCTCTTTCTGGTAAAGAAGTGCTTGTGAAAGATAAATTATTCTCAACCTTAGAAACGGTAATTGGCCGGATGGAAGACAGCCCTCGAGTTCTCTTAGCCGATACAATCGGTTTCATCGACCATCTCCCAAGTTCAACCCTCGACGCATTCCGCGCTACGTTAGCGGAAGCCTTGGAAAGCGATTTGCTACTTATTTTAGCAGATGTAAGTGATGAACCCGAAGAATTAGAACGAAAACTCTTCACTTCACGCAGCGAAGTATTCACTCGCTTTTACGGTGAAGAAATCGATGAAGAATTCCCATGGAAATCAGTCGATACGTCCGTAGTCAACCACGTCGTAACCGTTTTGACCAAATGTGACCAGGCAACGGAAGCCCAAAAAGAGGAAGGGATTGCAACGGTTGCTGCACTCGGTTTGCCTGAACCAATCCTCATTTCAGCCCATTCGGGTGAAGGTATGCAGGAGCTCAAGGATACAATTCTCTTACATCTTTTCGGACCGCCGATGGATTTGTTTCTCCTTCCAGTTCCTGCAGAAGGTGGCCGGGCAGTGGAAGGTTTAGTTTCAGATGTGTACGAAGCCGGATTAGTCGCAGGCCGCATCAATCACGATGACGGTATAGTGGAATTGAGAGTTTGGATACACGAGCATGCTTTGGCAAGATTACTTGCGCACTCAAAACATCGCATTGAAGTGAAGTAGGACGGTGTTCTACGCAAAGCATGGCCGAGTTGGAAGGGGATACTTCTACCAGCGAGCCAATTCCCGAAGTGAATGATTACATCGATGAATTAACCGGGTTATCTGAGCCAAAAGGAGAACTCACCTTCGCCTCTTCAACAACCGTTCTTACAATGCCCGACCCAATCATGCATCCAATGGGTCAAGCAATCGGAGTATTTCTGCTCTTCATCTGCCTTCTTGGTTTCCTCAATGGAGTTGATTATGCATCGCCAGACGATGGGCTAGTCCGCCCTGATGAATTTGTCTATCGCCTTTCTTTGACAGCCCCTGATGAAACAGCTACGTTTCGCGGTGTTGTCTATGACCACGAAGATCAGCCTTTAGAAAACGCTACTGTTTACATCTCTTGGGATGACGATGGAATTTGGAATTCAACAGAAATTCTGACAAAGAGCGATGGCTCATTTGAATTTGAACGGCTTGACCCTGGTTTAACACGCGTCGACATCATTGTCGAGCGAGAGGATAACCGCGATGTCTATTCGAACCGTGTGCTGCTCTCACCTCCTGCGATGATTGAACCAGTCGGTTTTACCACCATCGATTTCACAATCCCTTCTCCAGAAGATTTCGCCACCCAGCCCTGCACGAATGGAGCCGATGAATGCGAGATACGAACCATCGACATGACATCAGAACAAATGGACCATCCACTTATGGACCCGGGCGCTTCGAGCATTTACATCACCATCGGTTTTGCTTTCATGGGTCTTGCTTTGATTGCTACAGGGTTCACAGTATGGGCAATGAAAACAGGCTCGATTGCTATCCTGCGTACAGCAGCAACACTCTCGTTTTTCGGAATGGGTCATTATTACGCCGCATGTTGCTTTGGAATCGTCGCATTCCTCCTGACATTTGCCGTGCCTAAACGCCATATTACGGTGGGGGAAAGCTCTCCGCCAAATGGGCAGTTGTGACACAAGCACTCCATCCAACTTAAGGGGGCTCAGCCCAACAGGGCACCATGGACCTCTTCGCTTCGGCATGGATGACGCGGTCTCTTGGCGAATCCGTTTCTGCAGTTCACCTTGTACAAGAAGGGGGGATTTTTGCCGGAGGGTGGAATGGTAATCTCAAACACTGGGACGCTGAAGGAGAACTCGTATGGGCTGCAACACTCCCTGACCGAATCACAGTTCTTGCCATCCATGGAGACTCAGTCTTTGCAACGGCTGGCTTACATGTCGTTTGTCTTGAAGCGACAACAGGTGACCAGAGATGGAGCCATGCCTTAGAAGGCAGTGCCGATTCTCTGTATGTTTTTGAGGGACTCCTGTATGCAGTATCTTCAGTCTATGATATTGAGCATAATGATTTTCTTGAATCGGCGGTTTGGAACTTTTCATTTGACGGCACGATGAACTGGATTCAGCGAATGGACGAACGCCCATGGACCATTCAAGAATTCAAAGGCGAATTATTTTTCGGATTGGGGCGGCCCAAATGTGGATTTTCAGCGATCGACCCCCAAGGAACAATCACTCATAGTACAGTCAAAACTGATTCTCCGATCACCTGTGGTTCTGCCACCCCCTCTGCCATGCTTTTCGGCCACGCTAACGGCGCAGTGTCGAATCAGAAAGGCGAAGTTATCTCTTCTGAACAAAGCGCAATCGAACTTCTTTACGCAACATCCAAAGGCTACGTTGCTGCATTGGAAGACGGAACACTTCTTTCGAGAAAAGCCGAGGCCGAATTATGGTCTGCTGCCGGAGACGCCGTCGCCGTTCAATCAGGGGGCTTTTCATTCCAAGGAAATCAAACTCACTGGGTAGGCCGATGGTCCGGTTCACAAGGGGTCATTGAGATTCGAAACATCGATTCAGGTGATCTCTTGATATCGACTCAAAGCCCTCGTTGTGAATCGATTGCGTCCGACTCAACACGTGTGGCTCTCGGTTTTGAAAACGGGGAAATCAGATTATGGGAGCAGAGTATGTTTGATCGTCGAATGCTCGGTGGGCATGAAACTGAAGAAAAGAATGAACGGAAATCGGCTCTTCAGGACAAACTACGCGCTCTTCGTGACCGATGAAACATTTCACTTCATCAATTGTCCCAAACGGATACCGGAGTATCTGCGACGCTACTTGAATCGATATCAGTTCCAACTTCGTACTGCTGTTGTTGCGGCATTTCCCCTATTGGTTGCACAGGGGTTTGAGTTTGCATCTGCATTCCCGAGGCCATACCTTGTTGAGGCATATGGCCAATCATTGGAGCTGGTTTTCCGCCAGTTAAAAGTCCGACCAAAAGAAGAATTCCGCCCAGGCCACAGCAACACGAACCAGCAATAGCGAAAAGACCACTGCCGATCAATTGTTCAAAACCCCCGAGGAAGGCTAAATCATATTCATCCGCATTAAACACATATATTGAAACCTCACTTGAGATGGTATAATTCTCTCCAATATTGCATTTATATTCGACCTCAGAGTCTATGGTAGCACAAACATAACCGAAAATCACCCGGCCATCATCTGGAAGTTCATCTAACATTTCGTCAGAAAACTCGGAGTTAACATCCGAGGCAAGGCAGGTAAGTTGACTGGCATCTTCTGTTACATCGACGCCTTGCGAATCGGTTACTTTGAACACCACATCTTGGCAGACATCCGTCTTCCCATCTTCATCGACATCGTCATAGGTTCCATCCATTAAGATGTATAAGCCAAATGAGCCCGCGCCATCCTCGTCGATAAATGTGAATGTATGCGAGGTATTTGGGTCTGTAATGTAATCATTTATGTCAATACTTTCGAGTTCATCAATTCCGTTACTGCCAGTTGACCAAACTATTCCGAAAGAAGCCAACGCAAGTACAACGCAGACCCCTCCGGCAATTAGTAGAGATTTATTCGCCATGGAGCAACCTACGATAGGAGGCATTTAAGGAAACTGCTCGTCTTATGCCGATATCTTTATGATATCACTATGATAGCCCTGAATGGAGAGAGTTATGCAAGCAGAACCCACACAACAACATTCCGAGCCAAGAGTAGACGAAATAATGTTCAAGGACGTAGATCAAGCCACCATCAACGGGTTTGTCGGCCTCGGCGTTCACATCTTAGCAGTTCCAGCCCTTTTCCTTGCAACTTTCATCTTCTATGCACTAGGGGGATTTGGAATCGCGCTTGGAATTCTTCTTCAAGTCTTCATCGGCATTGCTTGGTTCATTATGTTCAACAGCTACCTCATCGTCAACCCTAACGAAGGAGTTGCACTGCAATTTTTCGGCAAGTATGCCGGAACAGTCGACGAAGAAGGCTTCCATTACCTCCTCAATCCTTTATTTGAAAAGCGAAAAATATCTCTAAGGATTCGAAACTTCGAATCGACCAAACTCAAGGTAAACGACGTCAACGCAAACCCAATTGAAATTGGAGCAGTTGTCGTCTGGAAAGTCGTCGATACCGCTGAAGCTTTGTTTGAAGTCGAAAACTACCATGATTATGTCCAAATCCAAAGTGAAGCAGCATTGCGCGCTATGGCGACCAAATATCCTTACGATATTATCGAAGACAAGGATGTGGGTGGCATCGCACTATCGAGCCATCAAGAAGTGATTGCACAAGAACTGCAACTTTCAATCGAAGCCCGTCTAAAGAGGGCAGGAATCCAAGTTCTCGAAGCACGAATCAGCCACCTTGCCTACTCTCAAGAGATCGCTCAAGCCATGCTTCGCCGCCAACAAGCAAGTGCAGTTGTTGCAGCACGCAGCGAGATTGTCAAAGGAGCCGTTGGTATGGTCGAACTTGCCCTTGAGCAACTCAGCGCGAAGAACATCATCGAACTGGATGAAGACAAGAAGGCATCGATGGTCAGCAACCTACTGGTCGTTCTCTGCTCAGAGACGGACACAACTCCAATTATCAACACAGGAACGCTCTATCAGTGAGATGAGACTTTGAGAATGGAATTACTTACGACGCTCGCGTTTCCAATCCTCATATCGATTTTGATGTGTGGTTACGCTGGTTTTTGTTGGTTGAATCAAAAAGTCCACGTTCGAGGCAAGGGTTGGCGGACCAAAGAGGAAAGCCCTAAAATGTTCTACTTTACAGTGAGTATAATGATTTTCCTCGGAATTGTCCAACTTTTCAGCTCGATCTATTTTGCGAGATTCTAACTATTCAAAGGAGTGAGAAGAGTGGCTAAGAAGAAAGTCCTCCTTCGAATTGACCCCGACCTCCATGAAGTAATAAGGCGAATGGCAGAGGCGGAAATGCGTTCAGTCAACGGCCAAATCGAATTTTTATTAAAGAAAGCAGTCATTGAACAAAGAGGGGAATAAATATGGAACAAGAAAATCAACAACAAGAGCCTCATTTTATATCGAAATGGTTTGGATTCAGCGGTTGGCGCGTAATGTCAACAAAAGCTAGAATCCTGACTCAAATTATCTACCGAGTTTTCTTCTTACTTGGGCTGGCAGTCCTCATTATTGCCTATGGCACAGTTACAGGTTCAGACCCTGGAGGGTTAGCAATATTCGCACTCATTACTGGATGGTTCCTTGCCTTCCAAGTCGTAGTAAACTTCGTCTTTGTCGAAGGGTCCCGTTAACAGCGAGTTCATTCTGACGAGCGAGGTCCAGTCATTTCTTCAGGCCGAACCCAAGCGTCGAATTGTTCATTGGTCAAATACTCCAATTCAAGAGCAGCCGCCCGAAGAGTCAAGCTATTTTCGTGAGCATGTTTAGCAATTTTTGCCGATTTATCATAGCCGATATGGTTGTTGAGTGCAGTAACGAGCATCAATGAATTCTCCAAGTGGGATGCAATGTTTTCTTTTACGGGCTCTAAACCTTCAACACATTTTGTTCTAAACGCAGTGCATGAGTCGGTAAGTAGGCGGATTGAGTGGAGGAGATTATGAATCATCATCGGTTTGAAAACATTCAACTCAAAATTACCCTGGCTGCCTCCAACAGTGATTGCGACGTTATTGCCCATCACTTGACAGCATACCATGGTCAATGCTTCTGCTTGAGTTGGATTGACCTTACCGGGCATGATCGAAGAGCCAGGTTCGTTAGCTGGTAACGACAACTCACCAAATCCACACCGTGGTCCAGAGCCGAGCCATCGTACATCATTTGCAATTTTCATCAACGAAACTGCAAGCGTATTGAGGGCTCCAGAAGCGGCAACCACAGCATCATGGGCAGCGAGTTGAGCAAATTTGTTTTCTGCCGAACAGAATGATAGGCCAGTGATATTAGCGATTTCATCTGCAACCATTTGAGCAAAGAGCGGGTGGGTGTTGAGGCCAGTGCCGACCGCAGTTCCACCAAGTGCCAATTCGAATAAATCATCGAGCGCAAAATCAATTCGTCGCAGATCAGCATCGAGTTGAGCAACCCATCCAGATGCTTCTTGCCCGAGCGTGAGTGGAACAGCATCCATCAAATGGGTACGCCCGATTTTGACGATATCTTTCCAAGCATCTGCTTTTGCAGCCAGAGCATCGCGGAGTGAGCGAACACTTGGGAGTAAGCTGTGGGTAATTGCCTCTGCCGCAGCGATGTGCATGGCGGTTGGAAACGTATCGTTCGAGGATTGAGCTCGATTGACGTGGTCGTTCGGATGGACTGGAGTTTTTGAACCCATTTCGCCGCCAGCGAGTTCAATAGCACGATTTGCAATGACTTCATTGGCATTCATGTTCGACTGAGTTCCACTCCCTGTTTGCCATACGCGAAGAGGGAAGTGTTCATCCAGGCAATTATCCAAAACCTCTTGTGAAGCGGCAATAATCAGATCACCAACTTCCGGGTCAAGTTGCTTGAGCGCAACATTTGTTTTTGCAGCGGCTTGTTTGAGGACTCCAAAAGCACGGATAACGCCCACAGGCATTGTATCGTCTCCAATGTCGAAATTAATCAGAGAACGGGCGGTTTGACACCCGTAATACTTGTCTGCTGGAACTTCAAGTTCCCCCATAGTGTCGGCTTCGATACGAACATCGGCCATGTTCGACCCTCGGGGCTGAACTTCTTCACAGTTCGCACAGAGGCCCCGTGGTCGGCGTCAAAGAACTAACTGAGATTGGAATGTCACGCAGCAGGCCGAAAGTGTAGGTTGTAACGGAGATATATGCACATTGGGTGGGTGTTTACTCAAATCAAATAAAACAAGTTACCATTCAAAATAAACAACGTACTACGCCACTGGGGCATCCTCCACTACCCTTCGATTACTGAAGTGTAACTCGAATAATTTGTTGCGGGGTACTTGGGCGGTCTCCAGAGAGTTTATCGCACATTTCGATTGCCTTGACAACATCCATTCCTTCGCTAACTTCGCCAAAGACGGCGTGGTTTCCATCAAGCCAAGGCGTTGCAATAGTGGTGAGGAAGAATTGCGAACCACCGGTATTTTTACCAGCATTTGCCATCGAGAAGACTCCTGGTTTGCTGTGCTTGAGATTTAATGCCGAAGACTCACAAGGAATTTTCCAACCCGGTCCACCTTGTCCAGCTCGGCGATCTGTTGGGTCGCGGGAGTGTGGGCAACCGCCTTGAATCATGAAGTCCTCAATAACGCGATGAAAGTGGAGTCCGTCGTAATGTCCAGCCTCGACTAATTTGACGAAATTGGCAACGGTATCCGGTGCTTCTTCGTCGTAGAGATTAATGGTAATATTACCTGCGCTGGTTTCCATAAGGGCTTGCATAGTAACCCCCATGCATCGGGGGGTCAAGAGCATTCGCCTTCTTCTCTTTCTCTTCTTTTTAGAAAAGTCAAACTTTCAACCACGGGCGGAAGTGTTGGTCTGCATACGTCCGAGCATAATCAGCAGGGTATCCGGCAGCGAGTAATTGCTGCTCATAGGCAAGTTGTTCCGGCGTAATACTCGGGTCTGCAGCAGGTAATCCAGTGATGGAAGCATAAGCCATCTGTTGCTGTTGGAACAATTTGTCTTCGCCTGTACTCTCTCCTCGTCCACGGACAACGAGTACCAGTGATAGAAGAAGAAGTAAGATTGCTCCTGCTATGATTCCAACGGTTACTGTCCCCATTCCAAAGATTTCTGAATCTGATTGAACATCGTCACTTGTAGCATCGCCGCCATCTTCAGTTGGAGTAGTATCGTCATTACCCCCATCAGTAACATTGCTGCCGAGAGTCGTATTGTCGTCGAGAGTCGTGTTATCATCCAGATTGGTTTGCCCATCCTCAGTCTCGCAACCATCGATTCCAACAACGGTTCCTTCAGGAGTTTCTGGGCACTGGTCATTGATATCATCAACGCCATCATCATCAGCATCAGTATCGAGAGGGGGGCAACCATCGCCACCCTCTCCATTTGGAATTCCAGCGACTTCAGGACAAGCATCTCCATCGATGCCTTCTGGATTATCACCATAGGAGTCTCCATCAGTATCGAGGGCTTGACTTGGTTCGAAAGGCCACAAGTCATTCAAATTCGAGACTCCATCACCATCAAGGTCAGCACATCCGAGCCGGTCGATGGTAGAATCACCATAGGTTGTTGGACAATCGTCAATGATGCCATCGCCAGAATCAGTTGTATTGAATCCGTCACGGTCGACATCATTCGCCCACAATTCACCTTCATTTTGAACAAAGAACGGTGTACCAACCTTTTGATTATTCGATTCATTGGACTCCATCAAAACATTATCAGCGTCAATGGTGAGTCGGCAATTGTACATCCCTGATACCCTTTCTTCAAGCGTAGTATAAGATTCGCCACCTGATCCAAATGTCGTGTTGTATTCTCCACTCACGGCAACAGTTTGAATCGTAATCCGGCCAATTTCCTCTCCATTCGAATCAACGAGGTCGAGATGAAGCGTAATGGTGGCGCCATTGGCACTTCCTCGCAGACTTACCAATTCCCATGTGACCTGGACTTCAGAGCCTGACGTATGGTTAGTTGGACAGATGAGGGAAGAGATTCCGATATCGGCAGGAGCCGAATCGAGGCCTTCAATCGAGAGGTTGTAGAATCCAGCGCCATCGTTTGAATCAATGGTGAGGATGTAATTTGCAGTCTTGCCTTCGTATTCAGTGCCAAAGGAAGTGAAAAAGGTTCCAAAGCTAGTATTGTCAGCATAGGCGATTAAATTCCCACTCACGTCAGTGAGGGTAGCAGAGAAGGGGAATGCTGCATCTGCAGTAAAGCCAATTTCGAAATTCTTCCCATCGTTTACAGTGAAAGCAAATACATCAGACTCATCGACGCCACTGAAGCAACCTTCACCAGCAAGTGTTGGGTTTTGGCCAATATTCAGTCCGTTTGCAGCAGGAGCGTCTTGGCCCAAGCCGAGGTCATTTTGTTGCCCACAGTTGAACGAATTCGAGTCCACGCCTTCGGTTTCGATAATGAGCGTGTAAACACCTAAACTCGACCAACTCTGAACGCTGATAAAGAAAGTACCACCGGTTCCAGCAAAGCCAGTACTGTCTGCAGTACTAATCGTTTCATCAGAAGATCCGCCAAAGAAACCTCGTTCAAACCATTCTTCTTGGTCGTCATGAAGATAGACATCGGCATCTTGATCTGGTGAATTAACGAGGGTTACAGTCAAATTAAGGCCTGGTGAGACTTCAATTTCAAACCAATCGTTATCATCGACATCTTTGTGAACACAACCATAGATTGTGGTAGAGATGTCCATTCCTAAGTAGATTGAAGTCGCTCCATCTTCGCCAGCATCTCCCGGTTCATCAGCCGCTTTGAATCCTGAGGCATCATCTTGAACCGGACACGAAGTTGCTTTGGTATCAATCAAAATCATTTCAAAGGATTCATCAGTGTTATCTGATTCACTCTTTTCATCAAGTTGTTCATCAGAATCAACCATTGCAATAATCGAGTAATTGCCTCCAGGAGTGTTTGAAGGAATTATGAGTGAGAGCTGGAAGAGTCCAGTTTCATTGATATCGAGGGCTGAGATGCTCATGTTGCCGAGTTCCACATCATGGTCGGCAAGACCGCCGTCAACCGAAAGCCATGCGGTGAGTAAGGTAGCGGGAGCAATTTGCGTCCCAGTATTGTTCACTTCCACATCCAACGTAATGCTGTTTCCAGCACTTGCAGCAAGCGGTGCAGTGATATTTTCAATGACTAAGTTCGCCGCAGGAGTTGAGTAGTTTGTCCAAATATCTAATGTCCAATCGACTCCTGTTCCTGAGCGAGAGAGATTGACGTAATACATCCCACCTACGCCATCATACGAAGTGCCAAATGTGGAGACGGAGCCTTCCGTCGCCCCAAAGGAATACGCGTAATCAATAAATCCGAGGTTTCCATCGACCAATTCAATATAGACGGCAACAGATTCGTTGATGATGAGTGTAGCATCAAGCGTGTGGTTTGCAGGGACACTGAACGCAAAGACATCATTCTCATCAATTCCATCGATGCATCCAGTATAGGATGCGGTGACATTTGCTCCCATTACAGTGGCATTCGCTTCGTTTTGTGGAGCATCAGTACCAAGGCCAGCATCATTCTGCCCATTTGGATGGAGGTCATCACAAGATTCACCAATGAGCATAACACCCGTTGAAGCAAGGAAATTATTCGATTCATTTTGTTCTGTTACGTTATCATACCCATCAACAAACAGCAGCCAGTAATAGGTGCCATTTGCTAAAGACGAAGGTAGAAGAACTTGAGCTGTTGTCGTCCGACTGGTATTTTCGGTTAACGCTGCCTCGGCTTGTGAAGTACCGATTAACTCGTCAAATGAATCATATGTTTGGTCAGTTGAGAGGACAAATTGAACTTCAAAAGCATCTGAGGTGGTGTTGTAAATATTTTCAACAACATACTCGACATTGACTGTAGAACCAGGTTGCCCTGTCGCCGGCTCAACGATGGATGAAAGAATAAGGTCCGGGCGAGGCGGTGTATTGTTTGTCCAAGTGCGGAGCGAATATTGCCCATCGCCACTGTAGACGAGAACTTCAACGTAAAAAGTTCCAGCATTGCTCGAAAGAGAAGTTCCGGAAGTACTCACCTTTTCCAATGCAGTTACCGACTCTGAAAAATCGAGGTATGAACCGGATGAATCGATGAGGTAAAGATCGAAATCCATGCCGCTTGGAACGACTAATTCAACATCGACGTCTTTTCCTGCAGTCATGGTAATTTCATACCAATCTTCAGTATCCGTGGAATCAATACAGCCTTGAACGCCAGTTTGCCCACTGTTTGGGTTTGTTCCAAGACTGCGAGATGTATTGGCGTCACTTCCGGCATCACCGGGGGTTCCAGCATCTGATTGCGCTACACAAGCAGCACGCCCACCGGTTGTAGATTTTTGTAAAGGCTCTTTAAACAAAAGTTGAGTTGGTTGATTCACCGATGGTATACTGTAATTCTCTTTCGATGAAGTACGTTGTTGCAAATCATCTGACTCATTCAATGCTGATACCATTGGTATCATTGCTGCAAAAAGAAATAGAAAAGTGAGGCTTATTGCCGTCCATCGAGCATTCTGCATAGCCTAACGACCACATGGTCCATTATCAAACCTCGGATGTTGGATTCAAGCGAATGCTCGGTCAATTTCGCTTGATAAATTCTCAAAGCGTCCTGCAAGTTCTTCCATTGCTCCGTTGAAAGCTTGCTCTGGAGTAAGACTTCCATCGGTTTCGTAATTGAATATGTATGAACCTTCAACAGGTTCCATGACGATTGCATTATCGAAGTCACCATCACGGTTTGTACCTTCACCGACTTGGTGGAGGGCGTTTTCAAGGTCAAGAAGGTAATTTACGTTTGTTAATTTCTTGTCTTTACCGAAAAGTTTCGCATCGATCTGTGTTCCATCAGTTGTTTTAAGGTCGAGGTCAAACAAAATCTTGGCCTTTTTTGCATCTTTCAATGTTGCAACATGGTGTTGTCGGAATCCGACAGCAGCAACTGGTGACCACTTGGCGTGGTCTCGGCCGCGGCCGAGAGTTGCAAACGCATAAAACTCAAGATACTGGCCCTTTGAAAGAATTGTCAAAGGGATTCGCTTGTGTTCTTCTCGAATGTCAAACATTTGGTCAGAAATGGTAGTGAGGTCTCCGGCATAGACTGTACGGTATTCTTCATCAGATTCTTCCGAAGGTCCTTCTTTGCGGATGTGGTAGAGAACTTGACAGGTCATGCAACCCTTGGATTCTTCAGCCATGTCTTTGCAAGTTGGGCAGTCTTCAGGGAAAGAGATGCCTTCACCTGGGTAAGTTGGTACTGGAATCATTGCCAATCGGTGAGCGATTGTTTCGTCAGGCAAAACGTTGACTGATTCGAAAACCTGTCCTTTGTTATCTTGATGAGTTCCTTGATCGAAATTCACACTGTCAATTGCCAATTTAGGGACATCAGCAATAAGAGCACGGCGAATTGCATTCACCTGTGCAGCGTCTGTTTCTTCCAAAAGAATTCGAATTGCATTGCCTCTTGGCCATCCATCAACGATTTGTACTTTCATTTTTTCCACCTCAAAAATCAAACACGGCGGCCACGACGGCCACCCTTCTTCTTTGTACCATCGTGAGCAATTGGTGTCACGTCTTCGATACGAGTGATTGTCATTCCAGCACGAGTAAGTGCACGGATTGCAGCTTGTGCGCCCGGTCCAGTGTTATTGGCTCGGTTGCCTCCAGGTGCTCGGTACTTGATGATCAATTGAGTGAATTCCTTGTCTTTAAGTTCATCAGCCATTTTTTCAGCAGCCCGTGTAGCAGCGAATTGGCCGCCACTGTCTTTGGAAGATTTGACAACTTGTCCACCGGAGCAGGTTGTGATTGTTTCTGCACCAGTTAGGTCAGTTGCAGTCATGAGGATGTTGTTGTAAGAACTGAAAATGTTGATAATTGCACGTCGTGTCATCACTCGTCACCTCCTTCTTTTGGTGCTGAAGGTGCTTCTTCTGCAGCAACTACAACTTCCTTTGCGAACTCTTGAGTTGCTTCAGGGTCAACTTCTTCTTGTTCAACGCCGTATTCAGCACTTGATGCACGTCCGTCAATAGCCTTTCGAATTGGATGTTCAGAGTTCTCTACCCAAGGGCAACTTGGATGCCAGGTGAGGTTTTCTTCTTCGTCTCGAGAAAGAGGGTATGAAGGAATAGTTACCTTTTGGTTTCCAATTACTATCTTACCGTGGGTGACAAACTGACGGGCTTGCTTCATTGAGATTGCAAGACCCTTGTAGTAGACTTGAGCTTGGAGTCGACGGTTGAGAATATCTTCAGTCCCTAACAAGAGAATATCGTCAAGTGTTGCTTCAGATGAAATCAATCCTTTGTTGTGGAGTGAGCGCAGCATGTCTTCCATTTCGCGCTTTCCGTGAGGTTCTGTTGTGTCGACCATACCGATCAAGCGCATTGCTTGGCGTCGATGACGTCGAAGTTGAGACTTAGCCTTCCAAATCTCTCGCATGTTCTTCAAACCATGATTGGCTTGAATCTTATGTTCTTCTTCAATACGTGCAGCCTTCCAAGGATGGGAAGGCGTGTCAAATTTAGGTCGTGCAAACTTTGGTTCTCCCATACATCATCCCTCCAATCACTTCTTTCGGCTCACACCAAGGGTGAGTCCACCACGGCCATTTGAACGGCCACGTTGTCCACGAACTTTGTTTCCGCTTGCGTGGCGAACACCACGGTAGCACTTCATAGTTCGAAGTCGGTCAATATCGTCTTTAAGAGTAAGATAAACTTGTTGTCCAGTAAGATGCAATTCATCTCCAGTTTCGATGTCACGTTGTCGGTTGAGCATCCATAGTGGGACGGTTTCTGCATAGCCTTCAATTGCAACTCGTAGTGATTCCTGTTCTTCTGGCGAGAGATGGCCGGCGAGTGAAGCAGGGTCGAATCCAGTGTTCTTGCAAATTTGAATCGCAGTTCGTGGACCAACGCCTCGGACAGCAGTCAATGCTGTTGCAAGGGTTTTCAGTCCATCCATATCGGTATCAGCCATTCGCAAGATGTATGAGAAATCTTCTCCTAAATCTTCTTCCTTCTGTCGTGCCATAGTGTTTCACCTCTCCTTAACACAGAGTGTCAAGCAGTTTCCCGACTAACCCCCCCTATATCAAGACCGCGATACATCTTCGCGGTGCCGAGAACCGAAAACACTTGATTTCCGAGCGTTTTAAGGAGATTTGGTGTGAAAGAGATGTTGATTATTCTGCGATACAAATGAGGAGCATTTCATCCCCGGGTTGTTGAACAACAAAAGCCTCTCTTCGGCCATGTCTTCGTGCAAGCTGGCGATCAATAGCGCCTTGAATTTTTGGCTGAACATCTGGGGCGAGTGGAACACGAACAGTCATCTTTGAAATGTCATGCTCAAGAACTAATTCGACCAATTGATCAACCGTATCAAGGTTGAGTTTTATACGGGCTAAAGCGACGACTCGCCCGGTTGCTTGAACCAACATTCTGTCCATTGAATCCTCGAGGCGCAGGGGGTGTTGGTGATGGATTTGAGGGCGGCGCCCTTCAACAACACTCCAAGATATACGTTCAGATTTTGTGACCGTTTTCACCCATTCATCCGCAAGTCCGCTCTCGACAAGGGCGGCATCCAAAATACTGACTCGCTCGCCACGTCTTGGTGGTGATTGAACTGGTGTAGGTAAACCATCACCTGAATGAATTCGCATACCTCCTGAAACCACATGCGCTTCTTCTGTAATCGCTGGAGGAATGCGAACGAATCGACGAGCAACACCTGCGGTAGCAGCACCACCAAGCCATAATGCAAGCCGGTCGACACGCCCCCGCCCCCTGGATGTCCAAACCCATGTGCGCTGAATCCCTTTCCATACAGCGTCGACCATTGTTTCGACCTCGAGGCGTTGGTCATGTGTAAGGCGTGGTGATAAATCGAGCAATAAAGCGGGGCCGTTTTCCCCTTCTGTCAAATACGGTGCCCAACCCTTGAACACCTCGTCGAGCCGTGGCTCCATTTCTTCAAGCCCGTGCGTCCGACTGTTTCGTGGACGTGCCGGGTCAAGGTGGAGTAGAGCAATGTTTGGAAACTGTTCGAGTTCGAGATGGTCGGCTATTGCTGCGCATACGGTGGCCCCGTCACGCCCATCACCGGCGATAATACGTGTTTTTTGCATTCGATCGGTGTCCATTTCATTGCGATACATGGCGATGGATTGTAGATTGACGGCACTCGCTTGAGCACGCATTCTGTCAAGTTCGACCCCAATACCGGGCCGTTGAAGAAGAGCCATGTGGGCGCCAAGTTGGATGCCACTTCCACACGCACAATCCAAAATATACCCTTCAGGGAGAGACAGTTGTTTGAGGAGATTCGAACGAGCTAAGGCCACTTGCCAAGGGGTTGCCAATGGTTTTCCTTGACTTGCGTGAAAGAATACCAACTCGCCAGCAGCAGTCGAATCAGGGGCAAACTCGGTCAAACCAGCCGATACAGCCGTTTTTGGATTGAATATTTCAACCATATCACTGCCTCATTGACCGGCCACATCACTTCGAGTCATGATGCTTTCAAAATGAATCCCTGCGGCTGCAAATGCTTCTTTGGCTCCTTCTTCTCTGTCAACGATACTGATGACGGCTATGACTTTGCATTCCGTGTCGCGATGTATGCGTTCAACTGCTTTGATTGCAGAACCGCCAGTGGTTGTCACATCTTCGACAACAACAATTGTTCCACCACCTTCGAGTGAAGAACCTTCAATGCCAGGAGGGTTGTTTGTTTTTCTTCCGCCGCGTCCCTTTGGTTCTTTACGTACCATGAAACCGAGCCGTGGAGTTTCAGCCGAGGAGGTTGCAACAGCGATAGCTGTTAAAGGCACAGCGCCAAGTTCCAATCCTCCTACAAAATCAACTTCTAAGTCATCCATTCGGAGATTAAAAAGTGCCCCAAGGTGATGCGCCGACTCGGGATGCATCATGACGGGTTTCGTGTCGAAAAACCAACGTGAATTTCGACCACTCGCTAATGTGAAAGCATCATCGCTCCCTCCATCAATAAAAGCCAAATCCCGTACAAGTTCGACCAAACGAGGCCAACTGGGGTGAGCGCGGACACTGGGGTGGACGGACATCAAACTGTGGTTCTGCCTCGCCTCAATGAACCTTACCTCTCTTCACTGCGAAACCACCGCCATGGGTTTTGAACGCGGCACTCATAAACGGTCGCCCCCAAGAGGTAAGGGAATAACATGCCTCCATCGGATGTAACGGGCCAAAAACGAGGGCATAACCCTCTTCTCGGTCTTGACATCGAACGGCTCGAGGCTGAAATGGAATCATATCAGCAGTGGCTTGACGAGCATGCAGATGCAGCATATATTGTCGCGGAGCAGGCAAGAAAACTTGGCTACGATCACAAAGAGTATGTGGAAATCCCAAGGGCTGCAGACCTTGCCGGCCGGACTGAAAAACTCCTCGTAGAATACCTCGACGGCTATGAAGTGGCAGATGATATCCGAAAACTCTTGGCAGAACACGACAGAGAATCGACTTCAATCATGATGGCCCAAAGTGTGGCTCGCGGATTTCGAGAACAAGGCCATGATTTAATCACGGCCATCGATGTTGGACTTCGAGTTGGTTTGGCAGTCTTAACTGAAGCCGTTCTTGTAGCTCCATTGGAAGGAATCAGTGAAGTGCGCCTCCTCAACAACATCGACGGGTCTCAATTTGTGTCCGTGCATTTTGCCGGGCCAATTCGGGCAGCAGGTGGGACGGCCCAAGCGCTCGCAGTATTGATTGCTGACATGATTCGCCGAGAACTCAACATTGGCCATTACCAACCCACAGATCCAGAAGTTGAGCGTGTCAAAGAAGAATTTGGATTGTACAGGGGTAATTTGCAATACCGACCATCGCCAGAAGAAATCGAGGAGATTGTTCGTGCCTGCCCTGTAATGATCAATGGAGAATCAACAGAAAAAATAGAATGTTCGGGGTATGGACGAGTTCGTAACATCGACGAAGCACGGATTCGCGGAGGTGTTCTACTTGTCATCGGGGAAGGAATGTGTCTGAAGGCACCGAAGATTCAGAAGCATACTGAACGACTTAAAGTTCCTGGTTGGGATTTCATTTCGAAATTTGCTTCGAAAGGTAAATCCGATGACGATCACGGAGACGGTCCCCGATTTAAATCCCGTAAAGTTCCGACGATTACCAAATTTATGAAAGATATTATCGCCGGAAGACCTGTTTTTGGCGCACCCCTTCAACCGGGTGGCTTCCGTTTACGATACGGTCGCGCACGCCCCTCTGGACTTGCAGCAGCATCAACCAACACCGCCTCTATGCTGGCAATGGATGACTTCATCACCATTGGGACGCAAATGAAAATCGAACGCCCAGGTAAGGCGTGCGCCATCACTCCATCCGATGATACCGATGGCCCTTGGGTGGTTTTGCGAGACGGCCGTTTCCTCCGCCTCGATGATGCCAAAAGCTATACCGCAATCAGCTCGAAAGTAGGCTCTGTATGGGATAATGGAGAACTTGTGATCGGTTACGGCGAATTTATGGAGAATAACAAAAACTTGGTCCCTGCAGGTTATTCGAACGACTGGTGGGCAAGTGATTTGCTTGAAGAATTAAACTCCGAGGCAGCCGTTTCTGAATTTGCGGGACTCATTGAACAATCACGTTCATCGTTCCCAAACGGCGTACCTGGAATCCACCCAGAAGACGCAGAAGATCCTGATCAACAATTTCATGTCCGCCGGAAATGGCATGTATTCTTGGCGGCTTGTTCGGTAAACTGGGAGCAAAGTAAAGGCGTTGCTCTCCGGTTCAAGACTTCTATCCCAGCCCCTCACAACCCCTGGTTCCTCGACCTACCGATTGAATGGGTGCCTTCCGTTCTAGAAATGATAGAGCAAGCAACGATCGAACCTTTTGGAACCTCAAACACCCCCCTCCTCGCAATTGAAGAACATCTTCAAGCCATGCCCCTCGATGAAAAGAGGCAACTCCGAATTCGTGGTGGCGTGAAGAATTGGGCACCCGAGACAATGGATTTGTTAAGGCCCGAAACACTTGACGATTTAGAAAAGTTCGACATTCCAGGTTTGAAATTACAACCAATCAAACCAATATTCACCAAAGAATTACCCGAGGCATGGGCGTATATTCAACATGGACTCGCCAAGGGCGCTGCAATGATTTTGGGTCTGCGTCATCATCATGATGGCGATGACCTCGTGATTACATCCGGTTGGCCAGCATTACTCGAAGGCTTTGGATTTGGCGACGAAGATGAAAAACCTCTCCGCATTGTCGATGCCAAAACCCGTTTCACCGAACGAATCGATCAATTACACCAATGCCAACTCACCCTTACAGAGGAGCGTCAAAGACTCGAAGAACTTCGCCAAGCGCGTGCAACAGTCCGTATTGCGGCGGAAACAAGCGCTCGGCAGCGCGGACTCGGCATTGCCGACACTGACGAAGTAGGCCGACAAGCCGCAGCCCAAGTTCCAGACCCTGGGCCAGCAGACCCGCAACTGTATCTCGCTGCTCAAATACACGAAGACGACCACGATGTCGATGGAATTATGTTACAGGTTCGAAAGATCTCCAATTTACGTTGGGAGCACGCTGCACCCGTTCGAATTGGCTGTCGAATGGGGCGCCCGGAAAAAGCCGCACCGCGAGTCATGAATCCCATGACCCACGCACTTTTCCCGATTGATCTGAATGGCGGCAATCAAAGATTATTGGCCAATGCTGCTTCAAAACAAAGTATCCGCGTACAAATGGGCCGCCGAATCTGTAAGGAGTGCGGCAAAGAATCCCCTTTCATCCTCTGCCATCACCGGAACGTCGACTCTGATGGAGTTGAATTGGCTGGCAACACGTGTGGTGGCCGTACTAAAATGCGTGAATCCGGCAAAACAAAACGACGACGTCGCGGTGAAATTCAGACGGTTCGTTTGGACACGATGATCGAAGATGCTCGGATACGATTAGGCCTTGACCGAATCCCACGTCAAGTCAAATGCATGAAACAAATTGCAAGTAAAGACCAAACCCCAGAAGCCATTGAAAAAGGCTTGCTAAGAGCCAAACACCAATTGCCAGTATTCCGCGATGGAACGGTCCGATTCGATATGAGTGACGTGCCCATTACACATTTTACCCCACGGGAGATTGGCGTTTCTTGGCAAACACTTCTGACACTTGGATATGAAACTGATTGTGAAGGAAATCCCCTCCAAGATGATGAACAAATGCTCGAAATATTCCCCCAAGATTTCATCGTCAGTAAAAATGCCTGCGACTTCTTCGTTCGTACTGCACAATTCATCGATGAACTCCTGGTCCGTTATTATGGAATGGAGCCGTTTTATAATGTCAACACAGCTGATGATTTAGTCGGGCATTTGATTTGCGCTTTAGCCCCTCACACATCCGGCGGGGTATTGAGTCGGATCATTGGTTGGGCTGATTGTTCAGGCGGATATGCGCACCCGTTATTCCATGCTGCTAAGCGAAGAAATTGCGACGGCGATGAAGATGCCATCATGCTCTTGATGGATGGTTTACTCAACTTTAGCCGGGAGATTTTACCAGCCAATAGAGGTGGTTTAATGGACGCTCCACTCGTTTTGACTACGAGATTGAATCCAACTGAAGTTGATAAAGAGGCTCTGAACGTCGACTCAGGTTGGTTTTACAGCCGAGATTTCTATGAAATAACACTCTCGCAACCCCATCCCAAAGAATGCGCTGAACGCATGGATTTTGTCGAACGCCGTCTTGGCTCAGTTGCTGCAGTAAGAGGCTACGGATACACTCATGACTGCTACGCTCTCGACCAAGGGCCTGCTCTTTCAGCGTACAAAACGCTGGATACAATGATTGACAAAATGAATGGACAATTAGATCTGGGGCACCGTCTCCGGGGAGTCGATGTTCGAACAGTAGCATCCAGTGTTGTACGCTCTCACTTTTTACCTGATTTACGAGGTAATCTCAATGCCTACGGCCGTCAAAAAATCCGCTGCCTCAAATGCGCTCATTCGTATCGCCGTATGCCTGTAGCAGGAAACTGCATCCAGCCAAAGAAAGAATCAGGTAGGGGACTTACAAGTGTTGGCGTAGCAAAATCCGAAGGCGGATTATGCGGGGGCAACCTCGCACTGACTGTTTCAGAAGGGGCGGTTCGCAAATACATCAAAGTCACAAAGCACGTAATGGCGAAATATGGTGTCGATAGCTATACCAAGCAAAACGTCGAATGGTTGTCCGATAGTGCAGATTCACTGTTCAACAATGACCGAGCTAAACAACTCTCATTGTCTGATTTCCTTTAATCTCAAAGTATCAAAACCATCGCGAATGCTGTTTTGTCCGGCTCGGCCTTTTTATCAAATGAGCATTAGAAGGTTACGAAGGGGAATCGCGATGGACGAAGCAACTCTGGTATTGAACATTATTCTCTATGTCCTTTTGCCACTTTGGGGGGTTGCCAGTATGCTTGATTGGTGGTGTCATAAAAAAACCAATATTGAATCCACTTCCGGTTTGCGTGAAGCAAATATTCACTGCCTCATGGGTGCTCAAATAGGGCTTCCATTGGTTCTTTCTCTTGTTTTTGAAGTCAATGTATTGATTCTTCTTCTTTGCTTTGCAGCTCTCATTGCCCATGAATTCATCGCTCACTACGATGTTCACTTTACGACCGGAAAAAGAGAAATCAGTATCTGGGAAGTTCACGCTCATAATTACTTGTCCACCTTACCGTTCTTCCTTATGCTTCTGATAGTTGTCCGAAAATGGGAAGTGTTCCTCGATTTGATTCGCTTGAATTGGGCCGGTGGGTTTTCCATGGAATGGCGGAAAGAGCCTTTGGGTGCAAGTGGCAATTATGCAGCCTTCTACATTACTACAATGTCGATCTTAGTGGTTGGCCCCTATGTCCAAGAATGGTGGCGATGCTGGTCATATGAACGAAATCTTGCCAAGGAGGCGACGCAATGACAGTTTACATTACGAGTACCGGCTCTTTTTTACCAGGCCCAGCAATTTCAGTCGACCAAGTCGAAAACATACTTGGGGCCGTCCATGGCAAACCTTCTTCTCTTCGTGTCCAAATTCAAAAAGCGAACAAAATCGAAACGCGTCATTATGCAATCGATGAACAACAAAAAACTACACACAGCAATACTGAAATGGCAACAAATGCTGCGGAACAGTGCCTTGACCGAGGCTTCGTCCATCGTGATAAAGTCGGTATGTTAGCCGTTGCTTCGACGCAAGGAGACCTCCCCGCCCCGGGAATGGCAAGCATGGTACAAGCGGAATTGGAATTGCCTGAAGTAGAAATTCTTACGACACACGGAATATGTTCTTCCTCAATTATGGCACTGAAAGCAGCTTGGAACAGCTTGCGCCTTGAACAACACGAAGCCGCCCTTGTCGTCTCCAGTGAATTAGCCAGCCGGCTTCTCAAAAAACAACGGTATGAGGCTGCGACCACCTCAACTTTTGCAGCCAAACGTATTGATTTCAGTACCGAATTTCTCCGTTGGATGCTTTCTGATGGTGCAGGAGCGCTCTTGCTGCAAAACAAACCAGCCCCCAAAGGTTTCAGTTTACGGATTGATTGGATTCGAGGCTTTTCTCACGCACACGCTCTTCCTACTTGCATGAGTGTCGGTTCAGCAGGTCGTCCAGAAGACCCTCGCACTTGGCAAGATTATGACACCTATGCAGAAGCAGAGCAAGACGGAGCCCTCCTTCTTCGCCAAGATGTTCGTCTCCTCGATAACCTCATGCGAATGGGTGTCGATGGATATCTTCGCTTGGTCGAAGAAGGCGTGAGTAAACCCAGCGAAGTCGACCATTTCTTGTGCCATTACTCAAGCCACCACTTTAGAAATAAAATTCTTGAAATGCTTGACACGGCCGGTGTAGGCATACCAGAAGAGAAATGGTGGACCAATCTCTACTCACGTGGGAACACAGGTTCAGCGTCTCTCTTCATCATGCTTGATGAATTCTTGCGTACAGAGGAAGTAACAGTAAAAGAAGGAGACAGAGTTCTCTGTTTTGTTCCAGAAAGTGGCCGTTTCAATACGACCTATCTGCAATTAACGGTGGTGAGTGAATGAACGATGGTGAAATTTCAATCGAAGGTGGCGGTTCCACAGTAACTCAAGAAAGCGAGCATGAAGGAGTTATTTTGAACCCACATGCTCAAGTTTGCCTTCAACAACTCCTCCGTATTTGGCTCGGTTTTGAACGAGACTTGTCTAAAGTCCCTCTTCTTCGCCGAATAGATCTCGGCACCTATACAGTCGAAGACCATCAAATATTTTTGAGAAACATTCGGCAACAAGTCATCGAAGGCTCACGATGGATTACACGAACCGCGAGTAGTTTTGACCGAGACCACTCCGAAATCCGTTCAACCATTATCAGCCACGCTGTCGATGAACACCGAGATTATGAAATGCTTGAGAAGGATTATGTCGCATCAGGTGGCCAACTCGAAGATATCCTCAATATGGAGCGTAATATCGGTTCAGAAGCCTTACACGGTTTCCTTATGCATCGTTCCTCTCGTCCAAACCCAATCGATTTACTCGGTGCAATGTGGATCATTGAAGGTCTTGGAGAAAAGATGGCGAATTCATGGGCTGAACGAATCCAAGAACTCACTGGCTTATCCGAAGATTCAACCCGTTTCATGACGTATCATGGAGAAAATGACAGCGACCATATGCAGCGTTTTTATGCAACGCTAAACAGCGTTTGTGTTAATGAAAAAGCAATTAAAAGTATTGTGAAAACATCCAAAGTTGTTGCCCGACTTTACCGATTACAATTGGAGGAAATTGAATATGACATCCAGTGAATTAACATTATCTCGAAAAGAGCGACGTGCTCAACGCCGCCTTGCCAAAGCACTCGCTAAAAACCACGGAAGAATGCCAGCATCTCTGAGCGATGCATTGAGTGGCGATGACAGCCTCCCTTTAGACTTGGAAGCAAAAGAATACTGGCTCAAAGATTTGCAAAACCCGCTACGCGTTGTCATTTTACCAACCTTGAAAATACTCCTCAGCATTACGCTTCACATCACCTATTACCTCAAGCGACTGTCACCTATTCAATGGAGGGCACATGGATTCCTTCAATGGCAAATTTGTTTTTTTATGAAACACTTCGTTCGCCCAGAAGCTAATATCTTGATTCTTCGACATTTCCAAACCGAGAGTAATCTGTTGAATTTCGTGATTGATAATTCTGGAAAAGAAGGCGTGGAACCAGTTCTCATTTATCCTAAAGTCATTCGAGACCTCATGGTTCAGACCTTTGTCCACCACGATCAGGGCGTCTTGATGACCATGCGTGATTTGGGCGACATGAAAGGCGAAAATTGGCCAATCGCTGAAGAGGAGTTACAATGGACAAATTGGACACCTGTCGACATCCAATATTCACCTTCTCGAAAGAAATGGTCGCAATTCCTTGATTTTGAAACTGCTCATGAATTATTCAAAACTACGTTCTGCTTTTGGCTGACTGCTAAAGAATACGAGTCCGCCATCAACTCGTTTCAATTCGACCATTCAGTCGGTTTGCGTATTGATGAAATCGTCGGAGCTGCACATTTTGCAGACCTTGCCCACAACCGCTTCCCAATGATTCTCGTCGGTCCAACCGGCCTTTCGTATCGCTTCCTTATGCATGGCTTTTTTGTTGAACATGCACATGCTCATCTCGAAAGAATGCGTATCCAATTGGGGTTGGAGAATCGATGATGTACAGCCTTTTGATCGGGTGGTATGTCTTCATTGGACTTGGAGTTTCACTTGGCACCCATCGTCTGATTTCTCATAATTCATTTCAATCGAATTCAGTACTGAAGTACCTCTTGGTTTACGCTGGAACGCCGGCCGGACCACCAATTCAATGGGCACTGAACCACCGTATCCATCACAAAACTACGGATACGGCAGACGACCCCCACTCCCCGTACTTTGGTGGTTTTTGGCATGCACATTGTGGCTGGTATCTGCCCACAAGCAGCACCATAGCCGCCACACTGTATGCCATTGCAGGTCCTATTCGCACCGTTATCGACCCTTTCATTTGGAAAGGCTTCCCAGAAGAACTACCAAAGGATTTGGATGCACCGTTGTTGAAATTGATGAGTCGCAGACCAGTGAATTTCATACTCGCATTGTCCCACCTTCTACCATTCTATTTCTTCTATGTTGAACTTGGATGGTTTGGCATCGCTCTTGGTTGGTTGATTACGGTGTTGTTTTACAACATCGGCGACTCTATCAATTCAGTCTCTCATTTGGTTGGTTCAAGAGATGATCCAAAGACCGAAGCACGCAATTTCCTACCAAGCGCAATGCTCACGATGGGTGAAGGAAACCACGCAGAACACCATCGAACACCAGGTAATGCAAATTTCGGAGGTTTTGACATTGGTTACTTTTTCTTACGAATGATGAAATTAATTCGAATGGTTAAACTAAAACCCCACCAAGATTGACTTCACTTCGTATGGGCGCCTTCAAGGGGCCCGAGTGGAATGATTCGGAACGGGTTGATGCTTTCATGCGACCAGAAATAATGTGCTTTGATGTGGTGCCAATGACAGGTTTCTCGAATACCAGGTTGATTGAGCATTCGTTCGACAAATGCTTGGAGATTCGGATAATCAATGATTCGTCGGAGATTGCATTTGAAATGAACCACATACACCAAATCAAAGCGCGCCAAGGTTGGGAAGAGGCAAATATCTGCTTCAGTAAGTTGTCCCTTCCCGTCTCCGACTAACCATTCACGCCCTTCAAGATGAACTTCCAATTCATCAAGACGGTTGAATAAGGCCGTGACCGCCTCATCATAAGCTGTCTGTGTTCGCGCGAAACCGGATTTGTATACACCGTTGTTGACCGATTCATAATTGGCATCGATCATTTTGTCAATATCGGTTTTGAGTTCGTCCGGGCATAATGTCCTCCCATTACCGAGGCCGGATTGAGCGAGCGTGTCGAACATTCGAACAATTTCTCTACTTTCGTTATTGACAATGGTGCTGTGCTTTCTGTCCCATAAAACGGGAACAGTCCCTATTCTGCCACTTTCACCCCAACCGTCAAACGCTCGACTGTAGATTCCTTCCAAACTGGTTTCACCGTTGACAGTATCGGCGGTAGCCCCTTCTTCTTCTGGATTAAAAGACCATGAACCATTAGGATTCATGCGCCAGTCGACAACATCGAATGTCATGTGTTCTTCAAGCCCAAGTAGTACCGATGTGATGAGAGTTCTGTGCGCCCACGGGCATGCATGCGATATGTAGAGGTGGTATCGTTGGCTTTCAACGTCGAAAGCATCGTCGTGCGCAATCTGGTCACGGAATTCACTTGACTTACGGACGAATTTCCCCGATTCAAAGGCCTTTGTCCATGCTCCTGCTTGCTCGTCCGTCGGCTCCATACTTTTGTCATGCATAGGTTTCTTATCAACAAATGCAGTATCTTCATCGGTACTTCGATGCCGATGTTACTTGAAAACCCCATCATCTCAAGCCACCTTGTCCATTCTCATCACATATTATTAACGAACACCGATGAGTCTACTACAGGAGAGTTTGAAGTCATGTCCAATACCTTTGCAGAGCATACACTTCTTCTCATCGATTGTCAAAAAGGATTCGATGACCCTCGATGGGGTGAAAGGAATAATCCTCATTTCGAAGCACATGCGAAATCTCTTCTTCATCACTGGCGAAATTTGAAGCGGAACATCATCCATGTTCGGCATTCTTCAACAGAGCACGACAGTCCATTGGGTCACCAAAAACCAGGATTTGCATACTCTGACTGGGCAGTTCCACAAGACAGCGAAGCAGAATTTGTGAAAAGTGTGAACAGTTGTTTCATTGGCACTGAATTAGAACAATTTCTAAAAAACAAAGGAATACACAAACTGGTGGTTTTAGGCCTGACAACGAACCACTGCATCTCAACCAGTGTCCGAATGGCAGGCAATTTGGGATTTGATGTCAAGTTGGTTGGCGATGCTTGTGCTGCATTCCCACGTGCCTCAATAAACGGAGGTATGTTTGATGCAGAAACTCTTCACCAAACTGCCCTCGCAAGTTTGCATGGTGAGTTTTGTACCGTTGTAGATGCAGAGAGCATCACAAGGGATTGAAAATCAAGCGAGTGGCTGCGGTGCTGCAGCATTTACTTCTGCTGAAACGCCGTCTTGGTAACGAGCAAAGTTTTCGTTAAACATCACTGCGAGTTTATCCGCAGTCACGTCGAAACTTGCTGCGTCAGCCCAAGTGTTACGAGGTTGCAAGATTCCTTCAGGAACATTGGGACATTCGACAGGTACTTCGAATCCAAACCGCGGGTCGAGGACGTATTGTACGTTATCCAACTTACCATCCATAGCTGCATTGAGCATAGCACGGGTGTATCGTATCTTCATTCGATTACCAACGCCGTATGCGCCACCGGACCAGCCGGTGTTAATGAGCCAAGCATTTGCACCATGTTCTTCCATCTTGTTCGAAAGAAGATCGGCGTAAACTCCAGGGTGCATTGGCATAAACGGTTCACCGAAGCAAGCAGAGAAGGTTGCTTGAGGTTCTTTGACACCAATTTCAGTTCCTGCTACCTTTGCAGTATAGCCTGAAATAAAGTGGTAAGCGGCTTGTCCAGGGGTCAATCGAGAAATCGGCGGTAAGACGCCAAACGCATCACATGTCAAGAAGATGACATTTTGAGGATGTCCGCCCTTGGAATCCATGGTTCGGTTTTCGATGAATTCAATTGGATAAGAGCCGCGGGTGTTTTGGGTCTTGCTCACATCAGTAAAGTCAGGAACGCCTTCTGAATCCATCACGATGTTCTCAAGAACCGTTCCGAACTTCTTGGTTGTGCCGAAGATTTCAGGTTCATCTTCTTCCTTAAGGTCGATGAGCTTAGCATAGCAACCGCCTTCGAAATTGAACACACCGTTTGCGCCCCAACCATGTTCGTCATCGCCGATGAGAGCACGATTCGGATCTGCGGAAAGAGTTGTTTTACCAGTTCCAGAAAGTCCAAAGAAGATAGCGGTATTTTCACCAGTGGTGTTCGCTGAACAATGCATGGGGAGGATTCCTTTCTTTGGAAGGATCAGATTCATTACCGAAAAGATTGATTTTTTAATCTCTCCAGCGTACCGAGTACCTCCAATGATGACTTCTTTTGCAGCATAATTGACGATGACGAAACATTGCGAGTTCAAACCATCTTCCTCAGCATTGGCTTCAAAGTGTGGCGCATGAAGCACGGTAAATTCAGGAGAATGAGTGCTAAGTCGCTCTGCGTCAGGTCGAATGAACATGTTGCGTGCAAAGGCGTTATGCCAAGCATTTTGGTTGATGACTCGAATCGGTAAAGCCTCACTGAAGTCTGCACCACAGTAGAGGTCTTGAACAAAGAGTGTATCTTGTGCTGAAAGATAATCTGCAACTTTCGCCCTCATTTTTGTGAAAGTGGCCAAATCTGTTGAGATATTGACATTGCCCCAGTTGATGTCTTCGGAAGTGGTATCTTCATCAACGATGAATTTGTCATTAGGAGAGCGTCCTGTACGTTCGCCAGTCTCGGTAACCAAAGCTCGATGAGAACTGAACACACCTTCATTTCGGGCGACAGCTAATTCGATGAGGACTGGAGCCTCTTGGTTCCAATACACCTCTCCCGAGGGAGTAATTCCGTGCGCGTTGAGGTCTCCGGTCGGAGTCCCATGGGTGGCCGCCATGCCACCTCCTTCCGCGGACCCTCTTTGTCCCTTTTGGCGGTAGGACTCCTCCAAATACCATCTTCTTTCTTAGAAACCAATGTATAGCGGCGTGATTGTTGTAAACTCGGAAAAGATGCAATATCTCTGAAAAGAGGAGCCGGATTCACGAATCATCGAAAGCATTGAAGGCAACTTGGAACGGGTAAGGTTTCATGACTGGGGAGTCGAATGGCGGTACATCCGAAGAAACCCCCTCCCAGCCGAGAGACGAAGTCGTTCGGAAACGTGACTTTCAACGCGCTCAAGGCGTGGACATTCATTCATTCATGGTGAAACAAGACGGAGAGAAGTCTCCAACAACCCCCAAACCCCCTTTATCCGAGCCAGAGGATATTGCCGTGGGCGAGATTACTTCCTTGTTTTCCTCTGGAGAAGAAGAGCATCACAGCCCCGGTTCTGTACAATCCGATGGCACAGTTCTTCAAAAGCCAGAAATGGATAGCGTTACAGATCTTGCAGTACACGGTGAGAAGCGACTGAGTTTCGGGCTCTTGGTGGCGATGGTACTCACATGGTCGGCTATCGGAGCCCTTGTTGGAACGGTACTCCCCGAAATCCCCAGCGGATTAGGACTCTTAGCCATGGGTCTTTTCGGCCTTTATCTCGGTGAGCGATGGATTCCAAATCCAAACATGCGCCTTTTGGGCGTGACTTGGGTTATTATCTCGATGAAACTCTTCTATGGGCTTGCTATTGACGCTTGGCATTGGGGATGGTTTGACGGACTTCCATTTGGAGCAAACGAAATGTTCGGCACGACTCTTATCGGTATTGTTTCACTGAATATATTCTTGGCACAACGTCACGATGAAGATGCGATTGCAGCTCAGGCCACTCTTATCCTCTTGTTGGTTGGAAGCGCTGCAGGGGCTTTCTATGGCGAAATAGGCGTCGCAGCGATGATTGGTGTAGGTACTCTGCTTATGCATGGCCTTGCCATTTACCGTCAATCTGGCAACCTTGCCAGTCTTGGTATTGCATCCTCTTATCTCTGGGTTGGAATCCATGCTCTTTCAGACGACTGGGCACTCTTTGGCCTCGAAATTGTACCGTTTGAAGACGGATTGTTGCTCTTCTTGTTGATGACCTGTGTGACGGCAACCAATGCGATTATTGCCGCAAAGTTTGTTCGGGCTGAAAATTGGTTTTCCAAGGCTTTTGAAGCAATGGGCCTTGGCAAACCTGCACTCTGGTCAGTTTCTGTGAGCCTTGGAATGATTGGTGCGTTATTGGCTATCACGGCACACCGATTGGAGACAGGCTATGCACTTGCACAATTGATGCTTCTTATTTCTGCCTTCAGCGGATCATATCTGGTTGTTCGCGGTATAGATGTGAGGAAATTAGCCCCTTACATCATCTTTCCAGCACCGTTTCTTTTGATCGGACTTTCGTTGTACACCTCGGGCGCGTTTGACATTACTTTGCCGTGGAACTTGGACGGTTACAGTTTGTATGCCGTATTTACAGCCATGTTCACTGTTGTTGCTCTTTTGCGAAATCAAACAGCGGTCTCAGACCACGTACTTTGGCTTGGAGGCCTTGCCATCGTTCTTTTACTCACTCTTCTTATTCCGTCAGGAGGTTCAGCCAACGGCGCTCGCCTTCTTTTGATTACACAAGGTATTGTTTGGATTGGCCTTTCTGGATTAGCAGTTTACCGCTCTTCACCTTCGATCGCAGGAACGGCTGTCTTGGGCCCTTGGGTTTGGCTCCTACTGTTTGCAACCGATGCCGACGCCCGCCTTATCTCTGCTGATTTCATTCCAATTTCAATAAACGAAGTCGACTTATTCCTGTGGATGAGCCTGCTGGTCGTACAACAAATCTGGGTCAATCTCCGTCATGGTGAAGTTGGATTAAACCTCGCAGCACGACTGGTTGGCCTTTCTGAAGTTGGCGCAAGGCTCCGAGATTCTGGCTTAGCTAAACTATGGAATCTGAGCTTCCTCTTCTCCGTTGTTGTTACTTGGGCCATTGTTCGCCCAAACGCATTACCAATGTATGGAGTCGTTATCATTCTCGGTAGTCTGCTTATCGGTCATTCACTGATGGTGTACTTTGAAAGGCATCTTGGAAAACCTCAAACGTTGATGACTTTTTGGGGCATTTTCGCTCTTTTACTTTCTTGGACCTACGGGCAATCTTCGTTTTGGGCGTTTTCTTTAGTGGTTTCATCGGCCATTTTGCTGAAATCATCCGACCGCAGACGCGCAGCCGGAGCGACAGAAAGCGACCTCGAACGCTTCGAAACTCTTCCCGGCCAATTACTAACAATGATGATGGGTTTCCTTACGGCATTTTTCATTATGATTGCTTTGGACCCCGTTACAACCGCCCCTTTAACCGGTGCAGAATATATGCTGGACAAGGAAACAAACCTCTTGGTTTTGATGCTCATTGGACTGGTTGCATTAGTATTGTATCTTTTGCGAGCAGCGACATTAGAGAAACTCTTACCGCCTGCAGTGACTGCAGTAGCTCTCATCATTTCAATGGCTTTAGCAGGGCGTTCGATCGCTGTTGAAATTGTCGTCTTAGCATCGATTATAGCGTTCGTAGGGTCGGGGGCTTATCTTGCCATTCAGGGCGAGTTCCGTTCAGGTATACGGGCTCTCACCAAGAAAGAGAACCGAATACAGCGGCTCAAAGATAAACAAGACCGCATCCAAACATTCCTTGAATCCTCGGGAATGGAAGGTTCTGAAGTTCTACAACTTGACGGCACCCAAGAGAGCGATACAACAACTTCGAGCCCAACAAGTAACTTACGCCTGATTGATACAGAATTGTTAACCTTGGCAGAAAAGCAGAGAAAACGGCAACGCCGTTCAGGTTCTTCGGGAGAAATGGACCTCTATGTTGGAGATATTCACCACCAACCAACGATTGTCCTCCTTTTCCTCTCAACGACGATCCTTGCAACATCGTTTCTTTCATTCACCTCTGGTGCCACTCTCCTTGCTCTTTCATTCAGTGTGATGATCTCTATCTTGTTCGTCGGCCTTTCACGAATTCGTGCAAACCAAATTGGACTAAGGCTGCCTGATATCATGGGCATAGAGGCTCCGATCGCCCTTGGGATGTTGGGCCTTGTCTTGGTTCACGTTGCAGGTCGAGCTTCGAATTCCGTTGTTATACTCGGAGATGCAACCCATCTGGTTGTTTTCTTCGGCGGGCTTGTGATGTTAGGTGGAATCGGACTTCTTGGCCGAAATGATTTGGGGCACAGAATCCCTAATGCCCTTGAGGGGGTCATCTATCTTGCAGCCTTAGATCGAGTCTTGTGTGTCGTCATTGGAGGTGAAGTTCCAATCCCATTCGGTATTGATCCGTTTGTTGCAACACTCTCAACACTCACTTGGACAGTTCCTTTTGTTATTATTGAGGCTCTTCTCCTTGCTGCAGTCTTCGGATTTGATTGGGTTGAAGGCAAACGTATCCAACATGACCTGAGTGACCACAGAGGAGCTGGTGGCCGTTCTGCCTGGATCTTGTTTGTCGCCCTGCTCTCCTTTGGGCCAGCAGCATTTGCAGTCATCATGTTGTCTGCCCGCCGTGGTGTTTGGTGGACTCAACCTGCGGTTGTTCTTGCTGCTTGGTTGATGATTCCGATGGCATATTTGGCAAGTAGTGCATGGCTTTCAGACATCATTGCCCTTCCATCTCTCAGTTTCATTGCTTCATGCCTTGGCTTCCTTAGCATCCTTTTCGTAGTATGGGCCGTACAACAACGGCAAGGTCTTTGGCTTCCTGCAGCATTATGGGCAATGCACATTCTCTTGATTGGTTCAGCATTCGGACACGCCCATCTCTTGTACGCGGTGTTGTTTATCCTCTTATCCTCAACTGTTTCATGGGTCAGTGGCGTTCTCACGCTCCGTAAATCTTGGAGAGTTGTTGGCGCCCTTGACCTTGTACTGAGTTGGATTGTTGCCGGAATTGTCATCATTCAGGGAGCCTCAGTCGAAATTCTACTCGCCATCTTAATCGCATCAGCAGCCTTACTCGGCCTCGTGACCTACCTTACGCAGACCCACGAGGGCGAAATGGCGAACGAATGATTTGAGCGTTAATGTTCGTTTGAAAAAAAGCCATATGCTGGAGCAAATTGTATATACTTTGCATCCCATGGATTTTTTATGTCACAGTTATTCCAAATGGACCGATACCTGATAAGAACGAAATTTTGGAGAGTATTCGGTGGAGCGTTTTACTTTGAAGATCTCGAAGGAAACGTCATTGCATATTCAAAACAGAAGCGCTTCAAATTGAAAGAAGATATTATCCTGTATTCAAATGAAAGTTGCACTGAACCTTTGGTTCAAATCAAAGCGCGTTCAATACTCGATCTTGCAACTACCTACGACATCATCGATACTCAAACAGGGATAAACCTCGGTTCAGCAAAGCGTAATTTTATGAAATCGATTCTCAAAGATTCATGGACTATTAGCGATGCATCTGGTAATCCTTATGCACAATTCATCGAAGACAGTATCGCAATTTTACGTCGTTTCATACCCCTTATTCCAGCGAAATACCATTTTGAAATAACCGGACACCCGCCGATTCTGATGCAACAACGCTTCAATCCGCTCATCAAACGAACCGATGTCATGATTCCCCCCGGCCATCCATTAGATCGTCGAGTTATTGCTGCTGTTGCTCTTTTGAGTTCAGCCATCGAAGGGCGCCAAGGCTGATCGGCCCGTTTAACGCATTGCGTCGCCTAAATGATTCGCGAGGATCGGCATGACCGGAGCAATCGATTCATGTTCGAGAGATGAATCTAGGCGCAGTGAAATACTGATTTTTGCTTGGGTCCCACTGTTACGAATTCCTAATGACAGGGGGTTGCCATTGAGTAAGGCTTCAATGAGCATGAGATCTGCTTCTCCTTCAAGCCCGTGACGATTCCATTGCGTGACTTCTCCACAGCCTTCAAAATGAGTGCGAGCGATGCTTTCAATTTCATCTGATAACTCATTTGTTCCATTCCATAATTCGCGGTGAACCTTTTGAACAGAAATCCGTTGTTTCCAACCCCGCTTCATGAGCAAATTCTTTTTGGCAACACTCCGGGCTAGGAGGTATGCAACCAAAGTCGCCGAACCATCGCCTACCAAGCTCCATTGCCCTTCAGCATGGGGGTGTGGTGAAGGCAAGACGGCATGGCCAGAATCTTCAACGCCGAGCATTCGAGGCATTCGAGAATCCAATTCGAGTGAAGCACGTAAAGCGTGAGAAAGCCAACGGTCTCCAACAGCAGTTTCTCTTGATGTAACTTTTACTGGCAATCGGGTGAGAGAAGAAAGCAGAGCTAATTCCGATTCGATACTCGCAGCAATGAGCCATGGTTTTTGCTGCTGAGTTCCAGCAACGAGCATTGCGTCTGCCATTGCGTCTCCATCAATCACTCTGAATCCAGATTCCGTTGATTCAATTACTAAACATCGGTCCCCATCGCCATCAAGCGCTGCACCAACAATGGTTCCAGAAGCTGCGGGTTTGAGATTTTTCAAGAGTACGTGTTCGGATGCAGCGGCTTGTTCAACAGTCCATGTCGCAGTAGGTGAGAAGTCCCCAGCCCCACACGACTTGTTCAATTCCTCCACTTGCCGACTTACTTCTTGAGTCTCGATACCATGGTGGGTGAGCCATTCTGCAAACCAAGAACTGGCGGAACCCTTTGAACAATCTAAAAGTAAAGGCTGCTGAATTAAATCAGGGGAAAGTGTTGAAACCCCAAACAAGTGTTTGAAGTGCGTGAATCGTTGAGAAAGCCACAAAGGATGATGCGACCTTCCCCATTCAAGAGAACTACGTTCGTTCGGCTGACAGAGTTCAGCATGATCAATTTCATCAATTTCACGTTCTTCTTCACACAAAGCATAGGCGAGATTTGAGATTCGGTCTTCGAATTCTGGCGAAGTTTTGTAACCTTCAGCATCGAACACTTTGATTCCTGAATCAGATGCTGGATTATGGCTTGCAGTAATCATACAACCAAGGCGAGCCTTATGCCATAATACGCCATAATGGAGCGCTGGAGTAGCACAGATTCCAATATGCGTCACGGTACAACCCGCAAGACGTAAACCGAGTGTAACGCCTTCAACTAATGCTTGGTTCCCAGGTCGTTCATCCCAGCCGATAACAACCGATTCACCCTCTCCGGGGAGCGTATCGATCAGATGCCCAAGAGCCTCACCAACTAAACGCATGAGAGTCGGGCAAACGCTTCGTGCTTCATGTAATGCGGCTAATGCAGATTTTTCATCAGAATGTGCATTGACAATTTTCCCTCGGATACCGTCAGTACCGAATAACCGTTGTACCATTGCCTCACCTGTGTTTGGATTCTGCACCATGTACGCCAGTTACTGTAATATTTGGCCAAACGACACTGTTACAACCAAGAATGACTCCTGGATTTGTGACGCTGTTACATCCCAGTTGGCAACCTTCTCCAAGAATCGCTCCGAATTTCCTTAATCCACTGCCGACGCGTTCCCCTTCAATTCGAAGTTGAACCTCGCCACCATCGTTTCGAAGATTACTGACCTTTGTACCAGCTCCGAGGTTGACGCCCTTCCCGAGTATTGAATCACCGACATAATTGAAATGTGGAGCCTTTGCCCCTGGGAGGAGTACTGCGTGTTTGATTTCACTTGCATGACCAACGACCGCTTCAGCACATATCCAAGAAAAGGGGCGAACATACGCACCATGGCGGATTTCCGCTTCAGGCCCAACATAGCACGGCCCAATCAAATGAGCACCGACTTCAATTCGGGCAGATGTTTCAACAATTACCTTTCCTTGAGATTCATCAAGGGTAGCGCCAGAATCAATTGGGTTTTGTGGTGACGATGAAAAGCCTTCTAACACTGAAAGGAGTTGGGCTTTGAGTCCATTTGGGCTCTTGGGTTGTAAGAAAGTGAAGACTGCATCTGAGTTAGGCAAGGTTGGACAGAACCCTTTATCCGGGTTTGTTGAATTTAATGATGGAAAAAGTTCCGATGCCGAGGGGAGTGAATCCGGCCATTCCATGGCTGATGCACCGTGCTCTCTTGCATGAACTTAATGCTCAAATTAAGCAGCAAGATGGTAAAGTCGCTTTCCTGTAGAGTGGTCGAGAGTAAACCCGATCAATTCTGAAAGGTAGCGTGGGATGAAAAACCCAACCTTTCGAGTCGTAAGGCCGTGGTTCCGCATTTTTCTTTCGTTTGATAAATGGTCAACAATATCTGCCGCTGAACATTGTGGCTGAGATGATACATATTCTATGATCTCATTTTTTAATCGGTTTAATCGAGCTTGTTTCTGAACGCCGTATCCTTTCATTGTTATCATATTCATTATGTTTGAACAGGTATAACAATTCGGCGAGGGACAGCCATGGGCCCCCATATTTCTCTTTCTTAAATCAACAAATATCGAGGATGTCGGCCCACTTTTTGGAGGAGCCGCGTCGGAACACATTTTCGTGAAAGTCACGCTGGCCAATGTGTGCACAACGAGATAATCTTCCACGGTTGTCATAGCAACCATAGTTGGCGTGAATTGCGACCATGACCTGCTTCAAATCAATTTCCGGTCCGGTGAACTCCGGTGCTTGAATTTCTACGGATTCAACATTTCCATTCCAAGAGATGTTTTCAGGTGTTGGCGGCATGAGGGGCTGGGTCTCAAAATGCAGCATTCCTTCAGCAGGTTTCACCGGCTTCCACGATCCTCTTCGACCTTGGTCTAGCCAAGTAACCATCTGTTTCATCTGATCTATTGTTGCAAGTGCAAGATGCGATTGTTCCCACCACCCTGCAGTTCGTGCGAGTGTAATGTGAAGAACTCCAGGTTTCACTTCACGGTTATCAAACGCGTCGGCATAGGTCCGGCATAGCCCTGAAAGTCGAATGGTGTAGATTGGCAAAGGGCCGATTCCGATATCTTGTAAGCGGTAAGGGTTTGCTAATTCACCCAGCAACAAAAAGGGCCTACGTTCCGACATTGGGGGTGCTTCGTGTGCTGCAAGTAGTTCGTCCACCGTCCCCGCATCGCTGGTAAATTTCGAACAATATGCTTGCAAAGCTTCTCCTCCGAGAACACCATCAGCATTGTGTGAAGGGAACTGTAGAGCAATCACGTCACTTGAGCAGAAGAACACTGACTCTTTCGGCAAAGCGACGGGCGAATTTGATGGCGTGTAGGGCCATTGCCGAGGTGTGCGACTCTCCATGGCCACGCCTACACGCTCTTCTTCATCAATTCAACGCTCAAACATTGAACAGAGTTTCTTGAAGGCATTGCGGGCAAGTAACTTTGATTGGCCGAATATCAGGGATTCCAAGAGCAACTCCACAGCCTGGGCAAAGAATCGCTTGAGCAACAGCAGAACGGCGCGTAGCGGCTTCTTGTGAAGGGTCGTATTCAAATCGGAAATTCGATTTATCGAGCAGTGTAGCAGACGAAGGGAGAGCTGGTGCTTCTTTCAAATCAGGGATAAAAGGGGCAGCATTTGCATCATGATTCACCGGCACGTTCGAAGCGCCTTGTTGTTGACCTTGTCCTGCTGGTTGAAGGCGAGCGAGAAGTTCCGCTTCAGTGATGCCGTATTGTTTGATTATCCGATCCATTCCAAGCATTTGTTCATATTCGGAAAGGACCCTTAATGCTGAAATTTCATGCTCCGGAACATCTGCCATGCTCTTCTCATGAACTTCTGTGTTTTGAGTGTTCACTTATATTGAGTCGACTGGTTTCGCCGGATGCCGGAAAGCAAATACTTGGATGCGGAAGATAACATCCCATAGAAACCCTTGAAAGGAAGGCGCGTTCGCCGGCGGAATGAAGGAGTGACCAAAATGGCCCAATCCCAGCAAAGAAAGTTTACCCGAGCAGAATTGTCGCGTATGTCGGCAACGGAACGTTCCGCTACCGCCCGTTCAATTACATGTGGAGAAACAATGACTCAACCGCATTGGATTTGGGACGACAGTTCCATGGTTGAAGTCATCGAACACTTGACCGAAAATAATTGGGATCACATCTTTGTCATCAATGGTGAAGGCGCTCCCCAAGGAAGAATTCACGCGGTTGATGTCTTGAAAATCATTGCTCGGAAAACCGTCAACCGAGACATAGCTTGGATGCATGGCATTCCTGCTCAGCAACTCGTTAACCAACCGCCAATCACCGTTATTGAATCAACTCCTCTCCTCAAGGCAGGTGCTTTGATGCTTGCTCACGACTTGAATCAAATCGGTGTTGTCGACCGTAATGGTGCATTGATTGGTGTCGTAGGGCACAATACAATGGCTCGTAAGATGCCGAAGTTCATTCTTTGAACTCAGATTCCCCAGTAGCGCTCAGTTTGCGCTTGACGCGTTCTCAATGAGCGAACGATGGTCATTGCCATCCACAACACAACGACCCATGCCATTGGATATTGAAGGTCACCGATAATATCGGCGACACTGAATTCATAAGCTTCACCGCGCAAAACCCTGGTAGCAATAACCAATGCCGTATCGACGAAAGAATACACAACCATGGCAAAAATACCGAGAATGAGTAATCGACCAGAAAACGAACCTCTTTTCAGCCGTAACAACATAAAACCAGCAGTCGAGGTGAGGAATGCGATAACGATCCATGCAAGAGCAGAATGAACAACTTCCAACCAGAGGACAGAAGAACTCACTTCCGCTACATAGGTATTGTATTCTCTATATCCTTCCGCAACAGCGAAAATAGCACTGAAGACTGTTGCAGTCCACAATAAAGAAGAAAACATAGCAGCATCAGCATTGTCACGCATTTCTTGAATCACTTTGTTGACGGTCGCTTCAATTCCTGCACCTTTACTGAGTAGATACAGTCCGGTAACCAGCGGTAAACCGCCGATAACTACGCCACCAATTTCATTTGGTAGCATGATTCCAAGGCCAAGTAAGGACAACACAAGTCCGACAGGAATCATAATTTTTGAACGCCATTTCGGGTCTTCTAATGCTTTTACAATGTAATAGTAGGTTCCTTCAATACCTTTGGATTGCTTTACAATAATTTTCTCGACATGGTCAATTCGAACTTGGGATTGAAGGATTGGGAGGACGGACTCATCTTCTGCCCCATCTGTGACAAGAATGGCTTTATCCGGTTGGAAGGCTGCTACAACTTCCTCTAATTGTGCGGCAACTGCGCGGTCTGAACGAATGCCAACCTTTTCATCACCAGTTAGAATTGCAATCTCTACTTCCTCTTCCTCGGAATTATTTTCTACCAAGTTATCGTGTTGCGAAAGAGCACCGAGAATAGCGTTTGTATCACTTTCTTCAGGGTCTGCGATGCCGAGTTTAAGGGCCGCAGCCATGACCTGTCGTCGTCCGACAACTGGGCCGCGAATACCAGTTTTAACACCAAGGTCATTATCTCGGTCAACTGTTAAAACGAGCGTTCGAGTCATTGGAAATCACCTGTGGTTATAGGAACCTAAGCGCCTCTCCGTTTCAAAGTCTTCGCGCGAATCCACTTTATTCTGTGGTATCTGGCAGTTTCTCTTCTTCCACGGTTGGTGTTGAAACCAATGCCAATGCTTCCGCTTCAGCCCGTTGATTCTTTGCTTTCCAACGTTGGGTAGCGCGGATATATTTGAGGGGATGATCCATCCAAGGTTGGTCGCACAGCCGATTATCGCCAGGGAGTACAGGACAGTTGTGATTCACTTTGAGTTTACCACATCCAGAAGGCGTGTATCCATGCTGGTATACATGGTCCACTTGGTACGAGGTCGTACTTTCACTGAAATCCGGGGCGCCTCGGAAAAAGCCAACGCACGCTTCTTTTGGTAGAGCTAATGTGGCTGCCATCGAGGCAAGGAAGAGCCTTCCAAAGTGATTCAAGTTCACACCGTTTGATAATTCCGCCACCGCTTTTCTCATACATGGCGGCCAATCATTTTCATCAGCCCCAACCAAAGAAATTGCTTCTGAGGCTTTCGTAGCCATAAGATTGCGAACCATACCGACCGGTTCAGCAAGCCGAACGGCTAAGTCCATGGTGACTTCACCCATTTTCTTCAAAGCCACCGCTTCAACACCAGCTTTAATTCGTTCACGAAGTAAACGCGATAGTTTCGCAGATGAACCATATTGGGGTTCTTCGAACAGTGTCACCCATCCTTCGTGAACATCGCAATTGGGCAATCTCCATCGAGAGCCAGTAATCTTTGGACAAATCTCAATGAAATCACTGAGTCCAATCTTCCATAAAGGCCCCGATTGAGAGCGTCGGCGTTGTTGTAAGGCTCCTCCGTAGTTCGCAGATATTTCAGAAATTAATGGTGCATTTTGATGATCAACCTGTTGGATATTTGAAATATATGTTCTGGCAATCAAACTGAGGTTTTTGTGGTCTTTGATGAGGACTTGTTCAGCACGTGCGGCTTCGGCTTGAGCCCAACGGGCGATAAGCCGTTCATCTTCTGAAGCGCAAACTACCAAACGGGCATAATAGAAAGAAAACGCTTCGATAATCCGCCCTTCTTCAGTGAATAAATCACCTCCAACAACCTCGACACCTTCTTTCGATTGTATCGAATCAATCAGACGAATACGTGCCCGCGAGCGCGCTTTTTCCATCCATGAACCGTCTAAGAGCTCATCCATGTCGATGTTGTGCTCAACCGCCATTTTTTGAATCCAGTCGCCGGCTTGGGGTAGGAAAGGATAGCGAGCAAACGTCACTTCGTCATCAAGTACCGGGAGGGACCTTGGGACGGGCATAGCACCGCCATGCGTACCAACTGCATAAGAACTTCAACGAAACAACGGATGGTTCATGTGCACGAGTCCAACCCCCAAAGCATGCATGAGGCGCCAACACCGAATGCATTCTTGATTCAGGATGAGGTGCGCCAAGCCTTTGGCTGGTCGGAAGTCGATGATATCGAAAGCGCCGTAGATCTCCAACTTCTTCTCGAACACCATCCGCATTGGTCCCCTCTTCAGCGTGAACACACCTTGCAGCGCGTTGAAAAACAACTTCTGGGCGCTCAACGAGTCATTATTCTCGGCGCTGCGATTGAGGAAAATGAACTCGTATCGTACAATCGCCCCGGCGACATTTTTGTTGCAGCCGATGGCGCAGTAGGCGCCCTCCCGGGGTATTCTCAATTGGCTTGTATCGTTTCCGACCTTGATGGCGGGGAATTCTTGAATACCGCAGCCAAGCAAGGCCAAACCGTTGTCGTTCATGCCCATGGCGATAATAAACAACGGTGGGCAGAATCACTTTCGTCCTGGCAACAATGCCCACAGCCCCCCTCACTCATTCTCTCTCACCAAGTGAACCAGACCATACTTGGAATGCATAACTTTGGCGGATTTACCGACGGTGACCGAGCCCTTTGTTTCGTACTTTCATTGGGTGTCCATCCCAAAAACGTGGAACTGGTTGGCTTTTCTCTCAATCAAGTGGGGCAGTGGTCAGGCATTACAATTGCTGAAACAAAACTCAAAAAACTCAAATGGATGGAACGAATAGTTTCAGAATTAGGTTTTGGACATTTTATTAAGAAATAAAACACACTGATAAAAACAAATAAGGAAAAGAGAGAGTATGGACCGCAAAAAACTCAACATAATTTTGTGGCCTGTCGCCCTTCTCCTCCTTAATTCTCTTTGGTTTGCAATTTCGGATAATGCCGCCCCGCATGAAATCAATGATTTTGACCATGCAATCGAAGACCGTACAATTACTCTGGCGGGTATTTTTGGCCAAAACAAACCGATGCCCTCTGTGTTTGAAGTTGAATTCCGGGGACTCTCTGTGGAAGAGGGCCAAGTCGAATGGAAAATATTTGATGCCCAAGACGAACTGGTGGCTCAGTGGGCAGGAGAGTTAAATGACGAAAACCCTGGTTGGGAAGGCGATCTGGCCCCCGGCACATACCGTTTCCAAACAACTGTCGACCAAGGCATCATTACAGAGCAAACGCTGCTGATTCAGCCCTTTGCCGCTTACGGCATTGAAGGGCACATCACCCTTTCACTTCTCCTCGTTGTCGTTGCTGTTGGTGAAACATTCGCTCGAAAGAAAGGAAGTGAATATATCGCCAAGAAAAACATTGGTTCGTCCGCTTCTCCTGCAAAGGTCCCCTTTTCTCGGGTCAAATCTGGTATGCCGGAAGATGACCTCGTGAACAGTGATGACGATCCTTGGCGAACTCCCAAAGGTTTGCAATGAAATGTTCCATCAAATATCGTACGTTGCCCCTAAGGAATCTCTTGAAGCGACTCGAGTTTGAAAACAGAAGTATAAATGCAGATATCAAAAACTCGTACCATGGTCCAATCTTACCTTATTGTCGGTGGAAGCAGCGATATTGGCTTAGAACTCGGTTCCAAACTTCTAGGTAAAGGACATTCAGTCACGCTTCTCGCTCGTGATGCAGAGCGTGTTCAAGGCTTAGTGTCGCAAGGTGCACACCTCGTTCAAGGCGATGCTTTGGACAAGGAATGCGTTCAACAAGCAGTCGATTTGGCGAAAGAAAACGGCGAAGGAAGTCTTTCTGGTGTCGCACATCTTGTCGGATCTCTTGTATTACGGCCCCCCCATTCACTTGCACTCGATGCCTTCCAAGAGGTCATTCATACCAATCTCTCAAGTGCTTTTTTGACACTTTCAATTGCTTGTAAATCGATGCTCCGAACCGGTGGCGGGCGTTTGGTATTCACCTCAAGTGTTGCTGCCAGTTTTGGTTTGATGAACCATGAAGCAATTGCTGCAGCTAAAGGTGGAGTAGAGTCCATGGTGCGCTCTGCAGCAGCAACCTATAGCCAGCGAAAAATCCGAGTGAACGCAGTCGCACCAGGTTTGACAGACACTCGTTTAGCAGAAACTTTGTTGCGTTCAGATGCAATAAGAGAGGCCGCAGTCAACAGGATTCCAATCAAAAGAATCAACCAAAAAGAAGAAATTGCTTCAACCATGGAGTGGTTGTTGTGTACTGCGCCAGACAACATTACTGGCCAGATTCTTCATCTTGATGGTGGTATGGCAAAAATAAGCGGGTGAATATATGACTTGGAAAAACGCAATTAAAACAAAACGCCTCAAACCTGGAAAAACTAAAATGGTTACCTTAGGACTGAAAACCGTTACGGTGGGGCAACTCGACGACGAATATTTCGCCACTGGTGGCCTATGCCGCCATATGGGATGGCCATTGGCGTGGGGTGGAAAAATCAAAGATGGATGTATCCGCTGTCCATTGCATCAGTCGACGTATCATATCGAAGATGGTAGTGTAAAAGAATGGTCACCTTTCCCATTGTTTCCTCCTTGGGGAAAAGTGCTCGGAAAACTTTCAAAACAAAAAGATTTGAAAATCTATGAAACACGAGTAAAAGACGAATATGTCCAAGTCTTTATTGAAAAGGTCAAATCTTAAGATTTGCTTGACGGGCTAACAATACAATACGCATACTGTGTTCAAGCATTGCCGCATTGGCCCACGCTTGGTCAAGGTCAGCCCCGACTGCGTAAGCGCCCATTCCACGGACAACAACACATCGCATGCCGCCTTGATTGAGCGCCTCTACAGTTTGTCGTAAGAAATTATCAAGGTTGTCATAATCAGGGTCAACGATAATGACCTTGCCAATTTGTTCCTTTCCAGTGACATCAATTGGTTGAACGAGGACTAAATCTTTCTCGCTGCTGACGGCAGTTGTACAAGCTCCGTACGAATGAATGACTGCAGCAGGACCTCCTGTGACAATGCTAACAGAGGCAAGAATGACTTCCATGACTCTCCAATCCGAAGGGGCTCCTCGAGGGGGAGTTTGTTGTCCGAGAAGACCTGCACACAAACCACGCTCATCAAGCCGAGGCAACATGGTACGATTACGTGTGGAAATCATAATGTTGAGGTTTTCTGGGTGAAGCATAGCGATGGTCCCCATCGTAGCACGAATCAATTGTTCACGGTCGAGTTGCCGTGCAAGTCGAGCGAAATCACCGACGATGTATGCACCGATGACAATGTCTTCGATGACTGCAGGAGGCATTGGAGGGTTTTCGAGTTCTTCAATCACATCAGCAGCGCCTGCCACGGATTGTCTCAAACGTTCAACTTCAGCATTAAGTCGAGCAATCTCTTGTTCTGCAAGCATATGCTGCTCATTGATTTCAGGTTGAGCCTCTTCGATCTTCGATTCTTCAACCGATTCAACGAGCGTCTCTTCAATGACGTTTTCCTCTTCCACTGGTGTATGCTCTATTGGGGCATCTTCCATTGCAGGTTCAGCAGGTATTTCTTCTGAAACCATCTCTTCAACTTCTTGAGGCTTTGAAAGAGATTCATGGACTTCTTCGGGGGGAGGTTCCGAAGGAGAGTCGGATGGAGCGTCTGACGGTGGGCCTGACGGTGGAGCTGAAGGAGGGCTTGGTGATGGGCCTGATGGCGGACCCGATGGCGGACCCGATGGTGGGCCTGACGGTGGAACTGAAGGAGGGCCCGCTGGAGATTTTGATGGCGGACCCGATGGTGGGCCTGATGGAGGGCCCGCTGGGGACTTTGATGGCGGACCCGATGGTGGGCCTGACGGAGGACCTGTTGGAGATTCGAGTACTTCCTCTTCGACTTCTGTTTCTTCTTCGAGAGGCGCTTCAACGACTTCAGCCACAAGTTGTTCTTCAACCACCGGTTCTTCAATCACCGTTTCTTCGATAGATTCAGGGATTTCGATGACTTCCTCTTCAGGGGCTTTTTGCAACCCTCCGAGGTCTCCAAAAGCGGCATCAAGCATATTCCCAACCTGGTTATCCTTTTGCTCTTCTTTTGTTTGTTCAGCAGATGTTTTCTTTCCCGCCATAGATTACGCCCCACACCGTCCACATGGCGCGGCTTAAATAGCGGTTCCGTAACGGATGTCTTGCTTAGGCCCGCTTGGTGTAGAGGTTATCATGCAGGATTGTCATTCCTGCGACCCGAGTTCAATTCTCGGAGTGGGCGCCTACTCTCTTCTTTTTCTGTGTTGATAAACATTTCTTGATATACTGATTCGATGACACGA
>Ga0209709_10000313_pt1 | contig 46407 bp, 38 predicted proteins | sample ArcticOcean_MG_C_2_FD_187435 | JGI IMG/M metagenome (GOLD analysis project Ga0209709, IMG submission 187435) | Marine microbial communities from western Arctic Ocean - ArcticOcean_MG_CB4_136 (SPAdes) (version 2) | ecosystem: Environmental > Aquatic > Marine > Oceanic | place: Arctic Ocean... | reverse complement strand
CCCAAAAGAAATTGAAGAAATCAAAGAAAAAACTATTAATAATCTAAATTGGTTCATGGTCAAATCTACTCATCATCCCACAAACAAAAAACCCCACTAATGTGGGGCTTGAAGGTTAATTATCATTCAGATTGTTAATCGAATAAGAAATCAAAATAAAAAGTGCAGGTAAAGGGAATAGTCCAATATGGATAATGACTTTCTCAAATAATGTTCTTTCTTGTAGCCATCGCCTTGCTTTTAATATCTTGTTTTTCATGTAAACAAATCTACTCATCATCCCACAAACAAAAAACCCCACGAATGTGGGGCTTGATGGGATAAAGGCGTTTAAATTCTTTGTTAAGAATTCTACGAAGTTTTTACCGAGGAATCTTTTTCCTCATTTTTTGCTACTTTATAAATTGTTTTTCTTTCACCATTATGATACGAAGTCTTTTTATTAATATCTTCTGATTCAGAATGTCTTAAACAATGTTTAGTAATTGAATTATTGTTTTTCAAATAAAAAATATCCTTATAGTCATCATCACTATAATGGTGTAATCTGAAATTAGTGCTTACTAAATGACCACCACTAATAAAGAGAGCCATACTGAAAAATAATTTTAATATCGTTGATATCATTGTTTCCCCATAAATTAGTACCAAATACTATACCTAACTGTACCCAAATCTACCCATCATCCCACAAACAAACTAATTGTGGGTATATGTGGGCGGATCTCCCCGCCATGTGGAGCAATGACCCCAAATGGAAGGTGGTCATTGGGAAAGGGTGTGTCATTAAAAAGTGTGTCCCGTGTTTTTGTGTCCCGTATGAGGGTATTAATGAATAAGAATGACAAGGTATGAAACTAAAATGCCCCACAATTAAGTGAGGCATTTCTCGAGATGTGTATGGTATGACTTCTCAGTGTCGGGGTAGAGAGATTCGAACTCCCGATCTCCTGCTCCCAAAGCAGGCGCGTTAACCGGACTACGCTATACCCCGAAAAATCTTGGGTGAGTGATGGGACTTGAACCCACAGCCTCCTGGACCACAACCAGGTGCTCTAACCAGTTGAGCTACACTCACCATACATCTTATGATTAATTTCAGGTGATTTGAAGCTGGTGAAATTAGAATTATTCTTTTTGGAATCGAAGTAAAATAACACAATTATATAGTGTTGGATGAACTTGTACATTGTAAACAATAATGCATGATTGAATCCCATTTTTTGATTCATCCTTCTATCTCATTAAATCGTAATTTATACCATGCGACTTTTGTCCAGATATTTTGTTCGTGAAATGCTTCTGCCATTCTTCTTTTCCTTATTGATGATCACATTTATACTTTTCATTAATTTTCTTTTGCGAGCTATTGATCGCTTTTTAGGGAAAGGGCTGGATGCATTAACCATCCTGGAATACTTGTTTCTCAATCTTGCATGGATTATTGCACTATCGGTGCCCATGGCGGTCCTCCTGGCAACGCTCATGGCTTTTGGGCGCTTATCTGAAGATAATGAGATCAATGCTCTTCGGGCGTCTGGTGTGGGGTTTTTATCCATTATCCGTGCACCCATCATGTTTGGGGTCACTGTTGCCCTGATGCTGATCTATTTTAACAATTACATTCTACCCGATATGAATTTCCATGCGCGGCTCCTTTCCGGTGATATTTATCGGAAACGCCCCGGGATGAACATTGAGCCAGGAATATTTATTGATAATATTCCCAATTACAGCATGATTGTCGGTGGTAAAGAAGGGGAATTATTTTCCGATGTTCGAATTTTCTCCAAAGGAAAGCAGGAAGCCCAAACAAGCATCCACTCTAAAACAGGAACCCTTTCCACTCTGGCAGATGCGTTTTTACTCACGTTGTACGATGGTGAGATCCATGAATTGGAAAGTAAAGATTTTACCAATTATCGCCGGATCATTTTCGAAACACATAAGATCATCATACCGGCAGACGATATTTTGCTCAACCGGCGCGATTCATCAAATAGGACTGATCGAGAAATGACGGTACCCATGATCATTGATAAAGTAGAAAATTATGAACACCGAATTGATGTGGTGAATAAACGGCTGGCAGGTGCATTCTTTCGCACGCTAGGAGATAGTCTTTATCCGGAAACAATTTCAGAAGGAGCTCAAATTCTAGATTCTGCAAGAATATATATCCAGGCAGACACAACCTTATCCGGTAATCAACTCCGCAAAAAAGAACGACAAATCCGCAGTCTTGAACGCCAGGTAAAAAATGAACTCCAGCTTATCACCAGTTACCAGAAAGGACGAAATAAATATCAAGTAGAAATACATAAAAAGTTTTCCATTCCTTTTGCTTGTGTCTTATTTGTTTTATTAGGTGCCCCTTTAGGTGTTATGGCAAAACGGGGAGGATTTGCAATAAGTACTAGTCTAAGTTTTGGATTTTTCCTGCTTTATTATATTTTATTGATCGGGGGCGAAGAAATGGCTGACCGAAACCAAGTTTCAGCATGGATAGGAATGTGGATCCCTAATGCAGTTGTATTAATTGTATCACTTTATCTCATACTCCATACCGTCCGGGAAAGAGCTCCGATTTCACTTCTATCATTTATAAAAAATAGAGATAAAAGTAATCCATAATTTTATTTATTATGTTTGGTGAACCTTGCACTTTTGGATAGGTTCAGTTCCAACTTTGAATATTTCTTTTTCAACAGGACAGGCAGGCAAAGGTGCTTTTTTTGTAACAGAACAGATTTCTATATCGTGAATACCCGAAGGTTTTTCAAATTTTTGGATAGGAAAGCCCAATGTGTCATGTGCACCTTTCATGAACCGTGCCCATGCAGGGAGTGCTGCTATAGATCCATCCTGGCCAGGGCCTAAAGGCACTCGGAAATCATCCACGCCAAACCAACAACCAGCAGCTATCTGTGGTGTAAATCCAACAAACCAAGCATCACTCCAACCCTGGGTGGTTCCCGTTTTTCCTGCAGCAGGTCGATTAAATTTATACTTCCATCGTGCGCTTCCCCCGGTGCCACGATCCATCACAGTTTGCAACAAACTCGTCATCAAATAAGCAGTCTCTTCACTTAATACTTCTTTACGCTCCGGATAAAATTCCTTAACGATATTTCCGTAGCGATCTTCCACTCGGGTAATGGGAAAAGGTTTAGAATACACCCCCTGATTTGCAAATGCGGCATAAGCAGAAACAATCTCTAAGGGAAAAACTTCAGAAGTTCCTAATGCTAAGGCATCTACTGCACGGATATCCGTTGAGATTCCCATACGTTGTGCTGTTCGTTTAACTTGCTCTGAAGGAGCAATATCCTGCTGAACCATGCGGACAGAAATCAAGTTCATGGATTTTCGTAAACCTTCACGTAGTGTGGTGAGTCCACCTGTACTTCCGTCATAATTTTGGGGTTTCCACTTTACCCATGAGCCATCTACATTCTGTACATTTAATACCACTGGTTGATTCAAGAGTTGTTCGGTTACAGGATAGCCATTGTCCAAGGCTGTAGTGTAAACAAATGGTTTAAAAACAGAACCCGGTTGCCGTTTGGCTTGAACAGCTCGGTTGTATTGATCATGATAGTCCGGGCGTCCGCCTACCAGGGCAAGAATACCGCCGGTCAAAGGATCCAGCGCTACAAAGGCACATTGCACCAATAATTTATCCCTAAGGTCTTTGTACAACTGCCCTTCACCAGCCATCATCATTTTAACTGTGTCTTCAGGATAAATGGTTAAATAAGCAAGATTCTCAAATTCCTCACGATCTTTGAATAATCTGCGATTCATCCTAGCCTGGTTTGCTTGTACTGATTGCAAAATCGCATCTTCCGCAATGGATTGAAGCCGAGAATCCAGGGTGGTATAAATTTTTAATCCATCACGATAAATATTCACGCCCAAAATTTCATCTATTTTTTCCATAGTACGTCGAACATATTCAGTAAAATAAGGTGCTTTACCTTTCCTAGGTAGTTCTTGAACAGATTCTAGCGTCATGGCTCGGTACTCTTCAAATTGGCTCTTTTGAATGTATTCTTGATCCCGTAATAAACGAAGTACAGTATTTCGACGGCGGATAGCACGATCCGGATGATGGATAGGAGAATAACTGGCTGGAGCAGGAAGTAATCCCACCAGGAGTGCAGATTCATCAATAGTTAGGTCTTTTGATTCTTTTCCGAAAAATCGTTTCGTGGCTGCTTCAACACCATAGGTCCCATGACCAAAGTGAACAGTATTAAGATACATTTCAAGAATTTCATCTTTAGTATAAGTCCTTTCAATCTGGACGGCTGTAATCACCTCTTTTATCTTACGGATAATACTGTCTTCGAATCCCACCGATTTATATAGATTTCGTGCCAATTGTTGGGTGAGTGTACTAAATCCCTGACGGTAACTCATGGATAGGGTATTGATCATAACGGCACGAGCCACACTTCGCAGCGATAAACCCCAATGGTCATAAAATCGGCGATCTTCCGAAGCCACAACAGCATTTTGCATATGGGTTGGAATCTTATCCAACTCAATAAAAACGCGCTTCTGAACGAACAATTCTTCCAGGACCTTTCCATCAGCAGAATATATCCGTGTCACAAGATCAGGATCATAATTCTCTAACTGTTCAATAGAAGGCAAATTTTTTGCCAGACCAAGGACCACACCCAAAACTGTAAACATTCCAAGAAGAACGACAGCGATGCTGAGCTTGATGATGCGGCTCAGATCAATAGTTGTGAAAGGGTTAGCCATCAGGAAATTTACACTTTACCCTTGTTTGGCTGAATAAGGAATTTGATAAATAACAGAATAAAGGGAGAATAATTCCGCCGGATCAGTCTTTTTTCCGGGGATGGATCATTTGTTCTGGTTGCACCAAACGATCAAAATCTTCACCAGACATATAATCCAATTGGATAATGGCATCACGGAGTGTTGATTTATCCTTGAATGCTTTCTTGGCAACTTCCGCTGCTTTATCATAACCAATATGAGGATTGAGCGCCGTAACCAGCATGAGCGAATTATAAAGATTGTGGTCAATCCGTTCCTGGTTTGGTGTAATACCAACAACAGCATGTTTTGAAAAAGATCGGCAGCCATCAGCCAGCAGTCGAATAGATTGTAAAATATTGTATGCTATAACCGGACGATACACATTCAATTCAAAATTGCCGGAGGCGCCAGCAAGGGTAATCGTTGTATCATTTCCTATTACTTGTGTACATAGCATGGTTAGCGCTTCACATTGAGTTGGATTTACTTTACCCGGCATGATGGATGAACCGGGTTCATTCGCTGGAATAGAAATTTCACCGATCCCGGACCTTGGTCCACTTGCTAACCAACGTATATCGTTGGCGATCTTGAACAAGGATACAGCAACCACTTTCAATGCTCCTGATAATTCAACAATACAATCTTGCCCACCCAATGCTTCAAATTTATTTTCAGCAGTCCGAAATGGTAGACCTGTGATTTCAGCGATTTCTTTCGCCACAGCGATACCAAATCCTTCTACAGAATTAATTCCAGTACCAACAGCCGTTCCGCCCATGGCCAATTCGTAACAATGGTCCAATGCTTTTTCCACACGACTCAATCCATGATCCAAGGCAGAAACATATCCGGAAAATTCCTGGCCAAGGCTCAAAGGTGTAGCATCTTGCAGATGGGTACGACCTAGTTTAATAATAGTCGAAAATGCCTTTGCTTTTTCATCCAATGTATCCCGTAACTGTTGCATAGTCGGGATTAACTGCTGACGAATGCTCTCCACAGCAGCAATATTAATAGCAGTCGGGAATGTATCGTTGGTGGATTGACTCATATTTACATGGTCATTAGGGTGAACGGGATCTTTACTACCTAATTCTCCACCAAGCATTTCAATGGCCCGGTTCGCAATCACCTCATTAAAATTCATATTGGTTTGTGTCCCGGAACCTGTCTGCCAGACCACCAACGGAAAATGGTCATCTAATTTCCCTTCAATAACTTCACCAACTGCATTATGAATGGCTGATTTTGTGGAATCTTCCAGAACCCCAAATGCGCTATTTACAGAAGCGGCAGCTTTTTTTAAAATTCCGTAAGCGCGTATAAATTCTCGTGGAAACCGTTCTCCACCTATCTTAAAATTTTCAAAAGATCGCTGAGTCTGCGCACCGTAGTATCGATCTGAAGGTACTTCGACCGGGCCGATACTATCCCGTTCAGTACGCGTTTTCACTTCAGTCTACAACCCATGTATCACCAGAATTCAGCAGATCCTGAACATTGCCTGCCCCTTTGGTTTTAATAGCTAATTCGATCTGGTTCACAATATCCTGGTTGTAAGTTGTTTTGTCTATACAATAAATAACACCAATGGGTTCAGGAAGTATGGGGTGTGATGTCCAGTTGGCAATCATATGAGCCAGATCCAGATCCGTTTCATCGTGGACTAAAATATCATCAATACTATTTTTCTCCATATCCACAACTTTGGGCTTAAATCCATCCAATTTAATCCCTTTTGTTCCTTGTGCAAAAACCATGGGTTCGCCATGCTTTAATTCGATCACATTATTAAATTTTTCCGCACCTGTATATTCTTCAAAAGCAGCATCATTAAATATGTTACAATTCTGATAAATCTCAATAAAGGAACCACCGTCATGATTGTAGGATCGATCTAACATTTCTGCCAGGTGTTTTTGCCAGCGATCAATGGTACGTGCCACAAATGTCGCTTGTGCACCCAAAGCCAGTGAGGGCGGATTCAGTGGATAATCAATAGATCCATAGGGAGATGCTTTTGTCTTTTTTCCCTGCTCAGATGTTGGCGAATATTGCCCTTTTGTCAATCCATAGATCCGATTATTGAACATTAAAATATTGACATCCATATTCCGACGCAATACATGCATAAAATGATTTCCACCAATAGAGAGCCCATCACCATCTCCAGTAACAACCCAAACAGACAGGTCTGGATTGGCAATCTTCACCCCCGTCGCCACTGCAGGAGCACGACCGTGGATGGAATGAAATCCATAGGTATTCATATAATAAGGAAAACGACTGGAACACCCAATGCCAGAGACAAAAACAAATTCTTCCCGTTTCCGGCCAAATGTAGGCATCTTCTTTTGGGTCTGGGCTAAAATCGCATAATCACCACACCCAGGACACCAGCGTACTGCTTGATCGGATTCAAAATCTTTCTTTGTTAATAAAGGTGCTTGTACATCAGTCATAATTTTAGCCTATTGTTTTTTTAACAGTTTCTACAATCGTTGATGCGCCGATAGGACGACCACGGACAAGGTTTAATCCTTGTGCATCTACAAGGTACTCAGAGCGAACCAACCGCAGGAGTTGCCCTAAATTGATTTCCGGAACCAAGACATTTTTAAATCCGATAATGATCTCGCCCAAGTCTTTTGGCAATGGATTAATCCAACGAAGATGAACATGGGAGACCTTCTTCCCTTCTTCATTCAGAGTTTCTACGGCTGATCGACAAGCACCATAGGTACCACCCCAACTCAACACAAGCATATCGCCATGATCTTCTCCAAAAACTTCTAGAGGTGGAATATCATTCTGGATCCGGTTTACTTTCTCCTGTCTTAGCTCAACCATCCTGTGGTGGTTTTCAGGATCGTAGGACACGTGTCCTGTATTTTCTTCTTTTTCAATTCCGCCTAAACGATGCTCGAGCCCAGGTGTACCTGGAATTGCCCATGGGCGTGCAAGTGTTTCTTCATCACGAAGATAGGGGAGAAAATCATTTTCACTATTCTTATCGTGAGCAAATTTTACATCAATGTCTTCTAAGTCATCTACATTAGGAATTTTCCAGGGTTCGGAACCGTTCGCCAAGTATCCGTCAGAAAGCAATATTACAGGTGTCATGTATTTTAAAGCAATTCGACATGCTTCATAGGCAGTATAAAAACAATCTCCAGGAGTTGCTGGAGCAATCACCGGTAAAGGCGCCTCTCCATTCCTACCATACAATGCCTGATTCAAATCGGACTGTTCCGTTTTAGTGGGAAGTCCTGTGCTGGGTCCGCCCCTCTGAACATTAATAATAACCATGGGTAATTCTGTAATGATGCCCAAACCAAGCGCTTCACCTTTAAGTGCAATTCCTGGGCCCGAAGTCGCTGTTACTGCAAGTTTTCCAGTGAAAGCAGCACCAATAACGGATGAGATTCCTGCGATTTCATCTTCTGCCTGAAAAGTCTGAACACCAAAATGTTTCCAAATAGCAAGCGTGTGCAGTATATCACTGGCAGGTGTGATGGGATATCCACCATAAAACAATTTTAATCCTGATCTTTGCGATGCGGCTAAAAGTCCAAGTGATGTCGCCAGGTTTCCATTCATATTCCGGTAGGTTCCAGAAGGGAGGTTTGCCTTTTCGACCTTATACCTTGTCATGAACAATTCAGTGGTATCCCCATAATTATATCCGGCGTTTAGGGCACGGGTGTTGGCTTCGATAATGCCATCTTTTCCTTTAAATTTTTTCTTTAGCCATTCTTCAGTTGCATCCAAAGGTCGATCATACATATAAAAAAGGATTCCCAAAGCGAAAAGGTTTTTTGTTCTGCCAACCAATTTCGGCGACAAATCCAAACCTTCACATGCTGCAGTTACCATTTTATTCATTTCGACAGGAATCAAGGTAAAATAATCATCTAGAGATCCATCTTCAATGGGATTGGATTCGTAACCCGCAAATTTCAGGTTCTTCTTGGTGAATGCGTCGGTATTGACAATCAACGTTCCACCGGGAATTATTTCTTTTTGATGTACTTTAAGAGCAGCAGGATTCATGGCAACCAACACATCCGGATTAACGCCCGGTGTATGAATATTCTTGGAAGAGAATTTGATTTGAAAAGCACTCACACCAGCTAGAGATCCAGCGGGTGCTCGAATCTCTGCGGGAAAATCAGGGAGGGTACTTAAATCATTCCCGTGAATGGCAGTTGTATCTGTGAAACGGCCACCTGTTAACTGCATCCCATCGCCGGAATCACCAGCGAACCGAATGACGGCTTCATCAATTGTTTTGAATGTTTTTCCCATGAGTATTTTTTATATGTAGAAGGGGTTAGAATTCCTGTGGAAGGGTAGCAATTTTTTTGGGGCGTGAAAAGAATTTAAATGTATTCAAAATTTCGTCAAAAAATCTGTATCGGAACTTAACAAGCTGATTCAGATTGTAGAAAGAAATTAATTCCCTATCTTGGTAATTTATTTTTTAAGATTCCACTCCCCAACTTATATAAAATACACACATTTCCTATGAGCAATAAATTTAATTACCCATTTAGCATGCGGATCCGCTACCGCATTGATAATTTTATGTCCAAGGGTAGTTCATCCATTTTTCTTGCACTGCTTGCCCTTTTTATGGTTGGGTTTATTGTGATGGTCATCTTCCGAATCATCGCAAATTATCTAATTCCGGATGAAACCCTTAGTGGTTGGATGGAAATTCCCTGGAGAGTTTATGTGGCTGTCATGGAAGGATCCGCAGCTGAAACGGATGGGGATAGCAACTGGGCAGCAAAAATGTCATCCATTATCGGTGTGATGGTTGGATTGGTCCTTTTTTCAAGTATGGTAGCATTTATCACTAGTGTATTTGAAGCCAAATTAGCTGAATTACGGCGAGGAAGAAGCATCGTCCTGGAAAAGGACCATACCCTTATCTTAGGATTCGGTGACCGGATTATAGAAATCATTCGAGAACTTATTGAAGCAAATGAATCTGAACCGGATGCTGCCATTGTGATTCTGGCAGAAGATGACAAAGAGAGTATGGATAATATGATCCGAGATAATATTTCAGATTTTGTGACCACCCGAGTTATAACACGGTCAGGGGTCGTCACTAACATCAAAAACCTAAGAAAGGTCATGGCAGAAGAAGCTAAATCCATAATCATTATGAACAGTGCTGCCAGTTGGAGACCAAAAGACGAACGAAAATTAGCAGATGCTCTCGTATTGAAATCTATCATGTCCATTATCGCCGTATCTGATGGTGATGAACATCCTCCCATTATTTGTGAGATCCATTCAGATCGAGATCGAGATCTTGCAGAAAATATTTCCAATGGAACCGTTAAAGCACTCAACGAAGTTAGCGTTTTATCCCGCATGATTGCCCAATTGGCGTTGAGCCGGAATGGGTTATCCGTGGTTTACGGCGATATGGTGGGATTTGATGGAAATGAATTTTATTTTTATCAACCGGACGAAGGTTGGGGTGGGCCACTCACTTTTGGTGAAAGTACACACCGATTCAAAAGTAGTACGCCCATGGGAATCCATAAGGCAGATGGTGAAATTATATTAAATCCACCACCGGAAACATCTGTTTCTGACAACGATGAACTTATTGTTTTCGCCGAGGATGACTCAACTATTTATTATTTCAAAGAGCCTGTTTACAACGCCCGGGTTTCCGAGATTCCTCAAACAACCATATCCCTGCGTAATCAACGTGTAGCTCTTTTAAATTGGACACCTAAAACTGGCATCATCATGGAAAAATTATGTAGTTATCTTCCTGCCGGATCAGAATTATGTACCTATGTACCCGAAATAAATGAAGAAATGGAATCTTTCAAAGAAAATTTAATAAGCATTTATCCTGAACTGAATATCTCCCTTAATCAAATGGATTTCAATGATCTTGATAAATTGAATGAAATTGATCCACAAAGTTTTGACAGTTTACTTATTCTATCACCTGGTGGTGCAACCATTGAAGAAATGGATGCTTTTGTAATTTCCTTGCTGATCCGTATACGCCAAATACTCCGAAATTCCGGTTTGAGTCAATGGCCAAAACTTATTACCGAAGTAATGGACAGTGAAAATATTGATATCATCTTGAATAGCGGTGTGGAAGATTTCATGGTATCAAACCAATTTGTATCTCAAATAATGGCGCAAGTTTCGGAAGAGCCATTGGCGTTGGATGTATATGACGATCTTTTCCAGGCGGAAGGGAGTGAACTCTACATCAAACCGATTTCTTACTATTTCCCATTTGATGGGAAAGAATCGATCACTGTCGCTTATGGAGAATGTGTCCATGCCGCCCAATTACGTGGCGAAGTTATATTGGGGACACAACTCCATCCCCGTCAAAAAGAGAAAGACAAAATGTTTGGTATTTCGTTAATCCCAGACAAAAATCAGGAGTTTACATTTACTCCAGAAGATGGTTTAATTGCTCTTGCTAAAGATGAAGCATAATATTTTATGAAAACAGATCGAGATAAAATAAGGCTCACTACCTTGAGCCACGGCTCCGGCTGAGCATGCAAGATTGGTCAAAATGACCTAGCCCAGGTTCTGGGTAATCTTAAAATGCAAACCAACGATTCCGTCGTTGTGGGCTTTGAGGGTGCCGACGACGCTGCCGTTGTGCGCCTAGATGATGGGAAGTTCATCGTTCAATCTGTAGATTTTTTCACGCCGATTGTTGATGACCCCTACCAGTTTGGTCAAATCGCAGCAGCCAATGCACTTTCCGATATTTATGCCATGGGTGGAAAGCCTCTTTTCGCACTGAATATTGTTGGATTCCCAATCAACGATTTACCCAAATCAATCCTAACTGAAATTCTTCAAGGTGGCGCTGATAAAGCCGCTGAAGCAGGAATCCCAATTGTCGGCGGGCATTCTGTTGATGATAAAGAACCAAAATACGGCATGGTTGTAACAGGGGAAGTTGATGAAGCTAAAATGTGGAAAAATTCAGGTGCTCAAGTTGGTGATATCCTGATTTTAACCAAACCGCTGGGAACCGGTATCATTGCCACAGCCATAAAAAAAGGCGTCGCAAATGAAGAAAGCATCACTGCAGCCGTTGAATCCATGGCAATATTAAATAAAGGTGCTGCCGATGCGCTGGATGGTTTGAATGTTCATGCTGTTACGGATGTAACCGGTTTTGGTTTATTGGGGCATCTAAAAGAAATGTGCCAAGGAAGTAATGTTTCTGCAAAAATTAATTTTTCGGAATTAGCCTTTTTACCCAATGTACGGCAACTGGCAGAAACAGGCATTGTTCCCGGTGGAACAGTACGAAATCTTGATTATGTAAAAGACTTTGTGAAATTTGATTCTACCCTTTCAGACATAGATAAACTCTTGGTTGCTGATGCACAAACATCTGGTGGATTACTAGTCTCTCTTTCGGAAAATGATGCAGAAATTTTTATTGAAAATTTCGGGTCAACCGCAAAAACTATTGGCCTAATAATCCAAAAAGAATCCAACTTTATTTCAATAAAATAATATATACCCGACTAATTCAGTCGCAAATACTTCTTGATGAGTAAATATGCATTCAAGTAACTTTCAGACTGGAATTTAGAACTATGTTAAAAATTACTCGAAAAGCTGAATATGCCCTTATAGCCCTTAGGCATTTAATTAGTGTAAAAGATGGCGAATTAGCCACGGTGAAAGAAATTTCCACCCAATATGAGATACCTCAAGAATTGCTAGCAAAAGCACTACAACAATTGGCACGTGCAAAAATAATCGAGGCCACTAAAGGCCCATCTGGTGGTTATAAGCTGGTAAGGGATCCCAATGAAATAAACATGACAAATTTTTTCGAAATTTTAGAAGGCCCAATGGGTATTATGGATTGTTATTTTGACTCGGGCTGCAATCAATTGAGTGCTTGCAATATTCGCACACCAATCAACCGAATTAATGATTCAATCCGTACCATATTTAATAAAATGACACTAGCAGACATAACATACTAATGAATTTAAAAGATAAAGTAATTGATGTTTTAAAACTATGTTTTGATCCAGAAATCCCAGTAGACCTCTGGAGCCTTGGCCTTATTTATTCAATTGATATTGAACCATCTAAAAATGATAAAACGGATGTAAAAATCACTATGTCACTCACAACGCCGGGATGCGGGATGGGTAGCCAGATGGCAAATGATATTAAAGAAAAGGTATCAGCCATGGATGAGGTCAATGATGTGGATGTGACGGTTACGTTTGATCCGCCATGGAAACCAGAAATGATGAGTGATGAAGCCCGGAGCAAACTTGGATTTGACCCGACACCAGTACCGAAAAATGAACCTAAAATTGAAACGGAGTGGGAATAATGAGTGCAACAACACAAAACCAAAAATCGATTGAAGAGCAACAGCAAGTTTTTCAAAATGCAACCATCACAGCAACAAAAAGCGCAGTAAAACGTCTTAAGGGCGTCATGGCAACTGATGGAAAAGAAGATCATTTTTTACGTATGTCTGTGGAAGGTGGCGGTTGTTCCGGAATGACTTACAAAATGGATTTTGAAAATGAGAAAGGGGAATTTGATAAAGAATTTGAATCCAACGGACTCACTATTATTTGTGACCTGAAAAGTTGGCTTTACTTGAAAGATATTGAAGTGGATTATTCCGATGATCTATTGAATGGCGGATTCAAGATCAAAAATCCTAATGCAGAACGAACCTGCGGTTGCGGGACGAGCTTTTCCGCGTAAATCGAAATTCCGTTATTATTTAATTACATTTAAAATATTTACAAACTATGAACAACGAACAACAAGTCATTGACGAAAGCCTGAAGAAAGATTACGCATACGGATTCGTCACTGATATTGAATCCGAGACACTCCCACCAGGTCTTAATGATGATGTAATCCGCACCATTTCTGCTAAAAAAGAAGAACCTGAATGGCTGTTGGAATGGAGACTCAAGGCGTATCATCATTGGCTCAAAATGGAAGAACCAAAATGGGCGAAAGTGGTTTATCCGGAGATTGATTATCAAACTATTAGTTATTATTCGGCTCCCAAGAAAAAAGAGCTGGCCAGTTTGGATGAAGTGGATCCTGAATTGCTGGCGACCTATACCAAACTTGGGATTCCTTTAGAAGAACAAAAAATGCTGTCCGGTGTTGCTGTGGATGCTGTTTTTGACAGTGTATCCGTTGCTACAACCTTTAAGGAAGAATTAAAAAAGGCCGGTGTCATTTTCGGGAGCTTTTCAGAAGCAGTAAAAAATTACCCTGAATTGATTAAAAAATATCTCGGCTCTGTTGTTCCCTATACCGATAATTATTATGCTGCGCTGAATTCAGCAGTTTTTACAGATGGGTCATTTGTATACATCCCCAAAGGGGTTAAATGTCCTATGGAGCTTTCAACATATTTCCGGATCAATGAAGCGAATACAGGGCAATTTGAAAGAACTTTGATTATTGCCGACGAAGGAAGCTACGTTAGTTATTTGGAAGGATGTACAGCACCCCAGCGAGATGAGAATCAACTTCATGCAGCTGTAGTGGAATTGGTGGCTCACAAAGATGCGACCATTAAATATTCAACAGTTCAAAACTGGTATCCTGGAAACCCAAAAACAGGTGCTGGCGGTATTTATAATTTTGTCACAAAACGTGGAATCTGTCTGGAAGAGAATTCCCATATTTCATGGACGCAAGTTGAAACTGGATCAGCCGTCACATGGAAATATCCATCATGTATTTTGAAAGGTGACAATTCAATAGGTGAATTTTATTCCGTGGCAGTGACCAACAATCACCAACAGGCGGATACGGGCACCAAAATGATTCACTTGGGGAAGAACACAAAAAGCACAATCATTTCCAAAGGTATCTCTGCTGGGCAAGGACAACAAACTTATCGGGGTGAAGTAAAAATCATGAAAGGTGCAGAAAATGCACGCAATTTTTCTCAATGCGATTCTATTCTTATCGGCGATAAATGTGGCGCTCACACATTCCCTTATATTGATGTACGGAATCCTACTGCACAAATGGAGCACGAAGCCACAACATCTAACATCGGTGAGGACCAATTATTTTACTGTAACCAACGAGGAATTTCTTCCGAAGACGCGGTATCCATGATTGTAAATGGATTTTGTAAGGACGTCTTTAAAGAACTTCCCATGGAATTTGCGGTTGAAGCAACCAAATTAATGGAAGTGACTCTAGAAGGGAGCATTGGTTAAAAATAGCAGTGTTAATGTGTTGAAGGTGTTCCACTTCATTAACAATAAATAATTTAAACACACAATAAATCCAAAAAATTAATTACTCTTTAAAAAATTACACTATATTAAAATATGCTAGATATTAAAAACCTTCATGCCGGTGTTGACGGCAAAGAAATCTTGAGAGGTCTCAACCTATCCATTAAGCCCGGTGAGATGCATGCCATCATGGGACGAAATGGTTCCGGGAAAAGTACGTTGGCAAATGTGATCACGGGTCGGGAAGACTATAAGGTTACAAAAGGCGATATTCTTTTTGCCAGCGATTCTATCTTAGATTGGTCTCCGGAAACCCGTTCTTTAGCCGGAATCTTTATGTCATTCCAATATCCAGTGGTGATTCCTGGTGTAAATAATACCTACTTTCTAAAAGCAGCGTTAAATGCTAAACGGAAACACGCAGGTAAAAAAGGATTGGATGCAGCCGGATTTTTGAAACTCATCAAAGAAAAATTAAATGAAGTGAGTATGGATCCAAAATATCTTCAGCGAGCTGTGAATGATGGTTTCTCTGGAGGCGAAAAAAAGCGAAATGAAATCCTGCAAATGCTTACATTGGAACCCACGCTTGCAATTTTGGATGAGACGGATTCCGGATTGGATATTGATGCACTCAAAATCATTGCTGATGGCGTAAACAGATACAGAAATGCCGATCGTTCATTTCTCGTCATCACCCATTACCAGCGTCTTCTAAAATATATTGAACCGGACTTTGTTCATGTTCTCATCGATGGACAAATTGTAAAATCCGGTGGAAAAGAATTGGCATTGGAATTGGAAGAGAAAGGATACAGCTGGCTGGAATCATGAATATTTCAGATTTTAACATTGAATTTGATAAAATGATAAAACGTGACTATTTCTCGGATAAAGTTCATCCCATGAGGAAGAAAGCCTTTTCTAAATTTTTGGAAACTGGACTCCCCACAAAAAAATGGGAGGACTGGCGCTTTACTGATTTATCGTCTATATCTAAAAGCAACTTTCGAATATCTGAAAAACAAGATGCACCAAAAGGTGATGTTGATATTTCCCAATACCAGATTGATAACGTAGAAACGATTGTTATTTATAATGGACATTATCTAGAAGCACTTTCATCCATTCCATCTGGTATAAAATTATTATCAGGATTGGATTATTTAGAAAAAAAAGATTGGGGAATCAAATCTCCTGAAGACTCCCCTTTTGACCTGTTGAATACAGCATTCATGGATAGTGGCATGTCCATTGTTGTTGACCAAAATGTAATTGTTGAAAAACCAATTCGAATGCTTTTTATTTCTTCTGGTTTAGAGAGTCTTATGGTAACACCCCGAATTCATATTGACCTTGGTGAATCTAGTTCTGCTACTTTTATTGAGCATCATGGGGGTGATTCAAGTTCCTTTTTCCAAAATGGCTCAACTTTTGTCACTTTAGAACAGAATGCTCAATTGGATCATATCAGAATTCAATCCAATTCTGTTACAACTGCAAACATTGTAAATATTCAGGTGGAACAAAATGCAGATAGCCGATACACTTTTTTTCAATTTGCGGATGGGAGCCAACTGGGGCGACTTAATATTTATAACGAACTCAAAGGTGAGGGCGCAAATTGTGCTATCAATGGATTGACACTTTCAAATGATTCCCAGCATTTGGATAACCATATTATAACCGATCATCAAGTACCACATTGTAGCAGTTCCCAAAATTTTAAAACGGTGCTTCAGGATAATTCTTCTGGCGTATTTAATGGACGAACTATTGTCCGAAAAGATGCACAAAAAACAGATTCGAGCCAATCAAACAAGAATTTACTTTTATCCAAAAGTGCTCTCGTAAATTCAAATCCACAATTGGAAATTTATGCGGATGATGTAAAATGTGCCCACGGATCTTCAACCGGCGCCTTGGACAAAGATGCCCTTTTTTATCTCCGTTCCCGTGGATTGGATGTGTTGTCTGCAAAAGCATTATTGGTCCGTGGCTTTGCCACTGAATTATTGGATATAGTAAAACATGATGAGACTCGAGACTTTATCACAGATCGATTTGACTCTTGGCTCTCGGAGAATACAACAGCATGACCGTCCAAAAAACGTTACAGGATTTGAATGACCTTTTCTCCGTTTTTGATAATCCAAAAGACAAGTTTATCCAACTCATGGATATGGCAAAGGAATCTGAAGGATTGCGCGATTTTGAAAAAACAGATCATAACAAGATATATGGCTGCACATCCCAAGCCTGGGTTGTGGGAGATTGCGGCGATAATTCAACTTTTATTTTTCGAACTGAATCTGATGCCATGATTGTGAAAGGTTTACTCGTATTATTAGAAAAAATATTCAGTGGTAAATCCGTTGATGAGATTCTATCTGTGAGCAGCGCCGATATTTTGAATTCTGTCGGATTGGATGGCGCTGTAACCAGTCAACGAACCAATGGGTTTTCCAGCGCTGTAGAAAAAATACAAGGCATTGTAAAATGAATCAAATAAATAATGAAGCCATCCGACTCCTGCGAGATGTAGATGCCAACATGGTCCCATCTGGTGATGAAGTGAAATTGCTAGCCGGTAATCTTGTTCGCATCACCCAAGCCTTGGGCGGTAATTATACAATTCTGATCAACGGAAATATGGTTCAGATTTCTGCCGCTAATGCGGATGCTCTTGGATTTGAAATTGAAGAAAAATCGATTGAAAGCGATGCGCCAAAAGGAAGTCATGAACACCAAATTTGGGATCAACTCAAAACCTGCTATGATCCGGAAATACCCATTAATATCGTTGAACTTGGACTCATTTATGGATTGGATATTTCTAACATGGATGAAGGAAAAAGTGTGAATATTAAAATGACACTGACGGCTCCCGGTTGTGGCATGGGCCCTATGATCGCTGGAGAAGTGGAACGAAAAGTGCAAGCAATCGAGGGCGTTGAAAAAGTATTGGTGGATCTGGTCTGGGAACCGCAATGGAATCGGGATATGATGAGTGAAGCTGCTCAACTTGAATTGGGAATGTTTTAGTGTCCTTCTCACCCGCCGAAATCAAAAAAGATTTCCCCATATTTTTTGATTCAGACCTTGTTTATTTGGATAATGCTGCCACGACGCAAAAACCACAATCTGTTTTAGATGAGGTTGATTCACTTTATAAAGAGGCCAATGCCAATGTGCACCGCGCACTTTATTCTCTAGGCAGTGAAGCAACGGAACGATTTGAAAATTCGAGGAAAAAGGTAGCCAAATACATCGGCGCCAATTCAGAAAAAGAAATCGTTTTTACGAGTGGCACAACCGAATCTATTAATTTATTGGCACGCTCAATTGGAAATACCTTAAAGCCAGGTGATGAAATTCTGATCTCTGAAATGGAACATCATTCCAATATCGTTCCCTGGCAAATGACTGCCCAACGAACCGGTGCCACATTAAAATATTTATCCATTAAAGAAACGGGCGAATTGGATATCTCAAACCCTGGAAAATATTTCACATCGAATACAAAAATTATATCCTTGACACATATGTCCAATGTTCTGGGAACAATCAATCCTATTAAAAAACTATCAGCAAAAGCACACCAAGTTGGTGCAATCATGATCGTGGATGGAGCACAAGGTGCTTCCCATTTGCCCGTGGATGTGAAAGAACTTGGCTGTGATTTCTATGCTTTCTCCGGACATAAAATGCTAGGGCCAACTGGCATTGGTGTTCTCTGGGGAAAAACCGAACACCTGGAAGAGATGGATCCATTTATGGGCGGCGGAGAAATGATTAATACCGTTACCATGGAATCATCCACGTGGAATGATATCCCCTATAAATTTGAAGCTGGCACACCGAACTTTGCCCAAGCGGTTGGTCTTGGCGCTGCTATTGATTATTTACAGAATATTGGAATGGATAATATTGCTGCTCATGAACAAATGCTTATTGAATATGCATTGGGAAAATTGAATCAAATCGATGGACTAAGGATTCATGGTTCGGCTAAAGATCGGGGTGGTGTAATCAGTTTTAATATAGATGGAATTCACCCACATGATCTGGCACAATTCTTGAATGAAGATAATATTGCAATCCGTGTTGGGCACCATTGCGCCCAGCCTTTACTGAAAACGTTAGGGGAAACGGCAACGGCGAGAATGAGTTTTTATATTTATAATGATGAATCAGATGTGGATAAATTCTGTGAATCATTAGTAACAATAAAAAACTACTTTTAATTATATTTTATCATTCCAAAAATAGATGAGAGATTCCTGTTCCTTTTCCTGGATGCCGGATCAAGTCCGGCATGACAGCGTAAAAAGATGAAAACAATTTTATTAGACGATTTTTTAGATGGTGGAATTATCCGCGAGAAGTCATTTAAACAAATGGTGGATGATCTCGATTTTAACCAATATCAAAATGAAAAAGTCATTATAAAAGGATGTGCCAGTGTCATGGTACCAACCTGGGCTTATTTGATTCTTACGGCTCAACTCGCCCAAGTTGCAGATAAGATCTATTATGGTGAACCACGGTATGCTGTAAAAGTATTTAACCGAGAAGAAAAATAAAATTTTGGAGAAGGATTGACCGTGAATGATCGTGTAAGTTGGGAAAGATATTTTATGAATATTGCTACAGAAGTGGCAACACGATCCACCTGTGACCGAAAACATGTTGGAGCAGTCATTGTTCGAGAAAAAACAATTTTATCTACTGGATATAATGGAAGTATAAAAGGTCTTCCTCACTGTGATGAAGCGGGGCATGAAATGGTGGATGGCCATTGCGTCCGGACTACACACGCAGAAGCGAATGCAATCGTGCAGTCAGCAAAAAATGGTGTGGGAATAAAAGATGGCGAAATCTATGTGACAGCTTCCCCTTGTTATAATTGCTTTAAACTCATTGCCAATTCCGGAATCAAAACAATCTATTATGATGAATTTTATAGAGAAGACCGCATTATCAATCATGCAAAAGAAGCTGGCATAGAATTAATTAATTTGGATTAAGCTTATTTAAATTATTTTTGATTTCCAGTATTTCACCCTTTGCAGTAAACAGAAATAATAGTCTAAACTTTAGGGTGAAACACGTATATCCCATTCTTTTTATTTTTTCATTTCTATCTGCAGAGATCTACGATGTCTCTATTCCTGAAAATGATACTGCCAGTTATAATTATGCGGATTTTCGGATGTGGGTTAATGATTCCACGGATACACTTCGAGGTATTTATTGGTTCATGCATCCTAACAATGGCGACTCTCGAAATATTGTAACTGATTCAACTTACCAAGCACTGGCAAGTGGACAGGATTTTGCACTCATGGGTGCCCATATTTTCAATATGCATATGAATACTGGTATTGGTGATGCAGTAATTGCTGCCATGGATTCTTTTGCTGTTTTGTTCCGCCACGATGAATTGGAATTTATTCCATTTTTCGTTAACGGTTATTCTTGGGGTGGGCAGTTTGGGTATCATTTCACAAAATGGATTCCGGAAAGAGTGGTTGGTTTCATTACGCAAAAAGGCGGGTATCATGATACCACAGATGCTGGCGATGCCATTGAAGTCCCAGGGCTCATGTTTGTGGGAGAGAATGATCTTCCCTATCGCATCGAAAATTTGACTGGCATTTTTTTTGAACATCGCCCCTTGGGTGCGAAATGGATATTAGCCATAGAACAAAATGCGGGGCACTCTCAAGTAATTGACTATAGCTTTTTAGATTCCTTTTTTAATATTATCACAGATCTTCGCATTCCAAACGATGTAAATGTATTCGAACCAATAGAATTAAATACAATTCCAGATAGTATTGGATGGTTTGGGGATCAGAATTCTTGGATAATTGGCTCCTTTGATTGTTATGATGGTTTGATTGATTCATCATCGTGGTTCCCATCAAAAAATGTTGGAGAACGATGGCAATATTTTGTTTCAGAAGGTGGGGTTACTGATACAAGTGAATGTGATGGATCTATTGGCATAGATATTCGCATTCCTGTACCCACAAATTTCAGACTTTATCATCCCTACCCCAATCCATTCAATCCAACCACCACGCTTCGTTTTGATATTCCTTCGAATACCACAAAACCCGTATTAATTAATATTTATGATATAACAGGTAGTGTAGTTGAAACGATGATTAATGAGACAATAGAATCAGGACACCACGAAATACAATGGAATGTAACTGCTTCATCCAGTGGGTTATATTTTGTTGAACTACGAATTGGAGAAGAGCGATTAGTTCAAAAATTATTATACATTAAATGATTAAAAATCGATGAGTTGCAGTTATTTATAAATTTTTCTTAGCAAGTTTAAGATATATCCATTTAATTTACTTTATGAAAAATCTATTCACATTTATCCCCATGGTTCTTATTCCGATATCGCTCGTTTCCCAAAATGATGTGTGTTTTGAACTAGAGGAAAATCCCAACCCCAATCATTCTGCATTTGGGATTTTTTCAAAATATGTAAATGTGCTGGACGTTATTCATATCTATGCCGAATCTAATATATCTGATGAAAAGGTACTTCACGTGGCAGCTATTGCCGCAGAACTATTAGATAATAATGAAGACGGGGTTATAGATGATCCACTCATTGAAGCTTCCCTTATAGAATTAAATACGATTATGCCGGTTTTCCAGTCAGAAAATGGAAATTCGATCGATACTTTTTTTGATAATCTTGAAGATGATGCATGCCTTGGAGCCGTATTATTCAGAAACGAAATTGACCCAAGCCAACCAGGACATTGGGGAGACGACGCCACGGTAGAGGAAGTATTACACACCATCAATTCTTGCGGGCACGTGGAAGTCTATCCTTCCCTTTATGCTCTGGAACCAAACACGTCTGATCTGACTGATGCCATGGATATGGCTCGAGGCGGTCAATTCATCACTATTCCGGATCCTTATCCAGATGAAGCCTGGTATCACTACGATGATTGGACCTGCGAATACGACTGCATGGCCATGGAATATTTATATTGGTGCATCGTCACAAATATGGGCATTCTTGCAGATGCACAAACATGTGCCGGCATTGCAAACGAATGGGAACCTTGTACACCGGAATTATTTGAATTCACCGATACGCTCATGTTCAATTTGGTAACCAATCCAGAGAATATGCTTCCACAACTGGCACCAGATGGGAATTATTGTCCGGCTAATGTGGGAATCACAAAAAATACCAATCCGATGTCTTTTTCAATTTTATCCAACTACCCCAACCCATTCAATCCAACCACAACGATTCAGTTTTCGGTAAGTACAATGACCATCGCGTCCCTAGTTATTTATGATATATCCGGCAAACTTGTCCAAACATTAGTGCATGGTGATTTTGAAGCCGGTGAGCATGAGGTAATTTGGAATGCTGTAAATCATTCCAGCGGGATTTATTTTGTGGAATTAACCTCGGGGAAAAATCGATCGGTTCAAAAATTGCTTTTGCTAAAGTAATCTTTTTGTCTTATTGTCTAACCTAATGTTAGATGAACACCAGTTAAGGAAAACCCTTAGCCACCTTGATGGCCGGGGTTACAAAGCCTATAAACAGATACAAGGTCGATTCGAATTCCCTGATTTTGAATTATTTATAGACCATGTTCAGGGTGACCCTTTTGCCCAACCCTCCAAAATTCGCCTGCGAGTTCAACAGGAGATTTCGCAAATCCCAGAAAAATTATGGACAAACTCCGTCCGACAAATTGCACTGGAAGGTTTTATGGCTCGTGCTATTCAGGATGCTATCAAAGAAACAGTGACACCTAAAAAAGGGACTGGTAAAAGTGGGCTCATTTTTATTGATGCGGGCAAGCAGGAAGTTTTAGAACGAACTGCTTTTGTCATTACAAAAGATTGGATTGAAGCCCGAATACAGATTGGTCTCCCGGCCAGGGGAAGAACTATCCTGGGACATGAAGCCATTGAAATACTATGTCAGAAGATTCCAATTATCGTTGAGAAATCTCTTAAATGGAAATATCTGGATAAAAATGCCTGTAAACTTTTCGTTGATTGTGTAGAAAACCAAGAATCCATTCGCAAACAATTGGATCACGCAAACCTATCTGCCTTTGTGGCCAATGGTTCCATTTTGCCTAGAGCTTCAGGCATCAGCGACCGCCCATTGACTGGTAATAATTTAGTGGAATTCCAATCACCTAAATCTCTTGAAACATCTTTCCAATTAATAAATCCACTCCCTAACGGTGAAACTGTAATACATGGTCTGGGGTTTCCCAAAGGAGTCACTCTGATTGTAGGTGGCGGCTATCATGGAAAATCAACTTTACTAAAAACGTTAGAGAGGTGTGTTTACCCCCACATTCCCACTGATGGCCGGGAATATGTTATCACGAATCCAAATGCAGTTAAAATTCGTGCTGAAGATGGTCGCCGAATTGAGAAAGTGAATATTGACCCTTTCATTACCAACCTACCGCAGGATATTAAAACCGATTCATTTTGCAGCGATGACGCCAGTGGGAGTACAAGTCAAGCCGCCAACATCATGGAAGCCATTGAAGTTGGCTGTGATCTTCTCCTATTGGATGAGGATACATCCGCCACAAACTTTATGGTTCGAGATGCTCGAATGCAAAAACTAGTTCAAAAAGACCAGGAGCCAATTACACCATTTGTCGATCGAATTCGGGAATTGTATGAAATTCAAGGTGTTTCTACTATTCTGGTTATGGGTGGGTCCGGTGATTATTTTGATGTGGCGGATACGGTGATCAAGATGAAGGATTATGTAGCACATGATGTGGGTGATGAAACTCAAAATATTATAAAAAAATACCCGACCCAAAGACAGGTTGAAGTTCCAAAACCAATAGAAAAGATATCCGGACGCATCCCCATTTCTTCTTGTTTCAACGCAACTCGAGGCAGTAAAAAAGTAAAGATTGATATACAAGGAAATGATAAAATTATTTATGGGACCGAAACCATTGATCTTCGATTTGTAGATCAACTGATGGAAATGAGTCAAACCCGAGCCATTGGCCATGCTATTTATATGGCTTCACAATTCATGATGAGAGACTCTCAATCTCTAAAAGAAATAGTTCAATCTTTGGAAGATTATTTTTATGATAATGGTCTTGATTCTCTCGACCCTTTTTATGAAAAAGAAAAGCATCCTGGTAATTATTCACGCCCTCGTAAATATGAAATTGCAGCAGCTATTAATCGGATAAGAACCCTAAAAATAATATTTAGCTCTAGATAGCTTTAATAATTCTCATTTTCTTATGTAAATTTTTTATCTTGAATACTTATGGATAACCCTGCATTAACAATCGGTTTAGCCATGGCTTTGGGAATGATGTCCCAAGTTATTGCCCGAAAATTTCATCTTCCTGGGATTGTTGTTCTACTCGCTGCCGGTGTCATTTTTGGCCCCGATGGATTAAGTTGGATTCAACCTTCTTCACTAGGCCCAGCCCTGCAAATCATTGTGGGATTCGCTGTGGCTGTGATTCTATTTGAAGGTGGAATGAATCTTCGAATCAGCCGCATCAAACGAGAAGAATTGGCTATCCGCGGGCTCATTACAATTGGTGCACTTATTACCCTCATTGGTGGTACACTGGCTGCGCTTATTATCCTGGGATGGGATTTTCGTACATCCATCCTCTTTGGAACTTTAATTATTGTAACAGGGCCCACTGTTATTACACCGTTGCTTAAAAGGCTGCGACTTCATCATGGTGTTAGTACGGTTTTAGAAGCAGAAGGGATTTTGTTGGATGCCATTGGCGCTATCATAGCTGTAGTTGCATTAGAGATTGCTCTCAGTCCTTCTGGACTTTCATTCATTAAAGGGATTTTTCATATTGTTTCCCGACTTACCATTGGTACAATTATGGGAATAGCAGGTGGTGGTTTATTAACACTTTTATTTCGAATACGAAAACTAATCCCAGATGGATTGGAAAATGTTTTTATTTTGAGTTGGGTTTTCGCATTATTTCAACTTGCCAATACAGCAAGTCCGGAGAGCGGTATCGCCGCAGTAACCATTGCTGGAATGACCATCGGAAATTCAAAAACATACATTCAAAAAGAATTATTAGAATTCAAAGAACAGCTAACGGTACTCATGATTGGGATGTTGTTTATTCTACTTGCAGCGGATGTGCGAATCACAGATATACAATTGCTTGGATTGAAAGGTGTATTGACTGTGCTATTCTTGATGCTTGTTGTTCGGCCACTATCCGTTTTCGCTGCCACTGCCAATACTGATTTAGACACACGGCATAAATTACTTTTATCATGGATTGCACCCCGGGGGATTGTTGCCGCTGCAGTGGCATCCTTGTTCGCATTCGAATTAAATCAACATGGGTATGATGGTGCCCAACTGCGAGCTTTGGTATTTTTACTAATCACAATGACCGTTTTATCCGCTGGTATCACAGGTGGATGGATTTCATCCCTACTGGGCTTAAGACGAAAAAGTGAATCGGGTTGGATTATTCTGGGGGCACACGAAGTAGCACGACTTTTAGCACGGTTATTGAAACAAGGCGGGAATGAAGTCATCTGTATTGACGAAGATCCCAATGCTTGTCGATTGGCAGAAAATGAAGGGATTAAAGTTTTTTATGGGAATGCCCTTGGAGAAAGGACATTACAACGGGCAGAACCGGACATCCGCAAAGGAATTATTGCTTTAAGCGGAAATGAGGAAGTGAATTTTATTTTTTCTCAACGCGCAAAACATCTCGGTAAAGAAATGATCATTTTAACCGGCATTAAACAAAAAGATAAAGGGATCACATCTAAAATGATTGCAGAAACTGGGGGAAGAATCCCGTTTGGTCGACCCGTGGACATTGAAATATGGTCTAACTGGATACGAAAAGGGTATACAAAGTATTCTTCTTATGAGATGGACCAAAATCTCAATTTTGATCTTTCTGATTCATCCATGGTGGGACTTATTCTGCCTATAGTATCTGGCCGACTTGGCTCTTTGATTCCAGTGGATGACCATCTTAAAATAAAAAAAGGTGATTTTGTAACTTTTCTAATTAATACCCAAAAAGAAGCTGAAGCAGATGCTTGGTTAAAATCACATGGGTTTAATCCTGGAAATATTTCTGGACCGGGACTGGCTCTTTATGCCCAACTGCATACCCAATAAATTGGATAGTAAAATTAGAGTATTGAATCAGTGGATTGATGGATCGGGAAGATTCAAATCATTGAAAATATTTTCTCTTTTAAATTTTTTGGATGAACAATGTCCTCTGCGTGACCAAATTCTTTAAGCCAATTCACCGTTTGAAATCCGGGAGATGTTTTTTCCCCAGTATATTGCTCTATCACTCGTTTTCCAGAAAAACCAATGTGTCCTGCGTTAAATTCGAATAATCGTTGTCCACGACTCCCAATTCCAATAGCTACACCACCTAAGGTAGGGTCTGTGATTAAGGTTACAACCGGAAGCCCAGCCTGTTCCACCCTGCTTATAGCCAGTTGTGCTTTGGGAATACTTACCATAGATGAACATCCTTCATGCATCCTGGCTCCACCCCCACAGGCTTGTATAACCATAGGAATATTTTTATTAATAGCAATTTGAGCAGCACGCCAAACTTTTTCTCCTGTACTCATGCAAAAAGAACCGCCTAGAAATCCAAAATCTGTAGTGCATAAAACTATCTTTTCCCCACAGATGGTTCCATCACCAGTGATCATCGCAGTAAGTAAACCTGTCTTTATGCGGGTTTCCTTTAATTTTTCTATATAACCGGGGAACCCAAGAATATCTTTATCAGCAATGAATTTTGTTTCTTCATGTTCAAAAAACGAACCTGAGTCCACCATCCAATCTATATAATCCCAAGCCGAAGGTCGCACATAACGATGACCACACACATCACAAATAAAATTAGATTGCTTCAAATTTGAAAATAAGACTGGATCATATTGATGAATTCCATTTTCATTATAACAATTTTTATGTCTATTAATATAGCCAGTGGATTCTGGTTTTGGAATTCGGGAAACAGGAAGATGGAATGTTTCTAATTCTATCGAGTCTATCATTTCCCATTGTCCGATTTTCCCCCATCTATCAATCCTATTTTTGATAACATTGTCTCCGGTAAAATTAGAAAATATGGAAACATATTTTTTCAGGGTTGATTGTACAGATATTTTTGTTTGTTCAGGATCAATATGAGCGAAACCTCCCAATTCAGGAATTAATTCATCCACAATACCATGATTAAATCCTTTTCGGGAAGTGATCTGTGAAATCTCCGCAGCTTCATTGGCGCGAGATCGTGTATGAAATAAAATGGATGAACATGCTTCTGGTGTAATAACCAAATAAGTGGAATGCTCGAGAGCCAGAGTAACATCTGTCCCCGTTAATGCAATGGCACCCCCTGAACAGGCACGATTAATAATGATAGAAATTGTGGGCACTTTTACATCCGCCAGAGCATGAATCGCATCACCAATCCGCCATGCAATTCCGTTGGCTTCTGAACGCTCCGTAGGATCAGCTCCCGGTGTATCAATAAAAATTAGAAGAATCCGATTCTCTTCTTCTGCAAGGTAAATCGCTTTCACAGCCCTTTCATAAGAAATGGGAACCGGCATACCATGATTCCATTTTTGAATTTGATATGGGTCCATCATGGATTTTCTCATGTTTATATAATTAGACGATGGGCCACTTTGTTGCCCAACCAACATGACAGGAATTCCAAAGAATTCGGCACGATGCGTTTGTATTAGACAGTTGCCAAATTTATCGGTTTCGAAACAGGAATTTACATTTTCAAAAATGGATAAATAATCAAGATACTTAGGTCGTTCAGGATGGAAAGAGAATTGATACTTTTCATATTCAGATAGAGATGCAATGGATTCCTGAGAATAGTCGAATCCGTTTTGTTCAAAAGGGTAATTAAATGAATTACCCATAGAACCCTAGACTAAATTATCAGCAACAATATCAGCCACATCTTTTACCACCACTTCTACCCTGCCTTCGGGCGTCAAGGGCCCAAGGCCCTGCTTCATCATACCATAACAAAAGTTACAGCTCGTCACCACAGTGTCTGCTCCGGATTCAATCACTTGTTCTGCCCGCACTAAATGTGTTCGTCCTTGGGTCTCTTTTTTCCACCATAAGGCACCACCGGCTCCACAGCAGAGAGTATTTCTACCATTTTCTTCCATTTCCTGAAAATTTGAAGAAGCGGCCTGAATTGCTGTTCGAGGCTCATCCACTATGTCCAACATACGGGAAAGATTACAAGGATCATGATACGTTACTTTTCCACTTTCACCCATTTTTACTTTGATCTTCCCTTCATCTATCAAACGACCAATTACCTGTGTATGGTGTTCAACTGTATAATTGATTGAATCGTATTTCCCGTATTCCTTCCCAAGATTAACGGCACAATGTGGGCAAAGTGTTACAACTTTTTTGGTCTCAGAAAGTTGCTCCATATTATGCTCACGAAGCATGGTATAAGTCAATTTATCTCCCAGTCGATTCGCAGGATCACCGGAGCACTGTTCTTCAGCCAAAACACCATAAGTTACCCCAGCCACATCCAGAATCTTGGTAAAGTTTTCAACTGATTTATTAAAATTTGGATCCAACCCATGGCGGGCAAAGCACCCCAGCCAAAGGACATATTCCTTATCAGCCGTAAAAACCGGAAAGGAATCTGCAAAAGGGCTTGAAGATGCTCCCTCAGTGTTTCCCGTTTCCTGCAGGTTGGTAAATAGTTTTTGGTATTCCTGAGGAACTCTCCCCTCCACCAGGACTTCCAACCGGCGAATCTCATCTGATTTTTCCACATGATTCCCCACGGGACAAACCTCGGTGCAAGCCATACAGGTTGTACATTCCCAACCGGCTTCCACATTAATTTGGTCCAAAACAGCAACATCTTTCCCTTCCAGTAGAGGTTTGCGCAAATCCATGATAAAGTGGTACTTGGGATCTAAAATTCCACCACCGCGATTTGCAGGACAAACATCCGTACAGCGACCACATTCCACACAAGAAAAAATATCCAATGCCTGGTTTTTTGTCAGCTTTGTCAAATCGTTTAGCATGGCATCCAGTTCTTCCTCATCTCCTTCAAGATCAATATGGACCGGTGTATGATCTGGTTGGTCAAATGACCGGAAAAAAATATTAAATGGAGCTAATACTAAATGAAGATGTTTGCTGCGAGGAATCAGGAATAGAAAAGCCAGAATTAAAATACTGTGGATCCACCAATTCATTTTCCATACCAATGGTGAAAGGTCTGTCTCACCGTAAATATAAGTAACCATCAATACCACAATAAATACTGCAACTAATCCTGATGTCGGTGAAATTTTTCCTAGTGCTTTTGGACGATTAATGAATCTTCGGTATGTTAATGACAGGATTCCAAAAATTACAAAAACCGCAAATGGAATTACAATTTTGGAATAAGCATGGTGGACCGAATCAGACATTAATGGCTTATAAAACCCAATGGCAAAATGGTCGATGGTTACAATGCCAAATACCAGAAACCCCCAAAAGACCAATGCATGCATTAACCCGGGAAAAGGACGCTCCCGAATCACTTTTTCATGGAGTATAACTTCCCGAAAGACCCGAAGGAATCTCTCCCCAAACCGATCAAAAGGAAATGAGCCCAGCCCTTTTTGTACAATTAAAACTCGCCTTAAAACCTCATAACTAAATGACCCAAGCGCTGCTAGGGTTAATCCGGCGAGAATTACTTTTTCAACAATAGAAAAATGGGCTAACGACATCAATTATGCAGCGCTTCAATAAGCTTGGGTACAATTTCCAACACATCACCCACAACAGCATAATCTGCAATTTCAAAGATCGGTGCATCCGAATCTTTATTGATAGCGAGAATATTTTCGGATCCTTTCATGCCTACGACATGTTGGATTGCTCCTGAAATTCCCAATGCAAAATAGAGTTTGGGTGATACACTTTGTCCAGAACTTCCAACTTGGCGAAACGGTTCAACCCAACCGGAATCTACCACTGGTCGACTAGCAGATACTTCTGCTCCTAGCGCTTTTGCCAAGTCAAAAGCTATTTGAATATTTTCTTCCTTTTCGATACCGCGACCAATAGAGACTAGCAATTCTGCAGATTCAAGATCCACACCGCCAGCAGCTTCTTGGAAGGGTTCTTCAGCTTCACTTCGAACGATAGATGAATCAAGATTTACTTCAATAGAACGGGTCAAACAAGAACCTGTGACCATGGCTTCTTCGCTAAAAGCTGCAGACTGAAAACTAAGAATCACTTGATCTGCGGATGTTGTTACTAAGGCATTTAATTTTGCGTTCAATACTTGTTTCACAATCCCATTATCCATGGAAATAATATCCGGAATAAAGGGAATGTCCAGTTTAGCGCTGACACGGGGCATGAAATCCCGGGTTTGGTAAGAGTGGCCAGCAACAATAGTTTTGGGTGATTCAGATTTAATCACTTCGCTTACTACATCTGAGTATCCATCTGCGTTATAGGATGAGACAAGGTCATGATTTATCGTGATCACTTCTGTTATATCCACACCTGATAATTCTCCAGCCATAGCATCTGCATTTGCTCCAATAGCTAAGGCAGAAATAGAGCCACCCATTTTTTGAGCACCAGCAATAGCTTCCTTACTCATGCGGTGGAGAGAACCGTGATTATCTTCTAATACAACTAATATATCCATAATCTACAATACCTTTAATTCTGATTTTAATATTTCAATAATCCGGGTAACAGCAGAATCAGCATTACCTTCGATCATTTCAGTCTGTTTAGATGTTTGGGAAACAAACACTTTATCAATTGATTGTGATATTGCATCAGTTTGATGTTCGGAAGGTGAAACAACTTTAATCTCTTTTTTCTTCGCCCCCATGATGCCCCTTAAAGATGGATAGCGAGGTGTATTCAATCCGGATTGAATACTGATGGAAGCTGGTAAGGGTAATTTCACCCATTGGAACCATCCTGATTCCAATTCCCGTTTCACACGGATTGCGCTATCTTGTACATCTGTTTCCATGACCAAAGTTCCTGTGGACATTCCTAACATTTCACCAATCAAAACACCGGTCTGTCCCATGCCAGTGTCATCAGATTGGAGCCCCGTGAGAACCAAATCAAAATTTTCATCCATTAGTATCGATGAAATGCTTTTTGCAATAGATAATGGGTCGGTTTGAATTTGTCCATCTTCTTCTAAATGGATGCCCCGATCCGCTCCCTTTGCTAATCCTTCCCGGATGACTTTCTGAACTCGGGCTGGCCCCATACTTACAATCACAACTTCACCATCACCTGTTCTCTCTTTAATTAACAGTGCTTCTTCAATGGCAAAGTTGTCAGGTGGATTCATCACGAAGGACACCTGCTCTTCATCTATCCATTTTTGATTCTCTAAAATCGGTAAAGCAGTTTCAGATCCGGGGACTTGTTTAACTAATACAGCAATCTTCATTTATTTTCCATTAGAGATAAATTAAAATAATTAGGTATATTTATGGGATGAATATAAAAGGTAGATAGGCGAGCCACCAACTATGATGACAAATTTTTGGACATGGGTAGTTTTAAATGGTTTATTCATTTTCGGGAGTATTCTTTTCCTTTATTCCCTGCTCTTATTATGGGCTAAACGAAGCTATGAAAAAGGGAAAAAGAACAAATAGTTGATTTTCGAAAAGTCTTTGAATCTTCCCGGCTGATGTTTTATCTTCACAGGTGCGATCTTCTCATTTGATCGAGCAATATTCTCTCTAACTAAACAAAAAAGGAGAAGCAAAATGATGAAAATGTTCAAAATTTTTCTTCCACTCACTCTCTTGACGGGATTATTATTTTCCCAAAGTATTGAAGCAAACTGGCAACTTGGAGCCGCCATAGTAGAATACACCTATGTGGTTCGTGATTCTGCAAGCGCTGAAGATGCAACTGCCGTTTACGATGTTACAGGTTCATGGCCTAGTTCTGCTGCTGCTGCTGCTGGCATGGGATATACACACTCCTTAGTAGAATATGACGTCGGTGATACAATCACAACCGTCTTAGTTCCACTTGTTAATCAGTTTTTACTGGACCTGTATGGCGTAGCAATGAATGTTAACCTGAATGATGATGGTACATTCTCAATCAATGATGGTAGTACCTATCCAACCACAGAAACAGAAAATTGTTCAACTTTTGCCACGGTTCCTGCTGTTGCAGAAGCTGGGACTTGGGTAGGCACACCTGGATTTGATCACCCAGATAATGCAAATGCACATTCTATGGGTTGGGGTATCTCTCTATCCAGTGTTTTTGCACAATTTAGCGCTCCAGACCTTGTTGGTGGATCATACGGCGTAGATTATGGTGTTGGTACAGCCATGGAAAACTGGGGAATGGTTACAATTGATTACACAGATGCAGCTCATCAAACACCTGCCGGTCTTGAAATGTTCTGGGAAGCACAAGATGGCGTTGCCAGTGGACTTGGCGTCGATGATGCTGGTGAACTCAATGGAGTGACAGGTGTTCCTGTTGCACCTTCTGATACAGTAACAATTGACAATATGGAGATGTACTTAATGTACATGCATCCTGATACAAACCTTTGGTACAACCTAGGCTGGACAGGTGACGATGAAGGAAGCATTTCATGGCCAATGCTAGGTGGCAGTGGGCATCCCATTGATCCTACTAACCCGGATAGCTATGAAATTAGTCCAATTACTGGAGATACAACTGGTGCCGGTCAAGTTGCTGCAAACTGGGGCTACATTTTTGACCCCATGGGTGGCGACGGTGCACTTTTCAGTGGAGATGAACCCTTAGCACCTACAGGTTATTTCTTTACCTATAATTTTCTGGAAGCAGCATCAATATTCCCTGAAGTGATGAATGCTCATCTGGCTGCTGGTGCTGATCTTGAATCCGCATTGGCTGCTGCGGCAGACTCCATTGCATTTATTTACGTTGATGCAGCTACATCAGCTTATATTGGTTCATCCGTTGCTAGTTCCTTGTATGCAGATTACCTTGCTTGCGCAGGTGCTGGTGGTGGTGAAGCTTGTAATGCTATTTTTCAAGCTGGTCCAACAATGGCACTGATTGGTGTTCAGCAAGCGTGTGATAATGATTGTGGCGTAGATGATTCCGGTTGGGATTATAATGCTGAAGATGAAACAGGTAGATTGGTATTTGAAATAGATAACAATTGTATTCCAGACAATACAACGCAACGCGTACGAACTTTCTGGGGAAATACTCAATTAGAAGTGGATGAAGAAGCACCCTTGGCTCAGAAGTTTGAAGTCTATGGTAACTATCCAAACCCATTTAACCCTTCAACACAAATCAAATTCGCAACAGAAAAGTCTTCTGATGTGACTATTACGATTTATTCCATTTTGGGTCAAGAGATGACCGTTCTTCAAAATGGTATTCTCAATGCTGGTACCTATAATATTTCCTGGTTTGGTACAGACCATTACGGAAATAAAGTACCTAGCGGGGTTTACTTTTATGAGGTTCGTTCCGATAATCGGATTCAAAAAGGAAAAATGTTGTTGCTGAAGTAAAATCAATCAAACATATATCTAATAATAAACAGCCCCGTTTTTTACGGGGCTGTTTATTATATACAACAATCAAAATGAAAAAAGTAGCTACAATTATTTTTTTAGTGGTATCAACTATTTTTGCTCAAGATGGGACAATAACTGGTAGAGTTCTTGATGCAACAAATAAGTCACCTTTAATGGGCGCCAATGTTGTTTTGGAAGGCTCATCCCAAGGTGCAGCGACAGACACGGAAGGAAGATACACAATCTTACAAGTGGTGGCAGGTGAGCATACTCTCATGGTTACATATATCGGGTATCATGTCCTGAAAAAAGAGATAACCGTCATTAAAAACAAAACTTACTCCCAAGATTTGGAACTTGAACCGGAAGCGATTCAGATGGAAACGTATGTGGTTACGGCATCCAGACGACGTGAAAGAGTTGAAGATGCACCAGCAGCAATATCTGTTATAACCAAAACGCAAATTCGTCGGGAAAGTAATACGAATCTCGGCGATTACTTAAAAGGAACAAAGGGAATCGACTTTACACAATCAGGTATTGACAGCTATAATATGACGGCTCGCGGTTTTAATTCATCTTTTAGTTCCCGCCTTTTAACCCTAGTAGATGGTCGGATGGGAAATGTCCCATCCCTGCGGCTTACAGCCTATAATGTTATTCCTGTTTCCTTTGAAGATGTTGAACAAATAGAAGTTGTCTTGGGCCCCGCTTCGGCGCTTTATGGGCCCAATGCCCATAGTGGTGTTTTGAATATTGTAACATCTTCTCCTATCCGAACTCAGGGGACTAGTATCAATATCCAAGGCGGACTTTTAAGCCAGACAGATACGGATCTATTAAAAAAGCTCACTTTTAGAACAGCGCACAAGTTTGGAAATTTCGGTTTTAAGGTCTCCGGTGTTGCCTTAGCTGGACAAGATTGGACCCATATTAACCCTGATGAATATGAAGGGCATGACCCATTATTTATCGGTCGTCCCAAGTATAAACATGACCGTCTGGATCGGGGTGGCTCTCTTGCTGAAAATGAAAATCAAAGATTTACAACTGAAATGATTGACTATGTCGATGGTGCCGATGAATCATGGGTTGGTTATTATTGGGGAGATAAAATTGAATCAATTGGTGAAGATGCATCTCCCTTAATTACACAGGAAATGGTTGATGATGCAGCTGACGATGAATTCAACAGAGTCACAGTAAACGGTACAGTTTTATGGTTCATTACAGAAGAAAAAATAGGGTTTGTGTATGCAGATGGCATCGATAATGATGGTGATGGCGACATAGATGAGGGGATTGATCTAAGTGTTGATGATGCAGCTGAAATATGGTTCGATGGCGTCGATAATGATGGCGATGGCAATATTGATGAATCTGATGAACGAGGAAGTTCGTGGTTAGATCGTTTCGGAAATACAATTACAGGTATTCCCTATCCCACGGTTTTTTCAAATCCTGATTCTGTCTGGACCATCATGGATTCTACTCATAAATTTGGATTTGGAGACTATAAATATGATTCAGAAGGGAATATTGTTTTTGATACAAACAAAAATGGTGTTTATGATGATGCTTGGGGTTCAAATGGAATAGATGATGATAATGATTGGGGGCTCTATAAGGATGAATTAGGGAACGCCTATGATATACCTTTTGAACCCTTTACAGACTTAAATGGCAATGGAGTGTACGATGCCGATGTCAGAGAAGGGTATGCGGATATTTTTGGTACCAAAGTCTTGTTAGATTTTGGTCTGGATGGTTTACCAGACACAGGAGATTTTGGAGAAGGAAATGGTATCTGGGATGGAGAAACATTTGAAAATCTGAATGGTAATACTGAAATTATTGATGATGTTACTCTCCCAATCTGGGATATTTTTAGTAATAATGATACAGATGGAAATGGTCTTGCCAGCCCCGGTGAAAATGGGGTAGATGAGGTTGATGAAAAAGATTTTACCATTAATTATGGTGGACTTCCCCATGTGTATAAAGATGCAAATGATGATGGAATTGATGATTTTCCAGAGTTTAAAGTTCGGAATTATCGTTATGATTTACGACTGGATTGGGAACCCAGTTCTGATTTAACTGTGAGTTTATCCCATGGATTTGCCTGGGCGAGGAATATTAACATTACCGGTATTGCACGGTATTTAGCTGATGGTTGGATCTACCGATATTATCAAGCAAAAATGCGCTATAAGAATTTCTTTTTTCAAACATACTTAAATTCAAGTTATTCCGGAAACACAAGCCACCCAACCAGAAACCTGGCCACAGGTAGTATAATCTATGATAGGTCAAAAAAATTCAGTGCCCAACTCCAGCATGTTAATGAATGGAAAAATGGTGATATTCGATTTGTCTGGGGAGTTGATTATTTCCTGACTCTGCCGGATACACGCGGCACCATTCTATCTGATAAGAATTATACAGATAATCGAGATAATAATGGGAATGGTGAAGCAGGCTCGCCTTATGTTTTTGATGATGGTAATGATGACACCTGGTACGACTCGGGTGAAAGTTATACATCATGGAATACTGATGATGGTAAAAATACAGGATTGATAAAAGATTCGATTGGATTGGGAAATGATGGGTCAATTATTTATGATGATGCCGTTTTAGGTGCAATCGCTGATGGCTTTGACAATGATGGTGACAGCGATGATTACAAAGACTTAAACGGGAATGGTATACCTGATTATGTGGATTCAGATGGTAGCGGCGAATTTGAATTAGGTGAAGTAGTGGAACCGGGTGTACAATGGATGGGCAATCAAAGATTTTTAGTTTACGCTGACGGTAAAGATAATGATGGAGATGGGAAAATAGATGAAAATATTGATGAAGGCATTGATGAAGCTTCAGAAGACAATCGCTATACTGTGAATGAATTGGGTGCTTATTACCAAGTTAATTGGAAACTAAATAAAAAGTGGGAATTTATCCAGGCTACTCGGTATGATATCCATGACCGACTTACCAATATGATTGAATTCAATAATCAAGGTTTTGGGATGGGTTACAGCCCTTTCAATTGGAAATTTGATTTTGACCAAAAAGAAGGCATCCAGCTTTCACCCAAAATTGGAATCGTATATCGACCAAAACAAAATCAAAATTTCCGTCTCACTTGGGCTACGGCATTCAATACACCATCCAACCAGGCCCTTTTTCTTGATATTTTTGTAACTCGTGTGTCTGTTTTTAAGGTATATGCCCGAGGTGCGAATGGTGGGTATGTTTTCCCGCGAGATTCACTTGGAAATCCATATTACTACAAGCCTTATGAAGGGGAATATGCACCAGTCGATACCAGTGAAAGTATTTTTTTCTATCCATCCACTGATCCAAAAATTCCTGGATTCTTCGGACAAAATGTGACAGACCTTCCAGAGATTCAAGCTGAGACTGTAAGATCCTGGGAATTGGGATATAAAGGCCGGCTAAATCAACGAATGTTTGGAACTCTAGATCTTTATACAAGTCATTACAGTAGTTTTGTGAGTCCAGTGACATTTATCACGCCTATTGTTATTGATAAATCGGTTCTAGAAACGGATTACAATGGTGATTTGGACACAAACCGAATATATGATAATATTATTTCTGATCGGGAAGATTATGAGGAAGCGTTTAACCATTGGTCAAGTAATATTCAAGGTGTAATAGCTATGGATACAATTCCCGGCTATACGCCGCCAGTTGTGGTTGGCTATATTAATTATGGTGAAATAGATATGTGGGGATTTGATGCAAGCCTTACAACGATTATAAATCTTGAAACGTCCCTTGATCTGACATATTCTCATTTAGGGATGACAGATTTCTATAACCCCATTACCAAAGCTAAAGACCCAGTTAATGCGCCTCGACATAAAGCTGGAATGAAATTTCAATATAATCCAAGGAGATATCCTTTTACAGCATCCCTAAATGCAAGATACGTAGATGGATTTAAATGGTCATCTGGAATTTATTTTGGTGATATTAAACCCTATACAATTTTTGATCTGCATTTTGGATATAAAATCAATCAATATGTGAAAGCAAATTTCACCATGTCAAATGTATTAGATCACAACCATACTGAGATTGTTGGTGGACCATCATTAGGGCGTGTGATTCTTTTGAGGCTCCAAACAAAATTCTAATATGGAAAAGCCCTCCGTTTTCTGCGGAGGGCTTTTTTCATGAAAGAAGAGCAGGATAACTCAAGCCCTGGAAATCGGGGGAACTGCCAGACCTTTCTTACATTATCCTGCTATTAAATCTGATATGTAAATTAGGTGGTGTCATTAGTCCCGTCAAGCAAATTCTAAAGTTTCAATCATTAATTAAGACATAATTCGATGTTTCATCTTTTCAAAGCACTAGATATAAAAATCTTTTTTTTAATCAATCAAACCTTATCAAATCCCGTGTTTGATTCTATTATGCCCCTGATAACAAATAAGAATAACTGGATCCTTATTATAATAATTTTGTTTTTCTATTTGGCTATAATGAATGGGAGACGTGGACAAATCGCATTCGTAATCTTAATTGTGGTGGTTGGATTCACAGATTCTTTTTCAACTTTTATTTTGAAACCCTATTTTGGGAGAATTCGCCCGTCTCATGACATCTATGAATACATTAATCTGCTTGTCGGAAAAGGTGGAAAATGGAGCATGCCTTCAAATCATGCTGCCAACATATCCGCAATTGCAGTTGTTTTATCCTATTTCTACGATAAGATGAAAATACCCTTATACTCCTTGGCTGTCATCATTGCATTTTCCCGGGTATACGTGGGTGTACATTATCCGGCAGATGTATTGCTTGGCGGGCTTATTGGTTATGGAATGGCGTGGGTGATTCTCACTCTGTGGGTGATTTTAAAAATGAGAGAATTAAAGCGGGGCCAAACCTGGGTTTGGTATGAAGGAGATTTACAAAATAAATAGATTAATTTGGCAGAGCATCCTTGGGTGGTTTTACGCCAAAAGATGAAAAACCTTCATCGCGGCTTGGCATTTTAATTTCACCATGTTTGACTTCAAATTTTTTAATATTTTCATTTAGTGCGCCGAGAAATGCTTTTACATGCTGGGGTGCCATGATAATCCTGGAATGGACTTTGGCTTTAGGTACACCGGGAAGAATCCTAGTAAAGTCTAAAACGAATTCTGCCGGAGAATGGGTGACCACTACAAAGTTGGCGTATTCACCTGAGCTGACTTTTTCATCTAATTCAATATTAATCTGCTGAATATTTTTTTTTTCTTTATCCATTGTAATACCTATTTATTCTTTTTTGCTAAAGCATCTCGTTCGTTAAATTCTTCCCAGTCATCGTTAATCCCATCAAATTCCGTATAATCTTTGATCCCTTCATTTTCTTCTACATTTTTTGGATGAAGTTCATTTTCATATATATTATAAACATCTTTTTTCTTTTCATACTCACTGGGGTCGCCTTCCTCCTGCTTGGTTTGATCCAAGTCATCTATATCATCACTATACACCGCTGAATCAAAGAAATCCAAATTTTCCACAATACCATTCGCCATTAGAAATTCCAGAAAATCAAGATATTTTCTATTTTTAAGATCAACAGCGCAATTGGGACATTTTAAAGAATCTTTAAGATCAATCTCATCAATTGTATTTTCGCAAACAGGACATATTAAGCCTTCAAGCATTTGTTTTACCTTCCAAAATCGGCGGATAATATAATTGAGTGCACCACCATCGGCAAGACTATTACCAAGATATATATATGAATCCCATTATATATATTTTCTGCCTTATAAAATTTCAAATTAAGACGATTTTTCAATATTTTTTCTGTTGCATAGAGATAGTCGGAATTTATTTATTTTCCATGAATACAAAATATAAAAGATGGGATATGCCGTTTAGAAAAAGTGTTAGCCGAGACATTTTATCCAATTAAATTCCTAATATTCGTTCGATGGTTTCATAATTCGTTTCTAAAAATCCCGTGGTTGAGGGTTGAATGACCAGCGTATAGAGTTTCTCTGACAAAGGAGATTGAAAACCAATTTTAACAGGTATATCCAATTCCATTGATAAAAGCGACAAGGTTTGCTCATCAGATTGGTTTAGATCTACCATGGCATCATACGGAATTGATTTTATACGATCCAGAACTGATTCAGATACAATGGCACCAAGCCAATTCATATCATCGTTGGAAAATGAAATAATATCAGGCTTTAATTGATCCGAATAATATTGAATCCCCTCTTGATGTACCACATATCTGACTTGTAGGGTATCATCTACAAAGTCTCTTTTTACAAAATGCGACGCAATCTGAGCATGCTCCTTTTCGGCCGGAAGTAAAAATAATATTTTGGATGCACCTCTACCCTTTTTCCCAATTTTTATTACATGTTCATGATTATACTTTCTTCGCAATAAAGTATACCACCAAAAAAGTAATTGAACTCGCCAAGGGATTTTCATGTGGGTAATATAAGGAGAGTAATAGATCGTTAAAACTGCTGTTATGTGGTTATAATTATCGAATAAATTAGTGGTGAACATGTGTTCAATTTTTCAATTTTCAATTCAAAAATCAAATGTCATTAAATAAAAAATTATTATGGGGCGGCCTGGGATGGGTTATGGGTGGTCCCATTGGTGCGATTCTGGGATACGCATTTGCATCCATGGGTAGTGACCAATCGACACAATGGACAGGATCCACTCGAAAAGGCTCATCCTATTCCCAGACAAAGTCTGCTGATTTTGTAGTTGCCATTCTGGTGTTATTCGCAAAAGTAATGAAGGCGGATGGGCAACTCCTAAAATCTGAATTAGATTATATAAAACGGTTTCTAAAACAACAATTCGGCGGTCAGCAAACCAAAGAGTTCATGACCCTATTTAAAGATATCCTAAAGCAGGAATATCCGTTGAAAGATGTATGTCGCCAAATTCAACGTTCAATGGATCATCCCAGCCGATTAGAATTGATTCATGTTCTTTTTGGATTGTCCGCTGCAGATGGGCATGTTCATCCCGATGAAGTTCGTGTAATTCAAACCATTGCTAATTATTTAAATATCAATGCCCGGGATTATGAATCCATCAAAGCTATGTTCGCTAAAGATGAGGTCGCGAATTATAAAATTCTTGAGATTGAAAAAACTGCTTCTGACAAAGATGTGAAAAAAGCGTATCGGAAAATGGCCAACAAATACCATCCCGATAAAGTGATGCATCTTGGGGAAGAGATGCAAAATTTAGCCGAAGAAAAATTCAAAGCTGTGAATGATGCCTATCATCAAATAAAAAAAGATAGAGGCATATCATGAATCATGAAAAACCAGGTCAATTTCCATATACCCGAGGAATTTATGAAGAAATGTATAATCACCGACTCTGGACAATGCGCCAGTATGCCGGATTTACAACAGCAGAAGAATCAAACAAACGATACAGGTATCTTTTAAAAAATGGCGTTATGGGATTATCTATCGCTTTTGATCTTCCCACACAGATTGGATATGATTCAGATCATCCCATGTCCTTGGGAGAAGTAGGGAAAGTAGGTGTTCCCATCTCCAGTCTACAAAATATGGAAACACTTTTTTATGATATTCCTTTAGGCCAAGTGTCCACATCCATGACCATCAATGCTACTGCTCCCATTCTTCTAGCTTTTTACATTGCAATGGCAGAAAAACAAGGTGTGCCTGCGGACAAACTTCAAGGAACAATCCAGAATGATATCCTGAAAGAATACGTGGCTCGAGGCACCTATATTTATCCCCCAATAAAATCCATGCGTTTAGTCACAGATATTTTTGAATTTTGCGCGAGCCATGCACCAAATTGGAACACCATTTCCATTTCGGGATATCACATCCGAGAAGCTGGAAGTACGGTTGAACAGGAATTGGCATTTACCTTTGCCAATGGTATTGCCTATGTTCAAGCGGCCATCGATAAAGGTCTTGATCCTAACCAGTTTGGACCTCGAATTTCCTTCTTCTTTAATTCTCATAATGGTTTTTTGGAAGAAGTTGCCAAATTCAGAGCGGCTAGAAAATTATGGGCGACCATTATGAAAAATCGCTTTGGTGTCACTAATGAAAAAGCGCTTATGTGCAGGTTTCACGTCCAAACAGGTGGTTCCACACTCACTGCTACACAAATTGATAATAATGTTGTCAGGACCACGATTCAGGCCCTGTCTGCTATTCTTGGCGGTACACAATCTCTCCATACCAACAGTAAGGACGAAGCACTGGCATTACCAACAAATGATGCAGTAAAACTAGCATTAAGAACGCAACAAATTATCGCTTATGAAAGTGGAGTCAAAAACTACCCCGACCCTTTTGGTGGAAGTTATGTTGTGGAAGAGATGACAGATAACTTAGTGCTAGAGGCAACGAAGATTATTGAAACGATTGATCAAATAGGCGGCTCAGTTTCTGGAATCGAGAGCGGTTGGATCCAAGAGGAGATCTCACGCAGTGCTTACGAATATCAGAAAAATATTGATGCAAAAAAACAGATCATTGTCGGCATAAACAAATACGAAGATCTAAATGAAATTGATCCTGAATTATTGGAGATTGACCCTGAAAAAGTTCATGCCCAAATTGAGTCTGTCACGACTCTGAAATCGTCTCGAAATAACGATCAGGTGACTCAACAATTAAACCGACTCAAAATGGTTGCAGAATCCGATGACAATGTAATGCCTTATATCATTGATTGTGTGAAAAATGACTGTACGCTGGGAGAAATTTCGGACTCATTTCGATCCGTTTTTGGAGAACACCATCCACATTAATTACCGGTGACACGAGCGGCTTCAATTATATCAACGGTGCTTCATCCTATGATGGTTGCCCCCATCACATTTGGTTTACTCATTTATACAGGGAATTCAATTACTGAAAATCCGCATCTTACTTTTTTCATAGCATTTTTCTTTTCTACATTGCTAGCCATTGCTACTGTCATTTATTTAAAAAAGCAGGGCATTGTTAGCGATATGGATGTCTCTATTCGTGAACAACGAGTTCAACCGCTGGTATATGGAACGATTTATTGTGGAGCGGGGTTTGTCCTTTTAAAATATTTGAACGCATCGCCCCTTGTCCAGGGCCTTATGTTTTGTTATGCTATTAATACAGCGATTGTGTGGTTTATTACACGAGAATGGAAAATATCTATTCATGCCATAGGACTGAGTGGTCCTTTAGTCGCTCTTTGGCTTCACGGTTTTCACTATCCAATTATAATGGGAATCACTCTTGTTTTACTTTGCGTTTCCAGAGTAATTCTGAAAGCGCATACACCTGCACAAGTAATTGTGGGCTCAGGATTGGCAATGAGTCTTGCCTATTTTGAACTCACGATTTTATTCTTATAGATATGATTTTTACAAATCTTATAAAAACTAATCTCCGGACAAAACAGTTTGGAAGAGATATCGAATATTACCAACGATTAAAATCCACCAATGACGAAGCATGGGAACTCATTCAAAATGGAGAAGCAAGTCACGGGATGATTGTAATCACCGATTATCAAACTCAAGGGAAAGGCCGTGGTGGAAATTCTTGGTTTATGAGTCCCAGTAAAGGATTGGCTTTATCTCTTATTCTTTTAGAGTCCATTCCTGTAGAAAATGCAGGATTAATCCCTTTAGTTGCAGGTGTAGCAATGGCGAAAACATTAAAAAACCAAGGTGGGTCGCCTACATTAAAATGGCCGAATGACATATTATTTCGCGAGAAAAAAACTGGTGGAATATTGTGTGAAAGTAAGATATCCGGACAATCAGTTCAGTCAATGGTTGTTGGGATAGGGCTAAATGTTAATGAAACTGAAATTGATTTCCCCGATGAATTAAAAGAAACTGCAACATCTCTTTCAATGGAAAGCGGTCATACGCATCAGAGAGAATTGGTGGCAGCAATTTTTACCACTTTTTTCGAACAATATTGGGAAAAGTTACAGGAATCTCCTGAAGAGATTATTAATGATTGGACATCACTTTGCGGGCACTTAGGAAAATCGGTTTCATTTAATTTCAAAGGGGAAAACCTATCTGGAATATTTAAAAAAATAGATCAAAATGGTCATGCTTGTATCACTATTGGTAGTGATGAAAAGGTATATCCTTCTATTATTTTGGAATAATTTTTAGAAATGAAAAAGTTTTTTACATTTTATATACTGCTATTAGGGAATCTTACTGCCCAGGAATTACCATTTGGCACACCCAAATATTTTGAAATGGAAATTGAAACAAATATTCTCCAGATTGATGTTCAGGTCCCATCTTTTTTGCCTCGCGATATCATTTCCTCCATTGAACCATATGAATATGATAATAAGGATATTTATTTTATTGAACTCCAATTTAATGAGAGCATACCATTCCATTTTAAACTGATCAACACGCCATTACCAAATGGAATGACCCTTTATTTCATTAATCTTATAACCAATGGCTGGGTTGGCCCATATTCAAGAAATATCCTCCAAAATCAATCTTCCAATGTTACTGGGCAAATGAAAAGTAAGCGAGTTTTGATTGAATATTCTGTTCCAAAAGGCACAGAATCTATCTTCCCCGTTCAAGAATTGATTCTTCCAGAAAGACCTGAAAATTTTGAAGAAACTATAAATCACAGAGCCCCTCTTTTACGTGATTTCAGTAATACAATTTTACTTTGTGGGTATTGGCCACCTTCTAATGAATGCATTCGCCCTTTTAGCAGAAATACACTCACCAACCCTGAAGGCTGGATAGGCGAAAACTGGGAAAATCGTGGATATGATGTGATTTCTTATTTTCCGGAATTCGCTCAACCGGATTGTGATGATTGTGGTCAGGGAATGGGCTATTTTGAAGTGGATTATCAGGATACATCCAATGATTGGTGGAATATCATAGATAGTTTAAATCCTGTAGCTATCATCACTTTCAGCCGTGGATTCATTGATTATAGCTGGGAAATGGAATGGAAATATTATAACCGATTTTATTGGACCCCTGATTTTACTGAGCCCTATTATCCGACACCAACACCGCCAGATTCTAGCGTAGCTGCAGAAACTCAACGAAATTCATCTCTTCCAATGGATTCCATAGTTACTGCCATTAATTCTGCAAACTTGGGCTTAAATCCTTACATTGATTACAATGGTGGAGCCGGTGGTTATTTATCAGAATTCATGGGGTATCATGGTGTCTGGTATAAAACCATGATGGATTCCCTTAATATTCCGTGTTATACTGCTGGTCATGTTCATGTGGGGGGGCTCATTGACTGGGAGATAGCCAGGGAGGCGGCAAAAGTAACATTAAGAGAAGTGATCAAAATTGTGGATGAATATAAAAATCTTCCCGGCGACATTAATGAGGATGGTGTTGTTTCCATATTGGACATGCTATTTATTGTCTTTCATATCTTGGGAAATATTGAGTTAAGGGGAGACAAATTTGTGAATGCTGATCTGAATGCTGATCTGAACGTTGATATTTATGATCTGTTCCTGATCTCAGATATTATTTTAAATTATTGATTTAATCATTAAAACCGGTGCAAAGGTGAAACCTTAATATTAATCTCGTAGTTCTTAAATTTTTCTTTTAATCTATTCTCAAGATTCAGGGTGCAGGATACAATCTCTTTCTGGTTTATGCCTACTTGAATATTTATACCGAATAAAATTACCTGGTGATTTTCTGTATTCACAATTCGAACGTCATGGATGTCGGTAATTCTTCCATCAGATTCGCGTAGTAGAGACAACACCTTGTTGACTTCTTGCACTAACGGATCATTTGGGTGGACCGGATCTAGATGAACGGTGGGTTCGACACCTATTGCTTTTTCAAGTTTATCTTCCACTTCTTCAGAAATATCATGTGCTACAGCCGTAGTTTCATCTGCATCTATTTCTACATGGACGCTGGCAAACTTGTCATGCCCATAACTGTGAATTATAATATCATGTGCCCCTAAAACGCCATCTACACTCATGACGATCTGGCGTATGACTTCCACTTCTTCAGATGTCGGAGGTTTCCCAATGAGATCATCCACCGCATCTTTGGCTATTATAAATCCGGTATAGATCAAAAGCAAAGCCACGCCTAATCCTGCCCAACCATCCGAAGATGGGTATCCATATTTCCCGGCAATTAATGCACCTACAACCAACAAACTTGAAAGTGCATCTATGCGATGATGCCACGCATCTGCATGTAGTGTGCCTGATGCAATCTTTTTTGAGAGAAATTCCGCATATCTTGCAGTTATTTCTTTCAAAATAATGGTCACCATAAGAATAAGTATCATCCACCATTTAGCTACCACTTGTTCAGGATTTTGAATTCTATCAATGGATGCTTCAATGAATTCGATACCAGCGACACATAGTAGAATTGCAATAATCAATGTTGCTATGTATTCTGCACGGCCATGTCCATAAGGATGCTCAACGTCAGCAGGCTTCTCCGCTTGTTTGAACCCCCAAATCACAACAATCGATGAAACAACATCAGATAATGTATGGACAGCATCGGCGATTACACTAACGGCCCCTACCATAACCCCAATTACTAATTTAA